>Ga0335081_10018538_pt1 | contig 11254 bp, 6 predicted proteins | sample Lox_Sample_35_FD_206713 | JGI IMG/M metagenome (GOLD analysis project Ga0335081, IMG submission 206713) | Soil microbial communities from Loxahatchee National Wildlife Refuge, Florida, United States - Lox_Sample_3.5 | ecosystem: Environmental > Terrestrial > Soil > Wetlands | place: USA: Florida... | reverse complement strand
GTTCATCAATCCCTGGATTCGACTGGGCAACGTGTTCGATAAACAGGATCGGAACCAGGAAGAAATCTGTGCGTATGAGAAGGCCCTCGAACTCGACCCCTCGAATGCGCAGAATTGGTATGAACTTGGCAACCTCCGTTTTCGGACAAAAGCTTATGACAAGGCGGTCGAGGCCTATAACAAGTCCATTGAATGTGCGCCCGAATCCGGATGGTCGTACAACAATCTGGCATTGACATTGGTCAGCCAGGGCAAGTATTCGGAGGCCCTGCCCCTTTATCAAAAGGGAGTTGACCTGATCGAAGACGACAAGGACAAGGCGGTCGTGTGGAATCGCATCGGCAATGTGTATCGCAAATTGAACCTGTATGATCTTGCGGTCCGGGCTTTCCAGACGGCGGACGATCTGGATGCAGAAAATGCCGGCTTCCGCGATGAACTCGACGATGTGCCGGAAGGCGCAGCGCCAGTGCAGAGCAACCCCGATCAGACGCAGGAGCAGGATGCGGCGCAGGCACCCACACTCACCCAGAACCCGAGCCCGATGATTCAACTGATCCTCTCAGAGAGTCAGCTGGAAGAGGCGGCCTCGCTGGAGGCCGCCGCCCCGGACGCTGCGCCTGATCCCGCGGCCCTATCCGAGGGGACGGAGGCAGAGCCTCAAGCGCCCGCAGGCGCGGCCCAGACTGTTGAGCCGGCGGCATCGGGATCGGCAGCGGCCGCAGATGTAAATGCCGAAAGCCCTGCTGCAGGCCCGGCACAGACGGAGGCCGCCGGAGGGGCCGCTCAATCCGATGGCTCGCCTGCTCCCCAGCCGGATCAAGGATCAGCCGGCCAGCCAGGGCCCGCTCCGGTGGTGCTCCCGAAAACAAGCGAGACCTACATCGAGACCCCGGTCGTATTGAACGTTACAACCACTGAGGCGGCAACGGTCGTCGTGACGGACGAACAGACCGCTACCCAGACCGCGGCAGTCGTCGTGACGGGCGAACAGACCGATACCCAGGCCGCGGCAGCCGTCGTGACGGACGGACAGACCGATACCCAGGCCGCGGCAGCCGTCGTGACGGACGGACAGACCGATCAGGAAGCGCCCGCACCAGCGGACGAGGTCCCCGACACCGGTACGGCACAGACCTCCGACGGTGGCACCATTCAGGCCTCGACCTTGACTGTTGAAGAAACGGCCGGGGCTGCGCCAGAAGACCAGGCTGATCCGGTCACAACCGGGCCGGAGACAGACGGCGGGGCGGATTCGACCGCGGCGCCGGACGCCGGAGTTGAAATCGAGGCAAGTGAGGAATCCGAGGAAGCGCCTTCGGCTGACCGGCTGGCCTACGACGAGTATCTGAAGGACAATGATGACCTGGTCCTGAAGGTTGATGAGCAGGCGGAAGATTCAATGCCCGAGGCCCTGCAGGAGCCGGCCACCATGGTCGATCCCTCCGGCGAACTGCAGATTGAAATGGATACCAAGAACGCTCACGTTTGGAATGAGCTTGGAAACATCTACTTCAACACGGGTGCTTTTGACGATGCAATCGTCGCATATAGCAAAGCCATTCAACTGGACCGCTGGTTTGCCTGGCCGTACAGCAACCTGGCCCTGACCTATGTGCAGAAGAACCGCTTCACGGAGGCGATCCTGCTATATCAACGCAGCATCGAATTGTTCAGCAGTGAAAAAGACAAGGCGGTTTCCTGGAATCGTCTGGGAAATGTCTACCGCCGCCTAAATAATTATGATGGTGCGATCTCAGCATACCAGCGCGCCGATGAGCTTGACCCGGAAAATACGACGCTCTCGCTGCAGTCCCGTTTCAGCCTGCTGGGTAATTATTCGGTGGAGCAGATGCCGAGCCGCGTATCACAGACGGAGGAGTTGCCATGAGCGAGCATGAACTTTGGAATGAAATGGGAAACTTGTATTTCATGTCTGGAGCCTATGAGCAGGCTGTGCATGCCTACCTCAGGTCCATCCAGATGGACAGCACCTATGGAAGACCATACAGCAACCTGGCTGTGGCCTATGTGCGCCAGGGAAAATATGATGAGGCGGTAAAGCTGTTTCGAAGGAGCCTTGATCTGCTGGCGGATCATCGGGAAAAGGCCATTTCCTGGAACCGGCTTGGAAAGGTGTACCGCCAGTTAAAGGATTACGAGCAGGCGGTGATCGCCTTCCAATGCGCCGATGAGCTGGACCCGGAATGCAAGGAAGGTGACGAGGAACCCGGGCAGATGCTTTACGCATCCTCGGATCCATCCATTGCCCTGCAGGCCAGTGCGGCGGCGCCGTCCAACCCCGGGGAGCCGGCCGCCTCCGACCCGGATGAGACACCGCCGACCTCCAGCCCCGACATGGCAACGGCCGCCTGGACGATCGTAGAGCTGCCTCAACCCGAGGAGAGTGCCTCCCTGGAGATCGATCCCGAAGCCCCCTCCCTGACGAACTGGACAGAAGCCAATGCCGATCAGGAGGATGTTGAATGGTCTCCGATTTTTGCGGAGGAAGCTGAAATCTTTCTGCCGCGCGCCGAGGCCGAGGACCCGGAAGTGGAAGCGGCCGCGCTGGAGGAGGAACCCCTCGATCAATGCCGGAAATCCGATGACGAGCAGGCCCCCAATGGGTTCTGCGAGCCCGCTTCAATTGAGCCGGCGGACCGGGCGCGGGCCGAGACCCAGCCCCTTTTGTACTCGGGGGGACAACGGGCCAGCCTTTCCAACGCGGAACATCAGGAAAGCAGATACAGGCAGGATGTAATTGTGGATGTGGAAGAGCGGCCGGCCGCCGCATTCATTCCAGTCGAGCAATACGAAGAGCAGGTCGATCAAGCTCAGGAACAGTCGCTGCAAATCGAATCAAGAGACCCCGTGTCGGGGGCCAATTCGAAGGAGAGTGCCGACCTCGAAGCGGAGATCGCAAAATACAAAAGAGTCGTCCAGATCAACGATCGAAATGCCTCGGCCTGGGATGCCCTGGGAACGCTTTATAAGTCTGCCGGTTCGTACCGGGAGTCCATTCTGGCACACCAGCAGGCCATTTCCATCGATGCCGGCCGGGCCTCTTATCATCACCACCTGGGTCTGGCTTTCGCGGGGGCCGGGCGCGACGAAGATGCGATTACCGCTTTTCAAAAAGTGATTGAACTGGATCCGGATCACTATCTGGCGCACGCCACGTTAGGCGGATATTATCGAAAACTAGGATTGGAAGAACTCGCTCAGAAACACATAGGCAAAGCCATGAGATATATCTACGATAGCGAAAGCGAATACAACCGTGCGTGCCTGGAGGCGATCTGCGGCAACATAGATCAGGCCATTGCCCTGCTGCGGACTGCTCTTGAGAAAAAACAGACCTACGTGGAGTGGATCATTCACGATCCCGACCTCGACTTCATCCGCGAGGACTCACGCTTCAAACAACTGATCTCAAACTATACCCGATAGACCGCGGCCATCCCAGGCTGCCTCCTGGCACAATTCAGGCTGGGACAGAGGGCAGTGCAATTAAGACGGAGGGACCCGACCCGGGTCGGGCAGCCAGGATGGTCGGCAGGACGGGACAAGATTCTTTGAACCTGGAGGTGCTCATTCCGTAAAAGCAGAAAGGGGGCTATAATATTTCCGGTATATGATTATATAGTGGCCTCCCTAAAGAAAACAGGGAGGCCTCTCTTTCGTAGGCCAGAAGGAAACCTATGCTTGTGATCGGTTATATATCGGGAAGTTTGTACGTGCTCTGCATGCTGGTCATGTCGCTCTATGGCTTGAATGCCATGATCACGGCCATCCTTTTTGTTTTGGCAAGGCGCCGCCCCGACCGGGAACAAACTCCGCCTGAACCGAAGGAATGGCCAAAGGTGACCGTGCAGCTCCCGGTATTCAACGAACGGTACATGCTGGAGCGGCTGCTGGGGGCCGTCACCAGACTTGATTATCCGGCGGACCGTCTTCAAATCCAGGTGCTGGATGATTCAACCGACGACACGGCCCTGCTCTCCGCCCGTCTCGTGGAAGAATACCGCGCCGGCGGTGTCAACATCGAATGTGTCTTCCGCATCGAACGAGGCGGTTACAAGGCCGGTGCGCTGGCCAAGGGACTGGAGACCGCCAGCGGCGAACTCCTGGCGATCTTCGATGCCGACTTCATCCCTGCCCCGGACTGGTTGAAGAGAACCGTGCCTCAATTTCAGGATCCAGAACTGGGCTGCCTGCAAACGCGTTGGGGACATACCAACCGGGAATATAATCTCCTCACCCGCGCGCAGGCACTTGCCATGGACGCACATTTCATCGTGGAACAGACTGCGCGCTCACGCAATCACCTGTTCATGAATTTCAACGGCTCGGCCGGCATCTGGCGCCGGTCCTGCATCGAGGATACCGGCGGCTGGCAGACCAACACATTGACGGAAGACTTTGACCTGAGTTTTCGCGCTCAGTTGCAGGGCTGGAAGATCAGGTTTCTGCCCGAGGTGATCGTCCCAGCGGAGTTGCCGGCCTCCGTGGAGGCATTTAAGAAGCAGCAGTTTCGCTGGGCAAAAGGCAGCATCCAGGTAACGCGCAAGATCGTCGGGCATCTGTTCCGCCGGCCGGATATTCCGCCCTATAAACGCATAAGCGGTTTATTGCAATTAACCGCCTACATCGTTCATCCGCTCATGATCATCATGCTCTTCCTGACCCTGCCCGTGGGCCTGCTGGCGCCCCGCTTTTTCAGCATCTTTCCCATTTCCATTCTCGCCACCTTCGGCCCGCCCATGCTTTATGCGATGGCCGGCGCAAAGGAGACTCCCTCGCTGGCAGGACGCCTGAAGATCCTGCCGGTGATCACGATCATCGGATTTGGGATTTCGCTCAACTCGGCGATCGCCATCCTGGAGGCCCTGATCGGCAAGGGCGGAACGTTCGTACGCACGCCAAAGTTGAACCTGACCAACAAGCCGAACTCAACCAGACAAATTGACCGCGCCTACCTGCAACCCATCAGCCCCATTGTGTGGGGCGAAATCGGCCTGGGCCTTTATTCGCTCCTGACGATCGCGCTGCTCGAGCCCGGTCTGGGATGGGCGATCATTCCCTGGATGGGCGTCTACTGGCTCGGGTATTTCTATATTGCCAGTCTCAATCTGTACCAGCACTGGCAGGCCCAGACTTCCCGCTCATCCTTTGCGATCAACGAACATGCCCAAAACTGAGAGCCTCGACGAATTCGTCGAGGCTCTCGGCATTTTAGACGGTGGCCGCCTGGCTGTAAAGCTGCTGCTTCACGTTGATGACCCGCTTGCGCAGATCGGCTTTGGTTTCGATTTCACCGGCAATCTTCTGAATGGCATACATGACCGTGGTGTGATCGCGGCCCCCCAGCACTTCCCCGATCATTGGCAGTGAGGCATCGGTTTCTTTTCTCATGAGATACATGGCAACCTGCCGGGGCTCGGCTATTTTCTGGGTGCGATCCCGTCCGAGCAGGGCCTCCACGCTGGTCTGCCATTCGCGCGCAACCAGTTCGATGATCTTTTCAGGAAGGATGTTCTGATGCTGCGGCAGAAGGTCAACCAGCGCCATCTCCACCAGCTGGGGCGTCAAGGAGGAACCGCTCAGATCGGCAAAGGCAATGATGCGGTTCAAGGCCCCCTCCAATTCACGGATATTCGACTCCACGCGCCGGGCCACGGTCTCCAAGATCTCATCCGAAATGAAGCGCCCGGTCCGTTCCGCTTTGGCCCGCAAAATTGCGAGGCGAGTTTCCAGATCGGGAGGCTGAATATCTGCCGCCAGTCCCCACTCGAAACGCGAGCGCAGACGTTCTTCCAGGGTCACGAGTGCCTTGGGGGGGCGGTCGGAAGAAACGATGATCTGTTTATCCTGACCATGCAGCGTATTGAAGGTGTGGAAGAATTCCTCCTGCGTGCTTTCCTTGCCCGCAATGAATTGTATATCATCGATCAGCAGGACATCGATCGAGCGGTACTTCTCGCGGAACGCCTGCGTCGTATGGGTGCGGATGGCATTGATCATGTCATTCGTGAATTCTTCCGAGGACACGTACAAGACGTTCAGGCCGCGCGCGTAGCAGGCATTTCCGATGGCGTGAAGCAGGTGTGTCTTTCCGAGTCCCACTCCGCCATATAAGAAAAGCGGATTGTAAGCCCGGGCGGGTTTTTCGGCGACCGCCATGCAGGCCGCGTGGGCCAGACGGTTGCCGGCGCCGACCACAAACGTCTCAAAAGTGTAGCGCAGATTCAGCGTGGGGTTGCGGGCGGGCGGTTCCGCCGCGCCCTGCGCGGCCTCTGCCGCGGCTCCCGTTTGGGCCAGGTCGGGCCGGTCTTCCCCCACCACCACGAAATTCACCGAGGCGTTTGCATTGAGGACGCCGACCAACAGGCGATCCACCGTGCTTGCCAGGCGATTCTCAAGCCAGTCCCGTGCATACGCATTCCGCACACCCACCGTCAGGACGCCGTTTTCGTATGATACCGGCTGGGTATCGCGGACCCAGGTATCAAAAGCCGCTTTGGGCATCTCCATTTGTAGTTGTCCGAGCACGGACTGCCAGGCGTATTCCGAGTTCATAGATCAATCCTCAGATCAGGAGCGAGAGTATATTGGCCAACGTGCAAAAAACCGCGGCTTGGAGCGATGAAAATATTTCAATTGGATCTAACTAACCATCAGGGACTTCAGATGTTTTCGAACTCCACATCCATCGTTCAGCGTGAACACATTGTAGCAGAAAAGTCTCTGCACCGACAACACTTTTCGCCTACGCTTACTTAAAAACATTTCCTTTTTTAAGGTTGATCAATGTTAAAGAATTATCGCGCGCTCAACATATTCATCCTTCAGAATCAGAACAGGCGTTTCAGCCAACTGCATCCTCCAGGCGCCCCGCGACCCCCATATATGGGCGTCGCGGACTTCGCAAACACCGCAGGCCCAGCCGCATAGAATTGTGTGTTAAAAGAACGCAACGCAATAGAACTTGGGCCGGCGTCGAGTGAACATCTAGTTTGAGTGATTCAAATGTTAAAGAATCAACGATTTCCGATTTTAGGGATGCGCGCGGCGCGGAACCCATGCAAGAATGGTTGTACCATCACCGATGACGGAGGTAATATCCACTTCACCGCCCACCGACCGGGCGCGCGTTTGCATATTTGCCAGTCCGTGACCGATCGTCATCGCCATTTGCTCCAGATCAAAACCTCTGCCGTCATCACGGATCTCCATCACCACGCGCTCGGAAGTCATCCAGACCGTGATATCCACCTTTTTGGCGCCCGAATGTTTGGCCGCGTTCGCCAGAGTCTCCTGACAAATATGGAATAGGGCCAGCGAATACGTCTGCGGCAGATGATCCAGCCCGCCTTTGGGGCCGATCAATGAGACTTCTGCAAAGGTATTGGCCCGGTATTCGGTCACCAGTCGTCTCAATCCGTCCATCAGCCCGTCGTTGCCCAATTGACGCGGGCGCAAATCCAAAATATAGGCGCGAATATCCCGGATGGCCTGATTTAAACCGTCAATGGACTCCTGGATCCGCACCTTGGCCGCACCGGAATCTTCGTCCACTGTGTGCAAGGCGTTCTCCAACGAGAGCCCCACGCCATAAATGGACTGGATGATGCCGTCATGCAGGTCCATTCCGATGCGATCACGCTCTTCCAGCACTGCCAAACGCCGCGCATTTTGATGGAGACGTGCATTTTCAATGGCCAGACCAGCCCAGCTTGCCACGCCGTCCAGGAATTTCAGGCTCTCCTCCTCCAGCGGCTCGCTGCTGCGGGTCGCGACGCTCATCACCCCCATCAAGGTCTCAGCCGCCTTCAAGGGAAAATCCGCAATTTGACGAAATCCCGCCTCCACAACCGACGGCCGCAAGTAGCGCGCTTCCTCCGCCAAATCTGTCACGATCATCCGCTGACCCGACTGCGCCACCAGACCGACAATCCCCTCCCCGATTTTGAATCGACTCTTGACCCAGAAAGCCTCCGCCGCCTGACCGCGGTGCAGGACCATGCGCAGGGTCTCCTTGTCTTCATCCAGCAGGAAGATTTCGCCGGCATCCACCTTCATATATGCCATGACCACGGCCAGGGTCTTGTTCAAAATCTCGTCGAGTTCGAGGGACGAGGTCAGGGCGGATGCGAATTCATTGACCAGGGCCAGGTCTTCACTGCGGCGCATCAGGGCGGAATCCCGCTCCTGCATCCGTTCCACCTGGCGTGCATTCTGGATGGCGGCCGCAGCATACGCGGCCAGCATTTGGATGATCTTTTCGTCATCCGGGGTGAATTCCGCCGCACCGATCTTCTCGGTCAGATAGATCTGCCCCAACTGGCGGTCGCTGGTGCGGATGGGAACGCCCAGAAAAGAGGTCATGTGCGGATGATTGGAGGGGAAACCGACCGAACGCGGGTCTTCCCCGATGACCGGCACCCGCAGGGGCTCCGCGGTGTTCATTAAAGCGCCGATCAGCCCTGTTCCGACCGGCGGGTGCGGAATGCGTTTGATCTGTTCCTTTGTCAAGCCGACCGAAATAAACTTGTCCAGTTTCCCCTCATCATCGAGCACGCCCAGTGCCGCATAACGAGCTTCCGCCTGTTCACATGCCAGGGTCGCAATCCGTTCCAGAAGATGTTCCAGAGAGACATCTTTAACTAGTTCCAGGCTGGCCCGATGCAAAGCAATCAGACGCTCCTGTAATTGTTCACGCGTTAAGAGCATTCAAAGACACCTCCCGGCAATTATCCCACAAAATTTGATAGATTTTGGAAGAAGTGTGTCATAAAATATAACCTGCACAGGTGAAACATGGCAACCTCCCGCATCTCCGGATTCTACAATTTGACCTTGGATGAACGCCGCAAGAAACTGGCCGACGCCTCGCAGCTGACCCCCGACGACCTGCGGCCCTTCAGCGACGGCCTCGCCCTGGACGCGGCGGACCGCATGATCGAAAATACGATCGGCACATTTGCCCTGCCCCTGGGCATCGGGCTGAACTTCACGGTCAACGGGCGGGATGTCCTTGTACCGATGGCCATCGAAGAGCCATCCGTGGTGGCAGGCGCCTCGTTCATGGCGAAACTGGCCCGTGCGGGCGGCGGATTCAGCGCGACAACCACGGAGCCGTTGATGATCGGACAGATCCAGGTCATCCACCTTGTGAATCTGGATGAAGCCAGGCGGAAGATCCAGGAACACAAGCAGGAGTTGCTCGCCGAGGCCGATTCGATCGACCCGGTGCTGAAAAAATTCGGCGGCGGCGCCAGGGACCTGGAGGTTCGGATCATTGAAGACTCGCCGATCGGCCCTTTCCTCGTTGTTCATCTTATTTACGATGTACGCGATGCGATGGGAGCGAACGCGGTCAACACGGCGTGCGAGAAACTTGCTCCGCACGTTGAATCCATCACCGGCGGACATGTCCATTTGCGAATTTTATCGAACCTGGCTGACCGTCGGACCGCGCGCGCCCGCTGCACCATCCCGCTCAAAGAACTGGCATTTGAAGCCTACCCGGGCGAAGAGGTCCGGGACGGGATCCTCGCGGCGTACGCCTTCGCCGCCGCCGACCCTTACCGGGCCGCGACCCACAACAAAGGCATTATGAACGGCGTGGACGCGGTGGTGATCGCCACCGGCAACGATTGGCGCGCGATCGAGGCGGGCGCGCATGCGTACGCGGCGCGTTCGGGCAAATACACTTCCTTATCCGAGTGGCACAGGGATCCGGACGGCAGCCTGGTGGGCACGCTCGAAATGCCGATGGCGGTGGGAATCATCGGCGGCGCCACCAAGGTTCATCCCGCGGCGCAGGCTGCGGTCAAGCTGATGGGCGTGCGAACTGCCAGCGAACTGGCCCAGGTCATTGTCTCGGTTGGACTGGCTCAAAACTTGGCGGCGCTGCGGGCCCTGGCCACCGAGGGCATCCAGCGCGGGCACATGTCCCTGCATGCGCGGCAGGTTGCCATCGCGGCGGGCGCGACGGGGGATATGATCGAAAAGGTGGCAGCCCGGATGGTGACGGAAAAGGTCGTGAGAATTGATCGCGCGGAAGAGATCCTAAGATCGATGAGGGCTGGATAGCATTTACCGGGCAGACCGAACATGAAGAGAAGATCCGGCATTCTTTCCATCACTCTCATCTTTATTTTGGGATGCAGTTTCCTGGCTCCATCCGCACCCAGCCCCTCTCCGATCCCGCCTTCGCAGACCCCGCACAGCCCCACGGCGATTCCGCCAACTTCAACGCTCGCGCCCCCCACACCCTCCGCCATCTTGGGAACCATCGCGCTTGATTTCGTTGCCTGGCTATGCGACGCGCGGTGGATGAACGGCGCGCAACATCTTGCGGCTTGCCCGCCCGGCAGTGCCGACCTTTCCGGCGGTTATGCAAAGGTCATCGATCCCGCAGCCGAAAATTTGCCCCCCGGCACTTCGATCCTGCTCACGGTCCCGGCCTGGAATGGAAATGCCGCCTTCTTCCTTAGCTATCCGGCCTTCAGCGTGCATTCCGGAGATCGTTTCCGTGCCACGCTCCGGTGCCAGAAGGGGGCGCCCTGTAATGTTCAATATGCTTTGGAGTATTACGATGCCAACGGCAAATACTCCGGCCCCTTCTTGTCATGGAATTTCGCAGCCGGCAGGACGGCGCTCAACGTGGATGCCGACTTGAGTGCCCTCGCGGGCCAGACCGTCTCTTTCGTGCTGGCACTCCGCCCAAATAACGACGCACCCCGCCAGGACGGCAGCCTGTGGATTGGGCCCTATATCTATCGCTCGAATAGGTGAGAATTGATCGAGCAGAAGGGATTTGAAAAGGATAAAATAGCACGCGCGCCCGAGGTGCCGGGCAGCCAGAAGAGATCTTCCAGCCAGCCGGGCTGATGCCAAAGCTTCGGAGAGCAGGCAATCGCATCAAACATGGGCAGGCTGATAACAACGCCAGGCACCCCAATAGGAACCACCTTGTGCGGTTGGCTGGTGGGGTCTTTTTCAGCGTTCGACCCACTTGTCCGGCTCGAAGGCAGTTCCTGGAAAACTCAATGGGAAACGATCGGAGACCGGGAGGTTTCCATTGGTTCCCTCGTGAGTATTGGAAAGGTCAAAATATCGGTTTGTCGCGAAGATGGAACTCTCCACACCCGGGCAGCTGGACGAGGCAAAAAACAGTCTCCCTTGGTTTTCTCAACTCCTGCATGGAGCAGGGAAAACGGCCCGGCCAGGAAATTGGTGAAGCGTT
>Ga0335081_10018535_pt1 | contig 11255 bp, 7 predicted proteins | sample Lox_Sample_35_FD_206713 | JGI IMG/M metagenome (GOLD analysis project Ga0335081, IMG submission 206713) | Soil microbial communities from Loxahatchee National Wildlife Refuge, Florida, United States - Lox_Sample_3.5 | ecosystem: Environmental > Terrestrial > Soil > Wetlands | place: USA: Florida... | reverse complement strand
AAGCCGCCTGGACGGCGCAGCTTCGCAAATTCGCCATCGATCTGCGCACCAAAGACCTCAGCACGGCGAAACTCGATGACCTGCTCGATCAATACAAACTGGCGGTGGTGCCATGAAACGATCCCTCCTTCTGCTTTTTGCCGTCACGGCATTCGCCCAGGTGCCTACGCCCGAATCGGTGTTGGGCTATAAACCGGGCGCCGATTTCCACCTTGCGACCTACGAAGATGGGCTGGGCTATTTCCGCAAGCTGGCTGCCGCCTCCAATCGCGTCAAACTGGAGCAAGTGGGCAAAACCACGCAAGGCCGCGAGTGGTGGATCGCCTTCATTTCGACGCCGGAAAACCTCGCGCAACTCGAGCACTATAAAGACATCTCGCGCCGCCTGGCGCTGGCCCGCGGCGTCGATGAAGAGCAGGCGCGCGCCCTCGCCCGCGAAATCAAACCGATTGTCCACATCGATGGCGGCCTGCACGCCACCGAGGTGGCCAACCATCAGCACACCATCCAGCTCGGCTACGATCTTGCCACCAGCGAAACGCCGGAGTTCCAGGCCATTCGCAACGATCTCATCGTGGAGCTGTGGTTTTCCATCAATCCCGACGGCCAGACGGTGGTGGCCGACTGGTACCGGCAGAACCTCGGCACGCCTTACGAGGTGAGCCCGCTGCCGGTGCTCTACCAGGAATACGTGGGCCACGACAACAACCGCGACGGTTACATGCTCAACATGCTGGAATCGCGCGTCATCACCAAGGCGACGCTGGAAACGGAGCCGATCATTTTCTACACGCAGCACCAGACCGCGCCCTTCCCCGGCCGAATTTACCTGCCGCCCTTCGCCGACCCGATTTCCGGCAACATGCATCCGCTCATGCTGCGCTGGCTGAGCCTGATCGGCACCACCATCGCCGAATACCTGGACGGCCACGGCCTGACCGGATCGATGCACCAGGAGACTTTCGACGTCTGGTATCCCGGATACATCGATAACATCGGCAACTTCCGCCACACCATTTCCTTCTTCACCGAGACGGCGCTCTATCGCTATGCCACGCCGCACTTCTACACCGTGGACGAATTTCCGGCGGCGCGACAGGGGCTCGGCACCGAGATGCTTTATTCCAGTCCCTGGAAGGGCGGCTGGTGGCGGCTGTCGGATGCCTGCCGCTATATGTACGAGGCCGATATGGCCGTACTCGGCCTGGCTTCCAAGTATCACGAGCAGATGGCCTACAACAAGTACCGCGCGGCGCGCGACACCATCGAAAAATTCTCCACCGAGCCGCCGTTCGCCTACGAAATCCCGCGCCGCCAGCACGATGCTCCGACGGCGGCGCTGCTGATGGAAAAGCTGATGCTGCACGGCATCGAAGTGCATCAGCTATCCGATCCGGACGAGTGGGTCATCCTCATGAACCAGCCGTTTGCCGGACTGGTGAAGGAACTGTTCGAACCGCAAGTCTACCCCACGCTGAGCCAGCGCCCCTATGATGTAACCGGCTGGACGCTTCCTTACCAGATGGGCGTGGAGGCCCACGCCGTCACCACGCCTCTCTCCAAACAGATGCGCGATTCGCTGCGCCCCGTGCATGAGGTAAGCGGCCTTACCGCGCCCTTCAGTCGCGGCGCCAACGCCAGTTACAAGGTGGTCAACCAGGTTCTGGCGGCGAAGGGTAGCGTGGCTTTCTCCGGCGAGGACATCGACGTGAATTTCGATAAAGCGAAGCTCGATGCGTTGCTCGCAGCCAACGATTTTCGCGCCGGTGCTTCGCCCCTGCCGGAAGGGGCCAAGCCGGTGAAAGCCGCGCGCATCGGACTCTACCGTCCCTGGGTGGCGAGCATCGACGAGGGCTGGACGCGCTGGATTCTGGAACAGTATCAGTTCCCGTTCACCAGCCTCTATAACGCCGGCATTCGCGCCGGCCATCTGCGCGAGCATTATGACGCCATCGTGATACCCGACATGGCGGAGCGCCAGATTCTGGACGGCCACCGGCCGGGCACGATTCCCGAGCGCTACGCGGGCGGCGTGGGCGATGAAGGCGCGCAGGAGCTGCGCGATTTCGTGAACGACGGCGGCACGCTCGTCACGTTCAACAATGCCTCGCTGTTTGCCATTAATCAGCTCAAACTCCCGGTGGAAAACGCGCTCGCGGACCTCCGTCCCGAGCAGTTCTTCTGCTCCGGCTGCCTGCTCAAAGTCCACATAGAGGATGCGAAGAATCCGCTGACGGCGGGACTTACGCCCGACACCATCGTGATGTTCGAGCGCGGCCCGGCCTTCAATACCAAAACCGATTTCAAAGGGAAGGTGCTGGCGCGCTATGCCAAGGAGCGGTCGCCGCTCGCCAGCGGATATCTGGCCGGCGCCGACCGCATCGAAGGCAAAATCGCCGCGCTCGAAGCCGACTACGGCAAAGGCCGCGTGATCTTACTCGGATTCAAGCCGCAGTGGCGCGGCCAGTCGCACGGAGCCTACAAGTTTTTCTTTAACGCGTTTTACGAGTAAGCTGGGTGGGGCATGCTTCAGCTTGCCATCCGGCCGACAGGCCGGAAGTGACAACTTCCGCTGGCCGGACAAGCTAAAGCATGTCCCACCAACCTGTGCATCCCGCGCTACTCCGCAATCTCGATCTTCGGCCCTTCCTCTTTTTGCACTTCTTCGGCGCGGGCGATCGTATTTCGCGCCAGCTCCAGGAATGGACTTCCCGGTCCCTGGTGCAGCACGGCGGGCTTGCCGCTGTCGCCGCCGATGCGCACCTGCGGATCGAGCGGCAACTCGGCCAGGAAATGCACCTGCATCTCCTCCGCCGTGCGCCGTCCTCCGCCATGGCTGAACACGTCGATGCGCTCGTGGCAGTGCGGGCAGCTCAAATAGCTCATGTTCTCCACCAGTCCCAGAATCGGCACCCGCACCTGGTGGAACATAAACACGGCCTTGCGCGCGTCTTCCAGCGAAACGTCGGAGGGGGTGGTCACCACGATCGCCCCGGTGATGGGCGCGGTCTGAATGAGCGAAAGCTGCACGTCTCCGGTGCCGGGCGGCAGGTCGATCACCAGGTAATCCAGCTCGCCCCAATCCACCCCGCGCAGAAACTGCTGGATGACCGAATGCAGCATGGGCCCGCGCCACACCAGCGGCTTGTCGCCGGGGTTGAGAAAGCCCATCGACATCAGCTTGACGCCGAACTGATCGAGCGGCTGGATGCGCTCGCCATACGCCATGGGGGTGCGGTTGATGCCCATCATGAGGGGCACGTTCGGGCCGTACACGTCGGCATCCATCAGGCCGGCCTTCAGACCGAGGGAAGCCAGCCCCACCGCCAGATTCACCGCAACCGTGGTCTTGCCCACGCCGCCCTTTCCGGAACCGACAGCGATCAGGTTCTTCACGCCCGGAATCGGCAGTTTGGGCGGGGTGGCAGGTTGGTTGGGAGTCATCGACTCTATCGTAACAGTGGCAGGGCGCGCTTTCGCTGCCCTACTTCACCTCAATCCAGTACGGCATGATGCGCAGCATTCCGCCGGCCAGCCAGGCGTGGTACGGAATGCGGCCGAATACCGGACGCAGCTTCGCTTCCACCATGCTGTCGTCCTGCGAGCGCTTCAGCAGCAAATCAAGAATGGTGCGGCGCGGCGGGAAGGGAACCAGCGAAACGTTCTCCGCGGCGGGAATGCCCGCCTTCTTCTTCAGCACGGCGAGCGCGGCATCGATGCCGCCAAGCTCGTCCACCAGCCCGCGCGCCTTGGCCTGCGACCCCAGCCAGACGCGCCCTTGCGCGAGCGGCTCAATTTCGTTGTAGGGCCGATGGCGCGCGTTGGCTACCTTGGTGACGAAGTCGCGATAGCTCTCGTCAATGCCGCGGCGCAGCAGGTCGCGCTGCTCCGGCGTCAGCGGCGTGTCCAGGGATTCGATATTGGCATTGCGCCCGCGCTGGAGGCCGTCGAAGTTGATGCCCAGCTTGTCCAACAACCCGCGAATGACCGGTTTCCCGAAGACCACCCCGATGGAGCCGGTTTCCGTTTCCGGATACGCCACGATGGTATCGCCGGTCATGGCCATGTAGTAGCCGCCGGAAGCGGCCACGTCGCCCATGGAGATCACCAGCGGCTTCTTCTTGGCTGCCAGGTTCATCTCGCGCCACATCTCGTCGGAGGCGTTGGCATCGCCTCCGGGCGAGTCGATGCGCACCAGCAGGCCTTTGACGGTGGAATCGCTTGCCGCCTGCCGCAGCATCTTATCGAAGCCGTAAGAAGTGAGCTCGCCGTCCTCCGAGCCGTCATTTTCCGCGCTGCCGCGCACGATGTCCCCTTGCGCCACCACCAGCGCCACACGGTTGCGTCCGCCCAAACCGGCCGCCTCAGCTGGAACCTTGACGTACTTCTCCAGACTTACCTTATTGGGTTCGCCGCCCTTGAGGCGCGCGCGCAGTTCCCCGAACATCTGGTCTTCGAAGCGCAGCTCATCCACTAACCCCGCCTGCAGAGCGCCCGTCGCGGTAAAAGGACCCTGGTCGATCAAGGCCCGGACTTCGTCGGGCGTTTTCTTGCGCGCCGCGGCGATGCGGTCGACCAAAGTGCCGTAAAGATCGTCCACAATCGAGCCGGTCACCTCGCGTGTTTCCGGGCTCATATCCGAGCGCGTGAACATGTCGCCGAAGTCCTTATACTTACCGGCGTGTTCCACCTCCACCACCACGCCGAGCTTGTCCAGGCCCTTCTTCAGGTAGGGAATTTCAGCGCGCACGCCTTTGAGGTAGAGCGGTTCCTGGGGGCCCAGATAGATGCGGTCGGCGGCTAGCGACACGTAATACTCGCGCGTGCCCGGCATGCGCAGGTAGGCTACCAGCGGCTTGCCGGACTTGCGAAACTGCTCCAGATCGCCGCGGAACTCCTCCATTTTCCCCCAGCCGATATCCAGGCCGTCGGGCTCCACGACCACGGCTTTAATGTGCGGATCGGCGGCGGCTTTGCGCAGCGCCATCCACACATTGGCCACGGTGATGGCGTTGCGATCGCTTGAAAACAGCGGCAGCTCCAGCGGCGGTTTTTCGGGGACATCGCCCGACAGGCGCATGACCAGCACGGAATTGTCGGAAATCTCGGGAGGTTTTTCGCGCATGCGGACGAGCGCAATGAACAATAGGATGAACGTGAGGAAGACCAGGATGACTCCCGTCACCAGGCCCAGCAGGAACTTCACCATAACTAGTCCGACAGTAACACAGGCGGGAACCGGGCACCGTGAGAAATAGCAGCATCATGGATGCAACGTTCGCGCGCGGGAGAGCACTTTCCCAGGAGGGCTGCCAGCACGATTTGGAGGACCCGGAGCCGACTCCGGGAGATAGGCGCCCAGACAGCACGGGCGGCCCTTCCGCCGGCCGCCCGCAGGAAAACACGCTCTGCGCCAAGTGCCCTTATGCCTGATAGCGCCTCCTCCACGCCAGAGCGGAAACCACCAATCCGAATCCCATCATTGCCATCGTACTCGGCTCCGGAACCGGGCTACCGCCGGTGGTGCCGCCACCGCCGCTGGTCATGGTGGTATTGAACACTTCCGATACGGTCGCACTGGCGCTGGTACCCATAGAGCCGCCATTGATCGCAATGTTTTTCACTACGTCGATTTCGGACTGCGCCGGGCTGAAGGCGACCGAATCGTAAGTCCGGTTGTCGGTGGAGCTATAGTCGTATACGCCGATCGTGTCTACGCCGGAGCCTCCGCACTTGCCCGCGGAGTACATGCCTCCCAGGCAGATGCTCTCCCCGATATCCACCGAGCCGTTCCCGCTCTGGCTGAAGCCCGTCATCGCGATGGCTTCACCGGTCATCACCGGCGAAGAGGCCATCACCAGGTAGGAAATGGAGACGCTCATGGAAGAACCGGCGCCGGCCGAAAATGCCCCGTCGAATTGCAGCGTAACGTCGCCGGCGGAATCCGTTGTCGGCACGACGGTCACCTGGGCATCCGTGGGCGGTGGGTTCGTGTCGCTAAAGCTGAAGTTACTGAACGTCAGGTCCCCGAGCATGCAACTGAACCCAGACACATCGTAAACGGACATCTGCTGGGAAGTGCACGTCAAAGGAGCCCCCCATAAAGCTGTTGCCATCAACAGCAAAGGGCACACTAAGAGTAGCTGTTTCTTCATCTATGTCATCTCCGGTGGAGCGCCTCGCGCTCCGGTCCACTTGTGGTCGTTGGGAAGAACACGCTGCGCTGCCGAAAGGGGCGCGTTCGCTCGGCAGACTCGACCCGCTGAAAATGGTCTTAGAGTGGCGCTCGGGCCGCTTCCCCTCGTTGCCCTAACCTCCACTCGATCAATCTGGATCGAGTGTATCGGCTCAGGCGGGAGGCGTCAATGCTCCCGGTTTACTAAGCTGTAAGTCGTAATACCAGCGACTTACTCAAAGAAGTTACATCTATACATTCCGCGAAACTGCTTCAGAACACCCGATGTTTCGTGTGTTAACGCTGTATGGATATGCGCCTTCAGCGCCGCTCTTTAGGGTTTAATGCAACGCGCCACGATCTGTACTGTAACGGCCGGAATTGGGAAGTATACGGGGATCGACACTTCGCAGTCGGAATTGGGAGAAGTCGGGCGATGAAACGAACGAATCGGAAAGATCCGATGCGGCGGAATCGAACAGGTTCAGGGAGGAAATATGGAGCAGCCGGAAAATAGTCTTAAGCAGCCCGGGATAGCTCGAGTTGATGTGCGAAACATAGCCCTTTCGAAACCATGGGCCGGCGCACAACAGCAGGGTGCGGTGACCGTCCAGATGGTCCACGCCGCCCTGAGCGTCGTCTTCGGTTATAAACACCGCCATACGGCGCCACCAGCGCGTCGCGGACAGATACTGCAGGATAACGCCGAGAGCATAATCATTGGCCGCCATGTAAGAAGCGGTATAGGGATAGCCGGCGGCAACATTCGGAGCTGCCCCGTAGTCTCCTGGCAGATGCACCATCACAAAGGCGGGAAGCTCGGCACCGCCGCGCCCATACCGCTGGTCTATTTCGTGTGTAAACCGGGCGGCCCGCGTAATATCGGAGGTCTCGAGGTTGAAACCGGGATAATCGCGCACTGTCCGGCGGTAGAGCGACTCGGGCATTGGCATATCGGTGGCAAAGCGCGCGCCCGCCGGCTCCATCCCCGGTCCCTCCGCGATTCCGGCCAGTTCAAAGCCTTCCCCGAAGTTCAAAAACGATACGCCATGGCGTTCAAGATGGTGCCAGATGGTTCCCGCCTGGTTCAGATCCTCCGGCTGCACCGATGCGGCATTGCCCGCGAACGAAAGACGGCCGGGCGACGTGCCGGCGCGAAAATCCTTCAAGTCTCCGTAGGCCGCCTGGAGCGACGATTGCGTCCAGGCATTGGGGTATGAGCCGGTGAGCCAGTGGTGTCCATCCACGCTGCCTTCGGCATCGGAATAGAAGTTGTCGGAGAACGTCCACTGCCTGGCGATGGCGTGATGGTTGGGCGTGATATCGACATCCTTTAAGCTCAGCACCTGGTGTCTTCCGTCGGCATATCCGCGGCTGCCGTATCGTGCCAGGAAAGGCGCGCCCATGGCTCCGGCGATGTCGCCCAGCACCTCGTCGTAGCTGCGGCTCTCCTTGACGATCAGCACGACGTGGCTGACCTGCTCCGGCACCGGCCGTTCCGCGAGGGGCCGCGGAACGAAACCGTTGTTCTCCATGACTGCCTCGGTGAGAGCCGGCAGATCGGCCGCGTGCGGCAGCGTATAGACGGACAGCGTGCCCTGGTAAAGATAACCCGGTATGTCGGCCGCGCGCAGGTTCAGGCTGGCGGGCGTGTCGGGCCCCATGCCGTGCCCTTTCGCATTGGCGACGAAGACGGTCTCGCCGTCCAGCGCCACGCGCGTGGGAAACCACGCCGCTGGAATGTGACCCAGAACGCGGCGCTCACGCACATCGATCACACCGACCGCATTGATGCCGGCTTCAGCCACCAGCAGCCATCCCTGGCGTTCGTAGTAAGCCAAACCGATAGGCAGCACTCCGCGCAGCCGTTCCAGTCCGGGTATGCGGATGGGAATTTCGGTCTCGACGCGATCGCTTGCGGCCTCGATGACGCTGATGGAATCGGCGGCCGCATTGGCGACGAACACGCGCCCGCCCGCCGGCACGATTCCCGATGGGCTGCTGCCGCCGCAGCTCTCCTCACCAACCGGCGCTCCCGTATGAATGAATTTCACCAGCTTCGCGTGCGGGGGGTCGGAAACGTCCACCACGGCAACGGAGTTGGATTCGGGCGCATTGGCATCGCCCAGAGCGGCCGCCGCTTCAGGGCTGGGAAAGCCGAAGGGTGGAAATGGCAGGCCCGTTTCGCGCATGCGGTTTGGATCCACGCCGGGGAGAAGGCGGTATTGAAACATGCCGACATTGGTCCCGTAAAGGATGCGGCGGTCTGGAGAGAGCGCCAGAGCGAAGGGCAGGCGCCCGACCCGCACGGAAGCCAGCACCAGCCGCGACCGCACGTCGACTACGGCGATGCGGAAGTTGGCCTGGTCGGCGGCATACAGAATGCTGCGTTCGGGATCGAAGGCGAGGTCGCCGGAGTAGCTGTCGTGGAACCCACTCTGGTTGAGATCGATGACGTGGCGCCGCGCGGCGAACGAGCCTTCATCCGGATCGATGATGTCAATGCGACCGGAGTTCCCTTCGGCGATGAAAATGGAGTGCTCGCCGGAAAAAGCGGCGCCCATCGAGACCCCGTGCCAGTCGCCCGCATCGGACGGGTCCAGCACGGCCGCGGCACGCGCCGGCAATTGGCGCGCGAGCCAGCGCCCATCCCGGTCGCGATCCATGACGGTTATGGAATACCGGACCGGCCCTCCATTGGCGGTCACAAGCCTTTTCCCCGACGGGCTAAGGGCGAGGCCGAATGCTCCGGGACCGGTGGGATACTCCTGCCCAAAAGGCGCAATGACGCGTCCGCCGGGCAGGATGGAGGGCCCGGGGCGCCGCAGCGCGGGCCGGTTGCCGGCAGGCGCGCTCAGGCTCTGCCCCGCGAGCGCGCTGCTTCCCAAAAGTAGCGGCACGAGGAAGCGAGCCAGACCAGAGCGCCCATGCGGCACCCTCCCATCATAGCGAGCCGTAACACCGGCGTTCGCGGGCTTTCCGAAAGTACTGGCGGATCAATGTCCGGGAGTCCATCGACCGGCTGCTTACACCCATCGCCGCGTATAATCTTTTCCGGCTTCCGTCTACGTTTTTACAGTGCCCGGCTGGAGCCATGCGCGTTCAAGCGGCGCCGGATACACCCTATGACGAATGATATCGTGAAGCGCATTAGCAACTTAGCTCACAATTGTGATTGGGTGTAGAATAGACGTATCATTTGGCACCGGAAGTGCTTCTATGCGGTTCGTTGAAATGAGAGGGGAGATTAAGAGCCTCGGGGTCCAAATTCTTTGTTGGGCAATCCTCTCCGCCACGTTTGCAGGGTATGCCCCCAGGCCAATGTATGCACAAACGAACCCGCAGTCGAAAGCGGCGCCTAAAAACGCCTCGATGGCCGGCTGTATCGACGAAGATAGTGGCCGGTACATTCTTGTCGACGATAGGGAACTGAAACCGATTGCGGATTTAGAGGCGGAGGGCTTCCCCACGGAAGGCTTCGCCAAACATGTGGGCCATAAGGTAATCGTCCGGGGGACATCCAGCACCGGCGAAATTCGGCCCTTGTTCAAGGTTCGCAGCATCGAGACTGTCAGCGAAACTTGCGCGCCACAGCAACATCCGTGAGCTCGAAATCGTCTTTGGAGGAGACAGAAATGGCATCCAGTCCCACAACTCTCGCGCCCCACAACCAGAAGCCGTTGGAAGATCCCCTGGCTCACTTGCCGTGCTCCAGCATCGTGGAGTACCGCAAAGGTCAAATGATATACAACCAGGACCAGCCGTCCACCAGCATCTACCTGGTGATCGACGGGAAGGTGAAGGTGTCGCGCCTGGCCGACGACGGCCATCAGGTGGTGGTGGACATCTATCAGCCCGACGAGTTCTTCGGCGAGTCGGCGTTCTTGAATCTGCCGCACCGCGCCGAGCAGGCTACCGCGCTGGAAAATACCAAGCTGATGACTTGGACCTCCGCGGAAATCGAAGACATCGTAATGAAGAAGCCGCGCCTGGCGGTGGCCCTGCTGCAGATTCTGGTGCAGCGGACCATCGATTTCACCCACCGCATCGAGAGCTTCTCGGTGGACAATATCGCCCGGCGCCTGGCGCGTTCCCTGATCCGCTTTTCCGAGCGCCTGGGGACGCCCGAGGACGACGGCAGCATCCGCATGGTGCCGTTCACCCATGAATTGCTCTCGCAGTACGTAGGCACTTCGCGTGAAATCGTCACCCACTACATGAATCAATTCCGCCGCCAGGGCTATCTGCGGTACTCGCGCAAGGGAATTATTCTGTATCGCGATGCTTTCCGCGAATGGCTGCGGCAGAATTGCTAAAAGCAGCTCGGAAGCTTTGGGCTGTGAGCTATGAGTTAACTGCTCTTGCAAGGGCAAAGGGCGCCGTCTTCCCGGCACGGGCCACCAAGTGGTGCGTTTTGTTCGGCTGGAGACCAGCGCCCTCGCGGCTCGAAGCTCAAATCTCATGTCTCATAGCTCTTCCCCCCATTGACCCTTTACTTTCAACCCACTAGAATGGCCGTAGGGGGATTTGTAACTTTTCGCCGCTATGGGCACGGATGCGCCGCTCAAATCGCGACACCGGGAAGTCCTGCACACCATCGTCCGGGAGTACATTGAAACCGGCGAGCCGGTGGCGTCGCGGACTATTTCCAAATACCGGCAGAACGACCTGAGCCCGGCCTCGATCCGCAACGTCATGGCCGATTTGGCCGACGAGGGCTATCTCTCCCAGCCGCATACTTCGGCGGGGCGTATTCCCACCGAGAAGGCTTTCCGTTTTTACGTCCGTTCGTTGGCCGCGGCGCGCGTCGCCCTGGCCGAAGCCGAGCGACTGCGCCAGGAATTCGCCGGCCTGCCCACCATCGCGGAAAGGGTGGAGAGGTCGAGCCACATCCTGACGCAGTTGACCCGCCACGTCGGCATCGCCGCCGCCATTCCCAGCAACAGCCAGACCCTCGATCAGATCGAACTGCTGGCGCTGGCGGACCGCCGGGTACTGATGATCGTAGTGACGCGCGACCACACCGTAAGGAACCGCGTCGTGTCGCTCAATGAGCCGCTGTCGGAGAACGAACTGGTTT
>Ga0335081_10018534_pt1 | contig 11255 bp, 11 predicted proteins | sample Lox_Sample_35_FD_206713 | JGI IMG/M metagenome (GOLD analysis project Ga0335081, IMG submission 206713) | Soil microbial communities from Loxahatchee National Wildlife Refuge, Florida, United States - Lox_Sample_3.5 | ecosystem: Environmental > Terrestrial > Soil > Wetlands | place: USA... | reverse complement strand
CGAGAACGGACCGGAATCCAACGGGGAACAAAGTCGCCCGTCGCTGTCCGAAATTCGTGAATTTCGTCCATATGCGATTGCCCTGCCCTAAAGGGGGAGAGGGAGCGCCGGCAGTATCGCAAGTGGCCATCATCGCAAACCTATTCCGCCGCGCTCGCTGGGCGCGCCGCATGTCCGCTCAGCAGCGCCCGCGTCGCTTCCGCCACATCGTCCTGCCGCATCAGGCTTTCGCCGACCAGGAAGGCCTTGATGCCGACGTTCGCCAGCCGCGCGAGATCGGCGGGGGCAAAGATGCCGCTTTCGCCGACTAGCACGCGGTCGCGCGGAACGCGCGGCGCGAGCCGCTCGGAGACCGCGAGCGTGGTCGCAAAGGTTTTCAGATCGCGGTTGTTGATGCCGATGAGGCGCGACTGGAGCCTGAGCGCGCGGTCGAGCTCGGCCTCGTCGTGCACCTCGATGAGCACGTCCATGCCGTACGCGAAGGCGGCCGCCTCGATCTCGCGCGCCGCGGCGTCGTCGACGGCGGCCATGATGATCAGGATGCAGTCGGCGCCGAGCCCGCGGCTCTCCGCGACCTGATAGGGCTCATACATGAAATCCTTGCGCAGCACCGGCAGGTCGGCGGCGGCGCGTGCCGCGACGAGGTCATCGGGGCTGCCCTGGAACGAGGGCGCATCGGTGAGCACCGAAAGGCAGGTGGCGCCGCCCGCCGCATAGGCGCGCGCGAGCGCGGGCGGATCGAAATCGGCGCGGATGAGGCCCTTCGAGGGGCTCGCCTTCTTGATTTCGGCGATCAGCCCGTAGCGGCCCGCCGCGTGCTGGCGCTCGAGCGCGGCGAGAAAACCGCGCGGCGGCGTTGCCGCCCTGGCGGCCGCCTCGACCGCGGCGGGCGGATGCGCGCGCTTGGCGGCCGCGATCTCGGCGCGCTTGTAAGCCTCGATGCGGGCCAGGATGTCAGCCATGGGTCAGGCGCCCGAGATGACGATGAGGCGCTCGAGGCTCCCTTCCGCCTCGCCGGAATCGATCGATTTCTCGGCGAGCGCGACGCCGCCCTTGAGGCCGGCCGCCTTGCCGGCGACCACGAGGGCCGCCGCCGCATTGAGCACCGCGACGTCGCGAAACGGCCCGCGCTGGCCCTTGAGCACCGCGAGCAACGCCTTGGCGTTGTGCTCGGCGTCGCCGCCGCGCAGCGCCTCGGGTTTGGCGCGCGGCAGGCCGAGGTCCTCGGGCGCGATCTCGAAGGTCTTGACCTCGCCGTTCTCGAGCGAGGCGGCCGCGGTCGGACCCGCGGTCGTGATCTCGTCGAGGCCGTCCGAGCCGTGCACCACCAGGGCGCGCTCGGAGCCGAGGTTGTTGAGCACGTGGGCGAGCGGCTCGACCCACTGCTTGGAGAAGACGCCGACCATCTGGCGCCTGACGCCAGCCGGGTTCGACAGCGGCCCGAGCAGATTGAAGATCGTGCGGGTGCCGAGCTCGACCCGGGTCGGGCCGACATGGCGCATCGCCGGATGGTGCGCCGGCGCGAACATGAAGCCGATGCCGGCCTGGGCGATGCAGCGGCTGATATGGTCGGGCGGCACGTCGATGCGCACGCCGAGCGCGGTCAGCACGTCGGCGGCGCCGGAGCGCGAGGACAGCGCGCGATTGCCGTGCTTCGCCACCGGCACGCCGGCGCCCGCGACGATGAAGGCCGCGCAGGTCGAGATGTTGTAGGAGCCGGACGCGTCGCCGCCGGTGCCGACCACGTCGACCGCGTCCGGCGGCGCGATGACGCGCAGCATCTTCGAGCGCATCGCCGACACCGCGCCGGTGATCTCCTCGACGGTCTCGCCGCGCACGCGCAGCGCCATCAAGAGGGCGCCCATCTGCGAGGGCGTAGCCTCGCCCGACATCATGGCGTCGAAGGCGATCGCGGCCTGCTCGCGGGTCAGTGCCGCGCCGGTCGCGGCGTGTCCGATCAGCGCCTTGAGGTCCATCGGCGCCCCCTCAGTGCGCCGAGCGGCGGCGCGCCGGCGCCTGCGCGGGCGTGCGCGCGGGCTGCGGCGCGGATTTGATCGACGGCCTGCGCTCGGCGCCGGCGCGGCGGCCGGTCGCCGCATTCCACCCGGCGGCGAGGTCGAGGAAATTCTCGAGCATGCGGTGGCCGTGCTCCGACGCGATGCTTTCCGGGTGGAACTGGACGCCATGCACCGGCAGCGTCTTGTGGGCGAGCGCCATTACGAGGCGGTCGGCGGTCTCGGCGGTCACCGTCAGATCCTTCGGCATGGTGTCGCGGTCGACCACCAGCGAGTGATAGCGCGTGGCGCGGAACGGGCCGTTGAGGCCGCGAAACAGGCCCTGGCCGTTGTGGGTGATCTCGGACAGCTTGCCGTGCACCGGCAGCGGCGCCCGCACCACGGCGCCGCCGAACGCCTGGCCGATCGCCTGGTGGCCGAGGCAGACGCCGAGGATCGGGATGGTGCGGTGGGCTTTCTCGATCAGGTCGAGGCAGATGCCGGCCTCGTTCGGGGTGCACGGGCCCGGCGAGAGCACGATCGCATCGGGATCGGCCGCAATGACGGCGCCGGCCGCGATCTTGTCGTTGCGGTGGACGGCGACCTCCGCGCCCAGCCCGCCGAGGTAGTGGACGAGGTTGAACGTGAAGCTGTCGTAGTTGTCGATCAGGACGATCATCGGGGGCCGTTCGCTTGGCTCGTCAAGGTCTTAGCCTTTGCGATGCAGGGGGGTCAAGGCAGCGAAAAGCGCTCCTTTTCCGCGCCATTTGCCACGACATTGCGTCGCTCGGCGCGCAATGACAACCTTGGGATCGTCGCGCGCACCAGGAGGCAGCCATGGATGCCAACAGGTTCTTTTCTCGCTGGTGGACGCTCTCCTCGATCGTCGTTGTTTGGCTCGCCGTCGCGGCGCCGCCGGCTCGGGCCGACAGCGACCTCGCGCGCGCCTACAGGATCATCGCCGGCAAGCGATTCGTCGACCTGACGCACAGCTTCGGCCCGGACACGCCGGTGTGGTCCGGCTTCGGCCAGGCCAAGATGACGCCGATGGCCGATCCGAAGACGCACGCGCCCTACACGATCGCCAAGGACGGCTTCCGCTCGACCTACTACCAGATGGTCGGACAATACGGCACGCACGTCGACCCGCCGGCGCACTTTGCCGAGAACGGCGCCACCATGGACGCGATTCCGCTCAAGCAGATGATCCTGCGGCTGATCGTGCTCGACGACACGCCGTATCTCGGCAAGGATCCCAACCACGCCTTCTCGGTCGACGACCTCAAGGCCTGGGAGAAACAGCATGGCCGCGTTCCGAAGGGCGCGTTCGTGGCGCTGCGCACCGACATGTACAAGGACTGGGACAAGGACCCCGAGCGCTTCAAGCGCCAGCCGTTTCCGGCTTGGCGCTTCGAGACGATCAAATTCCTCTACGAGCAGCGCGGCGTGACGGCGACCGGCCACGAGGCGATGGACACCGACACGACCGACAAGATGGATTCCGAGACCTACATCCTGCAGCACGGGCATTACCAGATCGAGGTGATGGCCAACCTCGACAAGGTGCCGCCGACCGGCGCGATCATCGTCGTGACGTGGCCGAAGGTGAAGAAGGGGCTCGGATTTCCGGCGCGTGCGTTCGCGATTTTGCCGTGAGCGCGTGAACGGCTGGTACGTGAGCCCCGAGGCGACCTACGCGGTGAATATTCCGCTGTGGAGCGCGTACACGCTGACCCCATCGATCGGCGTGCGCTACGTCGCCGGCATGTTCGACGGCTACACCGAGAGCGGCACGACCGCGCCATTGACGGTTTCGAGCCGCACCATCCAGGACCTCGAGGAGCGCGGCCAGCTGAAGCTCACGCGCACCACGGTCTTCGGCGGCGGGGATCAGCTGCTCACCAGCGTGCACGTGGGCGCGCTCGGGCTGGAGCGGGTGGGCGACACCACCGTCAACACGGTGCTGCTCGGCGCCAGCCTGCCGTTCGTCACGCCCGGCAAGAGCACGGTCGCGGGCGTGCTCGGCGGCGGCGGGCTCGAATGGCGCACGCGCTCGGGCGTCTCGTTCTTCGGCGCCGCCGAGGCGATCGGCTTCTCGGACTCGAGCACCGTCTACGATGCGCGCGGCGGCATCCGGGGTGCGTTCTGACCGCGGCCTTCTGCGAGCGACCCGCCCTTCGCGCGCGGCGCGCGCATGGCGGAATTGCTTCGCTGTCGCGGTCGGGCTGTGAAGTAGCTCATAAGAGGTCGGCCACCTTCCGCGTATGCTCAGCGACAAAGCTACGCGCGACAGGGTGGCGACGCATGACCGAAGAAGAGGGAATGGCCTGGTTCAAGCGCAACTTCGCCGACAAGGTTGCGGCGAAATTGGTCGGGACGCCTTTCGCGCCGGATTTGATCGCGGCGATCGCCATGCAGGAGTCGTTCGGCGATGCCTGGGGGCTGATCTTCAAGACGATGCCGGTCGATCAGGTCATCGCGCGGTGCGTCGGCGACACCCTCGACTTTCCCAATCGCTCCAGCGCCTTTCCCAAGGACCGGGCGGCGCTCGTCGGCTTCGATCCGCACGGCAAGACCGGGCAGCAGATGTTCGACATCGCGCGAGAGGCCCTGGTGACGCTCGCGGACTTCAACCACGCCTACCGCGGCGCGGCGCACAATCCGAGCAAGTTCTGTCACGGATACGGAATCTTCCAGTACGACATCCAGTTCTTCAAGAACAATCCGTCGTTCTTCCTGCAGAAGAAATGGCATGATTTCGATGAATGCCTGAACCTCTGCGTCGACGAGCTGCAAAAGGTGGCGAAAAGGCTCTTTCCCGGCAAAACCGCGCTGGACGACGAGCAGATGACCTACGTGGCGATCGGCTACAACATCGGCGCCGGCAAGGTCCGCGTCGGCGCCGGCTTCAAGCAGGGTCACGAGGACGACGGCGTTTTCTACGGCGAGAACATCGCTCGGTTCCTGCGGCTCGCGCACGATGTGCCGGCGACGTCCTGATCGGGCGCGCCGTCACGCCTTGTGGATCGGGTCGACCCAGGCGACCGCCTCGGGTTTCTCGACCGGCGCGATGTCCAGATTGACCACCACGGCCTCGTTGTCGCTGCGCACCAGCACGCATTCGAGCGGCTCGTGCGGGCTCGCATTGATCTCCTGGTGCGGCACGTAGGGCGGCACATAGATGAAATCGCCCGGGCCGGCCTCGGCGACGTATTCGAGCTTGTCGCCCCAGCGCATGCGCGCCTTGCCGCGCAGCACGTAGATGACGCTCTCGAGCGCGCCGTGATGGTGCGCGCCGGTCTTCGCGTTCGGCTGGATCGCGACGGTGCCGGCCCAGATTTTTTGCGCGCCGACCCGCGCAAAATTGATCGCCGCCTTGCGGTCCATGCCCGGCGTCTGCGGCGTGTTGCCGTCGAGCGCGTTGCCGGGGATCACCCGGACGCCGTCGTGCTTCCATTTGGGGTCGGTGGTCATCGCAAACCTCGGGCGCCTGCTGTCGGTATCCGATATAGACGCTTTTTGGTCTTGCGCCACGGGGTGCTATAGGGCCTCGCGGCGAGCGGAGCACGCATGTGAACGACGTATCATCGGCCGCCCGCGGCGGGGCGTGGTCTTTGGCCGCGGCCCGGGCGGGCGGCCTCTATGCCCTCGGGCTCTATCTGCCGATCTCGCTCGCGGCGCGTCGGATGCGCGCGCAGAGCCGCGCGCTGCGCGGGGTGCGGCGGGATACGCACGCGACGAAGCTGCCGCAGGCCGCGTGGTCGGAGCTGCTGGAGCGCCGGCCGATCCGCCTGGTCGAGACCGGCAAGGCCGACGGCAACGTCAACCTGGCCGAGCTCGGCGTGCTGGCGCAGGCGGCCGCCGCGATTGCGGCCGGCAGCATCATCGTCGAGATCGGCACCTTCGACGGGCGCACCACGCTCAACCTCGCCGTCAATGCGCCGGGGGAGACGCCGGTCTTCACGCTCGATCTGCCGCCCGAGGATGTCGCCGCCTATGCGCTGGCGCCGGGCGAGCGGCAATATGTCGACAAGCCGCGGCCGGGCGCGCGCTTTCGCGCGGCAGTGGCCCCGTGGGACGCGCCGGCGCGGCGCATCACGCAGCTGCTCGGCGACAGCGCGACGTTCGACTGGTCGCCCTACGAGGGGCGGGCCGGGCTGGTGTTCGTCGACGGCTCGCATGCCTACGCGTACGTGCGCAAGGATTCCGAGACGGCGCTGCGGCTGGTCGCCAAGGGCGGCATCGTGCTGTGGCACGATTACGGCCGCTGGGAAGGCGTGAGCCGCGCGCTCGACGAGCTGGAAGCGCAGCGCCGGCTTGGGCTGCGGCACGTCGCCGGCACCAGCCTCGTCATGTGCCGCGCGTAGCGTGCGGCGCGCGGCGCGGGCCGTGCGCCGATCGCGAGACCGATCGGAAGACGGCTATTGCCGGTAGAAAACCTGAGCCCCCCCGTTCGGGTAGGTCAATTCCATCGCGGGTCCGTTCGGCGAGTTGCCGAACCGCACCGGATAGACGGTGGTCTGCGGCGTCAGCTCCTGCCGATAGTTCTGCGAGGTCGTGAGAACTCCGCTCTGCCGCTGCGTCGTCAGCGTGTTTCCGGACAACGAATAAACGCCTTTCTCGGAGCTCTGCGTGCTCATGAGCGAACCACCCATGGCGCCGACGTAGACGTAGGTCCCGTTGTCGAAAAACGTGAAGGCGAAGTTTCCGCTGCGCCACGTTCCGACGAGCGTCGTGGACGGGGCTTGGACTTGAATTTGCCGCGGCAGCCCGGCCTCCTGAGCCGACACGGTGCCGGCGATCGCAATTCCGAGCATTGCAAGAAATGCGCGCATGAAATCCTCCCGTGCGGCCGCGATCCCACCCGGAGGAGCACGGCGGGCCTTTCAGTTTGGCAGCGCACCGGGATACACGCAATTGGACGGCAGATAATATATTACCGCTGAAGGTTGGCGCCGTGATCCGCGGGCGTCGAACCGCCGCTACTGCCCGCGCTTGCTGGCGCTGGCGAAGCGGCGCGCCTCCTCGGCGGCGCGAAACAGCGCCTTGGCCTTGTTGATGCATTCCTGCTGCTCGTAGGCGGGATCGGAATCCGCCACCACGCCGGCGCCGGCCTGGACGTACATGCGGCCGTCCTTGACCAGCGCGGTGCGCAGCACGATGCAGGAATCCATCTCGCCGGCGGCGGAGAAATAGCCGACGCAGCCCGCGTAGAGGCCGCGCTTCTCCTTCTCCAGCTCGTCGATGATCTGCATGGCGCGCACCTTCGGCGCACCCGACACCGTGCCGGCCGGAAAGCCGGCCGCGAGCGCATCGAGCGCGTCGTGCTTCGCGTCGAGCCTGCCCTCGACGTTCGACACGATGTGCATCACGTGGCTGTAGCGCTCGACGAAGAACTGGTCGGTCACCGTCACGGTGCCGATCTCGGCGACCCGGCCGACGTCGTTGCGGCCGAGATCGAGCAGCATCAGGTGCTCGGCGCATTCCTTCGGGTCGGCGAGCAGCTCCTCCTCGAGCGCCTTGTCCTCGTGCGGGGTGGCGCCGCGCGGCCGCGTGCCGGCGATCGGCCGGATCGTCACCACGTCGCCGCGCGCGCGCACCAGGATCTCCGGGCTCGAGCCGACCACGGAGAAATCGCCGTAGTCGAGGAAGAACAGGAACGGCGCCGGATTGACCCGGCGGATCGCGCGATAGAGCGCGAAGGCGGGCAGCGCGAACGGCGCCTCGAAGCGCTGCGACAGCACCACCTGAAAGATGTCGCCGGCCGCGATGTAGTCCTTGGCCTTGAGCACCATGCGGGCGAACTCGGCCGGCGTGGTGTTCGACCTCGGCTCGACGATCGCCGGGCCGGCGGCGCCGTTGCCCTGCTCCTTGTCGAGCGCGCGGTCGAGGTCGTCGACCACGGCGCCGAGCCGCTCGGTCGCGCGCACGAGCGCGGTTTTTGCCGACACCGCCTTCTCGGGCCGCACCGGCGTCACCACCGTGATCGTGTCCTTGACCGAGTCGAAGATGACGACGACGGTCGGCCGCACCAGGATGGCGTCCGGGATGCCGATCGGATCGGGCTTGGGCGGGGCGAGCTCCTCGATCAGCCGCACCGTGTCGTAGCCGAGATAGCCGAAGACGCCGGCCGCCATCGGCGGCAGGCCGTGCGGAATGTCGATCCGGCTTTCGGCGATGAAGGCGCGCAGCGCCGTGAGCGGCGGCTCGGCGCAGGGCGCGAAGGCGTGCGCGTCGCCGCGCGCCGCCCGATTGATCTCGGCCATGGCGCCGTTCGCGCGCCAGACCACGTCGGGATCGAGCCCGATGACCGAATAGCGGCCGCGCGTCGCGCCGCCCTCGACCGACTCGAGCAGGAAGCTCAGCCGCCGCCGGCCCGCCACCTTGAGGAAGGCGGAGACCGGGGTTTCCAGGTCGGCGACCAGCGTCGTCCACACCACCTGCGCGCGCCCGGCCGCGTAGGTCTCGGCAAACGCCTCGGCGGCCGGCTCGATCTGCATCGGCGTCCGTCTCTATTGGCGCGTAATCTCGCCCGAAGACCGGCGATCGCTTTTCGGGACCATGCGCTGTGAGCTTTACTGCTGCTGCTGCTGCTGTTGATTGGCGCCAAGCGCGTCGTCGAACGATTTCTGGTCGACCGTGACGCCGACGTCGGATTGCACGCGGGTGATGAATTGCTCGAAAAGATCCTCCGCCATGCCGGTGCGCAGGTTCTCGGCGAGGCGCTTCGACTCCGTCATGGCGGGATCGAAGGCCGGCTCCGTCACGTCCTTGACGACGAGCACGACGCGCTCGGTCGGCTGGTTGCCCTGCGCGCTCACCGCCGCGCCCTTGGGCGTCTCGAACAGCGCCGTCATGGCGTCGGGCGGAACGCCGGCCGGCTTGTCGGCGCGCTTGAGCCAGGCGGTGTGCGCGACCTTGACCTTGTCGGCCGCCGCGAGGTCGGCGAGCGTCGCGCCGCCCTTGAGCTTGTCGACCATCTCCTTGACCTTGGCGTCGAGCCGCGCGACCACTTGGTCGTCGTGCCAGCGCGCCGCGACCCGGTCCTTGACCTCGTCGAGCGTGCGGTCGCGCGAGGGGGTGACCGCCAGAAGGTCGTACCAGACCGTGCCGCCGTCCTTGCTGCGCAGCGCATCGTTCTCGATGCCGACGTCGGCGGAAAAGATGCCGTCGACCACGTCCACGCCCTTGGGCAGGTCGACCGGCTTGCCGGCGGGATCGCGGCCCGAGCGGTCGATCGCCTCGATGCTCTGGTCGGGAATCTTCAGCTTCTTGGCGATCTCGTCGAGCGGCGTCCCGCCGCCCAGCTCCTCGTCGACCTTGTCGCGCAGCTTGCGGATCTCCTCGTTGGCCTTCGCCAGCGCGAGGCCCTTCTTGATGTCGCCCTCGACGTCGGCGAACGTCTTGCTGCTGCCGGGCTCGATCTTGGAGACGTGCACGATGACGCTGCCGAACACGCCGTCGATCGCGCCGCTGGTCTGGCCCTGCGCGAGCGAGAAGGCGGCGTCGGCGACCTTGCCGTCGGCGATCGCGGCCTTCTGGATCAGGCCGAGGTCGATCGGCTTGTGGTTGGGCTCCTTGGCGAGATCGTCCCACTTGAGGCCGCCCGCCAGACGGTCGGCGGTCTTGTGCGCGTCGTCCTTGTCGGTGAACAGGATCTGCTCGACCTGCCGCTTCTCGGGCACCGAGAACCGGGCGGCGTTCTTGTCGTAGAACGACTTGGCGTCGTCGTTCGAGATCTCGATCGTGCGGGCGACGTCCTCGGGAAGCAGCGCAAGGATCGTCGCCTTGCGGTATTCGGGCGCGCGAAACAGGATCTTGTGCTCGTCGAAATATTTCGCGAGCACGTCCGGCGCCGGCGCCGGGATATCGCCGGCCTGGGCCTGGGTCAGCACGACGTAGTCGGCGTCGCGCTGCTCGTTCTGATAGCGGTTGAGCGCCTCGACGGTCGCGTTCGACGGGGCGACCTCGCCGGTCAGCGTGCTGGTGATCTGGCGGCGCACATAGTCGCGGCGCTGCTGCGCGACGTAGCCCTGCTCGCTCAGGCCGAGCTGCTGGATCGTGTCCTGGAAGACGGTGCGGTCGAACGCGCCGCCCGGGACATGGAAGCTCGGGTCGTCGGTGATGCGCTTCGCCACCTCGGCCTCGCTGATGCCGAGCCGCATCTTGCGCGCCACCTGATCGAGCGCGGTCTCCTGCATCCACTGGGCCAGCACCTGGCGGTCGAAGCCGAGCGCGCGCGCCTGGTCGGGCGAGATCGGCTGGCGCAACTGGCGGCTCACCAGCTGCAGCCGGTTGTTGTAGAGCTGGCGAAATTCGTCGACCGTCATGCGGGCGCTGCCGACCGTCGCGACCGCGCTGGGTGCGAAGCCGTTGCGAAAAATGTCGCCGATGCCCCAGTAGCCGAAGGCAATGACCAGGAGGCCGACGCAGATCGACATGATCGTCTTGCCGACCGGACCGGAAGAAGCCGCGCGGAGACCTCGGAGCATGGGCACCAATCGTCGTGTTTGCGTTGAGTGGGGGCGACCGCTCGATCCCGGATCGCGTCGGCCCGTATCATAGGGATCGCGGCGCCCGGCCGCAACATGTTGAACTCTCGGCGGGAAATGTGTCGCGCCGGGGACGCGCGGCGGCCGCTGCCGCGTCGGGCGGGTGCAGCCGGTTGCCACCGCGGCGAAAGATGCGCTAACCGCTAGGCGGGGACAGAGCATGGCAATGGCGCGCCGCCCGCTGGTCGCGGGGAACTGGAAGATGAACGGGCTGGCCGCCTCGGTCGGCGAGCTCGACGCGATCGTGGCGGGCGCGCCGGCGCGCGCCGAAAAAGTCGACCTGATGGTGTGCCCGCCCGCGACCCTCTTGGCGGCCTTCGCGGCCCGCGCAGCCGGCAGCCCGGTGGCGATCGGCGGCCAGGATTGCCATGCGGCGGCGGCCGGCGCCTATACGGGCGACATCTCGGCCGAGATGCTCAGGGACGCCGGCGCGCGGGCGGTCATCGTCGGCCATTCGGAGCGCCGCACCTATCACATGGAGAGCAATGCGGACGTGCGGGCCAAGGCCGCGGCGGCTTGGCGGGCGGGCCTCGCGGCGATCGTCTGCATCGGCGAAAGCATCGACGAACGGCGGGCCGGAAAGACCCTCGACGTGGTGGGCGCGCAGCTCGCCGGATCGGTGCCCGAGGGGGCGACCGCCGCGAGCCTGGTCGTCGCCTATGAGCCGGTCTGGGCGATCGGCAGCGGGCTCACGCCGTCGACCGCCGAC
>Ga0335081_10018533_pt1 | contig 11255 bp, 7 predicted proteins | sample Lox_Sample_35_FD_206713 | JGI IMG/M metagenome (GOLD analysis project Ga0335081, IMG submission 206713) | Soil microbial communities from Loxahatchee National Wildlife Refuge, Florida, United States - Lox_Sample_3.5 | ecosystem: Environmental > Terrestrial > Soil > Wetlands | place: USA: Florida... | reverse complement strand
ACTGCCGATCCGCCGCTCGCGGGGGTATGCGCCGCTGCCGGTGGCGCTGCCGATGCCGGTGCCGCCGACGCTGGCCGTGGGTGCCGACCTGAAGAACACGATGGCGGTCGCCGACGGCAAGTACGCGTGGTTGAGCCAGCACATCGGCGACATGGACGACATGGCCACCCTGTCGGCGTTCGACGCCGCTCAGCAACACCTACGGGCACTGACTGGTGTGTCGCCGGATCTGCTTGTCGCGGACGCGCATCCGCGCTACCGATCCTCCGACTGGGCGTACCGCCACGCCGGCGAGCGCCCGGTACGCACCGTCCAGCACCACCACGCCCACATCGCCGCGGTGATGGCCGAGCACGGCTGCAACGGTTCGGAGCAGGTGATCGGCTTCGCGTTCGACGGCACCGGCTACGGCCCCGACAAGGCGGTCTGGGGTGGCGAACTGTTGCTTGCCGACTACAAGGGCTACCGCAGGCTCGCCCAGTTGAAGTACGTGCCGCTGGCCGGCGGTGACGTCAGCGTGCTGCGGCCCTACCGGATGGCGCTGGCCCACCTGTGGGCCGCCGGCATCGACTGGGACCCGGACCTACCGCCGGTGGCCGCCTGTCCCTCCGCGGAACGCAAGGTGCTGGCCCACCAACTCCAGGCCGGGCTGGGCTGCGCGCCGACGTCCAGCATGGGACGGCTGTTCGACGCGGTGTCGGCACTGACCGGCGTCCGCCAGGTGGTGGCGTACGAGGCTCAGGCCGCGATCGAGTTGGAGGGCTTGTCGCGCGGCATCGACGTCGGCGGCGTGGAGTACGCATTCGACGTGCACGGCGGGGCGCCCGCGGTCGTCGATCCGGCGCCGGTCCTGCACGCGATCGTGCGGGACCAGCGTGCCGGCGTGGCGGCGGGGGTGATCGGCGCGCGGTTCCACAGCGCAGTGGCCGCGCTCATCGTCCAGCTCGCCGATTGGGCGCGAGACACCACGCTCGCCCGCACCATCGCACTGTCGGGCGGGGTGTTCCAGAACGCGCTGCTGCTCCAGCAGGCACTAAAACGCCTACGCGGGCAGGGGTTCGACGTGATCACCCATCGGCGCGTACCACCTAACGACGGCGGCATCGCACTGGGTCAGCTCCTGGTCGGGAATTCGGTATGAGACGGCGGTACGCCGAATGAGCTCAGCAGGAGAGCAGCAGCTGCCCGCGGGCTACGAACTGTTCGCCCGGTACGCTTTCCCGCCGAACGAACTCGGCTATTGCGGGCCGGCGGACATGGGTGTGGCGCCCAGTGAGATCCCGTCTGGAATTGCAGCGCACGCAAAAGAATTCGATGGAGCATGGCCTTACCTGCGCGCCATCGCCGAAGCCGTCGGCGTCGAGGATCCCCTCGACGCCGACGTCGTGCGCAGCTACTGGGTCGGCGGCAGCCACCTGGACCGGGTCGATCCCGCGGCGCTGCTCGACCGGTTGAAAGCATCGTTTCAGGGCCAGGTCACCGGTCTGCTGAGTGACCTGGCGACCCCGGCAGGGGTGCTGGCGCACCACAGTTTCCACGTTTTCGTCGTTTATCCCTGGGTGCGGTTCCTCGACCGCGATCCAGCCACGCCGGTGAAGGTCATGCAGGAGTGCCGAATCCGCTGGGGAACCGTTGATTCCGTGGACGATGAGCACATCGTTCTGGTATCGCGGCCGCTGACCTACGACGGCGGGGCGCTGCGGCTCGGCGAGCCGGCGACCGAGCGGGTGCGGTGGAGAAAGGATGGCATGTCGCTGATCGCCGCGCCGTCGACCGGTGATACGTTGTCGGCACACTGGGACTGGATCTGCGGCACACTGAGCGACACCGACACCGCCGCACTCGACCACGCGACGCGGGCCACACTCGACCTGGTCAACACGACGCGTGGCTCAACGTAGCCGGGCTCGAGTGCGCCGAGATTGAACTGCGGCCGACAAAGTGCGGGTAGCGGCCCGCACCTGTTCGATGTCGGTTCGATGTCGGCGGGGAGCACCGATCGCTTCAATCAAGTATCCGGCGGGCGACGTTGGTGGTGACCAGGTCGAGCAGTTCGTCGGCGCGGCCGGCCAGGATCGTGCGGATCGCGTAGACCGTGAACCCCTTGGCCTGCTCGGCGGAGATCGCGGGCGGGATCGTCAACTCCTGCCGTGCCACCACAACGTCGACCAGGGCGGGGCCGTTGTGGGCCAACGCGTCCGACAGGGCCTGGTGGAGTTCGCCGGGCTGCTCGACGCGGCGGCCGAAGATGCCGATCGCCTCGGCGACGGCCGCGAAATTCGGGTTACGCAGGCCGGTCCCGAAGTTCACGATGCCCGCGGCCTTCATCTCCAGTTCGACGAAGTTCAGCGACGAGTTGTTGAACACCACGATCTTCACCGGCAGGTCGTTTTGCACCAACGTGAGCAGCTCGCCGAACACCATGGCCAGGCCGCCGTCGCCGGCCAGCGCGATGACCTGGCGCCGGCGATAGGCGGTCTGAGCGCCGATCGCGTGCGGTACGGCGCACGCCATCGTGCCGTGAGTGAACGATCCACTCAGCCGGCGGCGGCCGTTCATCGTCAAATAGCGCGCCGCCCAGATCGTCGGCGTTCCGACATCGAACGTGAACACCGCGTCGTCGGTCGCCAGCCGGTCGATCTGCCCCGCGACGTATTCCGGCCGGATGGGTGTGCGGCCGCGGTCGTTGGTCGCCAGCGCATCCAGGGATCTGCGGGTGCGCCGGTAGTGGTTGCGCGAGCGGTCCAGGTGGTCGTGGTCGTCCTTTTGGGCCAGCATCGGCAGCAGCGCGTCGATCGTGTCCCTGACCGTGCCGACAAGGCCGAGGTTGATCGGCGTGCGCCGGCCGAGGTGGCTGCCGCGAATGTCGACCTGGATCACCTCGGCCTCGTCGGGATAGAACTGCGTGTAAGGGAAGTCGGTGCCGAGCATCAGCAGCGCGTCGGCCTCTTTGATCGCCTTATAGCCGGAGACGAAGCCCAGCAGACCCGTCATCCCGACGTCATAAGGGTTGTCGTATTCGATGTGCTCCTTGCCCCGGAACGCGTGCACAATCGGCGACTGCAGTGTGCCGGCCAGCCTGATCAACTCGTCATGCGCCCCCGCCACGCCTGCGCCACCGAGGATCGTGACCCGGCTTGCGGCGTTGAGGATGTCGGCGGCCTGCCGCACCGAATCGTCGTCGGGACGCAGGACGGACCGGCTCGCCACCACCGGACGCGACGTCCAGGAGTCGGTGCCGAGGCGGCTCAAGAAGACCTCGCCCGGGATCACCACCACCGCGACGCCGCTCTCCTCCGCCGCCGCCCGCATCGCCATCTCGACGATTCGTGGCGCCATCGCGGCGTTGCTCACCAGTTCGCAGTAGACGCTGCACTCCCGGAACAGGTCCTGCGGATGGGTCTCCTGGAAGTAGCCGGAGCCGATCTCCGCAATCGGGATGTGCGCGGCTATCGCCAACACCGGAACACGCGTGCGCTGCGCGTCGTACAACCCGTTGATCAGGTGCAGGTTGCCGGGCCCGCAACTGCCGGCGCACACGGCCAGCCGGCCCGTCAGCGCGGCCTCGGCGGTCGCCGCGAACGCGGCGGTCCCTTCGTGGCGGACGTGCTCCCATGTGATGGACTCGGATCTGCGAATCGCGTCGGTGAAGCCGTTGAGGCTGTCTCCCGGCAGTCCGTAAACCCGTGTCACCCCGCTGATCTTCAGAGTGGCGACGATGTGTTGAGCGACCGTAACCATACGGCGACCCTATTGTCGCCGCCAGCGCTTCGTAAGGTTATGCCGCGGTTCCCGGCGGTACCTTGGCGGCATGGCCGAGACCGCACCCGCGATGCGCACGCTGAGTGGGGTGGCGGCCGCAGCGGTCGCGGTCGGCCTGACTCAACTCGTGGCCGCGCTGTTCGGCCGGGGCGCGGACGCGCTCAACGCCGTCGGCTCAGCGGTCATCGATGCAACGCCCGGCGCCGTCAAAGAGTGGGCGATCCAGACCTTCGGCACCGCAGACAAGATGTTCCTGTCGGTGGCGGTGCTGGCCGTCATGGTGATCATCGCCGCGGCGGCCGGGCGCCTGGAATCACACAGACGTCCGGTCGGTAGCGTCGTGTTCGTCGCCGCGGGCGCCGCCGGATGCGCGGCGATACTGTCGAGGGCCGGCGCGCGGCCGGTCGACATCATCCCCACGGTCATCGGGACGCTATGCGGGGTCGCGGCGCTGCGGCTGCTCGTCGCCCGCGGGAAGCATCGGCCGACCGGTTCGGCTGCGATGAGCGCTTGCGCGAAGAGCGGAGGGCACGGGCCTGCATCGCAACCAGACACCGCAACGGACATGGGGCGCAGGCAGTGGCTGATGGCGTTCGGGTTGTTGTGCGCGGGGTTGCTCGCCGGGGTGGTCGGCGGGATCCTGACCCGCAGGTTGCACTCCGTGACCGGTGAGCGGCGGACGTTCGCAGTGCCGCCGGTGAACCGACCGGCACCGCCGGTGCCGCCCGACATCGCGCCCAAAGGCGTTGCACTGCCGAGCTTCATCACAGCCAACGACAAGTTCTACCGAATCGACACGGCCCTGCTTGTCCCGCAGGTCAGCCGCAACGACTGGCGGCTGAAGATTCATGGCATGGTGGATCGCGAAGTGACCTACACCTTCGACGATCTGCAGCCGTTCGAGGTGATCGAGAAGGTGGTCACCTTGACGTGCGTGTCGAACCCGGTCGGCGGCGACCTCATCTCCAACGCCAAATGGACCGGATACCGGGTGCGAGACCTGTTGGCGCGCGCCGGAGTCCACCGTGATGCCGACATGGTGCTGTCCACCTCGGTGGACGGGTTCACCGCGGGCACCCCGGTCGAGGCGCTGACCGATGGACGCGACGCACTGGTGGCGATCACGATGAACGGAGAACCGCTGCCCGTCGATCACGGCTATCCGGCGCGGCTGGTGGTGCCCGGGCTGTACGGCTACGTTTCGGCGACGAAGTGGGTCACCGACCTCGAACTCACCCGCTTCGACCGCGCGCAGGCGTACTGGACGAAGCTCGGCTGGTCGGCGCGCGGCCCGATCAAGACGGAGTCCCGCATCGACGTGCCGCGCAGCGACCAGCAGATCGCCGCGGGGCCGGTAACGTTCGGCGGTGTCGCGTGGGCCCAGAACCGCGGTGTCCGCGCGGTGGAGGTCCGAGTCGACGACGGGCCGTGGCGGCCCGCCGACCTCGGGGCGAGCTATTCCAACGACACTTGGCGGCTGTGGAGCTACCGGTGGACCGCGACGCCCGGATCGCATTCGATCACGGTGCGCGCCACCGACAATACCGGCGCCGTGCAAACCGGTGACGAGGCGGGCGTGATGCCCGACGGCGCGACGGGGTGGCACACCGTTGCGTTCACCGCTGCGTGACCGATCGCGTCGGAGCCTCGTGACAAGCTGTGGGCGTGCTGCTCATCGATGTGGCCGCGGCCTCGGCCGATGTGGGTGCCGAATCGTCGCGGCTGGCGAAGATCGCTCGGATCGCCGACCTGCTGACCGCCGCCGAGGGAGATGCACACCAGGTGGCCGTCATCGTCTCGTGGCTGTCCGGTGAGTTGCCGCAGCGGCAGATCGGCGTCGGGTGGGCCGCCCTGCGCTCGCTGCCGCCACCCGCCGGAGAGCCACTCCTCACCGTCGCGGGAGTCGACGCGACATTTTCGGGGATCGGCGCGGTCGCCGGCCAGGGTTCACAGAACAAGAGGGCCGGTCTCCTCGGCGACCTCTTCGCCGCGGCCACAGCCGCCGAGCAGACGTTTCTGCGCCGCCTGCTCGGCGGCGAACTGCGGCAGGGCGCGCTGGCCGGCGTGATGGCCGACGCCGTCGCCAAGGCCGCAGGGCTACCGCCAGCCGACATCCGCCGCGCCGCGATGCTCGGCGGCGACCTGCCCGCCGTCGCCGCCGCCGCACTGACAGGCGGGCACGCGGCGCTTGCCCAGTTCACGCTCAAGGTCGGCCGCCCGGTCGGCCCCATGCTGGCCCAGACCGCCACCGGCCTCGAGGACGCGCTCCTACGCCTAGGCGGCACAGCGGTTTTCGAGGCGAAGCTGGACGGCGCCCGGCTGCAGATTCACCGCGACGGCGACCGCGTGTCGCTGTATACCCGCAGCCTCGACGACGTCACGGCGCGGCTGCCGGAGGTCGTCGAGGCGACGCTGGCATTGCCCGTCACCTCCCTGATCGCCGACGGCGAGGCGATCGCATTGCGTCCCGACGGGCGGCCACACCGCTTTCAGGTGACGGCGTCGCGGTTCGGCCGGACCGCCGACGTGGCCGCGGCTCGCGCGGCCCAACACCTGTCGGTGTTCTTCTTCGACGTGCTGCAACGCGACGGCGTCGACCTCCTCGACCTGCCCGCGACCGCCCGCGCCGCGGTGCTCGACGCGATCGTTCCCGCCGAGTACCGGGTCGACCGGCTGGTCACCTCCGACCTCGCCGAGGCCCGGCGTTTCCTCGACGCCACCCTGGACGCCGGACACGAAGGCGTGATGGCCAAATCGCTGACCGCGCCGTACGAGGCGGGCAGGCGCGGGGCCGGCTGGTTGAAGGTCAAACCCGTGCACACGCTCGACCTGGTCGTCCTTGCCGTCGAATGGGGCTCGGGCCGGCGCACCGGCAAGCTGTCGAACATCCACCTTGGCGCCCGCGATCCGGCCACCGGCGGCTTCGTGATGCTCGGCAAGACCTTCAAGGGCATGACCGACGCAATGCTCGATTGGCAGACCGAGCGGTTCCAGCAGCTGGCGGACGGACCCACCGAAGGGTATGTCGTGAGGCTGCACCCCGAGCAGGTGGTGGAGATCGCGTTCGACGGCGTGCAGGGCTCGACCCGGTATCCCGGCGGCATGGCACTGCGGTTCGCCCGGGTGGTGCGCTACCGCGACGACAAGGAACCCGCCGAGGCCGACACCATCGACACGGTGCGCCAACTCTACGAACGTGGTTAACGAAACGTGGTTTGGGCCCGGACGACCCTACCCGGTGAAAGGATCACGTCAGGGCCCCACGCCGTAGCGAGGGAGGATCACGTGACCACACCCACTGCCGCACCGTCGGCTCCGATGGAGGAGCGGGACGGCGACATCACGTACATCCGCACAGACAAGGATCTCCCGCCGGTCGCGATCATCGACCGATCGCCGATCAAAACCCGTCACAAAATCATCTTCGGGGTCATCGCGCTGCTCGGCGCGGTGGCGTGGGCCATGATCGCGCTCGCCCGCGGCGAGCATGTCAACGCGGTCTGGTTCGTGATCGCCGCGATCTGCACGTACGTGATCGCCTACCGGTTCTACGCCCGGCTGATCGAGATGAAGATCGTGCGCCCCCGTGACGACGAGGCCACGCCGGCCGAGGTGTTCGAAAACGACACCGACTACATGCCGACCGACCGGCGGGTGCTGTTCGGCCACCACTTCGCCGCGATCGCGGGCGCCGGCCCACTCGTCGGCCCGGTGCTCGCGATGCAGATGGGCTACCTGCCCGGGGTGATCTGGATCGTCATCGGCGCCGTCTTCGCCGGCTGTGTGCAGGACTATCTGGTGTTGTGGGTTTCGGTGCGCCGGCGCGGCCGCACGCTTGGCCAGATGGTGCGCGACGAGATGGGCTCCGTCGCAGGCGCGTCCGCGATCGTGGCGGTGTTCGTGATCATGATCATTCTGCTCGCGGTGCTGGCGCTGGTCGTCGTGCAGGCCCTCGCGCAAAGCCCGTGGGGCGTCTTCTCGATCGCGATGACGATCCCGATTGCCCTCTTCATGGGTTTGTACCTGCGCTTCCTGCGGCCGGGTCGGGTCTCGGAGGTGACCGTCATCGGCGTGGTTCTGCTGTTGCTGGCCGTGGTCTCGGGCAACTGGGTCGCCCACACCTCCTGGGGCGCGAGCTGGTTCGGGCTGTCGCCGGTGACGTTGTCGTGGTGCATCATCGTGTACGGCTTCGCGGCCTCGGTGCTGCCGGTGTGGCTGCTGCTCGCGCCGCGTGATTACCTGTCGACGTTCATGAAGGTCGGCACGATCTGTTTGCTTGCCGTCGGAATCCTGCTCGCGCGGCCGCTGGTTCAGGCACCGGCCGTCTCGCATTTCGCGATCAGCGGCACCGGGCCGGTGTTCGCCGGCTCACTGTTTCCGTTCCTGTTCATCACGATCGCGTGCGGCGCGCTCTCGGGTTTCCATTCCCTGATCTCGTCGGGCACCACCCCGAAGCTGCTCACCAAGCAAAGCCAGATGCGGTTGATCGGCTACGGCGGGATGCTCACCGAGTCGTTCGTCGCCATCATGGCGTTGACCACCGCCGCGATCATCAATCAACACCTCTACTTCGTGATCAACGCGCCCGCCGCCCAAACCGGAACCACCGCAGCGTCGGCGGCGAACTACGTCAACGGCTTGGGGCTGTCCGGGCCGCCTGCCACGGCCGCGCAGATCACCCAGGCCGCGCACGACGTCGGAGAAAAGACCATCATCTCCCGCACCGGTGGGGCGCCGACGCTCGCGATCGGCATGTCCCAAGTGCTGGGCTTTTTCGGCGGCGGCGGGCTGCGGCCGTTCTGGTATCACTTCGCGATCATGTTCGAGGCGGTGTTCATCCTCACCACGGTCGACGCCGGCACCCGCGTCGCGCGCTTCATGCTTTCGGACGGGTTGAGCAATCTCGGCGGTCCGCTGCGCAAACTTCGCGACCCGAGCTGGCGCATCGGCGCGTGGAGCTGCAGCCTGATCGTGGTCGCCGCCTGGGGCAGCGTGCTGCTGATGGGGGTGACCGATCCGCTGGGCGGGATCAACACGCTGTTCCCGCTTTTCGGCATCGCCAACCAGCTGCTGGCCGCGATCGCGCTGACCCTCGTGTCGGTCGTCGTGATCAAGAAGGGCTATCTGAACTGGTTGTGGATCCCGGCGATTCCCCTGTTGTGGGATCTGGCGGTCACACTGACCGCGTCCTGGCAGAAGATCTTCTCGGCCGACCCGAAAGTCGGCTACTGGGCTCAGCACCACCAATTCCAGCAGGCAAGACACGCCGGCAAGACGGTGTTCGGCTCGGCCAAGAACCTGCACCAGATCGACGCGGTGATCCGCAACACGTTCATCCAGGGAACGCTGTCCATTGTGTTCGCCGTGCTGGTCGTGATCGTGTTCGTGGGCGGGATTATTGTGGCGCTCAGAGTGCTCCGCGGCGGAGGGCCCGCGCTGAGCGAAGACAGTCCGGTGCCGTCGCGGCTGTTCGCGCCGTCGGGGCTGGTACCCACGCGAGCGGAGCGGGAGGTGGAACGGCAATGGGACGCGGTGCTGAACTCGCACGCCAAATCGCGGGCCAAATCCGTTGGTACTGCGGCGCATTGATGGGCGACAGCCACTACCAGCGGTATGTCGAGCATCGGCGCCGCGCACACCCGGGTGAACCGGTGCTCAGCGAGCGCGAATACTGGAAAATGCGCTACGCGGCCGCCGACTCACGACCCGGCATGCGATGCTGCTGACGGAAGCCGCACGGTAGAGCGGCCCGGGCCCGAACCCGGGCTTACAACGTCGAATTCCCGGCATCGTTATTTCCTCCGAAAAACCTGACAGACCGGTGATACCAACCTGAGAGCGACCACAAACCCACTGCGTAACCCAGGCTTCGTAACGTGCAAAGACTGAGTTGTTACGCTCGATGCGGGGACGAGGGGAGCCTTCGTGGTTGCACGATCGCTGCAATTGATGGCCGTCGCGCTGATGGGCGATCGGCGAGTCGACATCGACTCCGGCGGTCACCGCGCGGTGGGCGCGGATGTTCCCGCTGTCACCGCGGACACGGATCCGCTGCGGGAGCGCCGGCTTTCGATCCTGCGGCGCACCGCCATCGCCGTATGGGCGGTCGTCGTCGTCTTCCGAACCTGGACAACGGGATTCGCGTTCAACCGAGAGTTGTTGCTGATCTACATCTGCACCGGCCTGATCGCGGCGAGCATCGGCCGCAGGCGCGTCTTGCAGGTGATCCGCGACTGGCTGCCGTTCGCGTTGATTCTCGTTGTCTACGACCTGAGTCGGGGCGCGGCCACGGTGATCGGGACGTCAACACTATGGCAGACCCAACCGAGAATCGACCGCTGGCTGTTCTTCGGTACCGAGCCGACGATCTGGCTGCAGGAGCACTTCAAGCTGCCCGACCCACCCTGGTGGGAAGTCGTGATCAGCACCATCTACATGTCGTTTTTCGTGCTGCCGTACGTGGTCGCGGGTGTCCTGTGGCTGCGCAGCCGGGACGACTGGAAGGCGTTCACCCGGCGATTTCTGGCATTGTCGTTCATCGCGCTGGTGTGCTACGCGATCGTTCCCGCCGCGCCGCCGTGGGCCGCGGCCCGGTGCACCCCGGCGCAGGTCGCCGGCGGTCCGTCCGAGCCGGCGTGCATGTTTCGATCACCGGCGGGCGTGCCCGACGGCGGGCTGCTCGGCCCGATGGACACCAGCCAACCCGGCGCCAACGATTTCGTGGAGCGGATCTCCACCCGCGGATGGGGAAAGCTTCACCTCGAAGCCGCGCGGGCGCTGGTCGACGAAGGCCAGGCAAGTGTGAACCTCGTGGCGGCGATTCCGTCGCTGCACGCCGCACTGACCGCGATGATCGCGGCGTTCCTCTGGCGGCGCATCCAGTCCCGATGGCGACCGCTGCTCGCCGCGTATGTCGTGGTGATGGCCTTCACGCTGGTGTACTCCGCCGAGCACTACGTCTTCGACATCCTGCTGGGATGGGCGCTGGCGTTGATCGTGCAGATGGGCATGAATCGTCTGGAGGCGCGCGGGTCGCGAGCGCGCGACGAGCCGGTCCGCGAGGTCAGCCGGCCGGTCGAGTTGGAGCCGCTTTAGGCAACCGGGCGCTCGTGGTGGATGGGCTCACTTTTGCGGCTGGCTCACCACTGCTGCGGCGCCGCTCCCCTGCCGAACCCCCACGTCGCCTGGCCCAACCTTGGCTTCGGACGGTCGGCCACCGGGCGGCGACGAAAACTCTTGGCGAGCAACGACTCCGAGTCGCTGCCCGCGGTGAGCGCAAGACACGGCACGCGGAACGCGCAGACGTCACAGTGTGCGGCGTACGTCGGGTGGATCGCCGGACCGCCGAACATCGCGATGGCCTCGGCGCCGATCGTCGCGCCCACCGCACCAATTTCGTCGCGGGTACGCCGGATCTTGGTGCGCCGCAGAACGCCCGCGGTCTGCTGCTCTGTTCGGTTCGCGCGCTGTGCCCGTGATGCCTGAGCGGACGT
>Ga0335081_10018532_pt1 | contig 11255 bp, 10 predicted proteins | sample Lox_Sample_35_FD_206713 | JGI IMG/M metagenome (GOLD analysis project Ga0335081, IMG submission 206713) | Soil microbial communities from Loxahatchee National Wildlife Refuge, Florida, United States - Lox_Sample_3.5 | ecosystem: Environmental > Terrestrial > Soil > Wetlands | place: USA... | reverse complement strand
CCCGACCGGCTCACCGGCAGCACCATCGACCACCTCACCACCGAGCCCGAACCAGGCATCCACGCATGACGACCACCAGCGGCCGGGCCATCAACCGCCAGTAAAGGGCTCCCATGCAGATCTCGTTTCTGGCTACCGGGCTGGATCATCCCGAGGGCGTGGCCTGGGCGCCGTCGGGGTGGCTGGCCTGCGGCGGCGAGGCTGGCCAGATCTACCGCGTCGACATCACCTCGGGTGACTGGGTGAAGATAGCCGACACCGGCGGATTCGTTCTCGGCATAGCGCTGGACGCCGCGGAGAACATCTACGCCTGTGACATGGGTCGGCGCGCGGTCCTGCGGATCGATCCCGGGACGGGCGGGGCCGAGGACCTCACCACGGGCAGGAGCGAGTACGCGATCGCGGCCCCGAACTTTCCGGTGTTCCATCCCGACGGGCGGCTGTTTTTCAGCGACTCTGGCACTTGGGGAGCACGGGACGGCCGGGTGTTCTGCCTTCATCCGGGCGGCGAGCTTCAGCTTGTCAGTCGGGACGCACCCGCGTTCACGAACGGTCTGGCCATCGATCCCACCTCCGCCTGGCTCTACGTGGTCGAGTCAGAGGTCCCGGCGATAAGCCGGAGCGCCATCACGGCGGACGGCCTCACCGGCCACGAACTCGTGCTGGAGATGCCCCGGACGGTGCCCGACGGCCTGGCGTTCACCGCCGACGGCCGGCTGCTCATCGCCTGCTACCGGCCGGATGCCGTGATGACCTGGGACGGCAGTACCCGGGAGGTGCTCATCGAAGACTGGACGGGGGAGAATCTCAACGCGCCCACCAACCTGGCGTTCATTGGTGACGGCCTTGACCGCTTGGTCACGGCGAACCTGGGGGGCTACCACGTAGCGGAACTCGCCACCGATCTTCGGGGTGCCCCGCTTCACTATCCCCGGCTTTGACTGCGGAGCCCACTGAGCCGGCATCCGCTTACTTACCCCTGGGGGTACCAGATGACGAGTTCACGCCAGTTCGCTGATCCATGGCCGGCGCCGGGTGTCCCGTGGGCGGATCCGCCCTGGATCATGTCTGGTACGTCACTGACGGCATGGTTCGAAACGCCAGCCGCTGCGGTCGCCGCCCTGCTGAGCCCAGCATTCGAGCCGCTGACCGAGGCCGCGGGAGTCCCGACGCGGCTGCGCTTCTACGAAGTTGGCTACCAGCCGCGCGACGGCGGCGCCGAGTTCAGGCGGCGCATGGCGGGACGCTTCCGCGAAGCTGTCATCGCCTTCAAGGGACGGATCGCGGGGCACGGGGGGGAGTATTCGGCGTACATGTGGACCGACTGCGAGCCCTATCTGTGCTGGGGCAGGGAGAACTTCGGCTGGCCGCTGGTCGGCGGCGACATCGAGTTGACCGGCCATCTCTGGGGCGGCCCGGCCGGGGCTGGAACCCACTGCCAGCTGCGCGCGAACGGGTTCAGCTACGCGCTTGACCTGGACGGGCCCGCGGCTGAAGACATGCCAGGCAGCGGCGCCGGGCCAAGCTGGCTGACGCCGCGCCGGATCCTGTTCCCGGGAGGCAGTGAGCCGGAACGCCGTGACGTCCTCCTCATCCGCCCTGCGGTGCTGGAGGCCGGGCGTCTCACCCGCCGGGCCGGACGGGTGCGCCTGGATGCACCGGCCGGTTCGTGGATCGCCTCGCTCGCCCCGCTCGGCGAGGTGGACATCCACGCGCTCGAGGGGTTCCGGATCTGCGTTGGGGATGACGTCGGCACGGTGCGCGAGGCCGGTGCCGCCCAGGATGGGCGGCCCAGTCAGTAGACGCGCGCGAGCAGTCCGCCATCCACGATGATGTCGGTCCCAGTCAGGTAGCTCGCGTCGTCGGATGCCAGGAAGAGTGCGACGTTAGCAATGTCGCGTGGCGTCGCCAGCCGGCGCAGGGGGTACAGCTCGGTGATCTCCTGGCGGGCGGTTTCCGGGTTTGGCTGATAGTCGAAGAATTCCTGGAGCAGCGGGGTGTCGATGTCGCCGGGGCAGATCGTGTTGATCCGGATATTGTCGGGCCCGTACGAGAGGGCCAGCGACCGGCACATGGACCGCAGCCCACCCTTCATCGCCCCGTAGGCGGGCAGGTCGGGATCGCCGACGATCCCGAGCGCCGATGCGGTGATGACGATCGAGCCGCCGTTCCGCTGCCGCATATAGGGGGCCGCGAGCCGGATAGCCCGCGCCGCCCCGTGCAGGTTGGTGGCGAACAGCCGGTCCCAGTCATCGGGGGACGTGTCCTCCAGCCGGCCCATCACCTGGATCGCCGCGTTGGCGTGGAGGACGTCGAGCGCGCCGAAGGCCTGGACCGTCTCGGAGATCATCCGGGCATTTCCGTCTTCAGTGGAGATGTCTGCGGTGATGGCGAGCGAGCGGCCGCCCGCCTTCTCGATCGCCTCGGCCGTCTGCCGGACGGTCTCCCCGTTGATGTCGACGCACCCGACCGCGGCGCCCTCCTCCGCGAACCTGTGGGCCGAGGCCTCGCCGACTCCCTGGCCTGCACCTGTAACGATCGCTACTTTCCCTGCGAGCCTCATGCGCTGTTTACTCCCGTCTGGCGGTGCCACGAGCCCGTGCCCACGGTGTCACCGTGCCGTGAGCGGCAGGCCATTCTCTTCGAAGCCGTCGATCGGAACCCGGGTTTGGAACCCGATGAGACGGGTTTCGGCGACGATCTCCTGGCCGGGTTCGAGTCGGCGGGCGTTCTCCGCGGCGATCGCGTGGTCAAGCCGCGCCGGGTAGCCGGTCCACGGCTCGACCGCGGCGCAGCGCAGGCCCCGCCACCCCCCGTCGACCAGCCACACCCAGACGCACCTGAACACGTCTGTTGGGAACGTCATGCCGAACCCGCAGCCCCACTGCGCGTCCCAGACCCCGAGCCACCCCGCCTCGAGCTCGGTGGCGTAGTGGAGATCCCAGGTGCCCGCGGCCGTGGCGCCGGGCGTCACCAGCTCCGGGCGCGGCCACGGGTACTCCGATCCGCTCCCACCCAGCCGACCGGCTGGCCACGAGTCCTGCACGACGCCTCGTTTGGCCGGAATCTGGATGTGCGTCTCCGGCCCGACCGGCAGCCCGGGGTGGATGCCCCAGATCATGTGAAAGCCGGCGGTGCCGATATTCGATATGCGATGCCGCATGCGCACGAAACTCTCGCCGGGGCGAAGCTCCATCCGGCGCTCGATGCGGAACGGGGTGATGACCCCCTCGCGGGTGAACCGGACGGCGGTGCCGCTCTCCTGCTCGACGGTCCACGGCAGGGACCACGCCTCGCCCAGGAACGGGAGTTCCTCGTCGCCGACGACACAGGGGTGGCCGGTGGGCAGGGCGTCATCGAGCCCGCCGGTCCACCAGTTGTCCACGTTCACGCCGAACACGGGCTGCCGCAGTTCGACTCGCGGATGGTGGAACAGCAGGTCGCGGTCGGCCGGCTTGAGGATGAGCTCGTGGATCTTCGCGCCAACGGCGGGTATCACCGTGGCCCGGAGGATCTCATTCTCGAGCACGCACGCGGGAAACCCGCGGTACGACCAGTCCAGTGAGACTCTGGTGGTCGTCATGCGTGGATGCCTGGTTCGGGCTCGGTGGTGAGGTGGTCGATGGTGCTGCCGGTGAGCCGGTCGGGGTTGGTGAGCTTGAGGTAGAGGACATACAGGATCGAGACCGCGACAAGGGCGAGGCTGAAGATGACCACGCTGCGCCCGGTCTTCATCCCTGCGTCCCAGAGCGAGACGAAGAAGCTCTTGTAGATCAGGTAGGCGTCGATGCCGATGCCGATGACGGGCACCACGCCGTTGAGGAACCAGTTGAACTTCTGCCGGGCGAAACGGGTGAAGTAGACGATGTTCGCGAGGTTGACGGCGATGTAGACGATCAGGGCGAAGAACACGATGACCCCGGCCCACCAGACGAAGGAGGTGAGGGCGTCCCCGAGCAGCGCGGTGGTGATGACGATCCCGGCGACGGCGAGGACATAGACCAGGGTCATGGCGTTCCATGGGACCCGGTACCTGGGGTTGAGCTTGCCTAGCGGGGCGGCCAGCACCCGCTCCCGGGCCATCGAGTAAAACGACCGGGAGGATCCCACCACGGTCACGATGTAGACCGCGGTCGCCGCGCTCATCGCGGTGAGGATGACGAAGATCTCGCCCCATCCCCAGTACTGCTTGGCGATGGGCCCGGCGGCGGTCAGGCCCGAGGCGGTGAGCTTCTGCACCTCCGACACCGGCACCGAGATGGAAAAGGCCCAGGAGTTCAGTGCCCAGAAGACACCGACGCCGATGCAGGCCAGCAGCGTCGCCTTGGGAAGAAGGTTGCGGGGCGCCTTGGCTTCCTCGGAAACGGTGGAGATCACGTCGAACCCGGTGAAGGACAAGATCCCGAGGATGATCGCGGTCCAGAAGACGCTGAACCCGCCGTTGATAGTAGAAGGGTTGAACGGCGCGAGGGTGAACCCGCCATTGACGATCTTCTCCACGATGATCGTGGCCGACAGAGCGATAACGACGGTGATCTCGATGCCGATGAACAGGACCGACGACCGCGTCGACACATGGATTCCCCGGTAGGTGATGAAGAGCACGAAAATCGTCACGATAGCGACGCCGATCGCCCAGGTGAAGTTCGTCGTGTGCTTAAAGCCGAGGAAGTTCAGCAAGTTGTTGAAGAACAAGCCGAAGAAGATCGGCTGCAGCGTCACCGCGACCGTGTAGTAGATGGTCATCATCAGCCCGGTCCAGGTGCCCAGCGTCGGCGACATCGACTCCCACACATACGTGAACGCCGACCCCGCCGATGGGAGCTGCTTGCTGATCACCGCGTAACTCACCGCGGTCGGCACCGAGATCACCAGCGCAGCCAGGAACACCAGCGGCGTCGGCAACCCCACCAGCGAGGCCATCGGGCCCCAGTTCCCGTAGATGCCCAGCGCCGGCGACATCATCACCGCACCCAGCACCGCCAGCCCCACCAGGCCAATCGCACCGGCCCGCAACCTGGGCGCCTCCACCTTCACATTCATGGCCACGTCCCTTCCCCACGCCGCCTTTTCAGCTGACGGGATCCTTTGCCAGCGCGCTCGCCGCCTGCACCATGGCGGCGCGGACCCGCGCGAGCTCGGCCGACCCATGCGCGCTTGACACATACAGCAGCCCCCGGGCCGGGGCGTACACCCCGGCCCCGGCGAGCAACTCGACAAAGCGCCGGTATGCGTCCCCGTCAGCTGCCAGCGCATCTTCATACCTGCGGACCGGCGTGCTCGACACGAACCCGTACGCCGCGGCCCCGATCTGGTTGACAGCGAGCGGGTACCCGGTCTCGCTGGCCGCGGCGCGGACGGCCCCGGCCAGGTCCGCACCTGCGTACTCGAGCTGCGGATACAACGAGCCGCGCTCGGTTTCCATCGTCGTCACCGCGGCGAGCGCGGCGGCGGCGCACAGCGGGTTCATGTTGAAGGTCCCGATGTGCTGCATCACGCCGGAAGCGACGACGTCCATGACGTCGCGCCGCCCGCAGACCGCGCTGATCGGAAGGCCCCCGCCCATGGCCTTGCCCAGGACCGTCAGATCGGGTGTCACCCCGAAGCGCTCCTGCGCACCGCCCAGAGCGAGCCGGAATCCCGTGATGACCTCGTCGAAGATCAGCACGATGCCGCGCTCGGCGGTCAGCTCCCGTACCGCCTCGAGGTAGCCGGGCTCCGGCACCAGGCATCCGGCATTGACGTGGACCGGCTCCATGATCACCGCTGCAACGTCATCGGAGAGGCAGGCCCGAAGGGCCGCGATGTCGTTCCAGCGGCAGACGGTCACGGCCGCCGCCGCCGCCGGATCCTGGCCCGCTGTGCCAGGTCCTGCGTCAGGGTGACCCGGTGTGCCGACGTGCAGCCCGTCCAGCCACCCGTGGTAGTGGCCGAGGAACTTGACCACCCGCAGCCGGCCGGTTGCGGCGCGGGCGATCCGGACCGCCGCCGCCGCCGCCTCGCTGCCGGTGCTGCTGAAGACCGCGAGCTCGCCGGAGGGTACCGTCCGGCACACGGCTTCCGCGAGCTCCGCCTCGAGGTGAGATGTCCCGCCATGCCCGATGAGCTCATCGAGTTGCTTGTGGACGGCACCGACCACCGGCTGCGGCGAATGCCCGAGCAGCATGGGGCCGTAGGCGAGGGCCAGATCGACGTAGCGGTTGCCGTCGACATCGGTGAGATACGCGCCCTCCGCGTGGGAGAAGCAGATTGGCATGGGCAGCTGCCCCGCGCGGATCGCCGTCGGGACGCCCGTCGCGAGGGTCCGCCGGGCCCGGGCCAGATGAGTTCTGGTTCCCTCGAAACGATCGGTCATGCCTGACGCCTCCGGGCCGGTCCGGGCAGCGCCAGCTGCGCCGAGACCTCATCACACAATCGCCGGATGGTTCGGCCGATCTCCGGGCGCGCCCGGCCCTTGAGCCGGGCGGCGAGGCCGGACACGGAGATGGCCGCGATCGGGTATCCATCGCTGCCCACGATCTCCGCGCCAATACACGCGGACTGAATTGCCGCCTCCTCAACATCCACCGCATACCCCCTGGCGCGTGTCACCTCGATATCCTTATCGAGTTCGTCACGCCGGACGATCGTCCGGGCCGAGAATGCGGTATAGGGCTCAGGACCGAGAAACATGTCGCGTTGCTTAGCTGGCAGCGCCGCGAGGATTGCTTTCCCGATCGCCGTCGCATGCGCGGGAACTTCCTCGCCGACGGCGGTAAGCATCCGGAGCGGATATCGTCCGGGAAAGATCTCGGCGTAACTGATGCGGTTTCCATGAACCACCGCGATATTCACGGTCTCGCCGGTCATGCGGCGCAGCTCAGCCATCGCCGGGCCCGCGAGGCGGACCACCGAGGAAACATCCGACCTCTCCGCGAGGCCCCGTACGGCGGGCCCGAGGCGGTATGTCTTCCCGGCCCGGTCGTGCTGGACGTAGCCGCGCTCCTTCAGCACGGTCAGCAGGCGGAAGGCGGTAGCGCGCGAGGTCTGTAGCTCAGCGGCGACCTCAGCCAGCTTCGCCGCACCTCGTTCGGCGAGGAAGTCCAGCAGGTCCAGGCCCCGGTCCAGGGAGCTCATCGCTGCCCGCCCATCATCGTTGTCACGCTATATGAGACAACTAATGTTCATTGACAGTAACACGTTAAATTGCTTGAATTCTTACGTCAATAAGAAGAGGGATCTTCGCGGGACACAAGACGGCCAGCGGCGCCGTTGGCGCTGTCGTCACCATGCTGCGGTTCGTGACCGCACCCGCCGTCCGTCAGGTCGGCTACGAGGGTGCACCGCTCCCGGCAGGCTGCATAACGGCTGAGCGCCAGGCTGGCCACCGGCCCATGGGAGGCGGACATCGATGAAGATCACCGACGTGCGTGCGACGACGGTGGCGATCCCACTGGAAGCACCGCTCCGGTACGCGCAAGGCGTCCACCCGGGCCGGCTGATCCGCACACTGGTCGAAGTCGACACCGACGAGGGCGTGACGGGTCTGGGCGAGATCGGCGGGAGCGGGGCGTCGAGTGACGCGCTGATCGCGGCGCTGCGGGATCGGCTGCTCGGCCATGACCCCATGCGCCCGGAACTGCTCCGCTGGGTCGCGTACAACCCGGTCGAGGGCGCGTTCTATGAAGATCTGACCCAGGGGTTCGCCGCGGTCGAGTTCGCCTGCCTCGACATCCAGGGTAAGGTGACCGGCCGGCCCGTTCACGAGCTGCTCGGCGGCGCCGTCCGGCCGCAGGTCGAGTTTGCTGCCTACATCTTCTTCCGGTACGCCACTGATTCGGCCGGCCCGGTGGCAACGCGGGATCAGGTGGTCGAGCATGCCCGCGAACTGGTAGGACAGTACGGGTTCAGGACGATCAAGGTCAAGGGAGGTGTGTTCCGGCCGGAGCACGAGATCGACGTGATGCGTGGCCTCCGCCAGGCCTTTCCCCACTCTCCGCTGCGGCTCGATCCGAACTCGAACTGGTCCGTGGACGAGTCGATACGGCACGCCCGTCCGCTGGAGGAGATCGGCCTCGAGTACTACGAGGACCCCTGCTGGGGGCTCGCCGGGATGGCGCGGCTGCGAAAGCGCACCTGGCTTCCGCTGGCCACGAACACCTACGTGACGAGGCTTGACCACCTGGCACCGGCGGTGGCCATGGAGGCGGTCGACGTCGTCCTGGTCGACCCGCATTTCTTCGGCGGTATCCGGGCAGCAGTCACGTCGGCATCGGCGTGCGGCGCCTTCGGTCTCGGGGTGAGCATGCACTCAAGCGGCGAGCTGGGCGTCTCGCTGGCCGCGATGCTGCACGCCGCGGCGGCGATGCCGGAGCTCGCGTTCGCCGCGGACGCTCACTACCACCACATGACCGACGATGTCATCGTGGGCGGCAAGATGCAGTACAGCGACGGCGCTATCGAGGTCCCCGCGGGTCCAGGCCTGGGAGTGGAGCTCGACCCAGACCGCGTCGCCCGGTACCACGAGCTTTACCAAGAGCTCGGGCCGTACCCCTATATCTCCGACCCGCGCCGCACCGGCTGGATTCCGATGATCCCTGAGCGCAACTGGCCGGAACCCTGACCCTGGGAGGACAGGCATGTCGCTGAATCCAGAGGCGCTGCAGGCGGCACGTCAGCATGCCCTCGACATGCTCCGGCATGCGGGCATAGCGGTGACAGCCGAAGAACGGGAAGCGCTCGACGTTGCCGACTTTGCGCTCGGCGACTGGGAACACACAGGACTGATCGAGCTCGTCTACATCAATACCAAACGCTACTGTGCCAAGGAGCTCGTGCTGGCCGGTGGCCAGACCTGCCCCGAGCACCGCCATCCACCGGTCGGCGGCCAGGAAGGGAAAGAGGAGACCTTCCGCTGCCGCTGGGGCTCCGTCTGGCTGTATGTCGCGGGGACGCCCGCCGCGAAGCCGGCCTGCCAGGCTCCCAGAGGAAGCGAGCGCTACTACACGGTCTGGCACGAGATTGCGCTCAAGCCGGGCGACCAGTACACGATCCAGCCGGACTCGCTGCACTGGTTCCAGGCCGGACCCGGTGGCGCGGTCGTCTCGGAGTTCTCGACCGCGAGCCTCGACGAGACGGATGTCTTCACCGATCCGCGCATCACCTGGACCCCCCAGTAGCAAAGGCGCCCTGGTCAGCCTGTATCAGCGAAGTGCACTCGCTTCTATCTCCCGGCCGTACCTCGCATTGTGGTGGCCATATACGGCTTCGCGGAGGCCGGTGATGTAGCCGACGGCGAACAGGCGTCCGAGCATGTCGTAGCCGAAGCTCTCATTTTTCTCGCCCTCGAGCGCTGGGACGTGATCCGGCCGCATCGGGCCATCGAAACCAGTCTCGTGGTACGCCCGCATGCATTCGAGCATGTCGGTTGGCCCTTCGTCGTGAAAGACCTCGATGAACCGCCGCCCGTCACCCGCCACGTCCCGGAAGTGGACGAAGAATATCCTTCCCTGCCCCGCGTACCTGCGGATCAGCGCTGGCAGGTCGTCGGTCATCAGCGTGAAATTGCCCTGGCAGAACGTGATCCCGCTGTACTCACTCGGCACAGTCCGCAGCAGGCGGTCGAAGGCCTCCGGCGTTCCCAGGATGCGCGGCACGCCGCGCACCTCGTCGATCGGCGGGTCATCCGGGTGCATGCAGATACGGACACCGGCCTCCTCGGCGACCGGCACGACTGCCCGCAGGAAGTACTCGAGGGCGGCCCACAGCTGCTCCGCCGTGATGCTGCCCGGCTCGGCGAGAGGCACGGCCCGCCGCATCGTCGCGTCGTCATAGCCTCCCGACAGCGCACCGCCCCGCAGCCGGACCTCATGATGGGTGCGAGCCCAGCCCGTGACGGCGTGCCAGTTGTAGCAGAGCGTTCCGATGCCGAGCTCGCCCATCGCCTTGATCTGGCTGATCAGCCAGGAAATCTGCTCATCGCGGTGCGGGCCTCCGAGCCGGACGTCGTCCATCGGCGCCGTGTCCTCGACAACCGCGAGCTCGAGCCCGTACTCCCGGTACAGCGCCTGCAGCCGCGCCAGGGCCGGCCGTTCCCAGGGCCGCTCGCCTGCCGGGGGAGCCACATACGGAGGCGGGCCGTCAGGGCTTCCCGGCTGTGGCCAGCGCCGCATCTCCTCGCATCCGTCCAGGACAGTGACGACCTCGTCCACGCCTGCCTGCTTGACCAGGCGCCACAACGGGCCAGGGGTGGGCAGCAGCAACTCCGTTATCTTCAGCATTAGTTGGTTCCTCCTGCGCCACGCGCGGGCAGCCGCGCCGTGCGTCCGCTGCGTCGATGTCTCCACCGCGAGCAGCATGCCACCGATCAGCCCACCGCTCACGCAGGCAACGTACGTGTCGGCGGCGAGATCAGCCAGCGCAGGCAGGAAGCGCCCGGCTGGCGGCACTCCGCCCCCGCCGGTGCCGCTGGCCTCTGCCAGCCCGGCGGGCGTGTTCGATGAGCGGGCGAGCCGCCGCCGGAAGATGCGGGCGTTCTTGGCGCTCAGGTCGATCTCGTAGTCGGTGCCGCCGGTCCCGAACCAGACCGTCTCGTCCAGGCCGCCTCGGGGTCGTCTTCGAGGGCGACGGTTATCTTCGTTGCCATCGTGGCCTCCATGCCCGTGATGGGCTGCCTGTACGGTATCGATCACCTGCCCTGCGGCGATCAACCGCAACGCGCCGACCGCCGCCAGGCGCCGATTCCGGGAGCCAAACGGGGAGCCAGCGCCGGCAGAGGTCAGGCCACATCGGGCGACAACCAGCCATAGTTTCCGCAGCTAGCTCGCCCATCAGGCCACACCCAGCCACATGCAGCGACGCGGCGTATGCGCCTGAAAAGCGGAAGGTCGGCGGTTCGACCCCGCCCCTGACCACCAGGCTTGCAATGTAATCGGCGCACTTGGCTAGCTGGGGGAGCCAAAACGGGAGCCTCCCTCCATTTGAGGCCTTGTCCCGAGGCACCGAAACGACGCGATGCCTCGGCCTGTGCAGGCTCCGGGTGTCGCGATGCACATCAGGAGCGGGCCAGAAACGGACCCCGACGCTGGCCCACGAGATGATCAGTCTGCTACGAAGAGTGAGCAGCGGTGATGCGGTGAGCGCGCGGGCTGAGACAGATCGATGCTCCTATGTCTTGTCAAGGGTCTGGTGGGTTTTCAACGGCCTCGGTTCTGGGGCCTGGGAATGGCGTCCTGGCTGGGGTTGCGGACAAGACAGGGAGGGGCCGCTCGGGGTGG
>Ga0335081_10018531_pt1 | contig 11255 bp, 9 predicted proteins | sample Lox_Sample_35_FD_206713 | JGI IMG/M metagenome (GOLD analysis project Ga0335081, IMG submission 206713) | Soil microbial communities from Loxahatchee National Wildlife Refuge, Florida, United States - Lox_Sample_3.5 | ecosystem: Environmental > Terrestrial > Soil > Wetlands | place: USA: Florida... | reverse complement strand
CGCCGAGCACGCCATGGCTGTGGGGCCTACCCCATATAAGTCGATGGTCAAGTGTTACGAAAGGGACTGAACCGCCGACCACAATATATAGGGGTTACCTGAGTGAAGTGGATATCCCATATAACCAATAATAACCTGTCAATTGTAACTGCTGTAAATTCTGTTAAGAGAATGGTATTGATAGGTACCAAACGGCGATTGCTTAAATGTATATTGTATTTACTTCGCTGAGAATCAAGCGCCGCGTGGGCTCTCAACCGGATCCTGCGCCTCTCCCGCCAGCTCCGCGACCTGCCGCGAAAGAATTTCCGTCAATTGCCCGCGATCCTGAAGTTTCAGTCCAGCCGTCGAAATGGGGTCGCCAACCTTCAGAATGACTGGACCGCCACGCACGTAGTTGGAGCCCATGGGCAGCACATATCGAGTGCCGGTCAGGCCGAGCGGCACAATCGGGACGCCGGCTTTGATCGCGATATAAGCGGCGCCTTCCTTGAATTCCCGCATCCCGGCGCGCGAGCGACCGCCTTCCGGAAACAGCAGCATCGAAATTTTGCGCTCCTGAATCAGGTGCGCGCCGAGCGTCATGCTCTTCACCGAAGCCCGCGCGTCACCGCGAACCACGGGAAGGTGGCCGGCCCGCTTCAGGTGCGTCCCGAGGAACGGAACCAGAAACAGGCCTTTTTTCGCATAGAAGCGGAACTCGACCGGAATAGATGCCAAAATCGCCGGAATATCCATATAGCTGCGGTGATTGGCTACGAAGACGTAGCTTTGTTGAGGATCGATTTTCTCTACGCCCTCAACCGTCAGGCGCACGCGGGCCACACGCAGCAGCCAGCGCCCCCAGGGCCGGGCGAGCTTGTTGGGCAGCCGGCCCGTGGAATCAAAGAAGCTCACGATGAAGGAGACGGTGCCGAAAGCGATCGTCACCAGGATGATCAAGGGGTCCGTGAACAGGAGCGACCGCAGATGGCCAAGCGACATTGCCGGTGAGAGTATTCTACCCATTCAGCAGAGTCAGGGCCTCGCCCACGAGGAAAAGGGAACCAGTGATGAAGATGACGCGGTCGGTATCGCCGGCGCGTGCCAGATTGAGAGCCGCTGCCAGATCCGGCGCGGTACGCAGGTTGGGGTGCGCAGCAAGTGTGCGAATGGTTTCCGGGTCGACGGCGCGAGACTGCCTTGGCGCGGTGGCGACGACTTCATCGGCGTGGGGAAACAGAATGCCGGTAATCTCCTCGACAGCCTTGTCACGCATGGCGCCATAGACGAGGACGACGTGGCGGTTGCCGTAAAAACACCGGATGTATGCGGCGAGAGAGCGCGCGCCTGCGGGATTGTGCGCGCCATCCAGGATGATCTCGGGCGAAGCGGAGACGCGATCCAGGCGACCTGGCCACCGCACGGAGGTGATTCCGCGCTCGATGGCAGAGGTCTCGACGCCGAGGCGATGGAGCGCAGCGGCAGCTACCATGGCATTAGCCACCTGATGCTCGCCGGCCAGAGGGCATAGAATGTGCATCGTCGAGCCATCGTGCAGAGTGAACGTGCTGCCCAGGGCGGAAAGGTCCACGTTGCCGGCACGCCATTTTTCTTGCGCGTGAATGACGTCGACATTCAAGTCTGCGGCGCGCCGATCGAGCGTCTCGAGTGCTTCCGGCCGTTGCGCAGCGAAAACGGCTGGCACGCCCGGCTTCAGAATCCCGGCTTTCTCCCCCGCGATGGCCTCCAGACTCTTGCCGAGCAGCGCTTCGTGATCGAAATCCACTGGCGTGATGACGCACAGTTCGGGATGGACCACATTGGTGGCGTCCAACCGGCCGCCGAGGCCCACTTCGAGCACAACCGCCTCGGTCTTCTGGTCCTGAAAAAGCAGGAAGGCCATGGCGGTGACCGTTTCGAAATAAGTAGGGTGAAAATCGATCGCGCCTTCGTTCAGGAGCTGTTCGGCGCATAAATGGACGCGATCGAACGCCGCGCCAAACTGGCTGGCACTTGCGGGGCATCCGCCGATGCGAATACGTTCCGTCGGTTCCACCAGATGCGGCGAAGTGAACAGGCCGGTGCGCAATCCGGCGGCGCGGAGCCCGGCTTCGATCATGGCGCACACGGAACCTTTGCCATTGGTGCCCGCAACGTGTACGATGCGCGGCAAGCGCTCGGGATGCCCCAAAGCTGCCAGCAGCGTAGTGATGCGCTCCAATCCGTATTTCGCAGTCTTGACTTCGTTTCCCAGCGAATAGAGGAACCGGACGGAATCCGGATAGGTCATTACTGCACCGGGCCACTAAAGAAGGTAAGTGCTTTCGAGATGTAGCTCTTTAGTTCGAGGCGGGGCACCACGGCATCCAGCATGCCGTGTTTGAGGAGAAACTCGCTGCGCTGAAAACCTTCAGGGAGTTTCTGCCGGATGGTCTGTTCGATGACGCGCGGGCCGGCGAAACCGATCAATGCACCCGGTTCCGCGATGTTCAGGTCGCCCAGCATGGCGAGGCTGGCTGTGACGCCGCCGGTAGTGGGATCGGTGAGAACGCTGATATAAGGTACGCGAGCCTCATCGAGCCGCATCAGGGCGGAGGAGATTTTAGCCAGTTGCATGAGGCTGATGGCGCCTTCCTGCATGCGCGCGCCGCCCGAGGCGGAGACGATGACCAGGGGCTGGCGGCTGGTGAGGGATCGCTCGATGGCGCGCGTGATTTTTTCGCCCATCACACCCCCCATGCTGCCGCCGATGAACTTGGGTTCCATGGCGCAGATCTGCACTTTGCGGCCATCCAGCGTGCCGGCGGCCGAGATGAGGGCATCGGCCAGCGAAGTGGCTTCCTGCGCGGTGGCCAGACGCTCGCGATAGGAGCGCTGGTCAACGAATTCCAGCGGGTCGGAAGAGGCGAGATCGGTATCAAACTGCTGGTAGGGGCCGTCGAGGAGCAATTGCAGCCGCGCCGTGGCGTCAATACGAAAGTGCGCCCCACACTTGGTGCAGACGTTGTGGTTGTCTTCGAGATCCTTTTTCCAGATGATCTCTTTGCAGCTTTCGCACTTGAGCCACAGGCCTTCGGTCTTGACCTTGCGCTCACCCTCTTCCGGTTTGGGGGGCTTTTTTTCCGGACCGCCGCTTTCCCGCTTGAACCAGGACATGAACCCACCTACGTTAGCGCGGGTACGGATGACCCCGCAACGTGGTGAAGGCCCGGTAGATCTGCTCGGCGATCATAGCGCGCGCCATCTCGTGAGGAAACGTCATGCGGGAGAGCGAGAGCAAAAGGTCGGCGCGAGCGCTCCATTCGGGCGACAAGCCGTCGGCGCCGCCCACTAGAAACAACAGGTCGCGTCCCTCCATTTCGGCCTTTTCCACCAGAGACGTGAACTGGCGTGAGTCCATCTCGCGGCCCGCGGGATCGAGCAAGATTTTCCGCGCGGACGGATGCCGTTCCCAGGGATCGAAGCGATCGGGCCGCACTTCGCGCATCTCGCAGGGGGCATAGTGAGCAATGCGCTCGAAGAAATCGGCGGCGATGCGGTTGGCCTCTGCGCCGCGCGGCTTGCCGATGTAGTAAAGAAAAACCTTCACGCCGCCGGAATGTCGAGGTTCTTGGCGTTGCGCCAGAGACGCTCGAGATCGTAGTAGGTGCGCGCGTGCGGCGAGAACACGTGAATGAGAAAGTCACCATAGTCGAGCAGGATCCATTCGGCCTGGTTGTACCCTTCCACGCTGAGCGGGAACTCGCCGCGTTCTTTGAGCTGTAAGCCGATCTCGTCGCTGATAGCCTGACTCTGGCGTGCGTTGGCGCCCGTGCAGAGCACGAAATAGTCTGTGAACGACGTGATGCCGGTGAGATCCAGTACCTTGATATCGGACGCTTTTTTCGATTCGGCGGCGCGCACCGCCGTTAACCACGAGGGAATTTCGGAATGGGCTCGTTCGCTCCGGCTCAGAAACGCTCCTAACACGTATCGTACTATAAGTGGCGCGATCAGAAAAATGGAGTACTAAGTTCACCGCCCATCCGCAGAGACGCCGAGAAACACGCGAATTAAGTGTGTTGATCCGTTCATCCGGCTGCCGCAAAAGCGCAGAGCCGTACTGGTACACCTTAGTTCTGACAAGCCTTGTAGCTGAAATTTAACCGGGATATCGTAACCACAGATGCGCAGATTGTGCTGGATAGCCGTCTCATTGCTGCTCTGTCTCGCCGGCGCGCTCGTGGCGGCTGACAGTGGGCAAAATACCGTCGCGCGCAGACGGCCGTCGGCCGCTGTTTCGGATGCCGTGACGCCGGATTTCAAGGCCGACAGCACGGTGGTGCTGGTCAACGTCACCATCACCGATGCGCGTGGCCGAGCCATCACAGGATTGCGAAAAGAGAATTTTCAGATCTTCGAAGAAAAGGCCGAGCAGGCCGTCCGCTACTTCTCCGCCGAGGAGTCGCCGGTATCGGTCGGCCTGGTGCTGGATTTCAGCCACAGCATGACCAGCAAGTTTCGCCAACTCCAGGAAGCCGTGGCCGAGTTTCTCGGGACGGCCAATCCCGCGGACGAGTTTTGCCTGATCGAATTCCGGGACCGGGCGGAACTATCGATCGGCTTCACGCCGGCACATGAGGAAATCGAGAATCGCGTGGCTCTAGCGCAGCCGGCAGGACATACCGCGCTGCTGGACGCCGTCCATTTGGGTTTGCGGCAGATGAAGATGGCGCACAACCCGCGCAAAGCGCTCCTCGTTGTTTCCGACGGTGGAGACAATCACAGCCGGTTTTCCGCTCGCGAAGTGGAGAATCTGGCGCGCGAATCGGATGTGGAGATTTATACCATCGGCATTCCGGATCGTGCAGGCCCGAGTCTCGGCGAGTTTGAAGCATCGCGGGGAGCGAGCCTGCTGGACGAGATCAGCGAACAGGGCGGCGGGCGCTACTACGCGATCGACAACGTACGCGACTTGCCCGCGATTGCCGAACGGATCGGACGGGAACTCCGCCACCAGTACGTGCTGGGTTACGTCTCGACCAACCCGGGTCGTGACGGGAAGTACCGCCGCGTCCAGGTGAAGGTTCTGCGATCGCCAGGCCAGCCGAAACTCTCGGCCTACTGGCGGCACGGTTACTACGCTCCTGGGGAGTGAGCCTGCTGTGGGTGTTACTCTGAAATCCCGAAAACGTGATTCAGGCCGCGAACAATCAGCATCCCGTTGCTGAGCGCGGGCGTGGCCATCACTACCTCGTCCATCTTATTGGTTGCCAGCAACTCGAACGCAGGGCCGGCTTTCACCACGTACACATCGCCATCTTCGCTCGCCGCATAGAGACGGCCGCCGGTCGCTACGGGCGATGAGGCAAACGCTCCCTCGGCCAGGCGCTGTTCGTAAATACGTTCGCCTGTCGCGGCGTTGTAGACCGTCAGAATCCCGCGATGGTTGAAGGAATAGAAATAGTCACCGTACACAATGGGCGTGGGCAGGTACGGCGCGCCTTTTTCCGTTCGCCATGCCACGCGTTCCGCCGGTACTTCACCGGTTGCGCCAGGCTTGAGCGCAACGATCGGCTGGATGAAACGATAGTAACCGCTCGCCAGGTAGATGAGGCCGTGCGCGGCAAACGGCGTCGGCACCGAGATCATAGAGGTGCCTTTGATTTTCCATAGCTCGGCGCCGGTCGCTGGATCGTAGCCGCGAAAATACTCGGAACCGTTCGTTACCAGTTCGGCGCGCTTATCGCCCTCGTAGACCGTCGGCGTCGCCCAGGATGGGATCGCGTCCCGTTGCGTGCGCCAGCGAGGCTTGCCCGTAGTCGCGTCGAATGCCGCCACGAACGAACCCTTCTGCTGATCGCACTGCACAATCACGAGGTCCTTATAAATAATCGGCGAACTGGCGCTGCCCCACTTGTAATCGGGCACGTCGAAGGCGCCCTGGTCAAGCGGACCGACCTCTTGCTGCCAGAGCATCTTGCCATCCAGATCGAACGCATACAGGCCCTCGGACCCGAAGAAAGCCACCACACGCTTGCCGTCCGTCGCCGGCGTGGCCGAAGCGTAGCTGTTATGAGGATGGCGGGCAACCGCTGGTGCTCGCTCCGCCGCTACCTTCTCCCAGAGGATTTTGCCTGTCCGTTTGTCGAGGCAATATATCTTGAACTGTTGTTTGGTGAGATCGGTGCGCCGGTCCAGTTGGCCTGCGAGCGGGTATTGGAACACCGCCTTGGGATCGCTCGATACCGCCGTGGTTACAAACACGCGGTCTCCCCAGACGATAGGGCTGGAGTGCCCCAGGCCTGGAATCGCCGTCCGCCAGGCAATATTGCGATTCGCCGCGACATCCCAGGAGATCGGGACGCTACGCGCTGTGTCGAGCACGCCTGTTGCCCCGGGACCGCGGAACGAAGGCCAGTTCTGCGCCAAGGCCGGGACAGCCAGAAGGAAAACGAAGCGGCGCCGCATAGTGGCCCGCGCCCTCAGGCCAGCATCTCTTGAATCACGTTGCCGCCGAAGTCAGTGAGTTTCTCGTTCCGGCCATTATGCAGGAACCACAAGCGATTCTGATCGAGCCCCAGCAGTTGCAGGATGGTCGCGTGGAAGTCCCGCATGTGATGCCTGGGCTCCAGTGCGTTCAAGCCCATTTCGTCGGTCTCGCCAACCACGATCCCTGGCTTTACGCCGCCGCCCGCGAACCACATCGTAAAGCCGTGCGGATTGTGATCCCGGCCGTTTCCACCCTGTGACATCGGCAGGCGTCCGAATTCGGCGCCCCAAATCACCAGCGTTTCTTCTAGCAATCCTCGCTGCTTCAGGTCCTGTAAGAGCCCCGCAATCGGCAGGTCCGTCATCCCGCACATCTTTTCGTGGTTTGCCACCAGGTTGCTGTGCGCGTCCCACTGCACCGATACCGGGCCACCGCCGGAGTAAATCTGCACAAACCGCACGCCGCGTTCCACCAGCCGTCGCGCCAGCAGGCAGCGCGTTCCGAATTCCGCCGTCTGCTTCTGGTCCAGCCCGTACAACGCTCGTGTTGACTGATTTTCTTTCGAAATATCCACCGCTTCCGGCGCATGACTCTGCATCCGGAACGCCAGTTCGTATGAGCTGATGCGCGCCGCCATTTCCGTGTCCGTGTCCAGCGTATCCATCTCGTTCATGCTTTGCAGGAAGTCGAGCGTGCGGCGCTGCCGCTCCGGAGTGACGCCCTCCGGCGGCTTCAGATTGATGATGGGATTCGGGCCGGGGCGGAATACGGTGCCTTGATACACGGCGGGCAGGAACCCAGCTCCCCAGCACGGCGTGCCCCCTTCAGGCGTGCCTTCGGGCTGCGGCATCACCACGTAGGCCGGCAGGTTTTCGCTCTCGCTGCCCAGGCCATAGGTGATCCAGGAGCCCATGCTGGGATATCCCATCAGGATGCGGCCCGTGTTCACCTGGTACATGGCAGGCGCGTGAACGGTGCTCTCGGTATAGAACGATCGCACGAAGCACAGATCGTCAACGTGCTGCGACAAATGCGGGAACAGCGTGGAAACGTCACGTCCGCACTGGCCGTACTTGCTGAACTTCCACGGGCTCTTCAGCAACGGGGTGTCGCCCTTGGTGAACTCGCTGACCACGGTGCCGTAGCTCGCGGGGAGCCGTTGGCCGTCGTACTTCTCCAGTGCCGGCTTCGGATCGAATGTATCGATGTGGCTCGGTGCGCCCACCATGAAAAGGAAAATCACCGATTTCGCCCGCGGCTTGAAGTGCGGCGGTTTCGCAGCGAGCGCGTTCACCCGCTCCGTGGCGCCGGCTGGCGGATCCAGGAGCGAAGCCAGGGCGATCGACCCGAAACCATGTGCGGCGCGCACCAGAACATCGCGCCGTGTCACTGCGGGACGGAAATGCCGATTTTCAGGGGACATAAACAAACTCGTTTCGGTTGAGTAACGCCAAACACATATCCACCAGGTTTCCGCCTTTGGCGAAAAACTGCTTGGCCAACTTCTGTTCCGCGGCTGATGGCGTTCGCGCAAGTGCCAATTTCCAAGCCGCATTGACTTCGCAGGCCGGGCCATCCTCCTTGCATTCCCTCTGCAGCCGATCGGCGAACGCCTTGGATTGCTCCTGCATGAAATCGCTGTTGAACAGCGACAAGGCCTGCAGCGCGTGCGTGCTCACCGGCCTCACGGGGCACGACGTAATCGCATCCGGCTGGTCGAACGCCGTCAGCAGCGGGAGACGCACGCTGCGCTTGTCATACAGGTAAATACTGCGCCGGTTCTGTACGCTCTTGTCCGGGCTCACCGGCCACAAACCATCTCTCTCGTGCTCCGTGAAGATCAGATCGTAGACTTCGGGCTCGATGGGAATCCGCACCGGCCGCCCGCCCAGCTTTGGATTCAAACTTCCTGTCACCGACAGAATTTCGTCGCGCAGCGTCTCGCCTTCCATGCGCTTGCGATTCATCCGCCAATAGAGCCGATTGTCGGGATCGATTGCTTCCCGATCCTTGTCCGGCGCCGTGACCTGCAGGTAGACGCTCGAGCTCACGATCATCCGATCCATCGCCTTGATGCTCCAACCCTGCGCCACAAACTCTGAGGCCAGCCAGTCGAGCAGTTCGCGATTTGATGGGCGATCGCCCATGACGCCGAAATCGTTTGGCGTTCGGACGATGCCCGTTCCCATCCGGTATTGCCAAATCCGGTTCGCCATCACCCGCGCCACCAGCGGATTCTCCGGCGCAGTCAGCCAGTTGGCCAACGCCGTACGTCTTCCGATGGTTGCCCGCGGTATTTCAAACGACGCCTTCAGCACCAGCGGCACCGCCGGTTCCACAGGATCCAGCTTGTTTTTCGGATCTCCCATGCGCAGCACGTAACCCTGCGGCGCCGGCTCATCCATGTTCACGTACGCGTAAGCTTCCGGCATCGGATCGGGCTCGGTGGCCTCGATTTCATGGAGCTGCACCCGCAGTTTCGCCCGCTTCTCGCGATCGTCCGGCGTCATCGCCGCCACCACCACGTCCCAGGTCGGCTCGATCTGGCTCTTGGCGTTTTCCGCCAGAACCTTCTGTTCGTCCGTGCGCGACTTCTCCGGTGTCTTCCACGCTTCCTGGAGCTTGGGTTCCAGTTTGGCCAGATGCTCGGCTTCAATCCGCTCCCGATACGGTTTGGCCAGTTCCTTCAGCGCGTCCGTCACCGGCTTCAGCCTCTCGTGATAGGCTTTGTCGGCCGCTTCCCACGCCGCTTTCTCTTCCGGCGTGGAGAGATCAACGTCCTTGCCCTTGGCCCCAGCGAAAATCGCCTGCAACCGGTAGTAATCCGCCTGGAGGATCGGGTCGAATTTGTGATTGTGGCAGCGGGCGCAATTCACCGTCATGCCCAGGAACGTCTGGCCCACCGAAGTCGCGATCTCAGTTAGCACCTCCTCGCGGCTCATCTCGGGATCGATGTTCCCCGCAACCAGATGCTCCTGGCCTGCCCGCAGGTAGCCAGTGGCAATCAGGGCTTCCTGATTCCCGGGAAACATCTCGCCGCCGGCGATCTGCTCCTTCACGAAGCGATCGTACGGCTTATCTTCATTGAAGGAGTTAATGACGTAATCGCGATAGCGCCACGCATGCGTCCTGTCCCCATCGATTTCAAAGCCGTTGGTGTCGGCATAGCGCACCACGTCCAGCCACTTCAGCGCCCACCGCTCACCATAATGCGGCGAGGCGAGCAGCCGGTCCACCACCTTTTGATAAGCGTCCGCAGACCGGTCGCGCACGAAGGCGTCCACCTCGGCCGGCGTCGGCGGCAGGCCGATCAGATCAAACGTCACGCGGCGGATCAGGTGGATCCGGTCCAGCGGTTCCGATGGACGAAGCTGCTTGGCTTGAAGCGCCTTCAGAATGAAGGCGTCGATTGGCGTGCGCACCCAGGTATCCAAAACCTCGGGCACCGGCGGCCGCACAACCTTCTGGAACGCCCAGTACTTGCCACGCGCTCCAATAAATTTTGCTTCTTTGTCGGCCGGCGCGATGTCATTCGCGAAACCGGCACCCAATACCGCTGTAATCAGCGCGGCCCAAATGAGCGTACGCAACGGCGCCCCCACGCTGCATTAGTATAATGCGATCCGGCCGCGGCAGGCAAAGAGGGCAGGCCGATTAGCGTGAGCCGAGTTCCTGCAACGCTGTTTTTGCCAGATCGTTCTGCGGGTCCATCGTGAGAGCCCGGCTGAGCGCCGCTCGGGCCTGCTCGGTATGCCCGAGCGCCTTCAGGCCGAGCCCCGCAAGGACATACCGGATTTCGCCCCGTGGCGGATCCGCCTCCTCGGCCAGCATTTCCTGGTCATCGGATAGGGCTGCCAGCCGAGCATATAGCGCGTGAGCCTCCGATTCTCGCTTCACATGCTCCAGTGCGACAGCTTTGAAGTAGTAGTGGTCCGACCAGGGCTCTCCCGGCTCGGTTGGCGACTTGAGCGGCTCCTCGGCGGCTCGTTTCCAGAGCGCTTCAGCTTCCTGAACGCTGCCGGCAGCCTCCCATTCTCGAGCGGCCGCCACATACTCCGTCGCCTGCGATTCCATAGCCGGGCGCCCGACGCCGAGATTGCGCGGATACTCCGTCGCGCGCAGAAACTCGGCCGCTGCCTCCGCGTGTCGGCCCCGCTGCCGCTGTTCCCGTGCCAGCCCCAGGTGTGCCTTACGGAACGTTTCGCGTACGCTTTTTTCTCCTTCACCTGACACAAACTGCGTCTTGTCCAGCAAGCTCACGGCCTCGGAATAACGGCCAGACTCCACCAGCGCCGCCGCCCACGCCTCCACAATTGACGAGCGGGATCTTACATTTTCGGGCGACGCTGCAAGTAGCTCAACCGCACGTCCCGCCGGTAGAATCTCGCCCAATTCAAGGTACAGGTGAAAATCTTTCGGCACGGCTTGGATGGCGCGTTTGTACTCGGCGATCGCCTGCTCTTTCTCGCCGCTCTTCGCGAGCGCCAGCGCCAGGTTGCGATGTGCCACGCCGTTCCCTGGGTCGAGACGCACCGCGGCGCGCCATGCTTCCAATGCCTCCGGGATGCGCTCCTTCGACGCCAGCACGTTGCCCAGGTAGTAGAAGGCTCTTCCGTCCTGCGGGTTCCTCTCGACCGCCGCGCGCAGAATCTCAATCTCCTCCACACGGTGCGGGAACACGTAACCGGGATCACCCTTGCCGCCGAGCTCATACCCCTTCGCGGCCCGGGGATCGTTCTTGCGCATTCCACAGAAATAGCCCAAAGCGTAGTGCAGCATCGGGTATGTGGCTCCGCGCCGG
>Ga0335081_10018530_pt1 | contig 11255 bp, 9 predicted proteins | sample Lox_Sample_35_FD_206713 | JGI IMG/M metagenome (GOLD analysis project Ga0335081, IMG submission 206713) | Soil microbial communities from Loxahatchee National Wildlife Refuge, Florida, United States - Lox_Sample_3.5 | ecosystem: Environmental > Terrestrial > Soil > Wetlands | place: USA: Florida... | reverse complement strand
ACGCGCGCCAGTCCTACTTGCAGGATGTCGTGGTCGCGGGCCTGCGGGCGCTCGGCTTCAATGATCAGGCGGACCAGTCCATTCACTTCTCCTACGAAATGGTCGCGCTTTCCCCGCGTTGCTGCGCAGAGCTGGGGATTCCGCTCTCCGAAGAAGACCGCCGGCGGCCGTACGTCGAAGTGTCCGGGCGAAAAGGCCTGGGCGTGAAAGCCGACGACCTGATCGACAAGCTTATCGAGAAGGCGCTCGAAGAAGTGGCGTCGCGCCATCCGGAAGTCTCCGCGGAGGAGCAGCGCGCCGTCGCCACGCAGATCGCCATCGGCGCCTTGCGCTATTTCCTGCTCAAGTTTACGCGCACCTCGGTGATTGCCTTCGACTTCCAAGAGGCGCTGAGCTTTGAAGGCGAGACCGGACCGTACGTGCAGTACGCCGTGGTGCGCGCGCGAAACATCCTGCGCAAACTCGAAGAGAAGGGCGAACGTCTGCCCGATTTCCGCTCCGAGCTAAGCGCGGAAGCTTTCGGCCGCCAGTTGCGCGCCGAAGATTTCTGGCAGGTGCTGCTTGCGGCTTCGAAAGCCGATGCGGCGCTGGAGCGTGCCGTGGCCGCCGGCGAACCCGCGCATGTCGCTAAGTACGCCTTTCAAATCGCCCAGGAATTCAACAATTTCTACCATCAATACCCGGTCATTCACGAGCCGGATCGCGAGAAGAAAGTATTTCTGCTGTGGATGACGGACTTCTTCCGTGCGCAGCTTGAGCGCACCCTCGGCGTGCTGGGCATTGAAACGCCGCCGTACATGTAGCCCTGGCGCGCTCTCTGGGCCATCGCGCTCACATCGAAATGGTATAGCTTTCGCCGCCGCCTGTGACAAAATGAGAATTGTATATGCCCAGCAAAAATTCTTTTGGCGCAGCAGCGTCACTGCGCGTCGGTGAGACCACGTACCAGATTTTCCGGCTCTCGCGGCTGGAAGAAACCGGGGTCGGTAAGATCTCCCCCCTGCCCCTCTCCATCAAGATCCTGCTCGAAAACCTGCTGCGCCAGGAGGACGGTCGCAAAGTGCTCGCCGCCGACGTGGATTACGTAGCGCGTGGCCTGGGAGCCAATGCGAAAGAGATCAGCTTCATGCCGGCGCGCGTTCTCTTGCAGGATTTCACCGGTGTGCCCGCGGTGGTCGACCTCGCCGCCATGCGCGATGCGCTCGCGGCCGCAGGCGCGGATCCCGCGCTCGCCAACCCTCTGCTTCCCGCCGACCTGGTCATCGACCATTCCGTGCAAGTGGACAAATTCGGTAGCAAAGACGCATTCTCCGTGAACGCGCTGCTCGAATCCCAGCGCAATCGCGAACGCTACATGCTGCTCCGCTGGGGCCAGACAGCGTTCAAGAATTTTCGCGTGGTGCCGCCAGACACCGGCATCGTGCACCAGGTCAATTTGGAATATCTCGCCTCGGTGGTATTCCGCAACCAGACCGATCATGGCTGGGCCGCGTATCCGGACACCGTGGTCGGTACCGACTCTCACACCACGATGGTGAACGGTCTGGGCGTGCTCGGTTGGGGTGTGGGCGGCATTGAAGCCGAGGCCTGCATGCTGGGACAACCCATTTCCATGCTCCTTCCGGCGGTCGTCGGTTTCAAGCTGCACGGCCGCCTCCGCGAAGGCTGCACGGCAACCGATCTCGTGCTCACCGTCACCGAGATGCTCCGCAAGAAAGGCGTCGTCGGCAAGTTCGTCGAATTCTACGGCAGCGGATTGAGCGCCCTGAGCCTGGCGGACCGCGCCACGGTGGCGAACATGTCGCCCGAATACGGCGCAACCATGGGCTTCTTCCCCGTCGACTCCGAAACGCTGAACTATCTGCGCTTCACCAACCGGCCGCCGGAGCTGATCGCGCTCGTGGAGGCGTACGCCAAAGAGCAGGGCTTGTTCCGAACCGATACCATGGCCGACCCGGTATTCTCCGACACCATCGACCTCGATCTCGCTTCAGTGGTGCCCTCGATGGCCGGTCCCAAGCGCCCGCAGGACCGCGTGAATCTGCCCGAGGTCAAAACCAACTTCAAAGCTGCGTTCGCCTCGGCGCCGCCGAAGAAAGTCGCCATTCAGATGAATGGCACAAAGACCGAGATCGATAGCGGAGTGGTGGTGATTGCCGCCATCACTAGCTGCACCAATACCTCCAATCCCTCGGTCATGGTGGCCGCAGGCCTGCTGGCGAAGAAAGCCGCCGAGCGCGGCCTCAAATCCAAGCCCTGGGTGAAGACCAGCCTCGCGCCCGGATCAAAGGTGGTTTCCGATTACCTGGCCGAAGCAGGGCTGATGCCTTATCTCGAGCAGTTGAATTTTCATCTCGTCGGCTACGGTTGCACCACCTGCATCGGCAATAGCGGCCCGCTCCCCGAGCCGGTCGCGCAAGCCGTACAGAAGGAGAACATGGTGGTGGCCGCGGTGCTGAGCGGCAACCGCAACTTTGAAGGCCGCATCAATTCGCTGGTGAAGGCCAATTATCTGGCTTCCCCCCCGCTCGTAGTGGCCTACGCGCTGGCCGGCCGCGTGGACATGGATCTCCAGAACGAACCCCTGGGCCAGGATGACAAAGGCGCACCCGTGTACCTGCGCGAAATCTGGCCGACCACCGCGGAAATTGAGGCGACCATTCGCCGCTCCGTGCGTCCCGATATGTTCCGCCACGAATATGAGAAGGCTTTCGAGGGCGACGCCACCTGGAAGTCGCTGCCCACGCCCGCCGGCACCGGCACCTTCACCTGGGACGAGCATTCCACCTACATCAAGAAACCACCTTACTTCGAGAAATTGGTGGATCCCGGAAGAACCATCGAGGACTTGACGCGGATGCGTGTGCTCGCGCTGCTCGGAGATTCGGTAACCACCGATCATATTTCGCCCGCCGGTTCGATTCCCGCCGAGAGTCCTGCCGGGCGCTATCTCATCGCGCAGGGAGTCAAGCCCGCCGACTTCAATTCCTACGGAGCGCGCCGCGGCAATCACGAGGTGATGGTGCGCGGCACTCTGGCCAATATCCGGCTCCGCAACCAGCTCGCGCCCGGCACCGAGGGCGGCTGGACCGTTCACTTCCCCGACGGCGAGCAAATGTGGATCTACGATGCCTCCGTCCGCTATCAGCAGGAAGGCGTGCCGCTGTTGATCATCGCCGGCAAAGAGTACGGTTCCGGATCCTCGCGCGACTGGGCGGCGAAAGGCGTGCTGCTGCTCGGCGTGAAGGGGGTTCTCGCCGAGAGCTTCGAACGCATTCACCGCACGAACCTCGTGGGCATGGGCGTGCTGCCTCTCCAGTTCCTCGCCGGTCAAACTGCACAGTCGCTGAAGCTGACGGGCAAGGAGTCGTATCAGGTAACCGGTATTTCCAAGGCTCTTTCGGAGGGCGCCCGCGCGACCGTCCGCGCGGTGGATGACTCAGGCTCCGAGAAGCGCTTCGAAGTGCAGGTGCGCGTCGACACCCCGCAGGAAGCCGAATATTTCCGCAATGGCGGCATCCTGCCTTACGTCCTCCGTCAACTTGCCGCCGCGCCCGTCAGCGCATAAAATCGTTGGGTGGATATGTCCGATCGCGGGTTTTGCTTTTTATTCAGTTGCGCCGTAATTTTGGCATCCTTGGGAGCCTCCGTCTGGCTGATTGCCACCGGCCAGGCCGCAACGGTGGACGGCCTGTTTCTCCTGCTGACCAGCCTGACCATAGCGGCCGCCTTCGCGCTTTACGTGATGTACATGATCCGTCGCGCCATGGAGCCGACCGAACAGCCCGCCGCGAAGCCCGCCAAAGCCGCCGCCACTCCCGCAGCCCCGAAGGCTGCACCCCTGGTGCCGGCCGAGAAGGCCGAGTAGCTACTCTTTTCGAACGCGCCCCTGATCAGTTTCCTGTAGCGCGGGTCCACGCTGCCTTTGCGGGGACCCGCGGCTTTTTCTTCGAATCAAAGAAACATTTCAAGCCATCGGTCAGGATTCTGCCGTCAAGATACCGTGCATCGGCAGTGGGAAGTCACACGATTCGGTCTCGCAACGACGTACCTGATCGTAGGGCTGCAGTCACCACCCCATAATCTGCATCCCCGAATCGACGTACAGCACGTTGCCTGTCACTCCCCGGCTCAAATCGCTCGCCCGCGGAAATGCGCGGAAATGCGTGCGCGGAAATGCGGGACAGTACACTCAATACACGATTATCCACCAGCAGAAATCCGATTTGAGTGTACTGTCCCGCATTTTCCCTCCCGGATTTTCCCGTCCCGGATTTTCGGCCCACATACAGCATACTGACCGTCACGGTGCGGTGATAATGATAAAATCACACTTCCGTGCGACCTGACATCGTAGAGTTTTGGAACCGTTGTCCGTTAGGCGACCCGCCATTCGTGCATCCGGAGGACAAGGAGGAAATCAGCCGGCGTGCGCCGGGGGCGATAGACGAGCCTATCAACAGCTATGAAGGCTTCCTCCGAAGTAAACGCTTCGGCGACATTGACGATCACGCATTCCACTTCTCTTTGCTCCCCGCACCGTATGTCGGGAACTTGAATCAAGCCAAGATCTTTTTACTGATGCTGAATCCGGGATTCAACATGTCCGACTATTATGCTGAGTATCAAGTACCAGCCTTCAAGCCGCGCCATCACAAACCTCAAACAAAGCTTTGATGGCGTCGAATTCCCGTTGATGTTTCTGGACCCTGACTTTTCCTGGCACAGTGGATTCGGTTATTTCGAACGCAAGTTACGTCCGATCACACGAGCGATTGTCGATCAACGCGGCAAGACTTATTTGGAAGCCCTGCGTCAACTTGCGGGCTGCGTTGCCGTGCTCCAAATGGTCCCCTACCACTCGGCGTCGTTCAAAGATAGCTGGGCATATGAGCTGCCTTCGGCCGGGAAAGCCAAACAATTCGCGTGCGAACACGTTTACCGGCGCACGGAGGCCGGGGAGGCTATCGCGATTATTTTGCGAAATGGCAAACAGTGGGACCCGCAATCGAGGCGCAGGAATCTCGTGCCGTACACGGGCGCCCTTGCACGAGGGGCTTCCCTGGGCCCAGAGACACCGGGCGGCAAAGCCATTCTGGAATTCCTCAATCTCACCACCCCATAATCTGCATCCCCGAATCGACGTACAGCACGTTGCCTGTCACTCCCCGGCTCAAATCGCTCGCCAGAAACACGGCAGCGTCGCCCACCTCCGCCGGCTCCGTGTTCCGCCTCAGCGGAGCACGATGCGCCACCACGTCCAGAATCGAAGAGAAATCTTTGATTGCGCGCGCCGAGGCCGTTTTGACAGGTCCAGCGGAAATTGCATTCACCCGAATCTTCTGCGGGCCAAGATCGCTCGCCAAGTAGCGCACCGAAGCTTCAAGCGCCGCCTTCGCCACGCCCATCACGTTGTAGTGCGGCACCACGCGCGTCGAGCCGACATACGTCAGGGTCATGATGGAGCCGCCCTCTGTCATAGCGGGCGCGGCCGCGCGCGCCACCGCCACTAGAGAGTACGCGCTCACCTCCTGCGCCGAAAGATAGCCCGCGCGTCCGGTTTCGACATACGACCGCGACAAATCCTCGCGGTTGGCGAACGCCAGGCTGTGAACCACCGCGTTGAGCGGCCGGCCCATAGAGCGCAACGTCTCGGAAAGCGCCGCCAGTTCATCCTCCCTGGTGACATCGCACGGCACAATGCGCTCGACAGTCAAACCTTGCGCAAGCGATTCCACCGCCCCTTTCTGGTGCTCACCAAGATAGGTCAACACCAGCCCAGCGCCCTCGCGCGAAAAAGCCTGTGCGATGGCGTACGCCAGACTCCAGCGGTTGGCAATTCCCAGCACGATGCCGAGCTTGCCTTCGAGCAACCCGGGCATCGGCATCACCTCAGCTTCATGGGCGCGCCGCCCGCGTCTTTGCTGCGCTGTGCGGCGTCCATGAAGGCGAACATCTCGAGCGTTTCTTCATTGGGAAATGGCGGCTGCTTAGTCTCGAAAAACTTCACGATCTCCACCACCAGCGGCCGGTAGCTGTCCGTGAATTTCGGATCGCTCTGATTCACCTTCTCATCCGGCCGGAAAACCACTGCCCCGAATTTGCCGTAGGGCCGCAACGCCCGAATCGTGCCCAGCCTCCCGCCCTTCCACTTGCCCACAACCACGTCCGCATCTGGCGTGTAGATGCGGCTGACCTCTTCACAGCCACGGCCCATCAAGGTGTACAGCAGCTCCACTTCATGGATCGCGTACCAGGAAAGATCCAGGTAATGATGCGGCTCGAGCGGTCCCGGACCCCACGTGAGCGCGCCGGTAACATCCGGAAACTTGAGGCTTGTGGCTAATTCCGAAAACCGCAGATCGGAGGAACTGAACCACGGCACGCCGGCCGCTTTGGCCAGCCGTGCAATTTCCCGTGCATCTTCCAGGCTCGCGGCCAGGGGCTTATCGATAAACACCGGCTTCCCCGCCGCAATCACCGGCTTCACCTGCTCCAGATGAACCCGGCCATCCACGCTCTCCAGCAGCACGCCATCCACTTTGCGGCATAGCGCCGGGATATCGGACACCAACTCCACTCTCCACTTCGTCCGCAGCTCTTCGGCGAACTTATCCACGCGCTTGTAACTGGACTCCACATCGGGGCTTCCGCCCTTGTACGCCGCAACCACGCGCGCGCCGGGAACGTAATCGGGCGACATCGAGTCGTTCAGAATCTTGGTGAAGGCGATGACGTGCGACGTGTCTGTGCCGATGATGCCCAATCGCATATCGGCCTGCGCGCACCCGCATCCGATCAGTAGCAGAATGAAGCTGGATTTCATTGTGGGCATTGTACACTGAATTTTCCGGTGGATCTCTCAACTCCCCTCACCTATGTCAAAGGCGTCGGCCCGGCGCGCAGCGCCATGCTCGAAACGAAAGCGCTGCTCACGGTGGAGGATCTCCTCGCCTACGTGCCCTTTCGCTACGAAGACCGCAGCAACACCAAGACCATCGCGCAACTGGCTCCCGGGGAGATGGCAACGGTCGTGGCGGAGGTGCGGTCCGCACGCCTCGCCGGCTTCCGGCGCCGCAATCTCGGATTGTTTGAGGCGTCATTCCGGGATTCTTCGAACGCCACCCTCCGTGCCAAGTGGTTTCACGGCGAGTACCTGGCCAAAACGCTCGAGCCTGGCAAGCGCATCGCTCTGTTCGGAAAAGTCGAGTTCGATAGCTACACCGGCGAGCTCGCCATGCTGCATCCGGAGTTCGAGCTGCTCACCGAGGACGACGAAGACGCCGAAGCCGCGCTGCACGTCGGCCGCGTCGTTCCCGTGTATGAAGCCATTGCCAAGGTCAACACCCGTGCGCTCCGCACCATCATTCATCGCGCGCTAAGCCAGATCGCGCCCTTCCCCGATCACTTGCCCCCGAGCGTTCGCGAGCGGCTGAAGCTGATGGACCGCTGGACCGCCATCCGCCAGATGCACTTTCCCCCGCCCGATTCCGACCTGCGCCTGCTCAATGCCTTCCGGTCGCCCGCGCAGTTCCGGCTGATCTTCGAAGAGTTCTTCTGGCTGGAGTGCGGCCTGCTGGTACGCCGCGGCAAAGCTCGTGAACAGGCCGGCATTGCGTTTCAGTTGAACGATCGCGTGCGCGAACGCATTAAAATGATGCTGCCCTTCAAACCAACCGGTGCCCAGAAGCGCGTGCTGGCCGAAATCGCGCACGACATGGCCGAGCCGCGCCCTATGCACCGCCTGCTGCAAGGCGACGTGGGCAGCGGCAAAACCATCGTCGCGGCAGAGGCCGCCATTATCGCCATAGAAAATGGTTATCAGGTCGCCATGCTGGCGCCCACGGAAATCCTCGCGGCGCAGCACTACCTCTACCTGAAACCGCTGCTCTCGAAGCTCGGCTACGTGGTGGCCCTGCTCACCGGCTCTTTCAGCGATCGCGAGAAATCCAAGCTCAAAAAGCTGCTCGCCGAGGGCCTGGTGCACGTCTCTGTGGGCACACACGCGCTGCTCGAAAAGAATGTCGAGTTCCGCAATCTGGGACTGGCTATCGTCGACGAGCAGCACCGCTTTGGCGTGATGCAGCGGCTGGGGCTCGCGCACAAGGGCGTGCATCCCGACGTGCTCGTCATGACCGCCACGCCGATTCCGCGCACGCTCGCGCTCACCGTTTATGGCGAGTTGGATGTCTCCATCATCGATGAGCTGCCCCCGGGTCGAAAGCCCATCAAAACACGGCACGTCACGGCGGATCGCGCTGAGGCCGTCTACAGCTTCCTGAAGAAGCAGATCGACGAAGGCCGGCAAGCGTATGTCGTCTATCCGGTGATTGAGGAATCGGAAACACAGGCCATGAAGGCTGCCGAGAAAATGCACGCCCATCTCTCCCGCGAAGTTTTTCCCGAAATCGCCGTCGGCCTGTTGCACGGGCGTCTTCCGGCACAAGAGAAGGAAGCCGTCATGGAAGACTTCAAGCGCGGGCGCGTCAAGATTCTGGTCTCGACCACGGTAATCGAGGTTGGCGTCGACGTGCCTAACGCCACCGTGATGGTCATCGAGCAGGCGGAGCGATTCGGCCTGGCGCAATTGCACCAGCTCCGCGGGCGCGTAGGCCGTGGCGCAGAGCAGAGCTATTGCATCCTCCTCACCGAACGCATGAACGACACCGCACGCGAGCGCATCCGCACCATGGTGGATACCAACGACGGATTCCGAATTGCGGAAATGGATTTGAAGCTGCGCGGCCCCGGCGAGTTCTTCGGCACCCGCCAGTCCGGCCTGCCTTCGCTCCGCATCGCCAATATTCTGCGCGATCAGGAGATTCTCGAAGTGGCCCGCAACCATGCACAGGAATTCATCGAGCGGCCGCCCGGCGCCGAACTCAGCCGCGCCATGGAATACGTACACGGCCACTGGGAACGGCGTTTCGGGTTGGTTCAGGTTGGCTAGAAATTGATTGCAAAAGCAGCAGGCATTCTTGTGGGGCAGGGCTTCGGCCCTGCCGCCGTGCTTCAGCGCGGCGTCAAAATAGTATTTCAGAACTTCTGAGACACCAGACTAGATGCGCGTCATCGCCGGAGAATTTCGTTCGCGCCGGTTGAAGTCCATTCCCGGCCTCGCCACGCGGCCCACTCCCGACCGGCTGCGCGAGACGCTATTCGACATCCTCGGATCTCAGGTTGCGGGCGCAGTATTTCTCGATGCCTACGCGGGAACGGGAGCCGTGGGCATCGAAGCCCTCAGCCGCGGCGCCGCGCGAGCCGTGTTTATTGAACGAAGCAAAGCCGCAGCGAACATCCTTCGAGAAAACCTCGCTGCTCTGGGAATTGAGAACCGGGCGGCGGTCGCACTGGGTGCCGCGACATCATTAATTGGCCGTTATAAGGCCGGCATCGTGTTTCTCGACCCACCCTATGATCGCGAGGACGAATACACGCAAGTGCTCCAGCGATTAGGCGAACAACCACCCGCACTGGTGATCGCGCAGCACCCGGCCCGGCTGACACTCCCCGAATCTGCTGGCCGGTTGGTGCGCACCCGCGTGGTCCGGCAAGGTGACAACGCGCTGAGCATCTACGCCCCTCGAGTTTAGGTTCTGCGCAAATCGTGTTGCATTTTACTGTTGCTGATTTCGTGAGAGTTGGAACAACTCACGCACACAAAACAAAAGACGTATGCAAATTAGGTTGCCTCAAGATCGGAAGGCACGATAGTATCGCACGAGATGCGTAAGGCTTTGGTGATTACCGGTTCCCTCGGACTTCTTCTTCTGTCCTGCGCTGAAAAGCGAACCGTTCGTGCAGCCGCTCCGCCGCCTCAGCCCTTGAATGGAATCGAGGTCGGCGTGGCGAGCTGGTACGGCCATCCGTATCACGGGCGAGCTTCGGCTTCCGGCGAGATCTACGACATGGAGCAGCTCACCGCCGCGCATCGCACTCTGCCATTCGGCACCTTGGTTCGGGTCGTCAATCTCGACAACAGCAAAACTGTCGATGTTCGCATCAACGACCGCGGTCCCTTTGTAGACGATCGCATTATCGACCTTTCTCACGCCGCTGCCCGTGCCATCGATCTGGTAGGTCCCGGCACCGCCAGAGTGCGTCTCGAGATTTTGCAGGCGCCGGCCGTTCTCACGCCCGGGTTTTTCGCAGTCCAGGTGGGCGCATTCGCAGTGCGCGCTAATGCGGAGCGCCTTTGCGCTGAGATGGAAGCCCGCTACGGTGCCGCCCACATCGTCCCCCGCCCCGGCGAACCCCAGATCTGGCGCGTGCTCGTAGGCCAGGCTGCCACCGTCGACGATGCGGGCGCGCTGGTCGCACGTATGCGTTCCGATCAGGACTCGAGACTCGACCACGCTTTCGTCATCCGGCAAGACATGCCCGCGAATTAGTGTGGTAGACCTCAGCAGGCCCTGTTGAGCTTCGCAACAGGCTAAACGCCAGTAGAATCAGCAAATCGAGGGCTGGGTGTTGACAAACACCACAGAGGAAATCCACACACCGCCCGGAACCCATTGAAATTAAGCCGGTTAGTTTTGGCACCCTGCGTGTCATTACACAAAGCGGAGGTTTCGCCATGACTGTCTTACTGGTACTCGCCACTTTCGTCATCTTCGCAATCGTAGATTATGCACTGAACCGCAACAAGGTGCCGGTTTCCAAACCTGCGCCTTCACCCGATCGCCCCGCCGCGGAGCCTACCTACATAGACGGGTTTATGGTCGCCCAGGGCGTTCGCTACCACCCCGGGCATGCCTGGTTAGTGAGGGAACGGCAGCACTTAGCTCGTGTTGGAGCCGACGAGTTCGCCGCTAAGCTGGCAGGGAAGATTCAGAAAATCGAGCTGCCGAAGCCCGGCCAATGGATTCGCCAGGGACAGACCGCCTGGACGCTATATCGTAATGGCGAAAGAACTTCCATGGTTTCGCCGATAGAAGGAGAGGTGGTGGAAGTCAACGCCGATGTGGTGAACGACCCTTCGCTCCTCCGCGATGATCCGTATGGCAAAGGCTGGCTGCTATCGGTGCATGTGCCTGATGAAGAAGGGACATGGAGGAATCTGCTTCCCGCGAACATGGTGAAGAGCTGGATGCGCGACGCCGTTGCCCGGCTCTACGCTCGCCAGCCGGCGCTCGCCGGAGCAGCAGCAGCCGACGGCGGACGCCCGGTGGACGATCTGCTGGCAGGAATTCCGGGAGCTGAGTGGCATCGCATTACGGCGGAGTTCTTCCTGACCTGATTGGGCACGGAAAGTG
>Ga0335081_10018529_pt1 | contig 11256 bp, 5 predicted proteins | sample Lox_Sample_35_FD_206713 | JGI IMG/M metagenome (GOLD analysis project Ga0335081, IMG submission 206713) | Soil microbial communities from Loxahatchee National Wildlife Refuge, Florida, United States - Lox_Sample_3.5 | ecosystem: Environmental > Terrestrial > Soil > Wetlands | place: USA: Florida... | reverse complement strand
GTCGCGGTCGACCTCGCGCTCAAGATCTTCGGCGACCTGCGGCCGTGCCGCGTGCTGGTGCTGGGCGCGGGCGACATCGGGGAGAAGACCGGCAAGGCCTTCAAGAGCCGCGGCGCGGGCCGCACGACGGTCGCGAGCCGGAGTTTCGAGCACGCCACCCAGCTCGCGCAGGCGCTGGAGGCCGCCGCCCTGCCGTTCGATCGCGTGCCGGAGGCGCTGGCCGATTTCGACGTGGCGGTGTGCTCCACGGCGGCGCCCGAGCCGGTTGTCACGCGCGCGATGGCCGCCGCCGCGATGCGGCGCCGCCCGAACCAGCCGCTGTTCTTCATCGATCTCGCCATGCCGCGCAACATCGCGCCGGACGTCGCCGCCCTGCCCAACGTCTTCCTCTACAATCTCGACGACCTGGCGAAGATCGCCGACGAGAACCTGGCCCTCCGCCGCGCGGAAACCGACCAGGTCCGGCAGCTGCTGGCGGCCAAGGCCGAGTCCCTGTGGGGGCAGCTCGCCCCGCGGATGAACGGCGCGCCGCCGCCGTGAGCGCCGCGGCCGGGCCGGCTCAGCCCGCGAGGTGGCCCAGCCGCTCGGCCGGGATGCGCTTGAGCGCGTCGGCCATCTCGTCCTTGCGCACCGGCTTGCTGATGTAGTCATCCATCCCGGCCTCGAGGCAGATCTCGCGGTCGCCCTGGATGGCGTTGGCGGTGATGGCGATGATCCACGGCCGCTTCAGGCGGTCGGGCTCGCTGGCGACGATCTGGCGGGCGGCCTCCAGGCCGTCCATCTCGGGCATCTGCACGTCCATGAGCACGATGTCGTAGTGCTGGCGGCGCAGGGCCTCGAGCACTTCCAGGCCGTTGGCCGCGAGGTCAGCCCGGTAGCCGAGGGCGGCCAGCATGTGCAGCGCGACCTTCTGGTTGACGACGTTGTCCTCCGCCAGCAGCAGGCGGACGGAGTTCGCCGGCCGGTCCCCGCGCGGGCGCGGCATGAGGCGGGAGGGAGCGATGACGGAGGTCGCCGGCTCCGTGAACAGACTGGCGAGCACGTCGAAGAGCTGCGAGGGTTTCACCGGCTTGGTGAGGGCCGCGGCGAAGAGCTGCTTCTCGGAGATGACCTCGCGCTGCCCGATCGAGGAGAGCAGGACGAGCGGCAGCGCTTCCCCGTTGGGCAGCTGGCGCACCTCCCGGGCGAGCATCACGCCGTCCATCTCCGGCATCTGCATGTCGAGGATGCCGACGTCGAAGTGCTCGCCGCCGCGGATCCACTGCAGCGCCTCCTGCGGCGAGTGCGCCGCGCGGGGCACCATGCCCCAGCCGCCGACGACGGTGGCGAGGATGCGCCGGTTGGTGGCGTTGTCGTCGACGATGAGCATGCGCCGGTCGCTCAGGTGCAGCTTGGGCCCGGCGAGGAAGGGCCGCGGGCGGGCGGGGACGAACTCGACGTGGATGGAGAAGCTGAATGTCGATCCCTTGCCCACTTCGCTCTGGACCCACATCTCGCCGCCCATCAGCTCCGTCAGGCGCCGGCTGATCGCCAGGCCCAGCCCGGTGCCGCCGAAGCGGCGCGTGGTGGAGGTGTCCACCTGGGTGAAGGAATGGAAGAGGCGGTTGATCGCCGCCGGCGGGATGCCGATGCCGGTGTCGGTCACGCTGAAAACCAGGTCCACGTACTGGCGCGGCTCGGCCCCGGCGACGGGCGGATAGGAGCCCGGAGCGCCCGCCACCATGAGCGGCGGGGTCGAGCCCGGGCGTCCGGGCGCCGGGACGAGCGGCGGGCCCGAGGCCGGCCGGCCGGCCGCCGTCATCGGCGGGGTCGAGCCCGGGCGCAGGCCCGGCAGCGGCATCGGCGCCGTCGAACCCATCCGGCCGGTGATGACGATCGGCGCGCCGCTGCCCGGCCGCGCCTCCGGCAGACCGCCCTCGGGCGGCTTCAGGCGCACGCTCAGCGCCACCTCGCCGTGGTCGGTGAACTTGATCGCATTGCCGAGCAGGTTGACGAGGATCTGGCGCAGGCGCGTCGCATCGCCGCGCACGGTCTGGGGCACGCCGTCGGCGATCTCGTAGAGCAGGTCGATGCGCTTCTCCGCGGCCTTGGTCGCAAGGAGGTCAAGCGCACCCTCGACACAATCGCGCACCGGGAAGACCTCGTTCTCCAGCTCGAGCCGGCCCGACTCGATCTTGGAGAAGTCGAGCACGTCGTTGATGATCGTGAGCAGGGTCTCGCCGCTGGCGCGGATGGTCTCGGCGTAATCCCGCTGCTCCCGCGTGAGCGGCGAATCGAGCAGCAGGCTGGTCATGCCGATGACGCCGTTCATCGGCGTGCGGATCTCGTGGCTCATCATCGCCAGGAACGCGCTCTTCGCCTGGCTGGCGCGCTCCGCCGCCTCCTTGGCGTCGCGAAGCTCCTCCGCCGCCCGCTTCTGGTCGGTGATGTCGACGATGGTGGCCACCTCCTGCATCTTGCCCGAGGTCGGGTCGCGGTGGAGTAAAAGCGTCCACACGGCCCAGATAATCTCGCCGTCGCTGTGCAGGTACCGCTTCTCCATCGTGGCCTGCTCGATCTCGCCGCGGTAGAGCCGGTCCTGCAGCTGCTGTTGCTTCTCCCGGTCCGAGGGGTGCGACACCGCGAGGTAGTTGGCGGAGTCGACGGCCATCGCGGCGGTCACGCCGGTGATGCGCTCGTGGGCCGGGTTGACAATCCGGGTCTCCGCGCGCCGGCCCTCCATCCAGGAGATGCCCACCGGCGTGTGTTCAAAGATGAAGCGGTACAGCGCCTCCTTCCGCACCAGCTCCTCCTGGGCCTGCTTGAGCTCGGTGACGTCGAGCAGCGTGGTCACGACCTGCTGCCGGCCGGTGGCCGCGTCCTTGAAGATCCGGCTGCTCATCGCCGCCCACACCATCCGGCCGCCCGGATGGAGGTAGCGCTTCTCGAGGGAATACTGCTGGATCTCCCCCGCCATCAGCCTCTGCACCTGCGCCTGCTGCAGCGCGTAATCGTCCGGATGGGACACCGGGACGAATGCCCCGGGCCGCTTCGCCTCCTCCGCGCTGACGCCGGTGATGCGCTCGTGCTCCGGGTTGACCACGTGGGAGGCGGCATCCTCGGGCCGGAACCACGAGATGCCCACGGGCGCGTGCTCGAAGATGAAGCGCAGGAACGCCTCCTTCTGGGTCAGCTCCGCCTGGGCCGCGTGCAACTTCGCCTCGCTGGCCTTCCGCGCCTCCTCCGCCTCGTGCTGACTCGTGATGTCGGTCACGACGCCGACCACGTTCCACTCGCCCGGTTTCACCCGGGTGATCGACGCCTCCTCGTGCAGCCAGTAGGTGCGGCCCGTGCGGACGCAGCTGAACTCCTGCTCGTAGCCCGCGGCGCCGCTGTGCAGGGCATTGGTGCTGCGCGCGTTCATCTCCGCCATCTGCGGCGTGCTCAGCTCGCTCCACATCAGGCCGGGGTGTTCCGAGGGATCCTGGCCAAACAGCTCGCGGTACAGGCTCGATCGCGGGATGAAGAGGTGCCAGTCCAGCGCGCCGGCGGCGTTTTCCACCACCCGGGCCTGCCAGAGCATGCAGTTCGCGCGCTCCAGGGTCTGCTGCAGCTGCGCCTCAGTGGCGGCCCGGTCGGCCTCGGCCTGGCGGAGCGCGGTGATGTTCTTGCTGATGCCGAAGGTGCCGATGATCCGGCCGTCGGCGTCCCGCATCGGCATCTTGGTCGTGAGCGACCATTGCACGCGGCCGTCGGGAAAGACCTCCCTTTCCGGCCGGCCGATCAGCGGCTCGCCCGTGCGGATGATCGCCTGCTCGTCCTCGTAGGCGGGCCGGGCGTGCTCCTCCGAGAAGAAGTCGAAATCCGTCTTGCCGACCAGCTCGTCGGGGCTGGCGCGGCCGAAAAGGTCCGCCAGCGACCGGCTGGCCTTGAGAAAGCGCGACTGCAGGTCCTTGAAGTAGATCACGTCGGGCACCGACTGCATGAAGATGTCCATCATCCGGCGTTCGCGGCGCAGATCCGCCTCGGTGGCGCGCAGGTCCTGGGTCATGCGCTCGGCGAGCGCGAGGGCACGCAGCCGGGCGCTCCCGATCGACCAATAGAGCCCGCCGCAGAGACCCGTGACGATCAGGCCGCCTGCCAGCATCACCCAGGGCACCCGGTGTTCGCCCGCCGCCTCGAATGCCGGCCGGGCGCTCAAGCGCAGGCGCAGCTCCCGCCCGTAAAGCCGGAGGGGCACCTCCCGCACGAACGGCGCGGGGGCGGGTCCCTCCGCCGCCGGGCCGGCCGCCCGCCCGTTGTCGGAGTCATGGACCACGGACACCGAGCCGCCTCCCGAGTGGTCGAGCAGGTCGACGTCGAGCTGCCCGCCGGCCAGCTCCGTCATGCCCGCCATCAGGGGCTGAAGGCGCAGGCCGGCCACGATCCAGCCCAGCAGGGCGCTCTCGCGCTCGGCCGCGGCGCCCGGGACATTCAGGTGCGTGCTGTAGACCGGCAGGAACAGGACCATGCCGCGCGTCGTACCCTGGTCGATGAGCAGGTTGACCGGCGGCGTCAGCTCGGCCTGCCCGGCCAGCATCGCCGCGCGCGCGGCTTGGTAGCGTCGGTCCTCGGCGGCGAGATCGCGCCCCAGCAGCGCGCTGTTGCCGTCCGCCGGCGCGACCATGGTCACGATGTATTGCGCATCGCGCCCGGCGGCCGCCCCGCGCGCGCGCGCCGGCAGCCCCGCCGCGGTGGCCCGCGCCCAGAAGGCCTCCGCGCGGTCGGGCGTGACCCGCTCCGCGAAGGCGAAGACCGCGAGGTCGCGGGCGATGAACGGCTTGACGGTGAGGAAGAACTCCGTCCACTCGCGCTGCTCCACCTGGTCGCTGGCGTAGATCAGCGCCCGCGCCCCCACCATCGCCTCCTCCGTCGTCTCCAGCCGCCGGGTCAACGCCGAAGCGACGCGATCGCACAGGCTGTCGAATCGCAGCGCCTCGGCCCGGCGGGCCTCGCGTTCCACGATCCACCAGCCGAAAGCGGAGATGGCGGCGCCTGCCAGCAAGATCAGCGCGAGAAAATACCTGCGTCGCATGGGGCGGGGCGTGCCACCATCACCGGGCATGGATTCAGATTACCGTGATTGAACCCGCGGTTACAACGTCGGAGTTGGACCGGCGGCGCCGTTTCGTGGGGATTTTCCCCCACGACGGGGCCGGACGTCGTCGGATCAAGCCGCGCCCGCTCCGCCGGCGCCGAGCTGGCGCTCCAGCCAGTCGGCGGCCGTGCCGCTGGCGGGCTGGTGCAGGAGGGCGCGCAACTCGGCCGCCTGGGCCGCGCTGCGGGCGCGGCGCGCGGGGTCGTCGATCGCGGCGGCGAGCTCACTGGCGAGGTTGGCCGCGGTCGCGGCGCCCTGCAGGTACTCCGGATACATCGGCTCCGGCAGCAGCAGGTTGGCGATGCCGAGATAGGGCACGCGCACGAGGCGCCGGCCCACCAGGTAGGTCAGCGGGTTGGCGCGGTAGGCGATGGCGCCTGGAATCCCCGCCAGGGCGCAGTGCATCGACATCGTGCCCGAGCTGGTCAGCACGGCGGCCGCCGCGACGCCGTCGCCCGTGCGGCGCAGGCTGACCCGGTCCGCCAGCGCCGCCCATTTCCGCCCGCGCAGCAGCCCCGCCAGGGCGCCCTCGATGGCGTCGCTCGGGTGGAGCACGACCGCCCGCCGCTCCGGGTGGCTCGCGAGGAAGCGCGCGTAACCGCCGAGCAGCGCCGGGAAGATCCGGGCCACCGCCTGCGGCCGGCTGCCCGGCAGCAGCAGCACCGGGCCGGCCGCGTCCAGGCGCACGGGCGGCCGGTAGTCGTCGGCCACGAACGGGTGGCCGACAAACTCCACCGGCACGGTCGTGTCGGCGTAGCTCCGCACCTCGAACGGAAAGATCACGGCCATGGCATCGAGGTGCCGCGCCATCTCGAAGCGGCGCCCCGCCTTCCAAGCCCAGATCTGCGGGCTGATGTAGTAGAGCGCGCGGATCTGCCCCCCGCCCTGCCGCGTGAGGCCGCGGGCGTGCAGCGCGCGCGCCAGCCGGAGGTTGAAGCCCGGGTAATCGACGAAGCACACGGCACGCGGCCGGTGGGTTTCGATCCAGGCGAGCGTCGCGCCGAAGAGGGCGCGAAAATAGCCGAGATTCTTCAGCACCTCAAACAGGCCCACGACCGACGAGGCGGTGAGATCGTGCAGCAGCTGCGCGCCGGCGCCGGCGAGCTCCGGCCCGCCCAGGGCGCAGATCCGCAGCTCCGGGCGCCGGGCCAGCAGCGCGCGCACCATGCGGGCCGCGTGTTCGTCCCCGGAGTGTTCGCCCGCCACGATCAGCAGGTCCACGCCCGCGCCCGCCGGCGGCGGCAGGGAGACCGGCGACTGGGGATCCGCGCTCATCGGGTCGCTGGAGTCGGTCCCGCCGGTCAGGCCGGCCGATTCTTCGTCCGGATCTGCTCGGTGACCGCAATCGCCACCTCGAGCGCGGACTTGCCGAGCCCCGCCCCCACCTTCGGCTGGCGGGCGCGCGCCACGCTGTCGACGAAGTGGCCGAGCTCGATCGCGAGCGGCTCGCCCTTCTCGATCGGGATCTCGTGCACCGGGATCGAGCTGGCGTCGCCCGGCTTCGCCAGGCCGACCTTCAGCTTGAGCCCGTAGGCGATGAGGTCGCTCTTCTTCACCAGGTGGCCCTTCTGGTTCATGAAGTCGAGCGACAGGTAGGCGTTGTCCTGGAAGATGCGGATCTCGCGGTTTTTCTTCAGGCTGAGGCGGCTGGCGCTCAGGTTGGCCACGCAGCCGTTCTCGAACTCCAGCCGGGCGTTGGCGATGTCCTCCGTCTTCGAGAGCACGGCGATGCCCACGCTGTCGATCCGCCGCAGCGGCGCCTTCACCAGCGCCAGCACGATGCCGATGTCGTGGATCATCAGGTCGAGCACGACGCCGACCTCCGTGCCGCGGGTCTGGTAGGGGGCGAGGCGCTCCGCGGTGATGTAGCCCGGGTGCGTCACCGCCTTCTCCAGGAAGCTCATCACCGGGTTGAAATGCTCGACGTGGCCGACCTGCACGAGGCAGTGGTGCTCCCGGGCCGCGGCCAGCACCTGGGCCGCCTCGTCGAGCGAGGCGCAAAGCGGCTTCTCGATCAGGAGGTGGCAGCCCTGCGCCAGCAGGGGCAGCGCCACCACCGCGTGGCGGTCGGTCGGCACCACGACCGAGACGGCGTCGCAGCCCGCCCCGAGCTCCGCCAGCGAGGCGAACCGCCGGCAGCCGTATTGCGCGCAGATGGCCTGGGCGCGCGCGCCGTCGACCTCGTAGATGCCGGCCAGCTCGGCGCCCGGCAGGGAGGCGTAGATGCGGGCGTGGTGCTGGCCGAGCGAGCCGACGCCGACGACGCCGCAGCGGACGCGCGCTTTCGCGCCGGTTGGGGGTTCGGAGTTTTGGGTTTTGGCTTGGGACATCGGACCCTGGGTGGTTCCGCGTCTCTTCTCTCAACTCAAAACCCAAAACACAAAACCCAAAACTCAGCGCGCCGCCGCCTAGACCGCGGTGAGCACGCCCTCGTGCAGCAGCAGGCGGCGGTCGCACCGGAGGGCGTGCGCCGGGTTGTGGGTCACGAGCACGAGGGCGGCGGCCTGCTCGCGGCAGGCGCCGAGGAGCTGGTCGATCACGCCGTCGCCCGTGCGTTCGTCGAGGTTGCCGGTGGGTTCGTCGGCCAAAATGACCCGCGGCTGGTTCATCAACGCCCGGGCGATGGCCACCCGCTGGCATTCGCCCCCGGAAAGCTGCGTGGGCAGGTGGTGCGCGCGGTCCGCCAGGCCCACCCGCTCCAGCAGCTGCCGGGCCCGCGCGCGCTGCGCCGCGTCCGCCGGGCCGACGATGCGCCGGGCCAGCAGCACGTTGGCGCCGGCGTCGAGCTCGGGAATCAGGTAGTAGGCCTGGAACACCATGCCCACGAACCGGGCGCGCAGCACCGCCAGCGAGCCGGGGCTGACCCCGGTCACGCCCGCGCCCGCCCACCGGATTTCGCCGCCGTCGGGGGCGTCGAGCCCCGCGAGCAGGTTGAGCAGCGTCGTCTTGCCGGAGCCGGACTCGCCGCGGATGCTGACGCTCTCGCCCGGGGCGACCGCGAGGGCCGCGTCGCGGAGGACGGCGATCACGCGGTCCCCGCTGCGGTAGTCCTTGCACAGCGCCTTGGCCTGCAGCACCGGCGCCGCGGAACGCTCCACGTTCGGGACTCCGGTCGAATCTGGTGCGGGTGAGGTCACGCGGCGACGGGTTGGGCGTTCGGGGTTCGGGGTTCGGGGTTCGGGGTTCCGCCGCGCGCTCACTCGCTGCGCAGGGCCTCCACGGGTTTGAGCCGCGCGGCGCGCCACGCCGGCAGCAGGCCCGCCAGCGTCGCGATCACCACCGCGCTGGTGATGATGATGGCGAAGTCGCGCGCCGAGTAGCTGGCCGGCAGGTTGGAGAACTGGTAGAAGCGCAGCAGCGCCGCCTCGCTGTGGGTGAGGCGGGCGAAGGCGTGGACGACCTCGTTGCGGAAGGCGAGCGCGAGCACCGCCAGGCCGATCCCGAGGGCCGTGCCGGTGACGCCGATGAAAAAGCCCTGGAAGCAGAAGCACGCCGCCACCTGCCGCGGGCGGGCGCCGAGCGCGGCCAGCACGCCGATCTCCTTGGTCTTGCGCACCACCGAGGTGAGCAGCGAGCTCGCGATCGAGAACGACGCCACCAGGATGATGAAGAGGATGATGAACATCAGCATGTTCTTCTCCAGCTGGAGCACGAAGAGGAAGTCGCGGTTGCTCGCGAGCCACGACACCGCGCGGTAGTCGCCGCCGAGCCGGGCGCTGATCAGCGCCGCCGCCTCGTCGGCGTCGCGGCCGGGCTTGAGCCGGACGGTCACGCCGTGCACGCCGTTGCCCAGACCGTACAGGTCCTGCATCAGCCGCAGCGAGCAGAACACCGTGTTGCTGTCGACCTGGTTCCAGCCGGTCTCGAAGATGCCGGCGACGCGCACCGTGCGCGGCAGCAGGATCTCGTTCCGCTTCAGGCGCTCGAGCAGCAGCGGCGAATAGACGTCGACCTTCTCGCCGACGCGCGCGCCGAGCGAGGCGGCCAGCTCGGAGCTGAGGAAGACCGAATCGTCGTCGAGGTCCGCCAGCCGCCCGATGACGAGGAACCGGTCCAGCGGCACGACGTCCGCCTCGCGGCGGGGGTCGATGCCGATGATGTAGGGGAACGACGGCCGGTTGCCCGCCTGCAGCATGACCATGCCCTGCGCATACGGCGCGGTGGCGGCGACGCCCGGCAGCGCCTCGATCCGCCGCATGACCTCCGCCTGGTCGACCATGATGCCGCCGTTGTCGACGTGCACGTCGCCGTAGGTCTCGACGATCTTCTGGCGGATCTCGTCGCCGAAGCCGTTCATCACGCTGAGCACGACCAGCAGCACCGCCACGCCGAGCATGACGCCGGCGATGGAGGCGGCGGTGAAGAAGGCAAGGCGCCGCCGCGTCGGGAACAGCTGCTTCAACGCGAGATACAGATACCAAGGCATCGCGTCTACACCGCCGGCAAAAGGAGGACTCCGCTCGCGTTCATCGAAAAAACCGTCCTCTTAAGCCCCATCGGCTGGGTGACCGCAAGTGTCGAATCGAATGCCGCCGGTCGCCGGGAACAATCCCGCCCGCCGATCAGTCCAGTCTCCCGCCATGCCACCATCCGACGCCCGCGCGGTCCGGCGCGGAACCCGCCGCCCCCGTCCCGCCCTGCTCCCGCCCCACCTGACCGTCGGCCTGCTGCTGCTCGCCGGCGCCGGCGCGGCGGCCGCCGGGCGGACCGACCCCGCCGGCTCCCCGGTGCAGGTCCTCACCTACCACAACGACCTGGCGCGGACCGGGCAGAACCTGCGCGAAACCGTGCTCACGCCGGCCAACGTCAACGTGGCGACCTTCGGCAAGGTCGGCTTCTTCCCCACCGACGGCCTGGTGTACGCCCAGCCGCTGTACCTGTCGCACCGCGCGATCGCCGGCGGCGTCCACAACGTGCTCTACGTCGCGACCGAACACGACAGCGTCTATGCGTTCGACGCCGACACCGGCGCGGTCCTGTGGCGTACCTCGCTGCTCGGCGCGGGCGAGACGCCGAGCGATGACCGCGGTTGCGGGCAGATCGAGCCCGAGATCGGCGTCACCGCCACGCCGGTGATCGATCCCACCGCCGGCCCCCACGGGACCATCTACGCGGTCGCGATGTCGAAGGACGCCGCGGGGCACTATTTCCAGCGCCTGTACGCCCTGGACGTCGACACGGGCGCCGAGCAGCCAGCCAGTCCGGTGACGATCGAGACCGACTGCCCCGGCAGCGGCGAAAACAGCTCCGGCGGCCGGTTGCGCTTCGATCCGGCGATGTACAAGGAGCGCTCCGGTCTGCTCCTCCTCCATGGCGTCATCTACACCACCTGGGCCTCGCACTGCGATCATCCGCCGTTCAACGCCTGGTTGATCGCCTACGACGCCCGCACGCTCCGGCAGGCGGCAGTGCTGAACCTCACGCCGGACGGCACCGAAGGCGGTCTCTGGGGCTCCGGCGCCGCGCCGGCCGCCGACGCCGACGGCACCTTCTACGTCGCGGTGGGCAACGGCACCTTCGACACCGAACTCGATGGGCGCGGCTTCCCGCGGCACCAGGATTTCGGCAACACGTTTCTCAAGCTCACCACCGCCGGCGGCGGCCTCGCCGTCGCGGACTATTTCGCGATGAAGAACGTGGTCTGGGAATCGAGTGTCGACTGGGACCTGGCGTCCGGCGGCGTGCTGCGCCTGCCGGACCTGACGGATGCCGCGGGCCGCGTGCGCCGGCTCGCCATCGCCGCGGGCAAAGATCAGGCGATCTACGTCGTCGACTGCGACCGCCTCGGCGGCTTTCATCCCGACCGCAACGACGTCTACCAGGAACTGACCGGCGCGCTGGCCGGGCAGGAATACGGCATGCCGGCGTACTTCGACGGCACAGTGTACTACGGCGCGATGGCCGACAGCATCCGCGCCTACCGGATCCAAGACGCACGCCTGCCGGCGACGCCGACGTCGCAGACCCCGAACAAGTTCGGCTACCCTGGCGCCACCCCGAGCATTTCGGCGAATGGCGGCGCCGACGCCATCCTCTGGGCGATCGAGCTGCGCGAGCCCGCGGTGCTGCGCGCCTACGACGCCCGGGACCTGGCCCGCGAACTCTACAACAGCGACCAGGCGCCGGACCACCGCGACCAA
>Ga0335081_10018528_pt1 | contig 11256 bp, 10 predicted proteins | sample Lox_Sample_35_FD_206713 | JGI IMG/M metagenome (GOLD analysis project Ga0335081, IMG submission 206713) | Soil microbial communities from Loxahatchee National Wildlife Refuge, Florida, United States - Lox_Sample_3.5 | ecosystem: Environmental > Terrestrial > Soil > Wetlands | place: USA... | reverse complement strand
GTCTGAGAATCTGCGCCCACTTGCTCTCGACGTTTATCCCGCGATTGCGGATGTCTGGTATCTGAAACTCTGCCGAATTCTGATTCATCCAACCGGCGAGTTTCGTCGGCGCGCGGTACCGATCCCTTCAAGGCGAGCAACCAGACGAGCCAGCATGCGCCAGCTAGCAGCGCTCATGGAGGTGAACTCAATTCCTTGGGCCGGCCCCGGATAACAGACGCGGATGACCCCCGCGGCTTCGAGTTCAGTTTCAGCGACCGTGATTCGCAGCGCCACCTGGTCGCCGACCTCTAGCGGATGACTCGTCTCTATACGGCAGCCAGTTACGCTGAGGTCGGCCAGTTTCGCCCAAACGCCCTCGCCGCCGTTGATCTTCGATACGCAGGCTTTGCCTGAAACCGGAAGCCTCATGCGATATCGACGGTCGCCCTTGACGCGTCCTTCTCCGTTGAGGCACGTTTCTGGGACGCTATACGTGTCGGGCGCTTCCCCAGGCAGGGTAATTGGCCAAAGCTCTTTCTCGGGTTGAAGGCATTCAGCGCCGACATGAGTTCCGGCTGCGGTGGCGGCTGCGATCCACGTTATGCGAAACCGAGCCTGCGTGTTGCGGTATTGAATTTCGATGGTATCACCGACCGAGAGCCGTGCGCGTACTCCGGCCAACCTGGTTCCTTTACCGCTGATTTCGACGGTGCAGACGTGCTCGCAGAAGGACTTACCTTCCTGGTCGGTCCCCCAAATGCGAACCGGCAGGATACTCCCAATACGCGGTTGACTGCGCCGCCCCATTTCGGCATAGCCTAACCAAACCTACCCGGTACGACAAATAACGTGGGTAACCTCCCGATGGGCGGTTTGGCAAGCGGGAAGGAAGCAACAAAGCTGCTTAGAGAGACCCCGAACATGGCGGCAACGGCACTGTGGTCGATTGTGCTGATCGCGCCGCAGCGGGGCAACGCCCGCGGGCTTTGCGGCTGCAGTACACAGTTGCTGTGACACCTATCACCCGAGAGTTGGCGTTAGCTGAGCAGGGCAAAGTGTATGTAAGCGAGGAACATAACCAAGGAATGCTGCCACCGCACGCCACAGCTTGGGGTGACAGCAATCACAGCCAACGCATTCCTCCACATATATAAGGTTGTTTTGGGGCCGTCTTCTTTCACTCAAGGAGGAGGTGTCCCATGCCTTTGGTGGAAGCGAAGTCGCGCATCCTTCTCAAGAACATCCTGTTTCCAACGGATTTTTCGGAACGGTCTGCCGCGGCGCTCCCCTATGCGGCTACCATCGCACGCCACTACGATGCCAAGATCTACCTAGCGCACGTGGTGGTTTCTGAAGGAGCGGTCAGTTCGCCTGCAGCCGTCACGCCAGGAAACTGGGCCGCTGCACAGCAGGAGATGGCGAGACTCGACCGATGTGATCTGCTTAACGGGCTTCAATACGAAGTCCTGGTCGAGGAAGGAGAACTTTGGGACGTTCTTTCAAAGGTGATCCTGGACCGTGGGATCGACTTCATCGTGCTCGGCACCAGCGCTGGCGGAGGATTCAAGAAGCTGATCGCGGGATCGGTAGCCGAGGAAATCGTACGCGAGGCGTCCTGCCCGGTTCTGGCCGTCGGTCCAGAGGTTCCGCCGCGGGCGCAATTCAAGCGTGACATGCGTCACATCTTGTATGCGGCTGATTTCCAGCCTTGGTCGGACTTGGCCCTAACCTATGCGGTTTCGTTTGCGGAAGAAAACCATGCGCAGCTCACGATGGTTCACGTAGTGGATCCGGACAAGGTGCCGGCGGCCAATCGCGATTTGGAGGGGTTCCGCCGTGGACTACGGCAGATGCTGCCTTTGGAGGCAAACCTCGCACCCCGGCCGGAGTTTGTGGTCGAGATCGGTGCACCGCTGGAAATCATCCTCAAGGTGGCCGCGGCCAGTGGGTGCGATCTGATCGTCATGGGTGCTTGCGAGATGTCCTACAACCGGCCGTCAGCACCTTTCGCCTGGGTCATGCTGCACCAGATTCTTTGTGCGGCTCGATGCCCGGTGCTAACCGTGCATGGCTAGGTTTTGGCTCCGGAACGGGCGCGGATGTCGCTGCAGTATGAAGTTGCGACCTACATGCACCAAGGTCGATTCACCGTGATCGTCGGTTTAGGAATTGATCTTCTCGAAAACAGCCGCGTGGAGCGGGAGCTCGCGCGAGGCGATTGGCTGTTGAACGAGGGCATCTTCTCTCGGGAAGAGATCAAGCATTGCAGTGGCAGCAGAAAGCCGGCGCTGCGATATGCGACCTGCTTTGCCGCCAAAGAAGCAACTCTCAAAGCCATGAACGCCCGGATCAGTGATCTGACGATCTTCCGGGAGGTCGAAGTAGAGGCTGGAGCCGACAGCGAATACAGGGTAGTACTGCACGGTGGCCTCAGAACGCAGTTTGAACGGCGTTGTGCAAAGCAGATCACGCTTTCGGTCGCTCGCAGTGCGACGCACACGGTTGCCATGGTCATCCTGGAAGGCTGAGCGAAAACGGCCACAAGCGGGGACAAGCCTATGACCTATCCTCCTGCGTATCAGGAACTCACCACGAAGTTCGAGTGGGCTATCGGAGAGCGCGAGCTGGGTTATAAGCCGGGCGGACCGATCAACATTGGAGCCATGTGCAGCGATCGTCTCTGCAATTTGGGCCTGGCAAAAAAGCTGGCATTGCTTTGGGAGGATTACCAGGGCAACGAAAAGCGCTTCACTTACGATGACATCCGCGTTCTCTCCAACACCATTGCTCATTTTCTATGCGGCCTGGGGATTCAGCCCGGCGAACGGGTCTGTCTATTCATGGACCGGGTACCCGAGCTGTACATCGGATTTCTTGGAATCCTCAAAACAGGAGCGGTAGCGCAGCCTTTGTTTTCCGCGTTCGGGGAGGAATCTCTTTTGGTGCGGCTCGGCGATGCAGAGACATCGGCGATCATCACTCAGAAAAAGCATGTTCACAAAGTTCGCCAAATCCGCGGTCACCTTCCAAAGTTGCGGCACATCATCGTGGTGGATGCAGGCGGAACTCCCCTGCAAGAGCGCGAAGTATCTTTTCAGATGGACCAGGCGCCGCGCGTCGGGCAGTTTCCCGTCTATCCGACGACGGCCGAGTCCCCGTCCGTCTTGCACTACACGTCGGGCACTACCGGCCAGCCCAAGGGCGCGCAGCACGTCCATTATTCGATCATCTCGCAATACCTCACAGCCAAATGGGTCCTGGATCTGCGGCCCGATGACATTTACTGGTGCAACGCCGATCCGGGGTGGGTAACTGGCACCTCGTACGGCATCATCGGTCCGTGGTCAAACGGGATCACACAGGTGGTGCTCGATTCGGGCTTCAATGCCAAGCGATGGTGCCAGTTCATTGAGAAGTGCCGCGTGACCGTCTGGTATTCGGCACCGACAGCCATTCGTCTGCTTATGAAAGAAGGGGAGGAAGCTGTCCGCGAGCACGACTTGTCCAGCTTGCGGCATCTGGCCAGCGTCGGCGAGCCGCTTAATCCCGAGGCCGTGGCCTGGTCGCAGCGGGCGTTCGGGAAGCCGTTTCACGACACGTTCTGGCAAACAGAAACCGGCTGCATCGTCATCAGCAACCTCCCCGGGATGCCGATCAAGCCGGGGTCCATGGGGAAGCCGTTCCCGGGAATCACCGCAACCGTGCTGGATCCGAAAACTTACGAACCCCTGAATCAACCAGGCGTGGCTGGCTTGATCGCCCTACGGCCGGGTTGGCCGTCGCAGGTCCGGACGTACTGGAATAACGAGGCCGGGTTCAAAGCAAAATTTAAGAACGGTTGGTATCTCTGCGGCGATCGGGCTTCCATCGATCCTGATGGCTACTTCTGGTTTATGGGGCGGGATGATGACGTCATTAATACCGGTGGGCATTTGGTCGGCCCCTTTGAGGTCGAGTCGGCGCTGCTGGGGTGCCCGGCCGTCGCCGAGTCTGCGGCTGTTGCCAAGCCCGACCCGGTCAATATGGAGGTGGTTAAAGCGTACGTAAGTTTAAAGCCGGGCTTCAAGCCCTCCGATGATCTTGAACTCGAGATCATGAACCACATTCGCAGACGGTTGTCGCCACTGGCAATGCCCCAGGAGATCGAGTTTGTGGACTGCCTGCCCAAGACTCGCAGCGGCAAGATCGTGCGCCGCATCCTGCGCTGCAAGGAGTTCAACGAGCCGGTGGGGGATCTCTCGACCATCATGGACGACTAAAGGCAGTGTGCAAGGCTTGAAAGTGTCGTGGAGTTGTGGTCCCTGGCCCTAACGCACGTAAACAGAGGCCGATATGGATGAATTGACCAAGGTAGTTCGCGATTATGTCATCAGGGAGTATCTGGAAGAGGGAGACGACCGGGAGATCACGGAGACCACCCCGCTGATCTCGGGCGGTATTGTGGATTCCTTCTCAATGGTATCTCTGAGACGTTTTCTGGAGAAGAAATACTCCATCCACATTCCAGACGACGCGGCCACGCCACAGGCTTTCGACACGGTGAAGAGCATCGTGGCACTGGTGCGTCGCTTCCAGAACGCCGAACTGAAGAGCGCCTGAGGACGAGCGGCGTGCTCCGCCGGCCCTGCCCGCACGGCTCTTCCGTACAACAGAATGCGAGGAAAGTCATGGCCTTCACCGATGCAGCTCGTAACGGCTACCGGGCCGATCTTGAGGCGATCAAAGCGGCTGGTCTGTTCAAAGAAGAGCGGCTGATTCACTCGCCTCAATGGTCGGAAATCGAAGTGGAATTCCCGGCGGGCGCCAAACTCAAGAAATGCATAAATATTTGCGCGAACAATTACCTCGGGCTCTCTAGCCACCCCGATGTCCTTGCCGCAGCACACGCCGGGTTGGACACACGCGGCTATGGCATGTCCTCGGTGCGCTTCATCTGCGGGACCCAGGACATTCACCGCGAGCTTGAGAACCGGTTGACCGAGTTCCTCGGAACCGAAGACACCCTGCTTTTCCCGTCCTGCATGGACGCTAACGCCGGATTTTTTGAGGCCTGCCTGAATGAGCAGGACGTGATGATCGCGGACCGGCTGGTGCACGCCTCCATCGTGGACGGAATGCGCCTCTGCAAGGCGATGCAAGACACGTACAAGCATTCCGATATGGGACACCTGGAGGACAAATTGCGGGAGCATCAGGACAAACGTTTCCGCATGATCATCACCGACGGCGTGTTTTCGATGGACGGCGACATGGCCAAGCTAGCCGAGATCGTCGCCTTGGCCGAAACGTACAACGCCATGGTGTTCGTCGATGACTCGCACGCCACAGGCTTCATCGGCCGTACAGGGCGCGGAACTCACGAGCATTGTGGCGTATTCGGCAAAATCGACGTGATCACCACGACTCTGGGAAAGGCGCTGGGCGGTGCGTCAGGCGGGTGCGTCAGCGGGCGCTGGGAACTGGTGGAGTTGTGCCGTCAGCGGGCCCGTCCTTATCTCTTCTCCAACGCGCTAGCACCAGTCATCGTAGCGGGCGCATTGAAGGTGATGGATCTCATCACCGCAAGTACCGACCGCCGCGACAAGCTCGAATGGAATACCAGGTACTGGCGCGGTCTGTTGACGGGCTCCGGATTTGACGTGAAACAAGGGGAAAGTCCCATCGTGCCCGTCATGCTCTACCACGCCAAACTGGCGCAGGATTTCGCCCGCGACCTGTTCGAGGAGGGCATCTATGCGGTGGGGTTCTTCTTCCCGGTGGTTCCCAAGGGGCAGGCCCGCATCCGTACCCAGCTCTCTGCCGCACACGAGAAATCTCATTTGGACGCCGCGATCGCGGCCTTCAAGAAAGTAGGCGCAAAGCACGGGATCTTGGGATTGGACAAGAAGGAACTCATGGCCAAGTTCGCGGCATAACCGCCGACCCTCCGCAGCAGAACGAGGAGGAGGAGAGGGAGGGAGGTCGAAATGCTTTGCGCAGAGCTGGAGCAGCTAGAGGCGCAACTCAACGAGATCATTGCCGCTCTGGAAAATCCGAGCTTGACGGAGCAACAAAGACAAGCGCTAGAGGAAGCCTACGCTCAGATGAGTCATATAATTGGCGACCATCAAAAGTCTGGGCATGACGGCGCTCCCTGCTTCGAAGAATAGAGAGCGCAGCCACGCCTCTCGCGATTTCGCACCCTGCGTTATTATCCACGAAGGGGTTGGCCTTGGAGGCACCGTGCAGGCCACGCTTTCCCACTACCGCATTCTGGAGCAGATCGGAGATGGTGGCGTGGGTTTGGTCTACCGCCCTGGCGTGTTGCCCCCGTCCCTGGTTAGCGCCACTAGCACAAGGTCGTTTTGACCAAAGGTTTTGTTATCGGCTCTTAGACCGTTTCAGCAAGGACGATGAGCACTACAGGCCAAGCTCGGGCTTGCTTCCAGCCAGCTTACTTGTCGCTTTGGCAATCAGGACAGCTCACCGCGCGCGCCGAACGCGCCCTGAGCAAGCTCGGCGACTGCGTGCTCTGCCCGCGCGAATGCCACGTCGACCGCCTAGCCGACAAGTTCGCGGTCTGCCGCTCCGGGCGTTACGTACGCGTCAGCGGTCATTTTCCGCACTTCGGCGAGGAAGACTGCCTGCGGGGAACGCGTGGGTCGGGCACCATATTCTTCAGCGGATGTAACCTGCGCTGCGTGTTCTGCCAGAACTTTGAGGTGAGCTGGCAAGTCCAGGGTGAGATCACAGCTCCCGCGGAGTTGGCGGCCATGATGCTCGAACTACAGGCGCAGGGTTGCCACAATATCAATCTTGTCACACCCGAGCATGTGGTACCGCAAATCTTGGAAGCGCTGCCGACCGCCGTGGAGGGTGGGCTTCGTCTGCCGCTGGTCTATAACACCGGCGCCTACGACTCCCCCGAGTCGCTGAAGCTGGTGGACGGCGTAGTGGACATCTACATGCCTGACTTCAAATTCTGGGACCCGGAGATGGCGCGCCGCTATCTCCGGGCTCTAAATTATCCGGAGGCCGCCCGGCTAGCTATCAAGGAAATGCACCGGCAGGTGGGACCTCTGGTGCTGGACGAAAGCGGAATGGCCTTACGAGGCCTCCTTCTGCGCCACCTGGTCATGCCCGGCGAGATCGCCGGCACGCGCGAGATCATGCACTGGATCGCCCATGAACTTGGGCCGGACACCTACGTCAACCTCATGCCGCAGTATTATCCCGCAGGCAAGGTAAGCGATGAGGAGCACGCTGAAATCAACCGCTGCCTGACACATGAGGAATTTCAACTGGCGCTGGAAGCAGCCTCCGATGCCGGTTTGCACCATCTGGACAACCGGTCTGTGCTCCGCGCCATCATGCGTTGAAAGCGAGCAGCACCGCGAATCTGCCGTCGAGGATGGGTGCGGGCCACGCTTTGAAGGCGCAGGCTGGAAGCGAACTGTTCGCCGCTGTGCACGCGGTTGTTCAGGGCAAGCAGTTCGTCAGCAGCAAATTGGTGGACAACGCCCAGCACCCGTGCGCCTGTCAGGTAACCGCTACGCTGTGATGGCCGTCACCGACTGGTGTGGCTCCGTACCGTAAAGATTCCAAAATCAAGATGGAACTGCTGACAGGGCTTGCCATCCGCGACTTCCGGATCCGCGGGAACTATTTCAACCAGCGCAGTCTTGCGTCGCGCAGCGCGCTGTTTGCTTGCCAGAAAGAAAACATTATTCCTGGCCGGGCAGGATTTTCGCCGCCCGTCGTCGAGTTCGAGCTGAACGACGGCACCAGCAGCAGCATCGTGGTCAGCGACGTCGATGTCCCCCTCCTGTCCAGTGATAACCTTGAGCAAGCCAAGAAGCACCTGTACCTGATTGTGAAGGCCCATCGGGGCGACCCCGAAGCCGCGAGGGCCCTGTCTTGCGCCCAGCAAGAGCACGCTTTGCGAGAATCGGAACGCGTGCAGCCGGCGGAAAGCCGGTTCGTCGTTCCGTCCACCAGTTGTGAGACTCATTCCGAGCAGGACATCAGTCAAAAAGGATTCATCCTCCTGAAGCTGAGCCAGCTGGACTATCCGGTGCCGGATTTCACCGTGCTCACCTCGCACGCCTATGCCGATCGCGCCCGGCGTCTTGAGGAGCACATCGCCGAGACCATCAAGCAGCTCGAGATCCTTACCATGCAGAGACTGGGAGGTTCCGAGGCGCCTCTGGTGTTCGCCATCCGCTGCGCCACTGCCTACTACATTCCCGGCCTGCTGGATACTTACCTCAACGTGGGGGTGACCGAGCGCACGCTGCCCGGCCTGGAAAAGATGTATGGACTAGCGGGCGCACGCAAGATGTTCCTGAACAACCTGCGGAACCTGTGTCAATGTCTTGACGAGCACGCCGCGATTGTCAATAGCGTCCGGCCGGACCTTTCACCGGATGAGGTGGTGCAGTTGACGGAGCGGTTATGCGACATCATCTCCGAAACCGACCGCACACTCGTTGAGGACTCGTTTGCCCAAGCCGTCTTTCTTGCCAGACAGGCTTACAAGCATTTTGAAGAGAACCAGGAGCTGGTGCTGACGCTCTGCCGAGGAGCGGAACACCACCCCAGTCTCATCCTCCAGAAAATGATCTGCACCGTGCGGCACGAAAGCGCCTACGCCGGCGTGATCTCCAGCCGCCACACCAAGACGGGAGTGGGAATCGAACTCCAGAGCGCCCACAACATCTTCGGCGAAGAAATGATGACCGGAACTGCGGAGATCGAATCCACGGTCTTCGAGGACAGAGAGGCGATCAAAGACACTTTTCCAGCCGTCTATCATTTTGTCCCGCAGCTCGCAGAGCTTGAACGAGAGTTTGAGTCCCCGGTAACCATCGAGTTTGCCGTCGAAGCGACCCCAAGACACCAGTTATTCGCGCTTCTCCAGCTCAATCAAACCGGCATGGCGGGTGCGGCCGCCATCACCTCGATCGTGGATCTGCACAAGGCGGGAACCATCTCGCGGCGGCGCGTGACCGAACTCATCCGCCCCTACCACATCAAGCAGATCACCAGTGACACCATTGATCAGGAAGAGTTCAGCATCCTGAACAGCTTCTGCTCAGCCATCCCGGTACTGCCTCGATCCGCAGTGTCGGCCCGCATGTATTTTTCCGGTGATGCCGCTTTGCGGGCGAAGAGCCAGGGGGAGAAGGTGTGTCTTTGCAAGAAGTCCTTCCTGCCAACCGACACAGTGGTGATGCGCGAGATGGACGCCATCATCAGCTTGACCTCCGCCGCTGTCCACGTGGTCACGATTTGCCAGAGTTTAGGCATACCCGCCATGCTGAGCCTGGAGAAGAACGGCGTTAGCTTGCAGTCGGACGGCGGTCTGATCAATTTCTCAGGAAGGCAAATCAAGGAGGGGGACTGGATCACTATTTCCTCGCGTCGCAGGGCCATCTACGAGGGCAAGGCGAAGTTCAAGCCGGCACGGCTCCTGCGCTACCTGCGGGGAGAGGCGGTCGAGATGGATGAGGAAGATAGCGAGGCGTTCGCTTCCATCGTCTATGCCTACCGCTACTATCAGCAGCTGACCCGAAGTCTCGAGGTGGATCAGATCTCCACGCTCAGCGAAGTCACCCGGCTCGTGAACTTTGAGTTGCGCGAGGAGTCGGAAGGCGCCAGGCAGCTTGTCAACGGCTGGTTCGATGACCGTGAAACCCTGTACCTGGAGGAGGTCCTCAAGAGCGACATCGGCGACCACCTGGGCCAAAGCAACGTCTTCGAGATGCTCACCCTCGACCGCAAGATCAGATTCTTCAAGAGCGCACTTGCGAAATGCTCCCGTGATCACATCTCCGGCTATGAGGCGGGGGCGTTTATGCTGGGCCGGTTCCTGTGCTTGCACTATCCCGTTGCCTTCTGGAAGTCCTTCAGCCCGTCCGAGATCGGATTGCTGGTAAATGAGTGGGTCCTGTTCGAGAAGTACATGCAGGTCCTGCACAACGTGGGCGAAAGAAAAGTCCTGCTGGCGCGCAAGCAGATTCTGAAGCAAGGGCTGGACCAGTTGTCGCTGCACCCCGGCAACGTGCAGCCCCTCATCACACTCAAGCTGAGCGGCGCGCCTCTGGAGGAGGCCAAGCAGTCACTTCCCGAATGGAGCGACCCACAATCAGCGAAGGTGCTGGAATTACTCCAGCAGCCGTATCGCGTCTTCTACGATTTCAGAGCGATTTGGTCGCTCCGCCAGCTCGAGGAAATCTGCCAGGAGGGCAACCTCCCGCTCCCCGGACCGGATGACTGCTAGCGCGCGTAGGCGGCGGCCGGCGCCACCACCGCCTTCATTCCGTATAGATAATCGCGATCAATCGTCGATTCCATCTCGCGCAGCACCGCGGGAAGTTCCTGTCCTTCGCGAGCGGCAATTAGGCGACCGAGCGCCAGCGAGAGCGAAAGTACCGCATTCATGCCGAGGTTGGCTTTTCGCTGCATGATCTGGATCTTCTCCTCAGCGGAGGCGTTGGGCGCAATTTTGCCTCGCTTGATGGCGAGATCCAGCTCGAGCAGCAGAAGCTCGCGGTCAATGTCGACGAGAGTACCAAGAGCTGAGATCTTCTGCCCCAGGAATCGGGGAGCAATCACTTGGGAGACGTTGGCCACGGCATTCAGACAGCCTTTCCCTCCGTACCGCTTTGTCCTCATCCAGAGGTCAGCCAGCTCGCGGTTCTCCTTGGCCACCGTTTCGGCCTTGACGTCGCTGGCGAAGCGATACGTTTTCTCCTTCTCGTTGTACACGAAGTAATTGGGGAACTTCCGAGTGAGAGGGTTGGCCTCGACAATGCTGTCCACAAGGTGGATGGCCTCATCCGTCCCGGCCGAGGTCCCCAGGGGCGTTGCGGCGGAGAATCTCATCCCGTTGTCGAGCATCACGATGACACCCACCGTCGGGATGCCCGCGTTCGTCGGTTCCTCGTGAGCGGAGACATCGGCAATGACGAGATCGGGGTCGAGCTTGCGGGTGATCCTGATGTCCTTCTTCGCCATTTCCATCAGTTCGACAATTCTTCCGTACTTGACCAGCCTCTCGGTGTTGGCGCCGCCGCCGCACTTCAGGCCGAGCGCGCCAACCGCGAAACTGATGTCGGCTTCCATGACCTCGTTGGGAGATTTCGAGCGGTGCGAGACAACCAAAGCCAGCCCCATCTCCTTGGCCGTACGCGTCGCCAGCAAAGTCTCGCTCAAGGTGCCGATCTGGTTGGCCTTGATGAGGGCTGTGTTGATGAGCCCCTCCTCCGCGCATCGGCGAATCGTGGAATCCTT
>Ga0335081_10018524_pt1 | contig 11257 bp, 9 predicted proteins | sample Lox_Sample_35_FD_206713 | JGI IMG/M metagenome (GOLD analysis project Ga0335081, IMG submission 206713) | Soil microbial communities from Loxahatchee National Wildlife Refuge, Florida, United States - Lox_Sample_3.5 | ecosystem: Environmental > Terrestrial > Soil > Wetlands | place: USA: Florida... | reverse complement strand
TGCCTCTGTTTCACAGGAATTAAGCGCCGGCGAATCTGGAGATATCTTTCTCCGTGCCCATACAGCCCTTGTACGAAACGATATCGGTGAGATTATGGGTTCTGTCACCGTGCTCCAGGACATCAGCCATCTCAAAGAACTCGATAGGATGAAATCAGAGTTTATTGCCATGGTCACCCACGAGCTTCGGGCCCCGATCGCCGCGGTCGAACAACAGTTGACCGTCATCCTGAATAAAATGGCCGGCGACGTGACGGAGAAGCAGGAACAGCTTCTTTCCCGTGCCAAACAGAGAACAAGAGGTCTTCTCGACCTGATCAAAGATCTCCTGGATCTTTCCAAAATCGAAGCAGGAAAGATGGTCCAATACAAAGAGCCCCTCCTCCTTCAAGAGGTGATCCAAAGAGTGGTGGATTTGATGAGGGCCGAGGCGGAAAACAAAAACATCGATCTTCAATTCTCCACGCCTCCCAAGTTATCCTTAATCAATGCAGATCGGAGTAGTATGGAGGGAATCTTTACCAACCTCATCTCCAATGCCATCAAATATACCCCCGAGGGAGGAAAGGTTTGGGTCGCTCTCGGTGAAGAGGGCGGATTTGTGAAGGCGACCGTTTCTGACACAGGCATTGGCATTAAGAAAGGAGATCTTGGCAGAATTTTTGATAAATTTTACCGAGTGAAGACCACAGAGACCCGTCAGATCGTCGGCACGGGTCTCGGACTTTCTATTGTCAAGAGCATCGTGGATGCCCATCTTGGATCTATCTCCGTTGAAAGCGAGGAGGGAAACGGAACCACCTTCATCCTACTCCTGCCCAAAGAGTTGAATCCGGCCCCTTGCTAACCCCGTTAGAAATTCGAGCGGGTACTAAACCCCGCCGCAATCATATTTACAATGTAATCCCACTAGAGGAGGGCTCCGTAGGAGCCGCGCATTATTTCTAACGGGGTAAATAGAAAAATCCTGAAATCCTAACCAAAGATATTTAAAATTTTCCCTGTATATTCCCTCCCCCTTCGACGGGGGGAGGGTCAGGGTGGGGGTGGACAAAATCGATTGGTTCCCCCTCCCCTTCATCCCCTCCCACGGTGGGGAGGGGAGGCTCTTAGGCAAATGGCTTTAAAAAATGTTAGAGATAAATTCTCAGATTTTAATGAGTAAGTATATAATGCCTCAGTGATCTGTGGCGGCCCACGGTCGCGAGATGAGGTCCGTTGTCCGGATGTGGACGATTTGAGAAAAAAAGATTAACAGAACTCTTGTTTTTGAAGGCTGAATTCGTTATTTCAAATGAATCGAGGCAAAGGTGAACAACGAAGAAATAGAGATTGAAGAAAAAACGAGAGCTATCTTAGAAGGCGTAGGGAGTAAGAGAGAGAATCTTATACCCATTTTGCAAAAAATCCAGGAAGAGTTGGGATATCTTCCTCCTTATGCCATGATCGAGGTGGCCCGGTTTCTTAACATACCGGAGATCGATGTCTACAGCGTAGCGACCTTCTACAACCAGTTTCGTCTTACGCCTCCTGGCAAACATTCCATAAGAGTTTGCATGGGAACTGCCTGCCATGTGAAGGGTGGCCACATCACGTTAGCGGCATGGCAAAGAAGATTGAAAATAGGACCGGGCGAAACTTCGTCTGACCGCGAGTTTGACCTCGATACAGTGGCCTGTGTGGGCTGCTGCGCCATGGCACCCGTGACCGTTGTGGATAAAAAAGTGGAAGCCAAGGCGGATCCCACGAAGGTAGATGGAATCCTCCTCTCCTATCAGCTCCAAAAAGAAAAAGAAGAAAAGGAAAACAATTGAAGTTCGAAGAAATAAAAATGCAGGCGCGATCCCGCTGGCAGGAGATCTGGAATGACCCAACGCCGCTGATTCTGGTAGGGACGGCAACTTGCGGCAGAGCGGCTGGCGCGCTTGAAGTCCTTCAGGCAATAAAAGACACAGTTAAAAAACAAAATCTCAACTGCCTCATCTATGAAGTCGGCTGCATGGGGCACTGCTATGCTGAGCCTCTGGTCATCCTTCGGAAACCGGGATTTCCTTCCATCTGCTACGGCCACGTTAGTCCAGTATTAGCTGAGAATTTGGTTACCAACCTTATGTTGAATGATGACCCATCTCTTGAATTTGTTCTTGGCGCCCTCGAAGAGAACGATCTCATCCCCAGTTTTTCTGATTTTCCACGGTCAAAATATGAAAAGCGGATCCTTTTAAAAAATTGCGGAAAAATCAACCCGGAAGAGATAGAGCATTATATTGCGAATGGGGGATATGAAAGCCTGTCAAAAGCTCTCCAGATGCAACCAGTGGAGATTGTATCGGAGGTCAAGCGGTCTAAGTTGCGGGGCCTCGGAGGTGCAGGGTTTCCGACCGGAGAGAAGTGGGATGTCTGCCGCCACTCAGAAGGAGAACCAAAATATCTGATCTGTAATGGCGATGAAGGCGACCCCGGGGCTTTTATGGACCGGGCAATCTTGGAAAGTGACCCTCACTCCGTACTAGAGGGAATGGTCATTGCAGGCTATGCTATCGGGGCCCGTCATGGTTATATCTATGTTCGAGCTGAATATCCTTTGGCCGTACAAAGGGTTCAGGATGCCCTGCTCCAGGCGGAAAAATACAAATTTCTTGGAGAAAATATTCTTGGGAGTGACTTCAGCTTTGACATCAAACTCTTTCAAGGTTCAGGTGCTTTTGTCTGCGGTGAGGCAACAGCACTGATTGCCTCCATAGAGGGAAAACCTGGAATGCCCCGCCATCGGCCGCCACGCGTGGCTGTCCAAGGTCTTTTCGGAAAACCAACGATCCTCAATAATGTGAAAACCCTTGCCTATGTTCCTCATATCATCAAAAATGGTTCAGATTGGTTCTTACAAACGGGCACTGAGAGAAGTAAGGGCACAGCCGTCTTCGCCCTTGCGGGCAAGGTTGTTAATACAGGCTTGGTAGAAGTGCCCATGGGGACCACACTTCGCCAGCTCGTCTTCCAGGTGGGCGGCGGCATTGCCAAAGGCAAACGCTTCAAGGCCGTTCAAATTGGCGGTCCATCAGGTGGTTGTCTTCCTGAATCAACGCTCGGTCTCCAGATTGATTTCGATTCATTGCAGGAAAGCGGAGCGATGATGGGTTCAGGAGGAATGGTTGTCCTTGATGAAGACGATTGCATGGTTGAAGTCGCCCGCTATTTTCTCGATTTTACCCAAAAAGAGTCCTGTGGAAAGTGCACCCTTTGTCGTCTTGGAACAAAGCAGATGCTCGACATTCTGGAGGACATCACCAAAGGTCGCGGGAAGATGGAAGATCTTGAGACACTCGAGGAATTGGCAGAGGACATAAAGCAAGGATCACTCTGCGGCCTGGGAAGAACCGCACCCAACCCGGTGCTCACTACCCTGCGATATTTCCGGGAGGAATACGAAGCTCACATCAAAGAGGGACGCTGCCCGGCATTGATGTGTCAAACTCTCATCGCCTATTACATCCTTCCTGAGAAATGTGCACGCGGGTGCGATGCTTGCGTTGGGACCTGTACCGTTGAAGCGATCACTACCGACAAGAAGAGGAGAATCAAGGTCATTGACCAGGAAAAATGCGTCAAGTGCAATACGTGCCTTGCTGCATGTCCTCCTCAATACGATGCGGTCGTCAAATTATCGCCACCCAACCGGGTACCAAAAGGCTGAGATGAAGGTTAAGCGAAATCTCAACCTTAACCTTTAATGTAAATTTTTTAACAATCTCATAATAGGATGGATACCTTTGCAGTGCAAAGGCTGCAGGGGGTGGAAGTAACTCCCCTTTTCCCCCTCTTAACCTAAGAGGGGGGATATCCCTCCCCTTGAGGTAAAGGGAGGATAGGTGGGGTTATGAATTCACGGTCCGACAGAAAAGACGCATAGACTATTTTGAGACCTTTAATATGAAAAACATATCCCTAACCATTGATGGCAAGAAGATAAATGCTCGTGAGCGCGAAATAATCCTCTGGGTTGCGTTGGAAAACGGCATCTATATACCCAACCTCTGCGCCATCCAAGAAAGGACGCAACCCTCTGCCTCATGTCGCCTCTGTTTCGTAGAGGTTGAAGGTGAGAATGAACCTGTCGTTGCTTGCACGGAACAAGTAAAAGAAGGCATGGTGGTCAACACACGCGGGAAGAATGCGTTGAGGCTTGCACGGACCGCCGCCGAGCTTCTTATCGCAAGCCATTCAGTGGACTGCGGTCATTGTTTAAAGAATCGATCCTGTGAGCTTCAGAAAATTGCCAAACATCTTGGCATAAAACTTAAGACAAAGCGATTCAGAAGACTCGAAAGAAACCTTCCCGTTGACGAAAGCAGTTCTCTTTTTATCTACGACCCCAACAAATGTGTCCTCTGCGGCAAATGCGTCTGGGTTTGCCAGGAGAACTTAGGTATCGGAGCCATTGGTTTTACCCGAAGGGGTTTCAAACGAATGGTCTCCACCTTCCAAGACAAACCTCTCGGCGAATCAGCCTGCGGTCAATGCGTTGAGTGCGTTAACGTATGCCCCGTCGGCTCCTTAGCATTTAAGGATAAAAACTTTCCTTATCAGAAAGCATGAAAATAACCCAAATCCACTTTCTTTCTTCGACTGAAATCAAGTTATAATATGCTCCATTTTAAATACAATATTTCACCTTGAAATCAATAAAAACGGATGGAAAAGTTTTTCTTTTTTCGGGGAAGTAACTCGAGACTTTTGTGTAAATCTCTTCCCGTTTTGACTTCCGTTAAAATATTGAAGTTTTAGAATGGTAGAGTGGTTATGGGGGCTTATGATATTAGCTGAGACTCGGCATCGAAAATGCAAATAGAAAACCGGTGAGGGAGAAGTTTAAGAAGTAAATTTAGGTAACAACGGCATTAAGGTTATATTTGCTTATGTTGGCTTACGAGCTATACACATTCGATAAGAAAAAAGGCTATGAGCTCATCGGGGTTCTCCCAGAGAGAAGAAAGAATTTGATGAGAATAACAAAGGACTCTGTCATGAACTGGGGGAAAATGCTCTTAGGTGATTATGAGGATAACAAGAAGATCTTTTTCAAGCGGGTAACAATAGATGGTTTTACAGGTAGAATGCTTTGGCTCGATCTCCCTTCGAATAATCATTCAATAATTCAGTAATCATCGAAAAATAAGTCAATATTCAGTTTTCAAGGAGCGAGACAGGGTCGAATGGCACTGCCCTTTTTGTTTCCGAAGAGTCCTTCCTGTAATTGAGTTTTTCTATTTCCGATCTTCTATGCAACATTTCAACTGCAAATCAGCGATAGAAATGAAATTTCAAAGAAAACTTTTCCCTTGACAGTCAACCAATGTAAGAGTATTTTTCAGTTACTGGTTCTCGCCTTACTCTAATCAATCTTACTTAACCTTGCCTTAGCTTTCCCGAGCGCCTTTTCAGAAGAGCAAAATGCCGCAGGAGGTGAAACGGAGGCTTTGGTCAAAAACTGAAAAGAATATAGGGGGGGTTGTCGTGCGGAAATGGATCATTGGAATACTGGTCGTGCTGGTGGCTGCAGGCGGCATATTCTGGGCGACGATTGACAAAGATATGCACAGGTTGATCTTAAATGTGCCAACTAACAAGAATGTCCTTTTCTGGTCAATCCCGCAGCGCGATGCTGCTTTTCGTGCGATGGACCGGATGCCTATCCTTTCCAAATCCCGGATCATTTCAGCGGGCCCAAAAGTCTATCCCCTGCCTCAGGGATCGCCGCTTGACGTTGGTGTAGATGTCGATGCCTATATGAAGGACCAGCGCACCTCTGGATTGATAATCATTCAAAACGGCAAAATCCGCCTTGAAAAATACGGACTGGACTTCGGTCCCGGCAGACGCTGGACCAGCTTTTCGGTTGCGAAATCATTCACCTCGACATTGGTCGGTGCGGCAATCAAGGACGGCCGTATCAAGAGTATCGATGACAAGGTATCGGACTACATTCCCGACCTCAGAGGGTCGGTCTATGATAATGTCACGATCAAGCAGCTGCTGACCATGACATCGGGCGTGAAATGGAATGAGGATTACGGCGACCCCAAATCGGACGTCGCGTTGTTTAACGCGCACAAGGCTGAGCCGGGCGTCGATGTGACTGTCAGCTATATGCGCAAATTGAAGCGTGAGGCGTCTCCCGGCACAAAATGGGTTTACAAGACGGGCGAGACCAATTTGATCGGGGTACTGGCCAGTTCGGCGACCCAGAAGAACTTGTCCGAATATCTCTCCGAGAAGATCTGGCGACCTTTTGGCATGGAGCAAGATGCGAGCTGGTTGCTGGGCTCCACAAGCCATGAGATCAGCGGTTGCTGCATGCAGGCGTCCACCCGCGACTTTGCCCGCTTTGGTCTGTTCATGTTGGGCGGCGGTATCGCAGATGGCAAGCCGGTGTTGCCCGACGGCTGGATCGCTGAGGCAACCACGAAGCAGGCTGAAACGAACGTGCCTGGATACGGCTACGGATATCAATGGTGGACCTTGGATGACGGCGCCTATACAGCGCTGGGAATTTTCGGTCAGGGCATCTTTATCGACCCCAAGCGGAAGCTGGTCATCGCCTCGAACAGTAACTGGCCGCAGGCCACTGATCGTCAGGGCGGCGATCAGGGTAGGAAGCAGTTTTCCTTCCGCAAACAAGTGCAGCTGGCGATTGATAACGAGGCGAAGACCATAAAATAGATGTGGCGAGTCGAGGACAGACGACGCCTTACCGCACTCCTGACCTATGTCTGCCACTCGCTTTCATCCAGTAATCAACATTTTTTACAAAGATTCATTACTGAGACTTTGTGGTGAAGCCTGCAACCCTCCTTCGGACGACTCCCTCCTAAACTGTCGTTTTGCAATTCTATTCTTCTATGCAACATCTCAAGCATTAATCGATAAAATATCTCAAACCCTATTTAAAAAAACAAATAACGATTAAAAGTATTGCGCCTTCTCCTTCCATTTCTGGATTCATACATATCCTTGAGGTGCAAACCACGATCATCGACGCGACTTACCGACTTACCTAAATAAAGCCCGGTATCTAAAGGGATCTTACCAGTTTTGACAAAACTGCACTGACTATGGTAGAAGTTCTAGAATTGCAGACCCTTATTTAAATCTGAATTAATCCCAATAATTCAGCACTTACTCGATCAGGATTCCCAAATTTTGTCTTTGGCACGGGTTATGCTTCAAAATCGATGAAGCCACGGGAATAAAGTCAAACCATGTAACATTGGATCAATTATGGAGATGGTATTGAAAGTGGGGAAACCATCTATGAGAAAAATAGTCTTAATAACTACAGTCATAATCAGTTCTCTACTGATTCCTTTTTTAATTCATGCGGAGATCTATAAATGGATCGATGATAAAGGAAACATTCATTTTACCGATGATTCTTCCAACATACCGGAGAAGTACCTTCCCTTTGCCAAAGCTCAAGAGGTCTCGAAAGAGAGCTCGGCTCCAATCTCCAAGGGGAAATCAGCTCCTGCTCTTGCTTCAAAGAGCTCTGAACCTTTAGTGGATACAACACCACGTCTTTTTAGTGGAGTGATTAGTGCAGTTGGCGCAGGAACGATTGCCGTTACGGGTGAAGGGAGCGATATGGTTTTTCCTATTTTTGAGGATACAAGAATTGTAACTGATGAAGGAAAGGATATCCCTTTTACTGAGTTAAAAGCTGAGATGTCGGTTACGGTTGAGTATGTGAGAAATGGTGACGACATTCACCCGCTCAGCATCCAGGTCAGCGGTATGTCGAAAGGTGTTCCAACAAGACAAAAAGGACATAAATAGTATAATCATTGTCCGGTCAAGAAAGGAGAACAATAAAAATGATTCCCAAGATCGCGGTTGTTGTGATTATGGTTTTGATCCTCTCGACGGTTTCAGCGGGTGCTGGCAGTCTAGAGAAGGAGGCGACTGCGGCCATCGCTGCCGAAAAATGGCTTGGCATCGTGGACGGAGAGAAGTATGTGGAGAGCTGGAGCGAAGCGGCAGAACTTTTCAGAAATGCAGTAAAACAGGAGCAATGGGAGCAATTGTTGCGCGTTTCTCGGAAACCTCTTGGCAGGCTCGTTTCAAGAAAGATTAAGACGAAAACTTACACGACTTCTTTGCCGGGGGCGCCGGACGGAGAATACGTGGTCATTCAGTTTGAAAGTTCATTCGAAAATAAAAAATCCGCAGTCGAGACAGTTACTCCTATGCTGGAGACGGACGGAAAGTGGCGGGTCTCCGGCTATTACATTAGGTGACGGGGCGATCCAGCAATTCACTCTAGAGGTTATACTTTCTTCTTTACCGAAATCCCTAATCCACGACCCGATTTCATCTGACCTCTTTGCAGATTATATGCGTAATATGAATTTCTTGAATTGGGGGAGTTTCAAAAAAAGAGGAGTTCTTCCTCAAGGCGGGAATCCATATCGCTATACCAGATTTCAAATGGTAATCAACGGGACGAATCTTGGGCTTTGGTCTGTTTTTCATATCGAAGCCCTTTGGAGGGGAAACATCTTGGTAAGATACTCTCACATTCAAATCAGCAAATGAAAAGTTTAGGAACCAAAGGTGAAGTGTAGGATTTTTAAGAATAACACAGAAGCTTTACCATTCTTAAATGAGATCCGATTCTTAGGGCATTATGAATTTTTTTCCAGGGAGTCGCACCGTCAATACGGGGCAAGGCGATTTTCTGACCACTCTCTCTGCGGTGCTACCTAAGATGAGATGATCTATCCCTGTCCTTCCATGGGTTCCCATAACAATAAGGTCCGCAGACTCTTCCCTCGCTACTTGTATGATCTCGTAAAAGGCCCTGCCCTCGTCTGTCTCTCTTGTCAAAATCTCGTAATTCTTGAACCCCTCAATCTTTTGCAGATAGCGAGTATTTATTTCCTGCTTCACCCGCTCAATCTGCTTGGCAATCAGTTCATCCTCCGCTTTTGGTGTGGACGACCAATAGTAAGAAACTGGTTCAATGATGACATGGAGAATTAAAAGCGTTGCATTATAAGCTTCTGTGAGATTAAAGGCATACGAGAAGGCATGGTCAGAATTCTCGGAGAAATCGGTACAAAATAAGATTTTTTTGAACATCGATGAATCACCTCCTTTTTTAAACTCCTCCCAATCCCGATTTGAAGGTGCCGTTGAGGAGCTTTGGGAGTCTTCTCCCCTGTTTTCCTGCCTTCCGATCCCTTATTCGAACACGAGATGCCATTAACATGAAAGTGCATTTAGCAGCGCAGGGAGCAATTTCGGCATCCAAAGTTTTGCTTTTAATTTTGATAGCGAGGGCCATGACGGCAACCTGCTGTCGCTTAGCAACCCCTCGGGTTGGAGTGGAGAGTAGAATGAAAACAATATAACCGGATACGGCCCATATGGCAAATTTGATTTTGAGGTTAAGGGAAAGGATCCAAGAAGACAAAATCCATTAGTGTTTTTTGTTACTTCTCCTCCAGATTTCTCTATATCCATAGATGATTTTAATACGGAAGAATCTGCTAATAACTATTTGTTCGCGGGCATATCACAGGTTTTGCTAAAGGAACTGTAACAAGTGTGGAATTTGCTGATCCCGCTCCTGATCCCGAACCCGATACCCTGCTTTTTCTTGGGTCCGAATTACTTGGACTTGCAGGTTACGGACGGATGCAGCAAAGCGTTTTGAAAAGGTAGAAAACGCGACGGCCATGATTTGGAAGCTACTCACGGTTGCGGAGAATAGGTTCCGTACATCGAAAGGCTATTGGCTACTTGCGGACGTGCATACCGGAGATTAATTTGTATATGCGGTAAAAACTGCCAGAAGCAAATCTGAGCGCTCGGAGAGGAAAGCCGCCTGAAATACTCTTACACACGTATTGACATGAACTCCTTCCTTTCTTTAGAATAAATTGGAGCGAATATAAGGAGGTGTTTTGGATGGCAGGGAAAAATCGAGGAGTTAGCTTTTGTCATGTAAGTGTACTCATAGCCATAATCTTTGGGGCAACGCTTCTCCTTCTGTCCGGATGCAAAAAAGGACAAGGGCGAGATCCATCTCATCCACCCACCGTTGAAGTTGTGGATGTCATCAAGAAGGATGTCCCGATCTATTCGGAATGGACCGCGTCAACGGATGGCTATGTTAATGCCACGATTCGGGCACAGGTCCAGGGCTACCTCATTAAGCAGAACTATAAGGAAGGCGATTTTGTCAGGAAGGGGCAGGCCCTCTTCGAGCTCGACCCGCGACCCTTTGAGGCAGCGCTGGAGGAGGCCAAAGGGCAACTCGAACAACAGAAGGCGAGGTGGGAAAATGCCAGGGTCAATCTGGAGCGCATTAAGCCTCTGGTAGAACAGAAAGCGATAAGCCAGAAAGACCTCGACGATGCTGTCGGTGCGGAACAGGCAACTCGTGCAACAGTGATCGCAGCACAAGCGGTAGTGAATAAGGCCCAGCTTGACCTGGGTTTCACCAAAATTACTTCTCCCATTGATGGCATCGCCGGTATTGCTAAGGCCCAGATTGGTGACCTTGTCGGCCCTGGATCCGTAGGGGAACTGACAACCGTTTCGACCGTTGACCCTATCAAAGTGTACATCCCGATGAGCGAGCAGGAGTATTGGGAGGACATGCGGAATGGGCAGGGTACCCGGCAGGTGCCGCTCGATTTAATTCTTGTTAATGGGAGCATCTATCCGCAAAAGGGCACATTTGCCTTTGCTGATCGTCAAGTGGATGTTAGGACCGGGACGATTACGGTCTGCGCCCTTTTCCCTAACCCGGGAAACATCCTCCGGCCTGGGCAATTCGCCCGGGTCCGGGCGCTGACCACGATCAAGAAAGGGGCGCTTTTGGTGCCTCAGCGGGCGGTCACGGAAATCCAGGGAAGCTACCAGGTAGCGGTGGTTGGCCCCGACAGCAAAGTCGATATACGGCCGGTGAAAGTGGGCGACCGTGTTGATAACCTCTGGGTGATTGACGAGGGGCTGAAGTCGGGTGAGCGTGTCGTGGCAGAAGGCATCCAGAAGGTGAAAAAGGGTATGATCGCAAACCCGATACCCTACAGTGTGCAGCCCCAGGCAAAGGCAGAGGCATCTCCAATATCCAAGGTGGAACCCGGATACCAAGTCAAATCTGAGAAAAGGTAATCTGCTCCATGTCGAAATTCTTTATCAATCGTCCCATTGTCGCCATGGTCATTTCCATCATCTTTGTCGTCATAGG
>Ga0335081_10018522_pt1 | contig 11257 bp, 10 predicted proteins | sample Lox_Sample_35_FD_206713 | JGI IMG/M metagenome (GOLD analysis project Ga0335081, IMG submission 206713) | Soil microbial communities from Loxahatchee National Wildlife Refuge, Florida, United States - Lox_Sample_3.5 | ecosystem: Environmental > Terrestrial > Soil > Wetlands | place: USA... | reverse complement strand
GCAAGATCGAAGTTCAAAAAGAAGGTCACGACGCCCGCGCTGCGGGGAAGTCTTAACCGCGGTCGCGCCGCCAAGGGAAGCTTCGCGAAGAGCTGGGCCGTAAGGGCTCGGCCGCATGCGGCGATTTAGCTGGGCCGCATTGGCGTCGTTGCGAGAGCAACGGCGCACGTCTTTTGCTGCGGCCTCGCGCCCGAAATTGTAAATGCAGTGGCCAGTTCGGCCGGGCTCCGGCAAGGGGCGCCGATCCGGTTCGGTACAACACATAGATGAAACTCTTCCGCAGCAGTTCGCCGGCAGATGCGGGGCGGGGCGCAGCCACCGCCCAGGCGCAGGCCCGGCTCAGCCGGCGCTCCAGCGGTCTGGGAGAAGTCGCCAAGCTTCTGGCCTCTGACGAGCCGCTGTGCGTGCTCGACTTGGGCTCAACCTCGGCCGCCAATATCCGCTATCTCACCGAGCGCGGCCACCGCATCTACAGCGAAGACCTGCTTGAGGCCTCCACCGATCCCGCTCTTCCCTTGCGCGACGAGCAGGGGAACCAGGTGCTTGACAGCAAACGCTTCCTCTCAGAGAACCTGTTGTATCCCGCTTCGCAATTCGACATCGTGCTCTTCTGGAACCTCGCCGATTATATGGATGAAAGCCTGGTGAAGCCGGTGATCGGGCGTATGTGGACCCTGCTGAAGCCGGGCGCTGTTCTTCTCGCCTTCTTTCATACCCGCGAAGCCGGACCTGACGCTCCCTGCTACCGCTACCACATTGTGGGGACGGATACGCTCGAGATGCAGCACATCTCGGCGCACGGCGATGCCAAACACGGCAAAGGCCAGGGGGGCTTTCACCTGCAGCGCGTGTTCAACAACCGGCACATCGAGAATCTTTTCCGCGACTTCGCTTCCATCAAGTTCTTCCTCGCCCGCGATAATGTCCGCGAAGTTCTGGTGGTGCGGTAGCTCACCTGGTCTTGCTGACCAGAAAACGAGTCACCGCCGGGGTGCGCTCCAGAAAGAAGAGCAGTGGCTTGCGCGCCGCCGGGGGCAGCAGCAAAGCGCGCCTGATCTTAGAGGAAGCGCGGAAAACTCCCGCCAGGCGGCGTTCGTATTGCCGCTGATATTGGCCGGCTGCCTCATGCAGAGAAACTTTGCCCTGGAAGAAGGGCAGCAGGCACGCCGCCGCCAATGATCCGCTGCGCAAGGCCAGAGAAATGCCGTCGCCGATGAAGGGGTCCACGAAGGCGGCGGCGTCGCCCGCCAGAAATACGTTGCGCCGTACCGGCTGCGGCACATGAAAAATCAAGGGCGAAGTGCTGACGGCCTCGCTCCGCGGCTGCCAGGAGCGGCTGCGCTCCCGCAATGCCGGATTCAGCATGAATGCTTCTGCCAGAGAGCTGGCCACATCGGCCCGCACCATGGCACAGGCATTGATGCGGCCGCACTTCCGCTCACCTGCGAGTTCGACCGGTTGTACGCCACAATATCCGCCCTCGAAAAAGTACAGGTCAACCGATCTTAGGGCTTCGGGCTCGGCAAAGTGCTGCTTCAGCCCCAGCCATTTCTTCTCGTCGCCGGTGGCGGGCTGATTGAGGTTTGACCAGCGGCCGGTAGCATTGATCACGGCTCGGGCGCTGAATTCTGCCGCCGATGTGGCGACCTGGAACGGTCCATGGCCGCGGACTTGCAGCGCGGCCGCCGGCTGTAAGGCCTCCACGCCCGATTGCTGCGCCGCCCGCCACAAAGCAAAATCAAGATCGAGCCGGGCGATGCTGCGGGCGGCCGGCACGAAGATGGTTTTCAGAGTGTGCCCATCCAGAAAGAACCGGCCCGCGGAAATCTCTGCCGCGCCTTCCAGCAGCGCCTTTTCGGCATCTGGCAGGAAAGCCTGCAGCAAGTGAAGCGATTCAGCCGAGACGAACTCGCCGCACACCTTGTGCCGGGGAAAACGGCCGCGCTCGAGCAGGAGCACGCGGGCGCCGCCTCGGGCAGCCATAATCGCGGCGGATGAACCGGCGGGGCCGCCGCCGATCACGATGAGATCATGGGTTTCAGTGGGCGACATTTTCCCTGTGAGACTGAACGTGTTTCCAGGCCACGATGCCCATGCGAAAGAGAAAATGGCGGAAAATTTCGATCTCCGCGGCTCCAGCCTGCGCGAGCATGGCGCGCATTTCATCCGGCGTATAGGCCTGGCGGATAGAGGCCACGGCGTCATGCCGCGTTATACGGCTGTGGTACAGCGGCATGCCCGCATACACCAGCGCCAGGTGCAGCGGGCTGCGCACCAGGTCGTTGATCAAGGCCGCTGCGCGAGAGACCCGCAGGGCCTCGCCGGCGAATCGCACCACTTCATCGGGCGAAAGGTGATGAACGAAGAGGTTGCAGCCCACCAGGTCAAAGCTTCCGTCGCGAAAAGGGAGCTCCAGAGCGTCCGCTGCGACGGCCGGAAGACCATTGCCGGGCCGGCGATGGTTCAGATGCGTAGCGGCCCGGTCGAGCAGCGTCACCTCCAGATGGATTCCCCGAGCACGCAAGGCCTGCTGCACCAGATGCGGCGTGTCGCCCGCGCCGGCGGCGACTTCGAGCAGGGAAAGAGATCTCGCCTGCACGACGCCGGCCACATGCTCGATCATCGCCTGCGTGGTGCTGACGCCGCCGAAGCGGCGGTTGATCTGGCGCAGATCAGCCAGGGATTGGGCGATCTCCTGCGGCGTTCCGGAGTCGGTATCCAGGAGTTCGGCGGTGGGCACGCGCTTCAAGAGAACTCCTCAGCATCCGGATGCTCATTCGTAATCGCAGGCTGCCAAATTGCCGATCGGTAACCGAGTTCAAACTTCCGCCAGCTCTTCTTCCAACAGTTGTTTGTTGTACAGGTCGGTGTAATAGCCGTTGCGTGCCAGCAGTTCATCATGAGTGCCAAGTTCTACGATGCGCCCGCCATGCAATACGGCAATGCGGTCGGCATTGCGCACGGTGGAGACGCGGTGCGAAATAAAGATTGTGGTCCGCCCGGCCATGATCTCGCGCAGGTGGTTCAGGATCTTGTCTTCGGTCTGCGTATCCACGCTGGCCAGAGCATCGTCCAGGATGAGAATGCGGGGATCACGAATCAGCGCGCGGGCAATGGCGGTACGCTGCTTCTGACCGCCGGAAAGAGTAATCCCGCGTTCGCCTACCATTGTCTTGTACTTTTCCGGAAACTCTTCAATTTCGGTAGCGATGCTGGCTCCCTGCGCCGCCGCGCGTATTTGCTCATCAGTTGCCTCGGCCTGACCGAAGGCAATGTTCTCTCGCACCGTTTCGCTGAAAAGAAAGGTCTCCTGGGGCACGAAGCCGATGTTGCGGCGGAGAAATGCGAGAGGATAGTCAGGGACGGGGCGGCCATCAATCAGCACGGTGCCTGCCGGAGCATCGTAAATGCGGGGAATCAGGCTCACCAGCGTGGTCTTGCCAGAGCCGGTGGGGCCGACAATCGCCAGACTGCTTCCCGCGGGAATACGCAGGTTAATATCGTGCAAGACCTGGGAGCCGTGGTAGGCAAAATTCAACCCGCGAAATTCGATTTCACCCGCGAGCGGGGGCAGGCTGGGGCGGGCAGCCAGAGTTTCAGCCTCGAGGCTATCCACAATCTCGGGCTTCTCGATGAGAATTTCATTGAGCCTGACCATGGAAGCCGCGCCCCGCTGAAACAGGTTGATCACCCATCCCAGGGCGATTACGGGGAAGGTCAGCAGCATGACGTAAGTATTGAAGCCGACGAACTGGCCCACCGAGATGCGCCCGAGAATCACCTGGCGGCCGCCCACCCACAACACCAGCACCAGAGTAAAGCCGAGCAGAGTTTCAAGCGTCGGCCAGAGCATTCCCATGAGCCGCACCAGCTTGAGGCTGCGGCCAATGTACTCGCGGTTGGCGGCCTCAAATGCTTTGATTTCGGGCTCCTCCTGCACGTAAGCGCGAATTACCCGCGAGCCCGAAAAGTTCTCCTGCACCCGCACCGAGAGTTCAGAAAACATGGCCTGAATGCGCTCAAAGCGCTCATGAATCCTGGTGCCGAAGCGCTGCGTCACGATGCTGACGACGGGCAGAGTGAGCAGGGCATAGAAGGTCAGCAGCGGGCTGATCTTGAGCATGAAGGCCAGCGCGCCCAGGGTGAATACGATGGTGTTCGCCGAATACATGATGGCCGGGCCCAGCAGCATGCGCACCGCGTTCAGATCGTTGGTGGCCCGGGCCATGATGTCGCCGGTGCGGGTGCGCTGATAGTAGGAATAAGAAAGTGTTTCCAGGCGGCGAAAGATGTCGTTGCGCAGGTCGAACTCGATATCGCGGGAAATGCCGATCAGGATCCAGCGGGTCAGGAACTGAAAAATTCCCTTGGAGGCGGCGATGGCCAGCACCAGCAGAGCATAGATCGCCAGCTTTTGCCGGGTGACGCCATGATTGAGGTCGTCCACGGCATACTGCAGCACGAGAGGCAGAAGAATCCAGATGCCATTATTGAGAAGAATGCATACCGAGCCGATGGCGTAGCCCCGGCTGTATTTTTTCAGGTAAGGAAATAATGGGCGGAGATTCTTGAGCATCTATGGCTAGATGCGATTCTACCAGCGCCGGCTTCACTTTTGAGCAGGCCGAGCCGCCTTAGGATTCTGAAGGCGAACTGGACCACTCCCCGCGAAACTCGATGGCGCAGGCCGCGCCCAGCAGGATCAGCCAGCCGCCCAGAAACAGCCAGGCAGCATGGACCAGAAAGCCGTAGAGCAGTTCGGGGTTCATGCCGGCCTCACCATCGCAGCCAGGTCGCGGAGTTCCAGCCGCTTCTTGCCGGTAAGCCGCTTGTAACGGTCCACGATTTCCTTGACTGCATTCACGCGCCCCAGAGTGGTCAGCCGGCCATCTTCCAGGGCGTGGTCCACTTGTGCCAACCAGCATTCAACTGCGCTCTCTACGCCATTGGCCATTTCGGCGGCCACGGCGCTTACAAAATTTTCGGTTACCAGTTCGCGATTCATAATTCTCCCTGTTTCCACGCTCAGGCCGCCGCAGCGCCGCGGATTTCTCCGCGGCGGCCGCTTGCCCGATGTACTTACTGGCTGGGCGGAGTGGCGTTCTGCTGCTGCTGCTGCTGCTGCATACGTTGGTGGAACTGCTGGCGCCGCTGTTGCCGCTCAGCGATCATCTGGTTGAGCTGGGTCTTCTGATCGGGGGTGAGCAGGTTGAACATCTGGCTGGCGAGGCGGGCCCGCTCCACGGTCAGCTCGGTCATGGTCTGCGCCTGCTGCGAGGCCAGGTTGCGCACCGCGTTCTCATCAAACGTCCCGCTCAGCTCCAACTGGGTAAGCTGCTGGTGGCTCTGGGAGAGCTGCTGCATCAGCGGTTTGATCGTGGGCCGCTCCTGCTGCATGATCTGCTTCATTTGCGAGCGCTGCGCGTCGGTAAGGTTCAGCCGGTGGGCGAAGCCCCACAGGCTGCCGCCGCCGTACATGCCGCGCCCGAAGCGGGCCGGCCGCAGCGTTTGGCCGAAAGCCATGGCTCCCGACAGCATAGTAACCATCGCTGCCGCTGCCATCCCTTGAACAAGTTTCGATTTCATACCTTTCCTCCTGGGACTGTCCGCCCTTCTGATTTCCTGCTTTTGCGTTGCACTTATGAAAACACCAGCGCGCCAGAAAAGTGGTAAAAACACGGTCAACCCGGGTAAAGTTTTGTAAAGTGGGAATCTGGCGGGCTTGACAATTCTTTACTCCTCCTCGCCCCCGGTAACGTAGAAACACTTCCCTGCGGAAGTAGAATGAGTTCGTGGATCGCATCCTGGTGATTGACGATGACGTCGAGCTCTGCGGCCTGGTGGGCGAATTTCTCAGCCCCGAAGGCTTCGAGGTGGAGTGTGTCTACAACGGTGAGCAGGGTTTGGAGCGCGCGCTCAAGGGCCAGTATTTGCTGGCGGTGCTGGATATCATGCTGCCGGGCATGAATGGTCTGGAGGTGCTGCGCCGACTGCGGGCGACTTCGCGCCTTCCGGTGCTGCTGCTCACCGCCCGCGGCGAAGATGTGGACCGAATCGTGGGCCTGGAAATCGGCGCCGACGATTATCTGCCCAAGCCCTTCAATCCGCGCGAGCTGGTGGCCCGCATTCGCGCGGTCCTGCGGCGCACCAAGGGTGGCAGCCGTCCCGCGGAAAGCCCTGTGCCCGAACTGCTGCGCGTGGGAGATATCGAACTGGACCCGGCCACCCGCTCCGTCTGGCAAAAGGGCAAGCCCGTCGAATTGACTTCGGTGGAATTTAATCTGCTGCAAGTATTGCTCAGCGAAGCGGGCCGCGTGGTCACGCGAGAGCATCTGGTGGATGCCGTGCTCAGCCGCAAATTCTCTCCTTTCGACCGCAGCATCGACATGCATGTGAGCAAAGTGCGCAAGAAGCTGGGCGACAGCGACAACGGCTCTGACTACATCAAAACGGTGCGCGGCGTCGGGTATATTTTTGCCATGCCCCGGGAGAAGGCCAGGAGCGGAGCCAAGTGAGAAGCCTCTTCCTCAAGATTTTTCTTTCTTACTGGGTGGCGCAGGCTTTGTTTCTGGTGCTGGCGATTCTGGTGACGCTGGCCCTTCGCCCACCCGGCGAGCTGGCCACGTGGCAGACGCTCGACAGCCACATTCTGAATGACGCGGTCGCCGCCTACGAAAAGGGCGGCACGGAGGCATTGCGCTCTTACCTCAGAAGCGTGCACGACGCGCGCAATGTGCACCTCTACCTGTTTACACAGAATGGGCAGGAGTTGACCGGCCGCAAAGCGCCCGATTGGGTTGAGGACGTGCTGCAGGGGCGCAAGCGCACCGCTGACAGCTTTTGGGGACGAATGCGGCCAATACAGTTTCTGCGCCAATCGGTGCAGGCCGCCGACGGCAGGCGCTACACGCTGGTCACCGAATTGCCGCCCGGCCGCACCGCGATGTTCGGCCCGCACGGCGTGCCCGGATTAGGCCTGCTGATCGGTTTGGTTTCCTCGGGGCTGATCTGCTATTTGCTGGCCCGCTATCTCACCGCCCCGGTGGTGCGTTTGCGCGAGGCCACGCGCCAGCTGGCGGCTGGAGATTTAGGCGCCCGCGCCGGCAACGAAGGCCGGCTGACACGGCGCCACGATGAAATCGCCGAACTGGTGCGCGATTTCGACACCATGGCCGAGCGCCTGGAAAAGCTGGTCAAGGCGCAATCCCGGCTGCTGAATGACATCTCGCACGAATTGCGGTCGCCGCTGGCGCGCTTGAGCGTCGCCCTCGCCCTGGCGCGCCGCCGTGCCGGCACCGATGCCCAGGCCACGCTGGATCGCATCGAACTGGAAGCGGACCGGCTGAATGAACTGATCGGCCGCCTGCTCACCGTGGCCCGCCTGGAGGGCGACGAAATCATTCAGAGGACCCCACTCGACCTGGCAGCGCTGGTGGAAGAGGTCGTGACCGATGCCAACTTCGAGGCGCAGGCGCGCGACTGCCGCGTGGATTTCTGCTCTAAGGGCGAGGCCCGGGTGATGGGCAATCCCACGCTGCTGCGCAGTGCGGTCGAAAATGTGGTGCGCAATGCCATTCGCTACACCCGCGAGGGCAGCGTGGTGGAGGTTCGCCTGGAGCCGCAGGGAGATCCTCCGGGATCGGAAATCGCCTTGCGAGTGATGGATTCCGGCCCAGGCGTTCCCGAGGAATCTCTGGATAAGCTCTTCCGCCCCTTCTATCGCATAGATGACGACCGCGGCCGCACCACCGGTGGCGTGGGCTTGGGCCTGGCTATCACCGAGCGGGCGGTGCGCCTGCACGGTGGCAGGGCGAAGGCTTCCAATCGGGCCGAAGGCGGCCTGGTGGTCGAGATTTTTCTGCCGGCGCTATCTGCGGAAGGAGAAGAAATTCCCGAGGAACAACCTGCCCCGGTCGCGGGGGACCGCGCCTGAGCCGCTTCGGTTACCCGCCGCGGGCAACTCTCTGACTCTTCACCGGTTCCAATCAAGTCTGAGCGGTTTGCTCTTCCCGTGCATTCCTGATACACAAATGAGGGTATTTTTCACCCGAGCAAGCTATCTGTTTGCGGCTTGCCCGCAGAACACAGGAGAACAACAGGGAATGAAGTCCCGAATGCTTGCCCTGGGCCTGGCGCTGGCCGGCCTGGGCCTGGTCATGGCGCTGACGAGCTGCAGTTCCAGCAGTTCATCGCCGTCTTCTTCCACTCCCGGCTTCATTTACATCACCACGCAGGGCGATAATTCTCTTTCAGAATTCGAGTTGAACGCGAGCACGGGAATTCCGGCAAAATCCGGCAACAGCATCGCCGCCGGCCCCTCGGGATCTATGCCCACGGCCATGGTCCTGAGTCCGCTGGGGAATGCGATCTTTGTCGCCAATAGCGTACCGCCCAGTAGTTCGGCACCTCCGCCTGCGGGCGCAATCTCTGCCTTTACGGTGAACTCCGATGGCTCCGCCACCACCACCAGTGGAACTTCTGCGGCTGGCCAGTTGCCTGCCGGCCTGGCGATGGACTCCGGCGGAAAGTTCCTATTTGTCGCCAATCAGGGCATCTTCACCGACCCCGCGTCAGGAACGATCTCAGTATTCTCCGTGCAGGGCACGACGCTCAGTGAGGTTGCGGGTTCTCCGTTTCCCACCGCGCTGCTCAGCGACAGCACCGGTACCGGTCCGGTCGCTTTAGCCCTGACGCCGGATGGAAAATATCTCTACGCCGCCAGCCAGTTCACCAACACGGTTCGCGGCTTTGCCGTGGATGGCTCGGGCGCGCTCACGCCTCTGCCCGCCGCTTCCTACAACGCGGGGACAAATCCTTCCGGAGTTCTAGTTACCCCGGACGGGAATTTTCTTTACGTCGCCAACGCCGGTTCGAATTCGGTCAGCGCCTTTGTGATCTGCGACAACCCCACGCCCGATTGTCCGGTCGCGGATGGCCACCTGACCGAGGTGGCGGGCTCGCCCTTCTCGACCGGGCTTGGCCCGCGGGCCATGGCCGCGACCGCCGACAAACCGGTCAGCAAATTTTTGTATGTAATGAACTGGCAATCCAATCAGATTGCCGAGTTCAAGATCGCGGCGGGCACTGGAGTGCTCAGCGCCAACACCTCGGCCACGATTTCCACCGGCCTTAACCCCGCCGGGCTTACCCTTCTCACCAGCGCCAACCCCAGTGCCAATGCTGCCACCACCGGCGGGACGCTCGACTACATTTACGCCGTGAACAATGGAGCTTCCACCATTTCTGCTTTCAGCTTCGACAACACGGTGGGGGTGCTGAGCATAGTTGGAACCTCAACCGTGGCCACCGGAGGCCAGCCCACGGCCGTGGCGGGTCATTAGCGGAATGACTCAGCTGGGCACCTTCAAAATCAGATAACCGCTCAGCAGGCCAAAGATTAAATCCGGAGACCAGGCTGCCAGAACCGGCGGCAATTGGTTTACATTGCCCATGGCCTCAAAAAGGCTGGCGACCACGGTATAGGCCAGCGCCACTCCTACGGCCACTGCCACGCCCGCGACCGCGCCTCGCCTTCCCGAGGAGAGAGCAAAGGGAACCGCCAGCACCGCCATGACCAGCGTGATCAGCGGATAAGCCAGCTTCTTCTGCAGTTGCACCCTGAGCCGCACCACGTCGAAGCCGCTTTGCCCCAGGTCATGAATGTAGCGGCGCAGCTCTTCGTAGTTCATCTCCTGCGACTGTTTCACTTCTTTCTTGAAATAGGTGGGCGGCTCGCTCAGGGTAGGGAACGTCGCTACCTCGAAGCTGCGGTATTCCTCGATCGCCGGGCCTTGCAGGTCGCGCTCCCAACCCTGGGCGCAGACCCAGCGGTGCAGGCGCTCATCCCAATTGGCGCGTTCGGCAAAGACCCGGCGGACCAGCTGAAAGGTGTGCGGATTGAACTGAAAGACAGAGAGATTTCCGAACTCGTTGCGGTCGGAATCGAACAGCTGATAGTAGTAAATGTCGGAATGCTGGCCGAAGATCCACTTGCGGTCGGGATTCAGGTAGGTCTGCGCCGGCTTGCCCTTGATTTCATTGCGCAGCGCGTCCTGCCTTTTATTGGCGTGGGGCAGATAGAACTGCTCGAACAGAAACAGCCCGCCCGCGAGTATCGCCGCCACCACCAGAATGGGCACCACGATGCGGTACACGCTGATGCCCGTGGCTTTAATCGCGGTTACTTCGTTCGAGCGCTGCATCAGCCCCAGCGTCACCAGCACCGCCAGCAGCACGCTCAGCGGCGTCGCGTTGTATAAGAAATAGGGCGTCACGTTGAGCAGATACTCGCCCACCACCAGCGGCGAGACATGGTTGCGCAGGATATCCCCGAGCAGTTCAAAGACCGTGAACACCAGCAGCAGGGTGAGAAAGGAACCCAGAATCAGCGCCAGATATACCACGAAGTCGTGCAGAACATAATCGTCGAGAATCATGGGGAAGCGGGCGCGGAAGACCCGCCGCCGGCTGGCCACGCGCTCAAAGGCATCTCCATTATGTCCGCCGCGAAATAGAATTCCTTGCCCCGCCATCGCCCCAGGGCTGAGCGCCTTCCAATTGGCACGCAGCGAGCCGACTTCGAAGGGCTTATGCTCTGCCCGCCAGAGCAGCAGCGCCCCGGCAATGAAAAATACAAGGTCAGAGAACCATGCTCCCAGGCTGGGCGTGATTCGGCCCTGGCGGGCGAGAGTAATCCCCAGCAACGACACTGAGTAGTAGAGAAACACCAGCAGAATCGTCAGCACGAAGCCCGCCGACTTACCGCCCTTTTTCGAAGAAAGCCCCAGCGGAATGCCCACCAGCGCCAGCACGATGCAGGCGGCAGGAAGCGCGAAGCGATGGTGGAATTCGAGGTAGTACCAGCGTGCGGAGACTTTATCCACCAGCCGCGCCTGCCGCGGCAGCTCCCAGGTTCCGAGCTCGGCGATGGGAGCGGGTTCCTCATCGGACTTCGCCGCCGACTGGGGCACGGCGATGGGCAAATCGGTTTGCTCGAAGGTCGAAATCTGGTAGCGCGCCGGGTTGGAGGGGTCGGCCTCATGGGTCGAACCGTTCACCAGATGCAGGTGGAGCGCATTCGGCCCTTCGCTGACCAGAATGCCCTGCTGCGCCAGCGTGATGCGCGGCGAAGAGGGCGTGGTCATATCGGCAATGAATACACCCCTCCAAATGGCCGCGCCCCGGGCGCTGCGCACGTCCTGCACATAAAGCACCAGGCGGGGAAAGCCTTCGTAAAATACCCTTGGCTGCACCTCGA
>Ga0335081_10018521_pt1 | contig 11258 bp, 10 predicted proteins | sample Lox_Sample_35_FD_206713 | JGI IMG/M metagenome (GOLD analysis project Ga0335081, IMG submission 206713) | Soil microbial communities from Loxahatchee National Wildlife Refuge, Florida, United States - Lox_Sample_3.5 | ecosystem: Environmental > Terrestrial > Soil > Wetlands | place: USA... | reverse complement strand
GGGAGAATATTAAAATTGGAATTGACTGGAAAAATATATCGCACAAACCAACAATACCTACTCCGACTACGGATTCATTAGATATACTCAGAATGAACGCTTTTAAATATTGGGCAGGAGCCTCTGGCAAAAGTTCTGCTGAAGATGAATATATTTTTGAGGGATTTGCAAAAGTCTTAGAGGTTATTTCTCCTGAATTATTCGGCATTAAATTGGCAACATATTGAGAACAGCTATTGTATTATAGCCCCCGAAACGTGGCCTCCCTCGGCTGCGCTTCTCGAACTGCCCTTCCTCCTGTTCTGTTAGTTGTCGATGGGTTCTATAATCGCTGGTCGCGGGCGTGGCGCTCTTTCGCGCCGCCCGCACCATGCTACTACTTCCACGAAATAAAGTTTACTTCTTCTGCAGCCAAGGCATCATGGCCCGAAGCTCCGCTCCCACCTGCTCAATCAGGTGCTCGGACTCGATCTTCTCCAGTGACTTTTTCACCGGCATCCCCGCCTGGCCCTCCAGAATCCACTCCGTGGCGAATTGGCCCGTCTGGATCTGGTTGAGGATCTCCTTCATCGCCTCGCGGGACTCGTCGTTTATGATCATGCCGCCCCTCGTCATGCCGCCATACTCGGCTGTGTTCGAGACGTTGTTCCACATCCTCATGAACCCGCCCTCGTAGATCAGGTCCACGATCAGCTTCAGCTCGTGGCACGCCTCGAAGTAGGCGATCTCAGGCTGGTAGCCCGCCTCGACCAAGGTTTCGAAAGCGGCCTTGATCATCTCGGTCACTCCGCCGCACAGGTCCACCTGCTCGCCGAAGAGGTCCGTCTCTGTCTCCTCGGTGAAGGTCGTCTCGATGACTCCCGCGCGCGTTCCGCCGATGCCCTTCGCATAGGCCAGCGCCCGTTTTAGAGCGGCGCCCGAGGCATCCTGCTCAACAGCGACCAGACAGGGCACGCCCTTGCCCTCCTCGTAGGTCCTCCTGACCAGATCGCCCGGTCCCTTCGGCGCAACCATGACGACGTCGATGTTGGCTGGCGGCACTATCTGGAAGTAGCGAATGTTGAAGCCGTGGCTGAAGCCGAGGACCTTTCCCTCCTCCAGGTAGGGCGCTATCTGCTCGCGGTAGATCTTCCCCTGGTACTCGTCCGGCAGCAGGATCTGGATGTAGTCCGCGGCCTTGGCAGCGTCGGCCACGCTCATGACCTTCACTCCATCGGCCTCAGCCCTCTTCCAGGCGGCTGTGCCCGGCAGGTCAGCGGCGATGACGTCCAGGCCCGAGTCCTTCAGGTTCTCTCCCTGCGCATGCCCCTGGTTTCCCCACCCAACGATCGCTATGGTCTTGTCCTTTAGCACCCTCAGATCTGCATCCTTGTCATGGTATATCTTCACCAATCTCTTTCCTCCTTTCTCTTCCTTGCTTTATCTTTGCATTATTTTGTGTTCCCTGCTCGGTAATAATGATGGTAATGATAAAAATAGTGCCTTCATCGCACCACTTCTCTCCGTGCCTCAAGCCTTGATTACCCTCGTTCCCCTGACCATGGAGACCCTGCCGGTTCGCGCCATCTCCTTGATCCCGAACTGGCGGAGGAGCTGGACTATTGCATCTATCTTGCTCTCGTCCCCCGTCGCCTCAATGATCATCGACCTTGCCGAGACGTCGATGATCTTGGCCCTGAAGATGTTCACGATCTGCATGATCTCGCCCCGGTTCTCGCGGTCGGCGCTGACCTTGATGACCGCCAGCTCCCTCTCCACCGACTCCCCCGGTTCAAGCTCGCTCACGCGGATGACGTTGATGAGCTTGCTGAGCTGCTTTATGACCTGCTCCAGCACTACATCGTCCCCTTGCACAGTGAGGGTCATGCGCGAGTAGTCGGGGTTGTCAGTCGCCCCCACAGAGAGGCTTTCTATATTGAAGGACCTGCGGCTGAAGAGCCCGGCGATGCGCGTCAGCACAGCGGGCTTGTTCTCCACGATGACCGCGATCGTGTGCTTCATGCCCATTCCTCCGATCCCAGGATCTCCCTTCTTGAGTCCGCGTAGATCTTCTCAAGATGGCTCGTGTGAGCTTCCTCGCACCATTCCAGCTCCAGGATCTCGCTGATAGTAGCGCCTGCAGGCACCATCGGCGAGACCTTCTCAGCCGGGTTCACGATGAAATCCATGATCGTCGGACGGTCTGTGGCGAGCGCAGTGCGGATCACCGGCTCAACCTCCGAGGGCCTGGTGGCCCTCAGGCCCACGGCCCCGTAGGCCTCAGCCAGCTTCACGAAGTCCGGGCTCGTCCTGCCGAGGATGGTGGCAGAGTACCTCTTCTCGAAGAAGAGCTCCTGCCACTGCCTCACCATGCCTAGACATCCGTTGTTCAGGATCGCCACCTTCACCGGTATGTCATTCACGACCGCAGTCGCCAGCTCCTGGCTGTTCATGAGGAAGCTGCCGTCCCCAGCGATGTCGATGACCTCGCACTCGGGACGCGCCACTTTGGCACCGATGGCGGCAGGAAAGCCGTAGCCCATGGTTCCAAGCCCCCCTGAGGAGATGAACCTTTGCGGGTCCATGTGGACAAAAAACTGCGCGGCCCACATCTGATTTTGGCCGACCTCCGTGGTGATGACGGCATCGGGCGCCAGCTCGCAGAGCTTCTCGATAACGAACTGCGGCTTAATGACGTTCATGTCGGGCACGTACTTCAGAGGGTAGTCCTTCTTCCAGGCCTCAACCCTCTCGTTCCATGCGCTCTTCGGTTTAGGTTGGACTTCTTTGATAAGAGCGACAAGCGCGTTCTTCGCGTCCCCCACCACGGGGATGTCCACCCGCACGTTCTTGCCAACCTCCGCCGGGTCCACGTCGATGTGAATGATCTTCGCGTGCGAGGCGAAGGTCGCTATCTTGCCCGTCACCCGGTCGTCGAACCTCGCCCCCACAGCCATGAGAAGGTCCGACTCCTGGACTGCGTAGTTGGCATACTTCGTGCCGTGCATCCCCAGCATTCCGAGCGAGAGCGGATGGTCCTCGGGGAAGCAGCCTATTCCCATCAGCGTCGTGGTGACGGGCGCATTGATCTTCGTCGCCAGCTCGAAGAGCTCGCGATGAGCTAAGGCATACCTCACCCCGCCTCCCACGTAGATCACAGGCCGCTCGGCCTCCATGAGCGCCTTCGCAGCCTTCTTGATCTGCATCTCGTGCACCTTCGTCGAGGGGTGGTAGCCCGGAAGGTTCACCTCAGGCCAGGTGAACTCGACCTCCTCCACAGTCACGTCCCGTGGCAGGTCGATGAGCACCGGCCCCGGACGCCCTGAGCGGGCAATGTAGAAGGCCTCCCTGAAGACCCGGGATATGTCCTTCGCGCTTCGCAGGAGGTAGTTGTGCTTGGTTATGGGAAGGGTGATGCCTGTGATGTCCGCCTCCTGGAATGCATCCTTCCCGATCATGAAGGTGTTCACCTGGCCTGTGATGGCCACCATCGGCACTGAGTCCATGTAGGCGTTGGCGATGCCCGTGACCAGGTTCGTGGCGCCTGGGCCTGAGGTGGCGATGCAGACTCCGACCTTCCCTGTAGCGCGGGCGTAGCCGTCGGCCATGTGCGCTGCACCCTGCTCGTGGCGCACCAGGATATGGCGAATCTCGGAGTGATAAATGGCATCGTAGAGCGGCAGCAGTACTCCGCCGGGAAGTCCGAATACCACATCCACGCCTTCCCTCTTCAGGCTCTCCAGTACCGCCTCGGCCCCTGTCATCTTTCGGGGCGCGTCCCCATCATTGCCGGGACACTCTCTGTCATCTGTCAGTGACAATTGACCTCTCCTCCTCTTCAAGGCGCATCAGACGGTTGATGCCTTCGAGCACTGCCTCGACTGATGCCATGATTATGTCAGCTCCTGCTCCTCTGGCAGTTATCTTCCTGTCAGCCATCGCCATCGTCACCCAAACTTCCACCAGCGCATTAGTTCCACCCGTTATCGCATCCACGTGGTATTCATCGAGGCGCACGTCCGCAACGCCCGAGATCGCCCGCCGAATTGCGTTTATCGCTGCATCGACAGGCCCGACACCCGTCCCTGCCTCCAGCTTCTCGGAGCCCGAGAGGTGGATCTTCACCGATGCAGTCGGAGTCACTGTGTTTCCTGCCACTACCGTCAGCTCCTTCAGCGATACCTTCGGCTCCTTCTGGATGGAGAGCACTGTATCGGCTATCGTCTGCAGGTCAGCGTCAGAGACGCGCTTGCCCTTGTCGCCCAGCTCCTTCACCCTTGAGACGATCTGCGCGAGCTGCTCCTCCGTAGCGCAGATGCCAAATTCGCGCAAAGCGAGCTCGACGGATGCTCTCCCGGCGTGCTTTCCGAGCACGATGCGCCTCTTTCGGCCCACTGTCTCCGGGCTCATGGGCTCGTAGGTCTTGGTGTCTGCCAGGAGGCCGTGCACGTGAATTCCCGCCTCGTGAGTGAAGGCATTCTCCCCAACTATCGCCTTGTTGGGCGAGAGCGGGAGGCCAGTCATCCTCGAAACCAATCTGGAAAGCTGGTAGAGGTCCCGGCATTTGATCCCCGTCTTCAGGCCATACAGCGACTCCAGTGTCATGACGACCTCCTCCAGGCTGGCGTTTCCCGCGCGCTCGCCGATCCCGTTTATAGTCACGTGCGCCTGCGATGCGCCGCTGCGCAGCGCCGCCACTGTGTTGGCCGTGGCCATGCCGAAGTCGTTATGGCAGTGTATGCTGATCGGAGCCGGGAGACAAGAGAGGCATCCTATGACCTCACACGTCCTCTCGGGGACCAGAACTCCCACTGTGTCGCAGAAGGCCAGCCTGTCTGCCCCGGCCTCAATGCCAGCCTTGTAGAGGTTGGTCAGGTAATTAAGATCAGCCCTGCTGGCATCCTCGCCCGAGAGCTCCACTATCAGGCCGTGCTCTTTGGCGTACTCAGTTACCTCAACCGCCCTGCGTATCACGGATTCTCTGTCAGACTGAAGCTTTCTCTCGATGTGAAGGTCCGAGACTGGCACCACGAGATGCACCGAGTCCACATCGCAATCGAGCGCCGTGTCAACATCTCCGGTCAGCGCCCGAACGTAGCTGCAAATCTCTGCATCGAGGCCGAGAGCCGCCACCCCCTTGATGGATTGGCGCTCACCCTCCGAGGTCATGGCCGAGCCAGCCTCTATTACCTGCACCCCCAGGGCGTCAAGGCCGCTGGCAATGGCAAGTTTCTCCTCCATGGTCAAAGATACGCCTGGCGTCTGTTCACCGTCACGCAGAGTCGTGTCGAGAAATCGGACTTTGCTAGATAAAGCGATCCCACGCATTCATCTCTATCACCTTTGGCAAGAAAGCCGGTTCTCGGCCTTTTGATCTTTAATGATTGATAAAGCTGACGACGTAATGAGTTCCTCCGACCATTCCTAGAATTATTTTCGGGCCATTCCCTAATCCTCTCAGGATATTTCGATATTTCCCGAAAATACCAGAACTTCCACAAGCCCTCCTCCAAGCGCAAGCCTTACTTGAAACTGCCTCAGGCGTTAGTTCGCGAGAGATCCCTGAACAGGGCGGGCTATAAGCTGATATTTTCGTCGAATGACGTTTTGAGGGGAACATTTAAAGCTGAAAAAAACGGAAAGCAGCCTCGAGAATGTGGAGGTTTAGGAAAGAATGAAGCTTGAGAGATCCATGATCTTTGCCGTTATGCTTTTTTGTCTCATTACGCTCTTTTGCCAGATCATCTCTCCAGCGCTCGCAGGGGTGGGCTGCGGGACCAACTGGATGGGAGATACGAGTGGCGACACTGATTTTTGGGTGAGCAAGAACACGAATCCTGATTCGCCCGCCCCGACCATAGCGAAGGAAGGAATACCGATCAAGCCTTCCCTGATATTGAGCCTGACGCCAGATAAGCCGAGCCCGCAGCTGGCTGGCACCGCCATCACCTGGAGTGCCAAGGTCTCCGATAGTATCGAGGACAGGACCCTCTATGACTTCTATCTGAAGGGGCCATCCACTAACGGCCTTCAGGCAGATAAAACCGGGTGGACAGCCAAAAACTCCTGGACCTGGAATTCGACAGGGGTGATTGCCGGGGAATATCAGGTAGAGGTCAGGGTGAAGGATAAGGCCAGCACCAAGAAATTCGACGACCGAAAAGCTGAGAGCTATCTCATCGAGGAAACGACAAAAAATGGTACAGCGGTTTCAGGGGAATCCCATCCAGAGTCCGCTTCTTCCGGGAGAGCAACGACGAAGCCAGAGCAAGCCGCGGATCAGGCCTCCAAAAATTACGACTCGTCCGCTTCAAATATGAATATGCCTGATACAAAGCCTCTCACCATGGCCTCCGAAACCACAAGCAATGGTGTGAGAATAGGCAGTATAGCCTCGACAAAGGCGAGCGCAACAGCCTCAAATTCCGTTTCGGCATCCACGGGTGTCGATTCCCAACCTTCATCCAAGCCTGAGACTGACAGCTATTCCGGGGTCAACATGAATATGCCTGATACCAAGCCCATTCCTCTGGTCTCCGCCAGCACTGCAGATGCGGATAATCAGGCAGAAACTGCTACATCCGCAGATACGCAGGATGACCAGACCTCGCCCGAGTCCGACAAGCCCTCTGTTATGGATGTCGAAGGCAAGTGGACCATCGGACTGAAGGAGCTCGGCAGCTCCATGGACCTCATATTGATTCAGTCGGGTGATACCGTCATGGGCTATGGCACCCTCAACGATCATGGCAACAAGATCCCTCTGATGGTAACAAGTGGGTCGGTGGCAGGATCATCTCTCAAACTGGATGTCAAGACCGTGGTGGGCGATTATGTGAATCAGATAGACAAGAGCTTCAACCTGGACCTGGTCAAGGTTGATAGACAGATCTCCGGCAGTTATGAGGCCTACTCGGGAGAAACCTTCGACGGCCAGGGAAAGGTTACCGCAAGCAGATTTGGTTCATAAGAGGGTAGTGAACTATGCCAAAGTGGTGGCTCAAAAGGAGGTTGAAAATATGAAACTTCAGATGGCATTGATGGTTGTGGCGCTGATTACGGCATTGTTCACCTTCCAGGCAGCCTCAGGCTGCGGACATTGGGTGATCCGCGATAATACAGATTACCTTAAAGACCCAATCTTCGACGATGCAGTGAATGCATCCACGATGAGCGGCGCAGCAGGATCAGAGAACGCAAATGATAATGCGATGACGGATAGCATTAAGCCAACGCCCGAAGCGAAGAAGAACGTGGAAAAAGAGCCTTCAGTCCCGGATGTCTCAGGCAAGTGGCTCTTCAAGCTGCCGGCAAACCTGGGAGGAGGCCTTGATCTGATCCTCGTGCAGTCGGGCAGCAGGCTCCAGGGTTACGCACAGGTGGCAGAGAATGGAAGCCACGTCGCAGCGACTGCGACCGGCACTGTGTCCCAAGACTCAGTGAACCTGGATGTCAGGACCGTCAAGTCAACGGAGACCAGGAAGCTGAACCTCGCACTTTACAAGAACTCTCTCGAGGGGAGCTGCGAGCTTTACGAAGGAGATAAGCTTCTGGAAAGAGGGAATACGACTGCAATCAGAAATGGGTCATGAAGCTTGGCTGTATATGGTCGAGCAGTTCCAATCGCCGATCCTGCGGCTTCCCTCTTACTATTTATGATACGGCTCATGGTGCATTATCCTGAAGCCCCGATAGAGCTGCTCAAGAAGTATCAAGCGCATCATCTGGTGAGGAAAGGTCATGCGGGAGATGGAGAGGACAAGATCTGCTCTCTTTAGCACTGCCCCGGCGAGTCCTCGAGGGCCTCCAATCACCCACTGAGTCTCCTTTTGCCCCTCCATGAGCTGCTCCTCCAGCCAAGCCGCCAGCTCCAAGGAGTCAAGAGATCTTCCCCGTCTGTCCAGGACGATCACAGGACCCTCGTGCCCGTTCATTCGCCTCAGAATGGACTCTGCTTCCTGATCCAGAGACCTTTGCTCCTGGGCCGCGGAACCGCCTTCCGGGACGCGGGCTTCAGGAACCTCTACCACCTCAAGGCGCGCATATGGCCTGATGCGGCGCTCGTAATCTGCCAGAGCGTCCTGCCAGTAGCGCTCACGGATTCTGCCGACTGCAATTATTCTTGTTATCATATCTTCGTTAGTCCTTCGCGCAACTTGACCCATGTTCATGAAATCATGGCTAATAATTCTACGTCAGGCTCGGTGAGCCGAAGGAAACAATCCGGAGGCGATCCGAAGGAGGGAAACTGAAGTTTTGGGATTATCCAGATCAATGGTCATGAGGCATGCCCTATAAGCAGCTGCGATACGTTAATCAAGGGATGAAAACATCATTGATCTAATTCGAGATCGATAGCGGGGATCCATGCATGAATCAGGATAGCGAAAATTGGCAGGGGTATGAATGGACTGCTCTATCTGTCACTACCATAGGCACGCTTCTCGCCTCTGTCCAGGGTTCTGCTCTACTCATTGCACTACCTGAGATTCTAACGCACTTGAAGACCGACTTCATAACCATAATGTGGGTTATTCTGAGCTTCATGCTCATCACGACTGCATTTGTGCCTGTGGTCGGACGATTAGCCGATATGTTCGGGCGCAAGAACCTCTATAATGCAGGTTTTGCCATCTTCACCTTGGGATCTCTCCTCTCCGCCTTCTCTCAACCCCAATTCCACGGCTGGGATCTTGTGTTCTATCGCATCGTCCAGGGAATCGGAGGAGCAATGCTCTTCACGAATGGTGCGGCCATTGTCACGGATGCTTTCCGCAAAGGGAGAATCGGATTGGGTCTCGGTGTGAATCAGATCGCATTGGCTGCTGGTTTCCTGCTTGGGCCAGTCATAGGCGGCATCTTGACCGCTATATCATGGCAATGGGTTTTTCTGATAAACGTCCCTTTGGGCATCTTCGGCACAGTCTGGGGCTTTATTAGGTTGCGGGAACCCGTCGCTTTGGCTTCCAACCAGCGTTTTGACTGGATGGGCAGCCTCACCTTTACGATAGGCCTGGGATCGCTTTTGCTCGCGGTTTCCCTGATCGCCTTCCCGCTAATCGGCATAAGTTACGTTTATACCTTGTTCCTTTGCGCAATTTTTGGCTTGACAACTTTCTTTATCGTTGAGAGGCGCACAAGCCAACCCATGCTGGACTTTGAGCTTTTTCGCGACAAGCTCTTTGCTTATTCCTGTGCAGCCAATGCCTTGAATGGCCTTGCAAGAGGCGCGGTGCTTTTCGTTCTGATTTTCTTCCTCCAGGGGCCCTATGCGCAGGATCCGCTCTGGGCGGGAATAATGATGGCACCTTTTGGCGCTGCGTTCATGGTCATCGGACCAATCTCAGGCTATCTCTCAGATAGATACGGCGCCAGAGGTCTGGCTACTGCCGGGCTGTTGGTATCTGCTTTGGGGTTGGCAGGTTTGAGCACAGTCGTCAGCGCTACATCCTACTGGGTGCTAGCTGTCTTCATGGCTCTGATGGGCGGCGGCTCAGGCCTCTTTGCATCGCCTAATATGAACGCCATCATGTCCTCGGTCCATCCAGGCCAGAGAGGAATAGCGGCAGGCACCAATGCGATGCTGATGAATACAGGGCAGATGCTGAGCATAGCAGTAGCATTTCCTTTGGTGCTCAGCCGCATACCCTTGGATATAATGTTTCATGTCTTTCTTTACGGTGGAGGCATGGCCGGCACGCCTCAGGCTCTGGCAGATTTCGAAATGGGCACTCATGAGGCGTTCCTGGTGTCCTTCGCTGTTACTTTAATCGCTGCGGTGGTCTCATTTCTCAGACCTTCTTTCAAAAAGGGAACCTAGAAGCCAGCATGTCCAGGGATTTGATGATTTCTTGAGACTGCAGTCTTCATGCCAAGATCCTCTTATCCAGAGAAGAGAAGCAGCCTGACCAATTGGTACGAGGATTACAGAACGAGATGAACAGCTTCGTAGAAATCTTGGAATGGGATGGATTCGACTCCCACAATCCAATGGCTCAGCGAACTACGAGGACTGGCAGCTTTGAGCTATGAACAACTTTCTCTGCCACACTGCCCATGAGGAACTTCTCCAGGCCAGTTTTTCCGATGCTGCCTATCACTATTACGTCTATCTGCTTATCCTCCGCAATCTTCAAGATCTCAGTGGGAGGATTACCCTCAACAATCAGTCTTTCGCTTGCGACACCGGATGCTCTTGCGAGTTCATCCATCTGTAGCGTGGCCTTATTTCCGACTTCCCTGATGCCTGCCAATACAGTATCGACTGCCTCTGGGCTGACTCCTCCAAAGGGTGAGATGAGACCTGCCGGGGAAATAAATTTGCCTACATCGACGACATAGAGAATGGTGACTTTGCCCCCTGAGAGCCTGGCCAGCTCTATGCCTGCCTTCCCCGCTATTTCGCTATTTTTCGATCCGTCAGTTGCGATAAGAATACTTTTGAACATGAGAGCGTTATTGGCGTTCGAACATGATAATTATTTTGGTTGTCTGGCAGCGGATCGCTCGTGATTAACCAAATAGTTGATCTTTGGACACCTCGTATATCCAGAAGTTCGTTTCAATGTCAGATTTTAGATCTACTAAACCAAAATGCTTGATTGGATTGACCTCTATCGCCATCGATCTCAATTAATGGAGCACACGGGAAATAATGAAGGGCGCAGCATGCACCTGCGCCATGACCAGCCTGGCAGTTCACATCCCGCGGGTCCTGCCTTGTTGGACTGCTCGGTTCCTTCAGACAGCATGACCCGCATCAGCTTTTCTCAATGGATTTCGCTTCATTCTGGCCGCAGGTCGAACAGCTCTGGTTTTTCCTCAAAGGAGGATCAGCTCTTCCTGGTTCTCCGGATCTCGAACGAACTCAAAGACGATGCGGTATTCGAAATCTACAGTGCAACCCGAGGAGCCAGCCAGATCTCCCGTCAGTTTGTGCGCATGAAGTGTCGGGGAAAATGCATCGCCGGCAAGCAATTCCAGCGCATGATCGATTTTGTCCTGCACGTCCTGGAGGCTTCTGGCTTCTCCGCGGATGATTCAGAAGAGAATATAATACTTGCACTGACAGTCCTGCTATTCGGGCGTTCTCATCGATCCAAGATCGATACGAGGAACTTCAGATAGGTTGCACGAGCCGGAAAGGCTGCTCTTCAAGACCCTGAATGACGCCAAAGCCTACATCGCCCGCAAGACACCGGCTCTGGAGGTGCTCTTCAGGGCGGTGGGAGATTATCTGGATGAGGCTCAAGGGTCGGCGGGGGCTACGGGGTGGGATG
>Ga0335081_10018520_pt1 | contig 11258 bp, 9 predicted proteins | sample Lox_Sample_35_FD_206713 | JGI IMG/M metagenome (GOLD analysis project Ga0335081, IMG submission 206713) | Soil microbial communities from Loxahatchee National Wildlife Refuge, Florida, United States - Lox_Sample_3.5 | ecosystem: Environmental > Terrestrial > Soil > Wetlands | place: USA: Florida... | reverse complement strand
AGCACTTCGCCCGGCGTCAGCCCATGGCCCTCGGCCTGCGCCTCCTGCTCGGCGCTGATCGGCGCGCCGCCATAAGCCAGAACCTCCGTCGGCCGCCACAGCTTGAGCAGGATCAGAAGCAGCGCGAAGCACACGATTGAGCCGATGACGTCAGGCAGATAGGGGCCGAGATAGACCGCCGTCGGCAACTGCCCGGCGATGTAGCCAAGCGAGCCGACAATGGCGAGCGGCCATGCCGACCACATGCCTTTGCTGCCCGAGACGAGATAGAGCAGGATCCATGGCGGCAGCAGCGCCAATATGGCGACGATCTTGCCGACCGAGGCCGAATAAATCGGCAAGAGGTCGACGAAGCTCATGCCGAGCGTGCCGGCCGTGACGGTGGCAAGCGCGATGATCGGCGCGCCCAAGGCGCCGTAGGAGACCGGCGCGTTATTGGCGATCGCCGCCACGCGAATCGCATCGAGGTCGGGAATGCCGATGGCGATCAGAATGGGGGCGACGAAGGCCCACGGGTATCCGAAGCCGACCAGGCCTTCGAGCAGCGCGCCGAAGGCCCAGGCGAACAGAATGGTCTGCACCCGCACGTCCCGGGTTCCCTGTTGCACCAGCCAGCGCCGCAGCTTGTCGAAAGCGCCCGTGGTGACCAGCGTATTGAACAGCATCACTCCCCAAAACGTGATCCAATCGACGTTCCAAATGCCGGTGGCAGAGCCGTAAACATAGGCCAGAACGCCGTCGCCGAAGGGCATCTTCCAGACCCAGAGTCCGAGCAGGAAGGTGATGATCGATCCGATCAAGACCGCGAGCCAGGCCGACATGCGCAAGCCGGCGAGCAGGAACAACAAGAGGACGACCGGAATGAGCGCCACCAGCCAGGTCAGGAACAGATTTCCGGTGGGATCCAGGATTTGCGTAAACATGGCTGCTTCCTCCCCATCAAATGCCGCAATGTTCGTTTTTTGTCGCCCGTGGCGCGGCCGAGATGCGGCAATGGCGCGCAATGTGCCACCACGGAGGCGATTTTATTGGCGGCGTGCCGCAAATTTAGGCGAATTCGTTGCCGATGGCTACCGCTTATCGGATACACCACGGCGGATGCTGCAATAGACTGTGGATAGCTTTGTGATCGTGCGGTGCACCATTGGCGCATTTCGGCTCACTTGTTGCTGGGCCGCTTGCTTTATTTTGGTTCCATTGGGCTCATGCCGTTTGCCCTGATGACGTGATGCTGCACGGTGGATGGCGCTTTGCATTGCGCCCTCACCCTTAAACCGCGGAGGTTTTCTGTGAAACGACTTGCCGCCACGCTCGCCACCATGTGGCGCTTGGCCATCCCTTATTTCCGCTCGGAGGATCGCTGGCCGGGTCGGATCTTGCTCGGCGCGGTCATCGGCATCGAGCTGTCGATCGTCGCCATCAACGTGATCCTCAATTACTGGTACAACGGCTTTTACAACACCCTGCAGAACCACGACTGGAACGGCTTCGTCTGGTACATCCTGGTCTTCTGCGGGCTTGCCGCGGTCTACACCGTGCTCGCCGTCTATCAGAACTACCTCAATCTTTGGCTGCAGATTCGCTGGCGGCGCTGGATGACGCAGACTTATCTGCGGCAATGGCTGAACACCGCGAACCATTACCGCATGCAGCTTCTCGGCGACGCCGCCGACAATCCGGACCAGCGCATCGCCGACGATCTGCAGATGTTCGTGCAGAGCACGCTGTCGATCGGACTCGGGCTGTTGAGCTCCTGCGTGACCTTGGGCTCTTTCGTCGTCATCTTGTGGAAGCTGTCGGAGGCGGCGCCGCTGCATTTGTTCGGCGTCCCGATGGCCATACCGGGCTATCTGGTGTGGGCCGCGCTGCTCTATGCCGTCGTCGGCACCATGTTCACGCATTTGATCGGCTGGAAGCTTATTCCGCTCAATTTCCAGCAACAGCGCTACGAGGCCGACTTTCGCTTTAATCTCGTGCGCACCCGCGAGAATTCCGAGCAGATCGCCGCCCTGCACGGCGAAGCCGCCGAACGCGAGCGTCACTTGAACCGCTTCGGGCTCGTGGTGTCGAACTGGATCGCCATCATGCAGCGGCAGAAGCAGCTGACGTTCTTCACGCAAAGCTATTCGCAGGCTTCGGTGATCTTTCCCTATCTGATGGTGAGCCCGGCCTATTTCTCCGGCGCCATGCAGCTTGGCGGCCTGATGCAGACCGCCTCCGCTTTCAACAGCGTGCAGACCGCGCTGTCCTACTTCGTCACGGCCTATCAATCGATCGCGCAATACCGCGCGGTGGTCACGCGGTTGTCGGGTTTCGAAGACGCCATCGTCGCCGGCCGTGACGTCGCGCTGACGCCACCCGCCGTCGAGGTGCTGCCGCGCGAAGCGTCGAACGTGATTTCCATCGATCAATTGAGTGTGCGCCTGCCGAACGGCGAGCCGCTCGTCAATGCCGAGAATATCGTGCTGACGCCCGGCGAGCGCGTTCTCGTTACCGGGCCGTCGGGCGCCGGCAAATCGACACTGTTCCGCGCCGTCGCCGGCATCTGGCCGTTCGGCTCGGGCCGCGTCTTGGTGCCGAAGGACGCCAAAGTAATGCTGTTGCCGCAGCGGCCGTATTTCCCGGTGGCCCCGCTTGCGGCTGCGGTCAGCTATCCGGCCCGAGCTGGCGCGTTCGACGACAAACGCATCGCCGAGGTGATCGCAGCAGTCGGACTTCCCGAATGGAGCGGAAAGCTTGGCGAGGAAGCGCATTGGAACAGGATGCTGTCGCAAGGCGAGCAGCAGCGTCTGGCGATCGCGCGTGCGCTCTTGCAGGAGCCCGATTATCTCTTCCTCGACGAAGCCACCGCTTCGCTCGACGAGGCCGCCGAAGCCGCGTTGTATCGGCTCCTGCAGGAACGGCTCAAGGGCACCACGATCATTTCCATCGGCCACCGCTCGACGCTCGGCGCGTTCCACCGCCGCCGTGTTGAAGTCGTCTGCGGCGATGGCGCTTCGCAGGTGCGCGACGTGCCGTTGGTCTCGGCGGCGGAGTGAATACCCGCCGCTGCGAGGAGCGGTGCAACGCGGTAATCCCGACAATCCGATCTTTGATGCTTCGTTTCGATCTGGCGGCGATGATAAAAAAACGGCCGGGCATTTCTGCCCGGCCGCTTCCTAGCTTGCTCAGCCGATGTTACTTCAGGCCGCTGAGATTGGCGGCGAAGGAAAGCTTGGCGATATAGGCCGGGCCGCACCAGTTGGAACCCAGACCATTCGGGTTTTGGGTGGTGATGTTGCTCGTCGAGAATGACGAGTTCGAAGCGCTGGTGAAGGCGTTACACTCGGATTTGGTCAGGTTGGTGTCGTAGTAGCGCAGATCGAGCGTGAAGGCCTTGTAGGTCCAGCCGAAGCCCGCGTCCCACGTGGTGTAGCTCGTGTATTTCACCCCGAAGGCGAAAGGCGAGCCGGCGATATCAGTGCCGTAGAAGGAATTGCTCGTACCCAAATCCCAATAGCCGAGGTCAGCGGAGATATAGCCGCCAAGGCCGGTATTGGCCGGGAACCACGAGCTCGGCGCCGTAAAGGTCAAGTTGCCAGTCGAAAACCAACCCCAGGCACCGGTGCCGGACACGTTCGGCGAGTACCATTCCTGCACGCCGGCGGCCCACTGGTCGTTAAACGTGTAGGTCGCTTTGCCGTAGACTTCCCAGAAGCTCGCGTTGGCCACCGCCTCGTTGCCGCCGAGGGGCTGTCCGTTTTTATTTGCCACAAACAAGTTGGCTGGGTTGGCGCAAGAACTGGCTGCAGTATTCGGAGGAGCATTCGGACCCGTCACGCCGTAGCAATTGCCGCCGGGGTACCAGTAGTACCAAGCGCCAAAGTCGAGGGCGAGCTTGTCGAAGGTCGGGCGAACACCGCCGTAGAAGTCGATTTCGGCGGCGGCATTGTTCGGAAAATCGATGCTTTCGCCCGAGATGCCGGCATACCACTGCAGGCTCGACGTTTGATTGTAGCGCAGCTCGAAACCGGCCTGGCTCGACGGTTGATGCGCCGATTGCGTGATGCCGCGGAAGTTATAGTCCGTCATCAACGCGGCGGAGATGGCGACGTCCCACGGCGAGGGCGGCGGCGCCGGCGCTGCCGGAGGCGCTTTGGTTGCCATGTCGGCAGCCATTGCAGAACTGGCCAAACCGGCCACCAACGCCAAGGATAAAGCGACTCTTTTCATAACTAGCCCCTTCTATTGTCCCTGCCTGTACTCGGGTGACCCCAACGTCCGCAGCCGGTACAGAGCCAATTCCCGCAGCGCCACTCATCCAAACAAACTTGCGCGGCTTGAACCTTCACGAATTCTTCAATTTCCTTACCATTCAGCCAAGATTAAAACGGCGGCAAATGCTGACTTTTTATGCGTTTACGGGATAACTTCACCGTTTCTTACAAGGTGTGGCAGGCCGGATACACTTTTGGGCATTTGTCCCGGTTGGCCATACGTGAATTCCCCGATAGGCCCGAACGGAGCGTGGAGTCATGAAAGCAACTGTCGACGGCGAGATCGTTGCCCAGAGCAACGATGTCATTGAATGCAAGGGTTATCAGTACTTTCCGCGCGGCGCCGTGCGCTTGGACTGGCTGGAAAAGGCCGAGAAGACCGCCGACGATCGGGCCTGCCCGCACGGCGTTCAATTCTACGATGTCGTCGTCGGCGGCACTCGACACCCGCGCGCCGCGTGGTCCTACGAATCGCCCCGCCCGGAGATGAACGACGTCGGCGGCCGATTCGGCTTCTGGCAGGACGTCGAGGTCGGATAACCGCCTAGCCCGGGCCGCGGCGCGCGAAAACCCCGGAAGCGCCTTGAGTTATCGGGCCGGATTTTCGCTTTGCTCAGCCCGGGTGGATCGAATTACGCCGCCTGCTTCTTGCGATTCGCCTCGAGCCGCGTGTCGACCAGCGCCACGGTCGCATCGAGAACCGGGTTGCTCAATCCCCTCTGCTTGGCGATGAGCTGCACGAGCTTGTCGGCCCGCTCGATGTTGGGAGCACCGTTCTGCAGGGCGCGGGCGGCCGAGGCCGGACGCGTCAATGACTGCGCCGCCGCGGCGTACTTCTCGAACGGCACCAGGTCGTCCGGCTTGGCGCCAAGCTTGACGCAGAGATCGTTGACGAAGTTGTACACCGAACGCGATGTCTCGATATCGCTGTGCACGGCTTCTTGTGCGGTGCGCATGCCGTCCTTGGTGACGCAGCGATAATTGCCGGCGCACAGCATCGCCCATTTGGCGAGCGGCACAAAGATCGACTCGTAGACCTTCAGCTTGACCGGCAGCTCGATCTTGCCTTCCGGGGCATCGAAACGCGCCGCTTCGACATCATGCTCCAGGTGACGCAGGATCGCCGTATCCTTGTCGTCCTCGAAGCGCGCGCATTTGAAATTCGTCGGCAGCGTGACCAGAAGCTCGTTCGCCTTGCCGTCGGGGGGCCGAATCGCCTGCGGATCGGGACTGTTCAGCGTGATCTTCTTCGGATCGACCGAGTCCCACACCCGCGGATCGGTATAGGCAGCCTCCAGCGCCTTAAAATCCAGGCCGGGGATGCGCTTGATATAAGGCAGCGGCGGCATGTTCATGATCGACATGCACGGCACGCGCGATCTCCCGACCGCGTCGAGCAGTTCGCGCACGCCGGGCGAGCGATATTGCGGCTCCTGCATGCACAGGCCGATCAAGTCGTATTGCTTCGGATCGACCCCGGCCGCCGGACCCGCCGTCACCTTGCCGGGAAGCTTGCGCGACTCCAGCAGGACTGGATCCTTGCGGCCGCGTACCGGCAGACGCACCTTGAACCCTTCGGCGTTGATCAAATCGGCTTCGGCGGGGAGACAGACCAGGTGGATCGAATGACCGCCGAACAAGAGCTTCGAGGCGAGCAGCGATCCGTAGGACGCGCCCATCAGCAAAATGTTGTAAGTCGCCGGCATAACGCACCTCCTCGGGTAACAGCGGAACGGCCGACGCGGTCGGCCAAGTTCAGGTCGGAAAGGGATCGGCGGCCATCTGCGGCCGTCCGTCAATTATTGCAATGCTAATAGCCCCGCAAAGCCGAGGCAATGCGGGGCCAAATGCCGCGCGGCACGTCGAACGAAAGACCTAACTGCTGCTGCCGCCGAAGCCGGAACCCGCCGGCGTGGTCCATGACGGGGCCGGTGCGGGTTCGGGTTGCGGTGCGGGGGCCGCTACGGGCTTCGGCCGTGGCGCCGCCTTACGCTTGGGTGCAGCCTTCTTTGCTGCTTTCTTCACGGTCTTCTTTGCTTTCGCCTTCAGCATTTTCTTCTTGGCCGGTGCGGCCTTCTTCTTTTTCGCTGGTTTCTTCTTCGCCTTCGATTTCTTCGCCATGATCGACCTCCCGATCTCGCTATTGAAACTCGACGTTGCGGCCCCATTGCAGAGACCGCCAAGTGCAATTCCGCGCGGACCGAGCGCCCTCAGCCCGCTGTGCCGACGAGGCGCATTGCCGTGTGCGGCCGATGCTCCCGCAGCCTTGGCGGACAACCTCCCCCCGTAGCCCAATCGATCAACTCGACTGTATGGACGGCTGGAAGATCCGTGCCCGCTGCGATCTGCGTGAGACAGCCGATATTGCCTGCTGCAATCACGTCAGGTCGCAATCTCTCGATAGTCCCGACTTTACGCTCGCGCAACCTGTTTGCGATGTCGGGCTGCATAATATTGTAGGTCCCGGCCGAGCCGCAGCACAGGTGACCGTCCGGCACGTCCTTCACCACGAAGCCGAGTTTGCTCAAAAGCTCCTTGGGCTGGCGGATGATGCGCTGGCCGTGCTGCAGCGAGCAGGCGGAATGGTACGCGACAACCAGCGCCGGCGTGTCTCGCTGCAGCTGCAACGGCAGACCGGCGAGATATTCGGAAACATCCTTGGCGAGGCTCGATACGCGGGCGGCGCGAGCGGCATAGACCGGGTCGGTTCGCAGCATGAAGCCGTAATCCTTGACCGTCGTGCCGCAGCCCGAAGTGTTGATCAGGACCGCGTCAGGGCCGTCGATCGCAGTCCAGGCATCGATATTGGCCCGCGCCTGCGCCAGCGCCTCGGCCTCGCGGCCCATGTGATGGACCAGCGAGCCGCAACAGCCGGCACCCGCCGGCAGCACCACCTCGACGCCATGCCGGGTCAGCACGCTGACGGTCGCCGCATTGATAGCGGGCATCAGAAGGTCGTTGACACAGCCGGCCAGCAGCGCGACGCGCCCCTTGCGCGTGCCTATCGCGGCAAAGGTTTGCGCCGCGAGCGGCCGATGCGGGGCCCGCCACGGCGACAGCCGCAGCATGGCAGCAAGCCGCTTGAGTCCAACCGCCGCCGCGAGAGGTGCGAACGGTTTGCCGACACGCGCCGCCTGCAGGGCCAGCCGGAAGCGGTGCGGATACGGCATCAGCCTGGCGAGAATTGCCCGCAACAAACGATCGCCAAACGGGCGGCGGTAGGTGTCTTCGATATGGCCGCGGGCATGGTCGACCAGATGCATGTAATGGACGCCAGACGGGCACGTCGTCATGCAGGCGAGACAGGACAGGCAGCGGTCGATGTGCCGCGTCACTTCCGCCGTCGCCGGCCGGTCCTGTTCCAGCATGTCCTTGATGAGGTAGATGCGCCCACGCGGCGAATCGAGCTCATTGCCGTCGAGCAAGTAGGTCGGGCAGGTCGCGGTACAGAAGCCGCAATGCACGCAGGCGCGCAGAATCTTGTCGGCCACCGCGATGTCCGGATCGGCAAGCTGCGCCAGGGTGAAATTCGTCTGCATGGCTCACACCCCTGCCCACATGCGCCCGGCATTGAGCACGCCTTGCAAATCGAAGCCTTCGCGCACGCGCTTGGTCAATGCGGCGAGCACCGGCGGCTCCGGCGTGAACACGTCGACTGAGGCGCGTACCGCGACCGGCGCGCGAATAAGCGTGGCATGCCCGCCGTTGGCGGCGACCATGGCGTGCACGAGCGGCGCGTGGGCGTCATGCGTCGCCGGTATCGCGGCCCAGATCAGTCCGCCGCCCCAATCGTAGAGCAGTTCCGCACCGGTCGTGCCGGCGAGGGCGGCGCCGACAATGGCGCCCTGCGTCGGCGCCGTCGAAATGCGCCACACGTCCCGCTTGCCGGCGGAACCGTCCGCCGCGAACGGCATGACATCGCGGATTGCGCGCCACAGCGCCAGTGAATCCGCCTCGCCCAGCGCGCCGAGCGATCCGAACGGCGCCAATATGTTTTCCAGGAGGTTTTTGCGTTGCGCCACCGACGGCGCCACGCCTTCAAGGCGGAACGCCGTCACCGCCGTTTGCGCCGACGCCGATTGAGCAATCCGCCCCGCAACGGCGGCCGACAGATGCGCGGCACCCGACACGTCCGCGAAGGAAGAGAGCGCCGCCGCCATGGCCTTGCTCGCGGCGGCATCGTCGAGGGCGAGCACCACAATCGTCGCTTCGGTTTCGGCTTTGGGCAGAGTCTTGACGGTAACGTCGGTCATGGCGGCAAGCGTGCCCCATGAGCCGGCGATGAGCTTGCACAGATCGTAGCCGGTGACATTCTTGACCACGCGGCCGCCGGACTTGAAGGTCTCGCCGCGACCGGAAACGGCATTCACGCCGAGGAAATGATCACGCGCGGCGCCGGCTTTGATGCGGCGGGGACCGGAAAGATTGGCGGCGATGGCGCCGCCGATGGTTGCGGCGCCGGCAACGCCGCCCAAAAGCGCGGCGTAATCCATCGGCTCGAAAGCGAGCTGCTGCTTGCGCGAGGTCACCAGCGCCTCGATATCGGCGAGCGGCGTTCCGGCCTTGGCTGACAACACAAGCTCTTCCGGCTCGTAAAGCGTGACGCCCGAAAGCGATGAAAGATCGAGCGTCGCATCCCATTGCGCGGCGCGGCCGATGCCGCGTTTGCTGCCGTGGCCGACGACCTCGAAGGTCTTGCCGTTGGCGAGAGCCCACTGGATCGCTTGCTCAACTTCAGAGGCGTCGCGCGGTTTGAGATTGTCGGTCATCGGCTTGCATCATTCCGCGGCATCGGCCGCGGGCGCGGAATCCGCGAACACCGGCATGATGTCGCGGGCAAATCGGCGCAACTGCGCGATGCCGCCGGAAATCGTGAGCAGCACGTAAGCGGCGCCCGCGCCGCGCACCGCTTCCAGCATTGTGCAAATTTCATCCGGCGTACCGAACAACGCATTCTCCTCCGTGCCGCCGGCCTTGCCGGCATAAGCCAGCACATGGGAGCCGCCGGCTCCGTCCGGCGGGCGCGACACATCGACGGTGCGTTTGGTGTAGTCGGCCTGGCGCGCAAGCGCGGCCTTTTTGTCGGCCTCGTCCTTGGCGACGTAAAGCTGGCGCGCCACCGCGACCTGCATCGGGTCGAAGGGCAACCCACGCGCTTGGCGCTCGGTTTTGTAGACCCCGATGCGCTCGGCAATTTGCGCAGGACTGGCATATTGATCGAGGATCAGATTGAAGCCGCGCGCCGCGGCGCGGCGGATCGAATGCTCGCTGCCCGCCGCGACCCAGAACGGGGGATGCGGCCGCTGCGCCGGCGGCGGCTCGACGACGATGTCCTCGAAATGCCAGAAGCAGCCCCGGTGCGAAAAGCGGCTGCGCGTGGTGAACGCGCGCGTCATCACCTCGACCGCCTCCTCGAAACGCGCTTCGGCTTCTTCCGGCGCGATCACAAAACCCTTGAACTCGCTATGCCGGTAGCCCTTGCCGATGCCGAAGTCGAAACGGCCGCCGGAGACGAGATCGAGGGTGGCGGCCTGTTCTGCCAGCAGCACCGGATTGTGCCAAGGCAGCACCATCACCGCCGAGCCGAGGCGGAGCGTCTTGGTGCGCATCGCCAGCGCCATCAACAGCATCAGCGTCGCCGACACCTGGTTCCAGCCGGTGAAGTGATGCTCGACCAAAAAGCTCGATGTGAAGCCGAGATGCTCGGCCTCGACGTTGAAGTCGAGATAATCGCGAAACCCCTGCCCGGTTTCCGCAGGAAGATCGCCGCTGTTGGCCTGCGCCGAACTGAAGATGCCGAATTTCATTTGGATGTCCCGGTCGGCCCGCCTTGGCAGCGCGCCGTATTAAACTTACGCAATAATGCGAACGAGTGCGACCTCCGGCGTGACCAATGATCATAACCGGAGGCTACGGCCATGAAGTTCTCCATCGTCACGGCAGCAGCATTGGTTGTCGCCGCACTGACCATGCCGGCTTATGCCGATGCGGCAACGACGGCGACGCACACAAGACACACTCAACCCGTCAAGAAACACTCCGCCCGGCACTTCGCCCAAGTCCCGCGGCCCTCCAACCACGAGGTCACCTATGATCGCGATGCGAAAGATCCGAACATCGGCTGGCACAGTGAAGGCGGCCTGCGCGTTTGCAAGCAAGACTGCGACAATCCGGAAATTCCGGGCTCCGGCTACACCTGCCGCGACATCAACTTCCTCGGTATGCGCGGGCGCGAATGCGACTACTCGATCCGGTGACGTTCAAAACCTTGGAATATCCGGAAACGCCACTTTACCGGCGTGAACGTGCATGCGCCCGAGTTCGGCGCAGCGGTGCAGGGTCGGAAACACCTTGCCGGGATTGAGCAGGCTCTTGCAATCGAAGGCGCATTTGAGCCGCTGCTGCGCATTGAGATCCTGTTCCGAGAACATCACCGGCATCAGGTCGCGTTTCTCGACGCCGACGCCGTGCTCGCCCGTGAGCACGCCGCCGACTTCGACGCACAGCCGCAGAATGTCGGCGCCGAACTGCTCGGCGCGCTCAAGCTCGCCCGGCTTGTTGGCGTCATAGAGGATCAACGGGTGCAGATTGCCATCGCCGGCGTGAAACACGTTGGCGACGCGCAAGCCATATTTCGCCGACATGTCCTTCATGCGGTTGAGCACGAGCGGCAATTGCGCACGCGGAATGGTGCCGTCCATGCAGAAGTAATCCGGCGAAATGCGGCCGACCGCCGGGAACGCCGCCTTGCGGCCGGCCCAGAACAGGAGGCGCTCTTCTTCGGAATTGGAGACGCGGCAGGTCACCGCGCCGCACGCTTTGGCGATGTCCTGCACCCGCTCCAAGAGGTGATCGACCTCGTCCTGCGGGCCGTCAAGCTCGACGATCAGCAAGGCTTCGACGTCGAGCGGATAGCCGGCGTGGACGAATTCTTCCGTTGCCGCAATGGCGGGACGATCCATCATTTCCATGCCGCCGGGGATGATGCCGGCGCCGATGATT
>Ga0335081_10018519_pt1 | contig 11259 bp, 13 predicted proteins | sample Lox_Sample_35_FD_206713 | JGI IMG/M metagenome (GOLD analysis project Ga0335081, IMG submission 206713) | Soil microbial communities from Loxahatchee National Wildlife Refuge, Florida, United States - Lox_Sample_3.5 | ecosystem: Environmental > Terrestrial > Soil > Wetlands | place: USA... | reverse complement strand
GTCGATGCGGTCGTGGCCGACGTCAACGTCGCGAACCGGCGGATCTCGCTCTCGCTCAAGGCGCTCGAGCAGAATCCGTGGGACACCGCGGCGGAGCGCTATCCGATCGGTTCGGTCGTCACGGGAAAGATTCGCAACCTCACCGACTTCGGCGCGTTCGTCGAGCTCGAGGAAGGCATCGACGGGCTCATCCACATTTCCGACATGTCGTGGAACCGCCGGCTGAAGCATCCGAACGAGGTGCTGAAGAAAGGCGACACGGTGCAGGCGCGCGTGATCAACGTCGATGCGGAGAATCAGCGCCTGTCGCTGTCGATCAAGGAGTTCCTGCCGAATGAGTGGGACGAGTTCGCGAAGAGCCACAACATCGGCGACGAGATCGCCGGCACCGTCTCGAAGATCACGGACTTCGGCCTCTTCGTGAAGCTCGCCGAGGGGGTCGAAGGCCTCGCGCATGTGTCGGAAGTGCAGCGCGATCCGAAAGTGAAACTCGACAAAGCGTTCCACGCCGGCGAGCCGATTCGCGCGCGCATCATCAAGATCGACTGGACGGAGCGCAAGATCGGCCTTTCGACGCGCGACGTCGAACCGGTGCAGTCGCCGGTTGAGCCGGAGACATCGACGACACCATGAGCGAGATGCCGAACGATGGAGCGCCGGCTCTGGCCGGCGGGACGACCGGACCGGCCGAAGCCGGTGCTCCAAACGCGACACCGCCGCGCAAGTCGCGCGTGCCGGCGTTCTTCTTCGGCATTTTCAGCGGATGCCTCATCGGCATCATTTTCTTCTCGTTCATCGCCGCGCTCATCACCGCCGGACGGACCTCGAGCGCCGGCGATGTGTTCAGCGTGCAGAAGGTGGCGATCGTTCCGATCGAAGGCGAGATCGTCGAAGCGCGCGAGACGCTCGATCTGCTGCATCGCTATGCCGACAGCAACACGGTCAAAGCGATCGTGCTTCGGATCAACAGTCCCGGCGGCGCGGTGGTGCCCTCGCAGGAGATCTACGAAGAGATCCGAAAGGTCGAGGCGCGCACGCACAAGCCGGTCGTCGCCTCGCTCGACACCGTCGCGGCCTCGGGCGGCTTCTACATCGCGTCGGCGTGCGACGACATCGTCTCCAATCCCGGCTCGATCACCGGCTCGATCGGCGTCATCCTGCAATGGATGAACGTCAAGGACCTCGTCACGTGGGCCAAGTTGAAGCCGGAGACGATCTACAGCGGCGCGATGAAGGACACCGGCGATCCCATGAAGGACCTCACGCCGGAGGAGCGCGCGTATCTGCAGCGGATGACCGATCAGCTGCATTCGCAGTTCATTCGCGCGGTCGCCGAGGGGCGCAGAGGAAAGATGAGTGAGGCGGACGTCGAGCGAATCGCCGACGGCCGCGCGTTCACCGGCGAGGAAGCGCTTGCGCTGAAGCTCGTCGACCGCATCGGCAATCTCGACGATGCGGTGATGGTCGCGGCGCGTCTCGCGCACATCCACGGACGGCCCGGCGTGATTTATCCGAAACGGCGCGGACCCAACCTGCTCGATCTGCTGAGCAACACCGACGACAGCGAATCGTCGCTCGACCGGATCCTCAGCCGGCGCGGCGCGACCTTTCTCTACCGCTGGTAATTGAATTGCGTGAGGAGGCTACTTTGGACCAGCAGTCTGAATCCGAGCGGACCGAATCCAAAGCGGGTGTGATGACCAAAGCCGAGCTCGTCGACGAGGTGGCGCGCGTCGTCCAGCTCACGAAAAAGCAGGCCGAGACGATCGTCAACATCGTCTTCGATTCGATCGTCGACTCGCTGCGCGCGGGCCAGAAAATCGAGCTGCGCGGCTTCGGCAGCTTCCGTTTGCGCAGCCGCAAATCGCGCACCGGCCGCAATCCGAAGACCGGCGAAAAGGTCGAAGTGCCTTCGAAGAAGATCCCGTACTTCAAGCCTGGAAAAGAGCTGAAAGAGCTCATCAACAAGACCATCGGAGACGAGGGCGGGGGAGAACAAACCGGAACGGAATGAAATGAAGAATTTCAAATGAAAATTCAAAATGAAAATGGCCGGCGTTTTGCGCTTTCAATTTTTCATTTGACATTTGAAATTTGAAATTTCATGGAAGTCTTATTCACCCCCTGGAGGTATCCCTATTTGACCTCGCCGAAAAGCGAGAAGTCGGACGGCTGCATTTTCTGCAACGCCGCCGAATCGAAACAGAATCGCGAGACGCTGACGCTCTACCGCAACGATCAGACGCTGGTGATGCTCAACCGTTACCCGTACACGAACGGACATCTGATGGTCGCGCCGATCGCGCACGACGCGCGGCTGTTCGACAGCAGCGACGCCTCGCTCCGCGCGCTCATCCGCCTCACGGCCGAGGCGCAGAGGATTCTGTCCGATGTGTATCATCCGGACGGCTTCAACGTCGGCATGAATTTCGGACAGGTTGCCGGCGCCGGGGTCGCGGACCATTATCATCTGCACATCGTGCCGCGCTGGGGGGGCGACTCGAACTTCATGACCGTCACCGCGCGAACGCGTCTCGTGCCGGAAGAACTGGACGTCACGTTTGACAGACTTCAGCCGCACTTCAGGAAGCTTCGAAAGGATCTCGCCGGATCGTGAATAACCGCACGATCACGGCCATGGTCCTCGCATACCTCATCCCCGGCGCCGGCCACCTCTACCTCGGCAAGCGAGCGAGGGCGATCACGTTCTTCGTCATCGTGGTGGTGATGTTCGTGATCGGCATCGCCATCGACGGCGAGCTCTACACGCTGGGCCACACCGGCGGCTCCCTTCTGCGGCTGCTCGCCGCGCTCGGATCGATGGGATCGGGAGTGATGTACTTCGTGGCCGCGGCGATCGGCGTGCACGCCGACGTCACATCGATCACATACGAACACGGCACGGCGTTCACGATCACCGCGGGTCTCATGAATCTGCTGCTCATGCTCGACGCGTACGACATCTCGGAAGGGCACAAGACGTGAGCCTGCTCCGCAACCACATCGTGCTGATGTTCATCTACGCCGTGGCTTCGGGCGTCTATTTCTCGCTGCTCTGGAAGTCGTCGCGCGAAGAGCGGATCAAATTCTTTCTGCTCGTCTTCTGCTGTCTCTTCATCGGCGGCATCATCGTGGGGTGGCTGATGTTCCCGTTCCCGCTCGGCAGATGAATTCCCGTCCTGCGCGAAGCGAAGAACCTCCGATGCCGGGGATTTGCGGCGGATCCTTCGCGGCGATCGCGGCTCGGGATTCAAGGTGAAATGAAATTAGCGATCGTCGCCGGCGAGGCCTCCGGCGATCTGCACGCGTCGGAGGTCGTTCGCGAGCTCAAACGCCTCGACCCCTCGCTCGAGACGTTCGGCATCGGCGGCGATCTTCTCGCGCGCGAGGGCATGCAGGTGCTGCATCACGCGCGCGAAATGGGCATCGTCGGACTCTTCAACGTCCTGCGCCACCTCGGCATGTTCCGAAGGATCCTGAACGAGATGACCGAGGCGATCGCGCGCGAGAAGCCCGACGCCGTGATGCTCGTCGACTATCCCGATTTCAATCTGCGGCTCGCGAAGCGATGCAGGACGATGGGCCTGCGCGTCATCTACTACATCTCGCCGCAGGTGTGGGCGTGGCGGCGCGGACGCATCAAGCAGATTGCGCGCGTCGTCGATCGCATGCTGGTGATTTTTCCATTCGAGGAGGATTTCTATCGCGGGCACGCGGTGCCGGTGACCTACGTCGGGCATCCGTTGATCGATGAGATGGCCGTACGAGCCGTCTCCGCGCGGGAGAGGGTGGCCGAAGCCCGGGTCAGCGGCGTCTCGATCGCGTTGCTGCCGGGTTCCCGCCGCCACGAGATTCGTGAGCTGCTGCCGCCGATGCTCGATGCGATCTCGATCCTCAGGAAGGACCGCGACGTGGATCCGTTTGTCATCCAGGCGCCGACGATCTCCTCGGCGGAATTGCTCGGGGTGATGCAGGAGTCGGGCGTGTTCGTGCGCATCGTGCCGCACGATCGCGGCGAGGCCCTGTCGTCGGCGGCGGTCGCTCTTTCGTCGTCGGGGACGGCGACGCTCGAGTGCGCGATTCTCGGCGTGCCGGTCGTCGTGATGTACCGCCTGTCGTCGCTGACGCACTGGCTCGCGCAGCGGCTCGTCAAGCTGCGGCATTTCAGCCTCGTCAACATCATCGCCGGCAAATCGATCGTTCCGGAGCTGCTGCAGAGCGACGTCAACGGTGCGCGCATCGCGAAAGAGGTGCGGCGTCTGCTCGACCCGGCGGAAAACGAGCGCGTGCGAAACGAGCTCGCCGAAGTCACGCGCAAGCTCGGAGCTCCGGGAGCGAGCCGGAGGGCGGCTGAGGCGATAATGAGCAGCATAAACGCATGACCGTACTGAAGCGGCTCTACCGCTATCTGAACCAGTACAAGGCATGGGCGGTCATCGCCTTCGGCTCGATGATCATCTTCGCCGCGACGCAGACGATCCTCATCGCGCTGACGCAGCCGATCGTCGATCAGGTGCTCAGTCCGCCCGGCAAGACCGTGCACGTCGTATCGCACGACTCGGAAACCAAACAACGCTTCATCGGCACGATCATGCGGCGCAATTTGCCGGAGGGCCGGCGCGGCTGGGTGATCAACACATATGACAGCACCGCGAGACGATTCGACGCGTGGTGGAATGCGAAGCCGAACGATAAATGGCGAAAAGTTCTCATCGCCATTTTTGCGCTCTTCGTGATCCGGGGGTTCGCGTCGTTTTTCTCGGAGTACGGATTTCAAAAGGTCGGACTGTCGACCGTGCGCGATCTGCGCAACGAGCTGTACGAGCGCATCATCAATCAAAGCCATCGCTTTTTCGCCGAGCGCGCGACGGGCGAGATGGTCAGCAGGCTCGTCTCCGATGCCGATCAGATTCAGGCCGCGGTGTCGACGCGGATGGGCGATCTGTTTCAGGAGTCGGTCACGCTCGCGGGCCTGCTCGTCTACGTGCTCGTCTCGAACACCGAGCTGGCGCTGATCACGCTCATCGTCGCGCCGCTGCTCGTGTGGCCGGTCGTGCATTTCGGACTGCGCCTGCGCCGCACGACGCACCGTTCGCAGGAGCGCATGGCGGACGTCGCGACGGTGCTGGAAGAGACGATCCGCGGTGTGCGCATCGTGAAAGCGTTCACGATGGAGAAGTTCGAGATCGGCCGCTTCCGCGAGGCGACGAAACGGCACCTCGCATCGACGCTGAAGGCGCAGAAGATCCAGGCGATGACCTCGCCGGTGCTCGAGCTGTTAGGCGGCCTCGGCATCATCCTGATGTTTCTCTACGCGCACCGGCGCATCGTCGCCGGCACGCTGACGACCGGTCAGTTCGTCGCGTTTCTCGCGGCGATCGCGGCGATGTATCAGCCGATCAAGAAGCTCAACAAGGTGAATCTGTCGGTGAACGCGGCGATGTCCGCGGCCGAGCGCGTCTTCCGCATGCTCGACGTTCCGAACGACGTCGTCGAAAACGCGGGCGCGATGGATCTCGCCGCGGTCGGCAGCGGCATCCGCTACGAGAACGTCAGTTTCGCGTACACAAACGAGCCGGTACTGCGCAACATCAATCTGGCGATTTCGCCGGGCGAGATCGTCGCGCTCGTCGGCTCGAGCGGCGCGGGCAAGACGACGTTCGTCAATCTGCTGCCGCGTTTCTACGATGTCGTCGCCGGACGCATCACGATCGACGGCCACGACGTCCGCGACGTGACTCTGAAATCGCTGCGCGGTCTCACGGGCTTCGTCACGCAGGAGGTCGTGCTGTTCAACGACACCGTGCGCAACAACATCGCGTACGGACGCTCGAACGTCGACGAGCGGCTGGTGATCGAAGCGGCGAAGGCGGCGAACGCGCACGAGTTCATCTCCGCGCTCCCGCACGGCTACGACACGCTCGTCGGGGAGTCGGGCGTGCTCCTGTCGGGCGGTCAGCGCCAGCGGCTGGCGATCGCGCGGGCTCTCTTCAAGAATCCGCCGGTGCTCGTCCTCGACGAGGCCACCTCGGCGCTCGACACCGAATCGGAGCGGCTCGTGCAGCAGGCGCTCAATAATTTGATGCGCGGCCGCACCACGCTCGTCATCGCCCATCGCCTGTCCACGGTGCGCAGCGCGAACAAGATCGTCGTGCTCGACAAAGGGGAGATCGTCGAGGCGGGCCGCCACGAGGAGCTGCTCGCGCGGCGCGGAGTCTATCGCCGGCTGTACGACCTGCAGTTCGCAGGACATGAAGAGACGACGGGAGCGCTGGCGTGAAATCGTTCCTGCTCGCGTCGTTCATCCGTCTGCTGCACGCGACGTTGCGCGTGGCGCACGTCGGTGCCGGCAACATCGAACACCTGCCGCAGTTCATCATCGCGTTCTGGCACGAGCATCTGATCCTGATGCTGCATTCGCGCTATCACAAACCGATCCGCGTTCTCGTCTCGCAGAGCCGGGACGGCGAGCTGATCGCCAGCACGTTCGTGCACTACGGCGTCGACGTGTCGCGCGGATCGACGACGCGCGGGGCGACCGCGGCGCTCCGGGAGATGATTCGCACCGCGCGCGAGGGCTCGACCATCGTCTTCACGCCGGACGGGCCGAAAGGTCCGCGGCGCGTGGTGAAAGAGGGATTGATTTACGCGGCGCAGGCGACCGGACTGCCGATCGTGCCGTACGCTTTCGCCGCGAAAAAAAAAAGCTGCTGCACTCCTGGGACCGCATGGTCGTGCCGATTCCGTTCACACGCGTCGCGTTCCTGTACGGCGAGCCGATCGTCGTCCCGCGCGATGAGGACGTCGAAACGGCGCGGCTGCGGGTGGAGAAAGCAATGAACGAGTTGGCGGAACGTGCGGACCATTACTTCGAGAAGGATGAAGGCGGAAGGATGAAGGATGCATAGACTTGCAGGGCGGCCGTATCGGCATTCATCGCTCATCGCTCACCGTTCATCGTCCATTGTTCCAACGGCGAATCGGCCCGCCGGCGGTTCGCATTCATCTTTCATCCTTCATTCTTCATCCTTGCAACGATGATCACCTCCATGACGGGTTTCGGCCGCGCGACCGGCGCGCTCTCATCGCGCTACAGCGTCGCCGTCACCGTGAAGAGCGTCAACAATCGCTTTCTCGATGCGAACATCCGCCTTCCCGAATTTCTGTGGGAGCTCGAGTCGTCGATTCGCGAGATCGCCTCGGAGATGTTTTCGCGCGGCAAGATCGACGTCTCCGTTCGCGTGCAGCGCACGGCGCAGCCCGAGTACAACGTGCGCATCAACACGCAGCTCGCCAACACCGTCGTCCCTCAGCTCCGCTCCATCGCCGACGACCTCGGTCTCGGCAGCACGTTTTCTGGCAGCGATCTGCTTCGCGTTCCCGATCTACTGCAGGTAGAGGCGCTCGACTCCGAGCTGACCGAGGATGAGCGCGAGGCGATCGCCAAAATCGTCCGCCATGCGTTCGAGCAGATGCTGACGATGCGCCGCCGGGAGGGGGAATCGCTGCGCAACGACATCGTCGCGCGCGTCGCCGCGATCCGCGGGCTGCAGAAGCAGGTCGCGTCACGCCGCGACGAGATTCGCGACGAGCTCCTCGCGAATTATCGCCAGCGCGTGCAGGAGATTGCGGCCGCGGCGGGAGTCGAGGTGAGCGCTGATCGCATCGCCCAGGAGACGGTGATGATGGTCGAGAAGGGCGACATCGCCGAGGAGCTGACGCGCCTCGCGCATCATGTGGAGGAGATGGCGAAGGCGGTCGACGGTCGCGAGGCCGCAGGAAAGAAGCTCGATTTCTTATCACAAGAAATGTTACGGGAAATCAATACGATGGGATCGAAGTCGCGCTCGGCGGCGCTGCGGACCCTCGTTGTAGAATTGAAAACCGAGGTCGAGCGCATCCGCGAACAGGTGCAGAATGTCGAGTAGCGTCATTCCGAGCCCAGCGAGGAACCTGGGCGGGCGGATGGCGCGAGAATCGAGCTTCGGACCGCTCCCGGCCGCACGGGTCCCTCGCTACGCTCGGGATGACGTCCATGTCGAGTAACTTCCATTCCGACGGCACCTTGTTCATCATTTCCGGGCCTTCCGGCGCCGGCAAGACGACGCTGATCAACCGCGTCCGCGAGCAGCTCGAGCCGATCGGCATTTCGCTCTACTTTTCGGTTTCGCACACGACGCGACAGCCGCGCTCCGGAGAAGTCGAAGGGAAGAACTACTACTTCGTTTCCGCCGAGCAGTTTACGGCGATGGCCGACCGGGGGGAATTTCTCGAATGGGCCCACGTTCATGAGCAGCGGTACGGCACATCAAAAGCAGAAGTCGTCGGCCGTCTGAAAAGCGGCCAGGACGTGATCGTTGACATCGATTACCAGGGAGCGAAGCAGATCGCGAACGACCACGATCTGAAAGAGCGGAAGCTGAACGTGTTCATCTTTCCGCCGTCGCTCGAGGTGCTCGAACGGCGGCTTCGCGACCGCGGATTGAACTCCGAACGGGAGATTCAGACGCGGCTGCGAAAAGCGATCGACGAGATCGATGCCGGCAAGGACTTTTACGACTACGTGATCATCAACGATGACCTGGAAGTCGCCACGGAATGTCTGAAGGCGGCGATCATCGCGAAGAAACTGCAGACGAAAACAGCGCTCGACGCCATCCAGCGGATGGCCGAGCGTCTGAAGGAGGAAGAGCGGAATGGAAGGATTGCCCGAGGGCGTGGATAGCCGGTTCCGGTACGTGCTGCTCGTGTCGAAGCGCGCCGAGCAGCTGATTCAGGGCTCCATGCCGAAGATGAAGAGCAAGCACGCGAAGCCCACTCGCGTGGCGATGGAAGAGATCGACAAGCAGCAGGTGAAGTGGCAGCTCACGCCGCCGGTCGAAGAGCCGACGGCGCTGGAAGGCGAATAAAGCGTCCCCCGTCCCGGATCTCGGGTCCCGAGGAAGGGACTCGGATGCTCGGGACTCGGGACCCGGGACTATGAACATCGTCCTCGGCGTCACCGGCGGCATCGCGGCGTACAAAACGCCCGAGCTGGTGCGCCGCCTGCGCGACGCCGGCGCGGACGTCCGCGTGATCGTCACCGCGAACGCCGCGCGCTTCGTCGCACCGCTCGCGCTGGCGACCGTATCGACGCATGGTGTCATCGCCGATCCGTGGGGCGATCCGGAAAAGGGCGGCGTCGATCACATCGAGCTCGCACGCTGGGCCGAGCTGCTGCTGATCGTGCCCGCGACGGCCAACATCATCGCGAAGCTCGCGGTCGGCATCGCCGATGACGCGCTGTCGACCTACGCCGTCGCCCATCCCGCGCCGCTGATGATCGCGCCGGCGATGAACAGCGCGATGCTGCAGCATCCGACCGTCGTTCAAAACCTGCAGACTCTGCGCGCGCGCGGCGTGGAGATCATCGATCCGGAATCCGGGCCGCTCGCCGAGGGGGGAGAAGGGCCGGGGAGGCTCGCCGAGATTCCCCTCATCGTCGATCGCGTGCAGCAGGCGATCCGCCCGAAGGACCTCGCGGGCCGATCGATTCTCGTCACCGCGGGACCGACGCGCGAAGCGATCGACCCGGTCCGCTTTCTCTCGAATCGATCCTCGGGAAAAATGGGTTATGCGATCGCCGAGGCGGCCAGGAGACGCGGCGCGGACGTGACGCTGGTTTCGGGGCCGACGTCGCTCGCAGCTCCGGCGGGCGTCAGCCTCTCGCGCGTCACCACCGCCTCGCAGATGCACGATGCGGTGATGCACAACCTCCCCGGCAAACAGATCGTCATCAAAGCCGCCGCGGTCGCCGATTACACGCCGGCCGCGGCCGCCGCGCAGAAGATCAAGAAGGAGCAGGGGAGCGAGCTCACGCTCACGTTTCAGAAGACGCCCGACATCCTCGAATCGATCGCGAAGGTCGCGCCGAAGCCGTTCATCGTCGCCTTCGCCGCGGAGACCGAATCGCTCGAGGCGAACGCGCGCGAGAAGCTGCTGCGGAAGAATGCCGATCTCGTCGTGGCGAACGACGTCACGGACCCGTCGATCGCGTTCGACTCCGATCAGAACGAGGTGCTCGTGATCGCGCGCGACGGAAAATCGACGAAAATCGCCAAGGCGCCGAAGCTCGCAATCGCCCATCGCATCCTCGACATCATGCTGGAGCATCTGCCGCGTGACTGATCTCGCGCGCGAGCTGGAGCTGCTGCGCGAATTCGGATACACGCATCTGGACATTCCGAGTGTGGCGGTGGGCGCCGCGCCTGCTGCCGAGCCAAGGGGAACGGCCGCTCCCTCGCTCCTCGATGAGCTCCGCGCCGTCGTCACGGCATGCGAGAAGTGCCGGCTCGCGAAGACGCGCACGCAGGTCGTCTACGGAGTCGGCAACCCGAACGCCGATCTGATGTTCATCGGCGAGGCGCCGGGGCGGGACGAAGATCTGCAGGGCGAGCCGTTCGTCGGCCGCGCGGGGCAGCTCCTCACCGACATCATCAAAGCGATGAAGCTCACGCGCGACGACGTCTACATCGCGAACGTGATCAAGTGCCGCCCTCCGGAGAATCGCAACCCCGAGCCCGACGAGCTCGACGCGTGCCGACCGTACATCCGCAGGCAGGTCGAGCTGATCCAGCCGAAAGTGATCGTGACGTTAGGCCGCTTCGCGCTGCAGAGCCTCACCGAGCGCGGCTACGCCATCTCTTCGGCGCGCGGCCAGTGGCTGGAGTACAACGGCGTGAAGGTGATGCCGACGTATCACCCGGCGTACCTTCTTCGAAATCCCGCCGCGAAAAAAGAAGTGTGGGCGGACATGAAGAAGGTCATGACCGAGCTCGGAATCGACGCCACTCCGCGTTGAGCCGCATCCGCAATCGCGCGAGTGCGTAGCGCATCGATGCCGCGAGCCGCAGTCGCTTCGGCCGCGCGACGATCACTGCATAAAACGATGGCACTCCCGCCGCGAGCAGCGCGCGCTCACAAGCGATGCACCAGGGGAGCGCGTCGGGCGTGGATTTCATCTGCGGCAGCACGATCGAGAGCAGCGTGCCGCCGTACGGCCTGCGTGCGGCGATGTCGAATCCGATCCGCAGCGCCGGCTCGATGGAGCTCGAGCGAATGGCCTCCGTCGGATCGTCCTGCTGGATCGGAAGCGCCAGCGCGTCGGCTGTGCGGAGCTCGCGCGGCAGCGCGCGATAGAACGCCTGCTGCGGAGCGATGCGCTCGGCGTTCCAATCGAATCTCGACGGACCGACGTATTCGTCCAGATAGACGATGCCT
>Ga0335081_10018518_pt1 | contig 11259 bp, 10 predicted proteins | sample Lox_Sample_35_FD_206713 | JGI IMG/M metagenome (GOLD analysis project Ga0335081, IMG submission 206713) | Soil microbial communities from Loxahatchee National Wildlife Refuge, Florida, United States - Lox_Sample_3.5 | ecosystem: Environmental > Terrestrial > Soil > Wetlands | place: USA... | reverse complement strand
TTGACCTGGGTCACGCCGTTTGAGACGGCTGAAACGCGGGCCGTTTTTCCCAGCTGGTGCAGGGATGTCAACGGAAACCGCCGGTATTCAGCGGAGAGGGGGGTGGAGAGGGGGGTGTCTGGGATTCGAACCCCCGATGGACTGATAGCCCATACCGGTTTTCGAGTCCGGCACGCCCGACCAGTTCCGCGACGTCCACTCCGCGTCCACTAGGTTCACTTTGGGCGCGTTTCGCCGGTCACGTGCGTACAGTCCAGGTTCCTGTGGTTTGCAGGGATTTCATGTCCGATTGTTAGCGGTCATGAACGCTCGTCGCGCGCCTGAACTTCACTCGTAATGAAGGGGTCCGGGGTTCGAGTCCCCGCGTCGGCTCTAGGGATTCGGCCTGTTGAGACCGCCGGCGTGAACGCTGGGGTGAACACGCCGGACATGTTTGCCGCGGCACCGCCCGTCCTCACAGGTGAACGACACCGATACCGGAATGGGGCTCGGGTGGCTCCGGTGGATTGCGATCGCGCGCACGGCGGCCCGTAGCTGCAGGCGGACCAGCGTCAGCGCGTCGCCGTTGCTCAGTGGTCAGCGTGGTGCCGGCGCTGGACGGGTGCCCGTGCCGAACGCGGCGGCGAGCGTCGCCGGGTTGAGCGAGGAGATCGCGGTCACGTACTGGCGCTCAAACGGGGTCAGCGATCGCAGCACCGACGACTCGCTCCGAGTGTTGAGTCGTCGCGATTGCTCGCCGGTGGAAGTGGCCAGGCATGCGATTGCGTACGCGGCAAGCACTACGACGATCGCGACCAACGCGACCAACCGGTGAGATCGTTCGCGACGGGCGGTCCTGCTGATGAATGTAGAGACAGACATCTCACTGCTCCTCTGATTGGTTTGAACGAGCACTGCCGGGACGATCCGGTCGAACGGCAGTCCGGCCTTGCGGTTGACCTCGGCGACGGCGGCCTCCGATGGACCTTCGAATTGGCAGAAGCAGGCTTCGTCCCCGAGCACGATCGTGGAGCCGAGGTAGCGCACGACTGACGCTCCGTCCTTGCGCTCCTCGAGCGCGGGCTCGAGCCTGGCGAGCCCGGGCAGGAGATCTGCGGGCAGGTGGCCCGGCAGGTAGCGCTCGACGACATACACCATGCGCCGAAGCTACGGCTCAGGGTTGGCCGCCCGAAACCGGGAAGACCCTAGCTTTGGGCGAGGCTGTCCGTCGGTTTGGTGCCGGGGACGGGGATGGTTCTCTGGCGGGGTGTTGGTTGCGGCGTCAGAATCGCGGTATGAGTGCGGCAGCGCTCCTGGGTCGCGAGGCGGAGCTCGGCGAGCTACGAGCGTTTCTCGCCGAGGTGACCGAGGGGCCGGTGGGGCTCGTGCTCTCGGGGGAGGCAGGGATCGGCAAGACGAGCTTGTGGCGGGCGGGCGTCGAGGAGGCGGGCGCGTGTTTTGGGCGGGTGTTGACGTGCCGCGGTGTGGAGACGGAGGCGTCGCTGTCCTACGCGGGGCTGTCGGATCTACTCGGCGAGGCGCTGGATGAGGCGGCGCCGTCGCTGGCGGCGCCGCGACTCCGAGCACTTGAGGTCGCGCTTCTGCTAGCCGAGCCCAGCGACGGAGCGCTGGATGCTCACGCAGTTGGGCTGGCCGTCCGCGACGTGCTGGAGGTGCTCTCGCGCGACGGCCCGGTCCTCGTCGCGATGGATGATGTGCAGTCTCTCGATCGAGCCTCCGCCGGTGTGCTTCAGGTTGCGTTCAGGCGCTTGCGCCGGGAGCCGATCGGAGTGCTCGCGACCGTTCGCGCCACGCACGATGAATCGCTCTCGTTCGGACTGCGGGATTCGCTGGCTGAGCAGCGGCTTACGGAGTTGAAATTGGGCCCGCTAAGCGTGGGAGCGCTGCGCCATCTGCTCGACGAGCGCCTCGGCCTCCGGTTGACCCGCTCGGAGCTCGGCCGACTGCAGCAGGCATCGGGCGGGAACCCGTTCTTCGCGCTGGAGCTGGGGCGCGAGCTCGTGCGGCTGGAGGACAGGCCATCAGCGGGACAGCGCTTGCGGATCCCAGCAGGCCTCAAAGAGGCAGTCGGGGCGCGGCTGGCGAAGCTACCGGAGGACGCGTCTAACGTGCTGCTGGCGGTCGCTGCGCTTGCCCGGCCCACGGTCGAGTTGGTGGCGGCTGCCCACGGTGATACCGAGCGTGTTCGCACCGCTATCTCGGCGGCGGTCACCAGTGAGATCGTTGAGCTCGATGACTCGCGCATCCGGTTCACCCACCCGCTGCTTGGGGCGATCTGCTACGAGCGGGCGCCGGTGTGGAAGCGCCGCGAGGTTCATCGGGCACTGGCGAGCGCCGTTCCCGACATCGAGGAGCGGGCGCGTCATCTTGCGCTCGCCGCGGAAGGACCTGACGCGGCGGTGGCTGGCGAGCTCGATCGTGCGGCGGAGCATGCGGCGACGCGCGATGCGACGGCTGCCGCCGCCGAGTTGTGCGAGTTGGCTGCGGGACTCACGCCGGAGGATCCGCCCGCATATCGGCGGCGCGTCCTGCGCGCGGCGCACTATCAGCGGCTGGCCGGCGAGCTGGACGGAGCCGCTGCGCTGCTCCATCGGCTTCTCCCTCAGGTTCCAGCCGGCCTCGAGCGCGCTGATGTCCTGCTCGAGCTGCTCCGTACGCTGTCCGGCGACCGCCGGATGAGGAGAGACCTGTTCGACCAGGCGCTTGCCGCGGCGGCGGAAGACGATGTCCGGTCCGCGCGAATCCTTAACTCGCGCGCGGGCTTACAGCTTTGGGATGGAGACGTTTCCGCCGGGCTCGCGGACGCACGGGCCGCGCTCGAGAGTTCCGAGCGCGCGGGCGACCCGGGCTTGCTGGCGATGGCGATCGCGCGAGTGGGGACGCTGGAGGCGTACGCCTGCGATGTCACTCCGGGGCTGCTCGAACGCGGCGCGGAGATCGAGACCCGGCACGGCCTCAAGCTCGAGTATTGGGCCTGCCCGCGTTTTGAGCTCGCGCGGTTGCTGATGCGGCGCGGAGACATCGGGTCGTCGCGAGCGATGCTCGAGCACCTCGTTGCGAGCGCTGCCGCGCGCGGCGATGAGTCCACGCGGGCGATGGTTCAGTGGGTGTTGTGCATGCTCGAGTGGGTGGCCGGCCGGCTGCCGCGAGCGCTCGAGCACGCCGCGGCGGCATACGAGCTTGGCGAGGAGCTGGAGAATCCCCATGGACGTCTGTGGGTGGGCCGGATGAAGGCGCTGGTCGAGGCTGACCTCGGCCTCGTACGGGAGGCCCGCGAGTCCGCCGAGGAGGGGCTTGCCCACTCCGAGGGAACGTCGAACGCGTTCGGGGCGATCGCCGCGACGGGCGCGCTCGGTCGCATCGAGCTGATGCACGCCAACGTCGCGGGAGCTGCCGGCTACCTCCGCGGCCTCCCTGGCCGGCTGCTCGCCGCCGGCATGAACGACCCGACCTGGGCGGTGTGGCCGGACGCGATCGAGGCCATCATCGGGGCTGGCGAGCTCGAACTGGCCCGCGCCGGACTCGACGGCTGGGAGCGCAATTCAAAACGGCTCGCTAGCCCACTGGCGCTGGCCGGCGTTAGGCGCTGCCGCGGCCTGCTCGCGGCCGCCGACGGCGATCTCGACGCCGGTCTCACGATGCTCGAGCTCGCCGTGTCGCAGAGATCGGCCGGCGCCTACCCCCTCGAACTCGGACGCACGCTGCTGAGCCTCGGCATGCTGCGCAGGCGGGCGTTGCAAAAGAAGGCCGCGCGCGAGGCGCTCGAGCAGGCGGCCCGGCAGTTCGAAGAGCTCGGCGCGCCTGTGTGGGCGGAAAGGGCGCGTGCCGAGCTCCGACGGATCAGCGGTCGGCGAGCGGGCGGGGACGAGCTCACCGAGACAGAGTTGCGCGTCGCCGCGCTTGCCGCCGACGGCCTGAGCAACAGGCAGATCGCGTCGGCGCTGTTCATGGGTCTGAGCACGGTGGAGGCCCACCTCTCGCGCGCGTATCGCAAGCTGGGCATCGGCTCGCGTGCGGCACTGGCGAGCCGGCTGGCGCCACCGGCCGATGACGGCGTCAGACCGGGGGACGACCCGAGCCAAACGTAGGGTGTTCCCGGTATCGAGCGCCGGGCAGGGGGATCATGATGTGTCCGACACGAGGGGCAAAGGAAAGGAAGAGAGATGGGCGGCATGGGGTTCGGGAACGCATCCGCACCAGACGCGGCGGGGCACCGGCTTCCGTCCGCGTTGGAGGTAACGCTCCCGCCGGAGTGCGAGGGGTGGGAGGAGCTATATCCACCTCACGCGCTGTTCGTCGAGGAGCGGCGCGAGTTCGACGAGAGCCGGTTCTGGTTCCAGGACGCGGTCCACTATGCCGAGCCGTACTACCCCTTCGACACCGTGCTTGTGGATTGGGTCGACGTCGCTTTCTGTCAATCGAGCGCGCGCCTGTTCGTCATTCCGACATCGCTCGGCGTCGAGTACCGGATCCTTGGCGGCTACGTCTACCTGAGCCCGAACTCGATCACGGACGAGGCGACTATCGCCCGCCGGGCCGATCAGTTTGCGGCCCGGGGCGGCTATTACTACGAACACTGGAATGAGCTCGACCGCCACTGGCGCAGCAAGGTCGACAAGGAGGTTCGCGCGCTCGCGGCGCTGGATGTGCCCGAGTTGCCCGACGTCGAGGACGAGGCGCTCATCAAGACCGGCAGCGGTCTCGGGTCGGCGCACAGGCTTCTGGTCGCCTACGACCAGCTGCTGGCGAGCTTTGACCGGATCTCCCACTACCACTTCGAGCTGATGAACCTTGGATACGGCGCCTACCTGGCGCTGTACGAGGTCTGCCGACAAGCGTTCCCCGATATCTCTGACCCGACGATCGCGAAGATGGTCACCGGCATCGATGTGCTCGCACTCCGCCCGGACGACGAGCTCAAGCGCCTGGCCGCGCGCGCGGTCGAACTCGGCGTCGCATCGCAGGTCCAGACCGCATGCGGCGAGCAGGAGCTTCGCGCAGCCCTGACGGGAACTGCCGCGGGCGACGGCTGGCTCGCCGAGTACCAGCAGGCGAAGGATCCCTGGTTCTATTTCTCGTTCGGGAACGGGCTCTACCACCATCACCGCTCATGGATCGATGACCCGACCCTCCCGCTCACGATGATCGGTTCCTATGCTCGTCGACTGCAGGACGGCGAGGAGATCCGACGTCCACGGGACACGGTGCTCGCCGAGCGCGAGCGCATCACCCGGGAGCACAGCGCGCAGCTGGACAAGCGGACACGTGAGGCCTTCGATCGGCAGCTCTCACTCGCGCGCACGGTCTTTCCCCACATCGAGGACCACAACTTCTATGTTGACCACCGCGCGCATGCGGTGTTCTGGAACAAGGTGCGCGAGTTCGGCACGCTGCTCTCGGCGCACGCCTTCCTCGCCAATCCCGAGGACGTGTTCTTCCTGCGCCATGAGGAGGTGCGCGGTGCGCTCGAGGAGCTGCGACTTCAGTGGAGTTCTGGAGGTGCCGGCGTGCCGAGAGGGCCCACCTACTGGCCGCCGATCATCTCGCGCCGCAAAGAGATCTACGAGGCACTGCGCGGCTGGGCGCCGCCACCTGCCCTCGGCCACGCACCCGAAGTCGTGACCGAACCCGTGACGATCATGCACTGGGGGATCACGACCGAGCGGCTTCAGGACTGGCTTCACTCAACCGCGGCCACCGGAGGAGAGCGCCTGGACGGCATTGCCGGCTCTCCCGGTCTCGTCGAGGGAACGGCCCGAGTGATCCTCGACGTCAAGCAGCTCGCCGACGTGAAGGACGACGAGATTCTCGTCGCACCGTTCACGCAGGCGAGTTGGACACCCGTCTTCGCGAGAATCGCGGGAGCTGTCACCGACGCCGGTGGGGTCATGTGCCACGCCGCGATCGTCGCCCGCGAATACGGTCTCCCCGCTGTCCTCGGGACCGGGTCGGCGACAAAGCGAATCGCCACGGGAGACCTGATCCGCGTCGACGCGGACAACGGAATCGTCACGATCCTAAGCCGCTCCTAGTCCTCGCCGTCCCAGTAGTCGAGCATCCGCCCAGGCCGGGTGAGAAGCACGCGCTCGCCGTGGACATCGCGGGCGGCGAACTTCCCGCTATCGGGATAGCGGACAAGATCGGGCGCGACCAGCGTCGAGAGCATCAGCACGCGGATGGGCGAGTCAGTGCGGTTGCTGAGCTGATGCAGACCGTCGTCCCCGCGCGGAAACGCGACCACGTCGCCCTCGTTTAGGTCAAGCTCGCCATCCGGCGTGCGCAGCGTCGGTCGCCCACGCACCACGAGAAGCCACTCCTCGTTGGCGTAGTGGGTGTGGTATGGCCAGAGACGATCACCCGGATCGACCTCATAGATGCTCGCCCCAATCAGCTCGCCACTGATCCGCCGGCCAACGCGCGCGTGCTTGCCCCCCCACCCTGGACGATCCATGATCCGATCCCAATCGTCACCGTACAGATTGAACACCGTCCGCACGTTGACAGAGTAGCTGCAAGCCGAGCCCGCGGTCGGTGAGGATGCCCCGCTCGCCGTGGAAATCCGCCGCGGCAATGGTACCGTGGGAGATGGTCACAGATTGCTGGCTTGTGTGAACTCCGCGTGGAGTTGGTTGTGTCGTTTGATGAGGTCGATTTCGACGTCGACGGCGAGCTGGGCGAGGCCGCGGTAGCCCCCGACCTTGAGGAACCGGCTGATCTAGGCCTGGTTCTTCTTGCGCATCCAGCGAGCCATCACGCGTTGCACGCCCATACCGAGCTTCTCTCCGAAGCTACCCTCGGGTGGCGCGGCGCCGAGCTGGCGGGCGAGACCAAGGTTGTCCCATTCTGTCCAGGTCTCGACCACCTTGCCATCCCTCCACTGGTCGATGCTGATGCCAGTCACCGACCCATGCGCGCCGGTCGGCGCCAGGCCGGCGAGCTCCCCACGGTGCGTGCCCTCGCTGTGCCAACGCAACACGACCTTATCACCGGCCGCGATCACGTCATCGACGGTCATCCGCACATCGGGGAAAGCCGTCCGATACAGCCCCACCGTGCGCTTGAGCACCTCGGGTCCGCGGAGCGCACGAAGCTCAGTCAGCTCAGCCGGATCGTGGTTGACCGCGTCGGCCGCGATCAGCTGGTCGGCCAACTCGAAAGTGCCGTCGTTGAAGCTTCGCTCGAGCAGCTGGCGTGAGGCTTCAGCAAGGTTTTCCGGTGCCGTGGGCGATGGCGAGGTGTGGTCCGCGCCGGTCGTTGCATCACTGGACATCTCCGTCCACCTCCGTCTGTGTTTCAGCGAGCCTACGCCGGCGCATCCTGTCCCGCAAGGCGACCGCCACCCGCTCTGCCTGCTGGCTCGGACCAGCCTCCTTCTATCGGCAGATCCACGGATTTTGCGTCGAGGCCTCGTCTGTCCGGCGCGTCGGCGTTCCGTGCCGCCGAACGCCTGGCAGCAGCCGAAACGCCGCTAACAGCGGCCGCCGCCAACATTTTTCGTCGACGTCGAACTCACGCGCGGGCCATCGCTGTTCCGCGCACTGCGCGATTAGCTGCTGTTTGTCATTGGGCGAGCGGGCATGCCGCACTGACAGTTCGATGTTCGGCCGGTCAAAGTCACCGATCACCACCTCTGGATCGTGCAGCCCGAGTCGCCGGCAGATCTCGAGCCGCACCGGGGGTGCCGCAGTCGCGGTAAGGGCGATCCGCACCGCCACGCGGAGCTCGTCGGCCCGCGGGCCGAGCCGCAGGTAGTCGGTCCGGAAATCGCGTCCCTACTGGCCGAGTGTGATCGCCAGGATTACCTGCAAATCCTTCACATCCGACCAACTCCGACTCACTACCCATGCCTCGTAATGAAGGGGCCCGGGGTACGAGTCCCCGCGTCGGCTTTCGAGAAACCGCCGCTATTCAGTCAGATTCTCTCGGGCGACGGTACAAAGGTGCGTCCGGCTATCAGCGTGCTGAGCATCACCAAGCGGAGTTGACCCAGCGAGGCATTCCGCACAGCTTCCGCCAGGAGTTCGATGGAGGGTGGACGCTTCGGTTCGGTCCATTGTCGGCGCTACAGGTGGCGAGCGCCCTCAGCGCCTTCGTGTACTAGGCCAATTGGGGCCTGAGCCGAGGCTGAATCACGGCCGTAGGGCGAACCACTGAGATCGATCGCGCTGGGTCGCGTGCGTCGCGGCGCCCGATTGATGGCGATGATCGCGCGGTTGTCTGGCAGCGCGGCGCGATCGGTAGGCTTCTGCAGATGACTCCACCGCGGCTCTATTACATGCCGCGGACTCGGTCGAGTCGTGTGCTGTGGTTGTTGGAGGAGATCGGCGCACCGTATGAGTCGACGGAGATCAGGGGTGCGCAGCGCCGGTCTGAGGAGCACCTGCTGCGCCACCCGCTGGGGCGTGTCCCCGCGCTACAGCTAGGTGACGGCGCGACGATGTTCGAGTCCGCGGCGATTTGCCTGCAGCTGGCCGACCTCAACCCGGGCGCCGGATTGATCGGTCCGATTGGCTCGACCGCGCGAGGACTCGCGTACCAGTGGGTCGTGTTCGCGGTCTCCGAGCTCGAGGCGCCGCTGTTTCGCTGGATTCGCGAGCTCGGCGAGGGAGTCACCGACTCCCCGGCGCAAGAGCGCTTCGCCCAGGCGGCCGACGCGATGCAGTCGGTGCTCGCCGAGCGTGAGTGGCTCGTCGACGATCGCTTCAGCGTTGCCGATGTGATGTGCGCGAGCGTCCTTCAGGGAGCCAGTGCGCGAGGACTGCTGGAGCCGTGGCCGGCACTCGAGGCGTACGTGCAGCGCGCTGAGGCACGCCCGGCGTATGCACGGGCGGCCGTGATCTCGGATCGCCCCCGCAGCTGACGGGGTTGTCCCAGCGCCCCCTTTTCGGAGGCGCTGGGCAAATCGGATGGGTGACCGGTCGGTCCTTAGAAGGGCTCGACGGCGCAGTGGAATGCCGGCTGCGGGTCACCAAACGGACCGGGAACCGAGACTGACGGATCGGCAAACATCTTTCCGGGCTGCAGACCCTTGTTGTTGCGGAGGTCGGTGACGATCGTCGGAATGGCGTTCGCGGTGTTTTGAGAGGAATCGTGCATTTCGATCATTCCGCCGGCCTGAACCATTTCGGCGTTCTTCACGATTGCGGCGGTGCTTGGCAGCGGAGTATCCGAATCTGTCGAATCGACAGTCCAGGCACACAACGTCTCACCAGTCAGACTCGTAACCAGGTTTTGGACAGTCGAGTCTGTCCCGTAGTCGCCATACGGCGGCATGAACAACGTTGGCGTTACACCTGTTGCGCTGATGATGCTGTTCGCACCGTTCTGGATCTCCAGGGATACCGTGTCCGGCGCGATCGGTCCCGGCGCGACGAAGAACGGACTGGTCGACGGTCCCACGTCCGCGTGGGTCTGGGTATGGTTGCCGATCTGCATCCCGCGGGCGACTTCTTCCTGGGCCAGTGCCGGATTAGCGGTGACGTTCTCGCCGATAAGGAAGAAGTTGGCCTTAGCGTTGACGCTGGCGAGAGCATCGAGAGCCGGTTGGGTGAACTGAGCGTTTGGCCCGTCGTGCAACTCGATGGCGTAATAGCCCGCAGGCTGCACGACATAGCTCACCGACTGTGTCGACTTGTTGCCCGACGAATCACTCGCTGTGACCGTAAGGGTGCGCGTTCCGGGTCCCGGGGAGCCGGAAGTGGGAAGGGCAGCCCCGTTAGCGACGTTGGCGGTCCCGACTGTCGCCGTGCAGCTTGCCACTTTGACGTTGTCCGAGCAGCTGAATTGTGCTTTGGCGGCCTGTCCCCACGTAAAGCTGGCGCCGCTCGCAGGCGAAGCGATGGCGATCGTTGGCGGAGTGGTATCGGACGCCGGTGATGGCGGCGGCTGGTTTGTCGGCGTCGTCGTCGTGGGGTTCGTGGTGGGGGGCGTTGGGTTTGTTCCCGACGTCGGCGTCGAGGTTGGCGTCGCCGTCATTTTGACGAGCACGAAGTACAGACTCACCGGATAGCGACCGTAGGCCATCTGCCACGTTCCGTGTACGAGCTTGGCGTGCCAGCTTTTTGCGTTGTGCGGCAACTTGTTCGGGTGCTTCAACCACACACGCAGGTCGGCAACGGCCGCCTTGCACCCGAGATTTGGTGTCGCGCGAACGTTAGTGGCCTTGTAGTGGCCGACCGTCACGCTAGAGCACGACATGGTCTTGCTCTTGGCGATAGCGGGTCCCGCCACGAGGAGTGTTTGGCCCACGACTACGAGGGCAGCGTAAAGCACAATGCGCCTAACCAAAGTAAGTCCTTTCCACGCAGCCACGACTCGCGATGACCCCCATGTCCCCACATGCGCATCAACGTCGCGGCACAAACCGTTTACGCGAGTCTGCACTTACCTGTGGGACGCGCCTATCGGCCGACTGACCAGATCTTCGTTCATCGATGAACACAACACGATCGATGTTCAAGAGATGAACGCAACGCTGAGAGGCCGCAACCCGACCCGGTAAATCGGAGCTTATTCTTCGGTTCGACTCTGGAACTCCTTGGGGGTCTGAGTGTCGCTTGAGCGCAACAAAGCGTTGGTACGCCGGTTGGTCCTGGAGGCGGTTCGCGATCGCAACGTCGATGTTCTCGATGAGATCGCGGCCGGGCCATTCGCCGAGATCGCCAGGCGATGGGTTGCACCCTTTCGGGGAGCGTTTCCGGACTTCGAGATGGAGATCGTGGCGCTGATCGCGGAGGATGACAAGGTCGTGGGCCATTTCCGCTGCTCGGGGACGCACCTTGGGGAATGGCTGGGTGAGTCGCCGACTGGGCGGAGGTTCGAGAAGGTCGACGAGGTCTACATCTTTGAGGTCCGTGACGGGAGATTGGTATCGGCGCTTGGGGTTGAGGACAACCTGTCCCGCCTGCGTCAGCTCGGGATCTTTCCGCGGCCGGCTTGATGTCCCGGGGGGCAAGCCCACGCTATTCGTGGATGCGGCTGTGCCAGTAGCCTTGAGCTTGAAGTCGGGTTGAAGTCCAGCGAGCCGGGAGAGTGACCGAAGTGGCGCCGCAATTGGCAATCGGGGACATAGCTGCGCGGGCCGGCATGAGCACGTCGCGGATTCGCTACTACGAGGCCCGCGGGCTGCTCCCCGAGCCGGAGCGTGCAGCCGGGAAGCGCCGTTACGGCGAGGAGGTGTTGCGGCGGCTCGAGATCATTGACGCCGCGCAGCGGGTTGGGTTCACGCTGGGGGAGATCCGTGACCTCCTCGGCTCGCGG
>Ga0335081_10018517_pt1 | contig 11261 bp, 8 predicted proteins | sample Lox_Sample_35_FD_206713 | JGI IMG/M metagenome (GOLD analysis project Ga0335081, IMG submission 206713) | Soil microbial communities from Loxahatchee National Wildlife Refuge, Florida, United States - Lox_Sample_3.5 | ecosystem: Environmental > Terrestrial > Soil > Wetlands | place: USA: Florida... | reverse complement strand
CCTAGATTGTGGCGCCGCAGGCGCCACAATCTAGGCCTTTTTTGCCCTGCTGACCCTCTCGTAAATCAGCCGCACACCGTCCAGCACCAGCGACGGTTCGCAGGCCTCGATCACCGGTGCGTGCGCCGCGACGATCGAGGCCAGTCCCCCCGTGGCGATCACCTTCGGCTTCACGCCCAGCTCCTGCGCGATCCGCCTGATCGTCCCCTCGACCGCGTCCACCGTGCCGAACATGACGCCCGCCTGCATGCTCGATTCCGTCTCCCTGCCGATGACGGACGGGGGGAAGCGCAGCTCGATCTTCGGGAGCCGGGCGGCGCGGCGGTGGAGCTCCGCCGCGGTGGATTCGAGTCCCAGCGTGATGACGCCTCCGATATACTCCCCCCTGGCGGAGACGACGTCGAACGTGGTGGCGGTCCCGAAGTCGATGACGACGAGCGGCCCGCCGTACCTGTGGAATCCGGCGATGGCGTTGCAGAGGCGGTCGGCGCCCACGGCGGTGGGATCGGTGTACAGGACGCGCATGCCGAGGTCGAGGGCCGCGCTCACGGTGACCGGTTCCACGTGGAAGTACTTGCGCGCGAGGGATTCGAAGACGTCGGTGAGGTCGGGGACCACCGAGGATATGCCCACGCCATCGATGGCCGCGGTCTGTATCTTCCTGTCGGCGCAGAACGCGCTGATCGTCAGCCAGTTTTCATCGACGGTCCGGTGCGTCAGGCTCGCCATGCGCCAGTCCGCCACAAGCGCGTCCCGGTCGTAGATTCCCAGGACCGTGTGGGTGTTCCCCACGTCTATGGCGAGCAGCATCGAGGTCAGGAGCCGAGGAGTGTGACGTCTCCGGCGAAGAGCGTTTTTTCCGCGCCGCCGGACTCGAGGATGAGGGCGCCTTCCGGGCTCAGGCCCTTGACGACCCCCGAAATGACATTTCCGTCCTGCGCCACGGAGATCTCCCTGTTCATCATCGTCGAGCGCGCCAGCCAGAGCGGGATGATGTCATGGAAGCCCTTTTTCATGATCTCCGTGTAGTGCGATTCGAGCGAGCGGAGGATCTCGCGGAGAAGCTTCACCCTGTCGACGTCTTTTCCCCCCTCTTTTCTGATCGACGTGGCGCGGGGGGCGATGTCGTCGGGGAACGCCGACTGGTTGACGTTGATCCCTATCCCCAGGATGACATAGTCGAGCCCCTCCTCCTTCAGCGAGCCCTCCAGGAGTATCCCCGCCGCCTTCTTGCCCCCGATCAGGAGATCGTTCGGCCATTTGCACTCGACCGCCAGGCCCGTCTCGTGTTCAATTGCCTCAGCGACCGCCACGGCCGCGTAGAGGGGGAGCAGGTTGAGGGCTTCGGGGGGAAGAACGGGCCTGAGGATGAGCGAAAACGTCAGGTTCTCGAATGGATTTGCCACCCAGGACCTTCCGAGGCGGCCTTTGCCGGCCGTTTGCTGCTCGGCAAGGACAAGCGTTCCCTCCTCGCCCCAGCACGCCGCCAGGGCGCGGGCGCAGTTGTTGGTCGAATCGATCGTCTCGAACGCATAGATCTTCGATCCAAACCGGCGCCCGTTGAGCTTCTTCCTGAGCGCTGCTGTGTCGAGGAGTGGGGAGGGGGATATCACTGTGGTAGTGTTCCGGGAACAACCCCCGATGATACCCATTCGAACCTAAAAAGTCAAGCAGGCCGAATTCCCTGTCAATCTGCCATTTGAAATGGTACATTCTGAATTATTGGCATTATCAATCCGCCATATTGTCGCATCCATTGCACGTCGGTCGTGCCTTATGTCCATAAACTATTGTCCATCAAGTATTTACTATCGGGCTCTTTAATGGCACGGCTATTGGTGTTGTTATAGGCAAAATATTGTGAATGCGACCCGGCAATCGAAAGGAGAACGAACTCAATGGGGAAAATCATAGGAATTGATCTTGGAACGACGAACTCGGTCGTCGCCGTCATGGAGGGGAATGACCCTGTCGTGATAGCAAACAGTGAAGGGGGGCGGACGACTCCGTCTGTCGTCGCGTTTGCCAAGAACGGCGAGCGCCTGGTCGGCCAGTCCGCAAAGCGGCAGGCCGTCACGAACTCCCAGAATACCGTCTATTCCATCAAGCGGTTCATGGGGCGTTTCTATAACGAAGTGAACGAAGAAATGAAGCTCGTCCCCTATAAAGTGGTGCAGGGGGACAACAACACCGCCCGCGTCCAGGTGGGAGACCGCGTCTATTCTCCCCCGGAGATCAGCGCAATGATACTGCAAAAGATGAAGCAGACCGCGGAGGACTACCTCGGAACGAAGGTGACGGAGGCGGTGATCACGGTCCCGGCCTATTTCAATGACGCCCAGCGGCAGGCCACCAAGGAAGCCGGCGAAATCGCCGGACTCCAGGTGCGCAGGATCATCAACGAGCCGACGGCCGCGGCGCTCGCCTACGGGCTCGACAAGAAGAACAAGGACCTCAAGGTTGCAATCTACGACCTGGGCGGCGGCACGTTCGACATCTCGATCCTCGAGCTTGGCGACGGCGTCTTCGAAGTGAAATCGACGAATGGCGATACGCATCTCGGGGGGGACAACTTCGACCAGCGCGTGCTCGACTACATCGCCGAGGAGTTCAGGAAGCAGGAGGGGATCGACGTGCGCAAGGACCCGATGGCACTGCAGCGGGTCCGTGAGGCGGCGGAGAAGGCCAAGATGGAGCTCTCGACGCTGATGCAGACGGAGATCAACCTCCCCTTTATCACCGCGACCGCGGACGGTCCGAAGCACCTGAACATGACGCTCACGCGCGCGAAGTTCGAGCAGCTCGTGGACGATCTCGTCAAGAGGACGCTCGGTCCGACGGAGCGGGCGCTGAAAGACGCGGGTCTTTCCCCTTCGCAGGTGGATGAGGTCATACTGGTGGGGGGCATGACGCGCGTGCCGCGGGTCCAGCAGGTGGTCAAGGAGATGTTCGGCAGGGAGCCCCACAAGGGGGTCAACCCCGACGAAGTGGTCGCAGTCGGCGCGGCCATCCAGGGGGGCGTCCTTTCGGGCGATGTGACTGACGTGCTGCTCCTGGACGTGACCCCGCTGTCGCTCGGCATCGAGACGCTCGGCGGCGTGATGACGCGCCTGATCGAGGCCAACACGACGATCCCGACGCGCAAGAGCGAGATCTTCTCGACGGCCTCCGACAGCCAGCCGTCGGTCGAGATCCACGTGCTCCAGGGGGAGCGGCAGATGGCGCAGGACAACCGGACGCTCGGCAGGTTCCATCTCGACGGCATTCCGCCGGCGCCCCGGGGAGTGCCGCAGATCGAGGTGACGTTCGACATCGACGCGAACGGCATACTCCACGTCTCTGCGAAGGACAAGGGGACGAGCAAGGAACAGTCGATCCGTATCACCTCCTCCAGCGGCCTGAGCAAGGAGGAAGTGGAGAAGATGAAGACCGACGCCACGTCGCACGCGCAGGAGGACAAGAAGAAGCGGGAGGAGATCGACCTGAAGAACCAGGCGGACAACCTGGTCTTCCAGACGGAGAAGCAGCTCAAGGAGTTCGGCGAGAAGATCAGCGCCGATACCCGGGGCAAGGTCGAGAGCGCGAACGAGCGCCTGCGGGACGCGATCAAGAGCAACAACGTCGGCGCGATCAAGGGTGCGATGGAAGCCCTCAACACGGCCTGGAACGAGGCGTCGACGCAGATGTACCAGCAGGCGACACAGGCGGGCGCGCAGCAGGGGGCGGGACCCGGGGCGGGTCCCGGCGGGCCTCCCCCCGGAGGGCAGCAGCAGCCGGGGAGCGGCGAGAAGAAGGTCGAAGACGCCCAGTATGAAGTGGTGGACGACAAGGACAAAGAGAAAAAGTAACGAACGCGCCCCAGGCGGTCATCAGGCAAAAGGCGAGGCGACCCCTCGCCTTTTGCGTCAGGGGGCCGGCCGGAGGAGCGGGAGCGGTTCGAAAGGAGCACCATGAATCCGAACAAACTGACAATTAAAACGCAGGAAGCCCTGCAGAACGCGCAGGAGATCGCCTCGAGCTACGGGAACCAGGTGATCGAGCCCGAGCACCTGCTCGCCGCGCTCATCCAGGATCCCCAGGGGACCGTGGTCCCCGTCCTCGAGAAGACGGGGGTCAACCTCTCGACACTGAAAATCAGGATCAACGACGCGCTCGGCAGGCTCCCGAAGGTGAGCGGGGCCGCGGTCACGGGGCAGTCGCTCTCCCCCGCGCTGGGGCGCCTGCTTGATGCGGCGCAGAAGCAGGCGACGGAGCTGCACGACGAGTACCTGAGCACCGAGCACGTCCTCCTGGCGCTTGCCGCCTCCGGGGAAGGGCCGGCGGGCAAGCTGCTGCGCGACCAGGGGCTGACCGCCGCGGCGGTCCTGAACGTGCTGAAAGAGATCCGCGGGTCGCAGCGCGTCACGGATCAGAATCCCGAGGAAAAATACCAGGCACTGGAGCGATACGGGAGGGACCTGAACCAGCTCGCACGGAAGGGGACGATGGACCCCGTGATCGGCCGCGACGAGGAGATCCGGCGGGTGCTCCAGGTGCTGTCGCGAAGGACCAAGAACAACCCGGTGCTCATCGGCGAGCCGGGCGTCGGGAAAACCGCGATCGCCGAGGGGATCGCCCAGCGGATCGTCAAGGGAGACGTCCCCGAGAACCTCAAGACGAAGAGGATCGTCGCGCTCGACATGGGTTCGCTCGTGGCGGGGACGAGCTTCCGCGGCCAGTTCGAAGAGCGCCTGAAGGCGCTCCTGAAGGAGGTCGGGGAATCCGGCGGCGAGATCATCCTTTTCATCGACGAGCTTCATACGCTCGTGGGCGCGGGCGCAGCGCAGGGGTCGGTCGACGCGGCCAACATGCTCAAGCCCGCACTGGCGAAGGGGGAGCTCCGCGCCATCGGTGCCACGACGATCGACGAATACCGGAAGTACATCGAGAAGGATCCCGCCCTGGAGCGGCGCTTCCAGCCGGTCATGGTGGACGAGCCCGGGGTCGAGGACACGATCTCGATCCTGCGGGGGCTGAAGGAGAAGTACGAGGTGCACCACGGCGTCAGGATCACCGACGGCGCGATCGTGGCCGCGGCGCAGCTCAGCGCGCGCTACATCACAGACCGGTTCCTGCCGGACAAAGCGATCGACCTCGTGGACGAGGCGGCCTCGAAGCTCCGCATCGAGATCGATTCGCTCCCTGAAGAGCTTGACGCGGTGGAACGGAAGATCACGCAGCTCGAAATCGAGCGCGAGGCGATCCGCCGGGAGAAGGACGAGGGATCCCGCGAGCGCCTCGCCGCGCTCGAGACCGAGCTGGCGGAGCTCACGCAGGAGCGCACCGGGCTCCGCGCCCACTGGAAGGTGGAGAAGGGGCTCATCGAATCGATCCGGACGATGAAGGGGGAGGTGGAGGCGCGGAAGGGGGAGGCGGAAGCGAGCGAGCGGGAGGGGAATCTCGCCCGTGTGGCGGAGCTGCGGTACGGCGTCATTGCCGATCTTGAGAAGAAGATCGGCGTCGCTTCCCGGAAGCTGGCGGACGTGCAGAAAAACCGGAAGATGCTGAAAGAGGAGGTCGACGCGGAGGATATCGCCGAGATCGTCGCGCGGTGGACCGGGATCCCGGTGTCCCGCATGCTGGAGAGCGACCGGCAGAAGCTCCTGCACCTGGAGGAGCGGCTTGAGGGACGCGTGGTGGCGCAGCAGGAGGCGGTGCGCGCCGTGAGCGACGCGATCCGCCGCTCGCGGGCCGGCCTGCAGGACGAGAAAAAGCCGATCGGCTCGTTCATATTCCTGGGGAGCACCGGGGTGGGGAAAACGGAGCTGGCCCGGGCGCTGGCGGAGTTCCTCTTCAATGACGAGAACGCGCTGGTGCGCATCGACATGAGCGAGTACATGGAGAAGTTCTCCGTCTCGCGCCTGATCGGCGCCCCCCCGGGCTACGTCGGGTACGACGAAGGGGGGCAGCTGACCGAGGCGGTCCGGCGCAAGCCCTACTCCGTGGTCCTGCTCGACGAGATCGAGAAGGCCCACCCGGAGGTGTTCAATCTCCTCCTCCAGGTGCTGGACGACGGCAGGCTGACCGACAGCAAGGGAAGGACAGTCGACTTCCGGAACACGATCATCATCATGACGTCGAACCTCGGCTCGCAGCTCATCAGCCAGAAGATCGACGCCGACTTCGCTCCCGACGGCGACTGGGAGAACGTCTTCGGCGCGCTCCGCACGGAGCTGTTCCAGATGCTCCGCGCCACGATCCGGCCGGAGTTTCTCAACAGGGTGGACGAGGTCATCATCTTCCGTCCCCTCTCCCGTGCCGATATTCGCACGATCGTGACGCTCCAGCTCCGCCGGGTGCAGGAGACGGTCGCCTCGCGCGGCATGACGCTCGAGATCACCGACGAGGCCAAAGACTGGCTCGCGAAGCTCGGCTACGACCCGACGTTCGGCGCGCGGCCGCTCAAGCGCGTGATCCAGAAGCACATCGTGAATCCTCTCTCGGAGAAGATCCTCGCCGGCGAGTTCACGCCCGGCGACACGGTGGAAGTCGGCCTCGACACGCACGGCCTCATCGCGTTCGCCCGGCGGCAGGTCGCCTCGCCGGTCGGCTGAGTTGCTCCGCGGGGGGCAATTTCGTATGTTGAGAAAATTGCCGAGGCGGAATGAAGCAACGCAGGCCCGTCTCCCTCGTCGTCCACGGGGGAGCCTGGGCAGTCCCGGACGATGAAGTCGCCTCCCACCGCTCGGGAGTGCTTGCAGCGCTGAAAGCGGGATGGGAGGTCCTGAACGACGGCGCCTCCGCGACGGAGGCGGTCGAGCGCGCCGTGAGCGCGATGGAAAACAACCCTGTCTTCAACGCCGGGCGCGGGGCAGCGCTCAACAGCGCGGGGGAGATCGAGCTCGACGCGGCCATCATGGAAGGGGGGACCCTCCAGGCAGGGGCGGTCGCGGCCCTGCGGAACGTCGCCAATCCCATCAGCGTGGCCCGGGCGCTCATGGAACAGGGCGATACCGTGCTCCTCGTGGGCCTCGGGGCGACGCTCTTTGCGAAGGAACAGGGGATCCCCACGTGCGGGCCCGACGCGCTGATCACCGTGGAAGCGGTGGCGCGCTGGCGCGATGTGGTCGCGCGCTCCGGCGAGGGCGCCGTGAAAAAGCGAAAGGGACGACGCTCCTCGCCGGGCGACACGGTGGGCGCGGTAGCGCTCGATGCGCTCGGCCGCATCGCCTCCGGATCCTCGACCGGGGGGACGCCGAACAAGAGGCAGGGACGCGTGGGGGATTCCGCCCTTATCGGCTGCGGCGTCTACGCCGACAGCGCCGCCGGAGGCTGCTCGGCGACCGGCTGGGGGGAAGGGATCATCCGTGTGGTGCTCGCCAGGAGCGTCGTGGGAGCCATGCGCGCCAACGGCGGGAACGCGGACGCTGCGGCCAGAGAGGGCATCGCGCTGCTGAAGAAACGGACCGGCGGGGAGGGGGGGGTGATCGCCCTCAACAGCGCGGGCGCGGTAGGCATCGCCTGCAGCACGAAGCGGATGCCGCGGGCGTACATGAATTCATCCCTCAAGAGCCCCGTTGTCGCCGTCTGATGGCGCTGTCGCATTCCGTGAAACAATCCTCGCTGATCGGCCACACGCTCGAGGTCCTTGCGCTCGCCCTTGCGGGGCGCCGTCCCGCCGATACGGTGGTCGGAGAGTTTTTTCGCGCCCGTCATTACCTCGGCTCGAGCGACAGGCGGCGTATTGCGGAGTCCTGCTACGGCGTCATCCGCCACCACCGGCTCCTGGCTGCACGGGCGCTGCGCGCGCTCGGCCGGCCGGAGGGTTCCCCCGTGGACGCGCTCCTGCTTGTCGCCGTCCATGAGGCCGTTTCGTCGAACGATGATGCCGATGTGATCGCATCGGCGCTCGGAGATCGCTGGCAGGTGGCCGGGATGGGCTCAGCCGACTTCGTGCGTGCGGTGCGGAGCTGCGCAGCCGGAGAACCCGCGTGGCCGCTCGCAGTGCGCCATTCGCTTCCGGATTTCGTCGCGGCGGAGTGGGCGCGGAGGTTCCCGCCGGACGAGGCGGAAGCCCTCTGCGCGGCATCAAACGCCCAGCCCCCGCTGGCAATACGGGTGAACACGCTCAAGGGGAGCGTCGCTTCGTGCACCGCCGCGCTGGAGAAGGAGGGGATTGCGGCGGCAGCGGGAAACTTCTCGCCGGTCGCTCTCGTCCTGCCGCGGCGGATCAATACGGCGTCCCTCAGGGCGTTCAGGGACGGTCTCTTTGAGATGCAGGACGAGGGAAGCCAGGCGATTGCTCCCCTGCTCGATGTGCGGCCGGGGATGGCCGTGCTCGACGCGTGTGCCGGGGGAGGGGGCAAATCGCTCCATCTCGCGGCCCTCATGGAGAACCGTGGTGAGATCACCGCCCTGGACGTCGACAGGACGAGGCTTGACCGCCTCAGGCTCCGCGCCAGGCGGGCGGGAGTTTCCATCGTGAGGTCCGAGGTCGTCCGGCGGGGATCCCCCGCTTTGCGCGCCGGCGGATATGACGCCGTGCTCGTCGACGCTCCCTGTTCGGGAACCGGAACGTTCCGGCGCAATCCCTGGGCGAAACTCGCGTGCACGGAGGATGCCTCCCGCTCGTACGCCCTGCGCCAGCGGGAGCTCCTCCGGCGCTATGGAGTCGCTGTCAGGCCGGGGGGAAAGCTCGTGTACTCGACGTGCACGCTGCTGGAGGCGGAGAACCGGGCGGTGGTCGAAGATTTCATCGCGCTGCGTCCGGAATTCACGCTCTGTGACGCAGGCGGCATACTCACCCCCCTCGGTGTTCATGCGGCTGCGGGGGGGCCGTGGCTCGAGCTCCTCCCTCACCGGACGGGGACGGACGGCTATTTTGCGGCGGTCATGGTGCGATCGTAAATCCGGAGGAGCACAACGGAGGTACTGTCATGATCAGGTTCGGCACGTTGATCGTCTGTGCGGCGGTGGTGCTCGCAGGGTGCGGCAAGCCGAGCGCACGCGAATATTTCACGCACGGAGAGCAGGAAGCGCAGAAAGCCACGCGGATCGCGGATTCGCTCCGCTCCGCGGAGGCGGTGCGCGAAGCGTTCAAACCCGCCCTCGAGCTGCTGGGAAGCGTGGTGAGCGAATATCCCGGGGATTCGCTCGCGGATTCGGCCCTCTTCATGATCGCAAGCATCAGGAACACGAACCTCCATATGCCGGCCGAGGCGATCGAAGGCTACAGGGAATACTGCCGCCGCTACCCCGACGGAAGGCAGGCGCCCATGGCGATGTTTCTCATGGGCTATCTCTACAACAACGATCTGCACAACACAGACAGCGCCGAGGCGGCCTACCGGCGCTTTCTGGACAAATACCCCGGGAGCGAGATGGCCCGGTCCGCCGAATTCGAGCTGAAGACGCTCGGGAGGTCCCCCGATGAGATACTCGCACCGGCCTCACCCGCGCCCCCTCCCCCCGGGAAACACGTGGTGAAGAGGGCCTCTGCGAAGACGCGCCCCGGGGCAGGGACCTGACGGTGGCGGAATCCCCCCTCCAGTTCCTCGACCCGCGGGTCGTCACGCGGCTGGCGAACCTCGAGCTCAGGGCGCGGCTCGTCGTCGAAGGGTTCATCACCGGCATGCACCGCAGTCCGTACCACGGCTTCAGCGTGGAATTTGCCGAGCACAGGCAGTATATGCCCGGCGATGCAATCCGGTTCATCGACTGGAAGATCTACGGGCGGACCGACAGGCACTACATCAAGCAGTACGAGGAGGAGACGAACCTCCGTTCCACGATCATACTCGATACCAGCCGCTCGATGGGGTATGTGTCCGGGGACGGTGTGACGAAGATCGCCTACGGCGCGTCGCTCGCGGCGGCGCTCGCCTACCTGATGATCCGCCAGCAGGATGCCGTGGGACTTGCGTGCTTCGACGAGGAGCTCCGGAGCTTTCTTCCCCCCCACACGACGCGGGCGTACCTGCGCCGCCTCCTCGTCACGCTCCAGCACGCCGCGCCCTCAGGGACCACGGGGGCCGCGCGGTCGCTCCACCAGGCGGCCGACCGGATGAAGCGGCGCGGCCTCGTCATTGTGATCAGCGATCTCCTGGACGACCCCGCCGGCGTGCTGGGGGCGTTGAAGCACTTCCGCCACAAGAAAAACGAAGTCATCGTCATGCACGTACTGGATCCCCTTGAACGCTCGTTCGAGTTCGCCGGGGACGCGGTCTTCCGCGACGTCGAAACGGGCGAGCGGATCACCACGCTCCCGTGGCAGATCCGGACATCGTACCGGCGCGCGATGGGGGAATTCCTTGAGACCTACAAGCGCCAGTGCCGGGAACACGCGATCGACTACGTCCTCCTCGACACCGCGACCACCTTCGACGTCGCGCTCACGCAGTACCTCGCCCGCCGCGAACGGCTGCACTGATATCCCCCAATCTGGACTTTCCTCCCGTTTTATCGTATACTGGTTTTTGCCCTTTTCCTCCCCAGCACGAAGCATGTCCGACCGGGATTCCATCGTCATACGCGGCGCGCGCGAGCACAACCTGAAGAATATCGACGTCGATATTCCGCGCGGGAAGCTCGTCGTGATGACGGGGCTGTCGGGATCCGGCAAGTCGAGCCTGGCGTTCGACACGATCTACGCGGAAGGGCAGCGCCGTTTTGTGGAGAGCCTCTCGGCCTATGCCCGGCAGTTCCTCGACATCATGGAGAGGCCCGACGTCGACAATATCGAGGGATTGAGCCCCGCGATCTCCATCGAGCAGAAGACCGTGAGCCCCAATCCCCGCTCAACCGTCGGCACGGTCACGGAGATCTACGACTACCTCCGGCTCCTCTTCGCGCGCGCCGGTACCCAGTACTGCACCAACTGCGGCCGGAGGGTCCAGAAGCAATCGACGGACCAGATCATCGAGGGGATCCTCGGGCTCCCGGCCGGGACGAAGGCCATACTCCTTGCGCCGGTCGTCCGCGGCAGAAAAGGACACTACAGGGAGCTGTTCGAGGAGATCCTGCGCGACGGGTTTCTCCGCGTCAGGGCGGACGGCGAAGTGAAGGAAATTGTCCAGGGGATGCAGCTCGACCGGTACAAGGTGCACACGATCGAGATCGTGGTGGACCGGATTACCGTGAAGAAGGAGTCCCGTTCGCGGATCGCGGACTCCGTCGAGGTCGCCCTCAAGTTCGGGGGAGGAGTCGTCATCGTCGCCCCCGAGGGGGGAGCCGCTCCCGCTCCGCGCACGAAGCGGGGCAAGCCTTCCGCACGGAAGGAGGGG
>Ga0335081_10018516_pt1 | contig 11261 bp, 17 predicted proteins | sample Lox_Sample_35_FD_206713 | JGI IMG/M metagenome (GOLD analysis project Ga0335081, IMG submission 206713) | Soil microbial communities from Loxahatchee National Wildlife Refuge, Florida, United States - Lox_Sample_3.5 | ecosystem: Environmental > Terrestrial > Soil > Wetlands | place: USA... | reverse complement strand
GCGGCAACCAGGGCGGCTCCCCGGTTCCGGGAGACTTAGCTGCATTCCCTCCACGAGGGTCACACACGGGCTGACCTCAAGGCGAACGCGAACCGCCGGGCTGCGTGGCCTGGGGCATTGTCGCCGCTCGCCGCTGAGGTGTGCAGATCAGGTGAGTCTGGCGCGGGAAGGGCGGCAGCGGTTCGGGTTCAGTCGTGGTCATTTTTGTTCCACAGCTGGTGAGTCAGGCCGCTAGGTGAGGTGACCGACTCGACGGTGAAGCGTTCTTCGAGGCCGCTTGATCCTTCCCAGAGGGATACGCCGCGCCCGAGGGTTATCGGCACGATCACCAGGTGCATGAAGTCGACCAGGTCGGCCTGGAGGAACTGGCGCACGGTCGAAGGTCCTCCGCCGATGCGGACATCGCGACCACCCGCAGCCTCCTGGGCTAGGCGAAGCACCTCGTCCGGCGGCCCGTCCACGAACCGGAAGCTCGTCCCGTTGGGAAAGTCAATCGCGGGGTGCGGGTAGTGGCTCATGACGAACACGGGCGTCTGGAATGGCGGCTCGTCACCCCACCAGCCCCGCCACCCGTCGTCGGGCCAATCGCCAACCTGGGGACCGAACTTGCGGCGTCCCATGATCTCAGCGCCGATGCCCTGGCTCCACATGCTGGTCAGGGCCCGGTCCAGCGTGACGGGGGCATCCGCCTTATCGACGCCATGAATTACCCGGCCGTCGAACCACTTGAACAGCCGCTCGGCGCCGCCGATCGGGGCGTCGAACGTCACGTGCTCGCCGGCGGCATAGCCGTCGAGGGAGATGTTCATGTTGTGGACCCGGGTGCGGGACATCACGACTCCTTCCGTGATCGGGCGCAGCGTTTGACATATAGACCGACGGGATGGGGCGGCCTCATCGCTGGCGCTGACATCATGTTCGGCGGCCGAACCCCACACCGGTATCACATGCGACCCGGCATGGTCAGCCGCAGCAGTGGCGGCAATCCTCACGGCAAGCCCTCCCGTCGATACCGGGCAGGACGTTCTCCGCGCCACCCCAGGCCGGGGGAGCTGGTTCGCGCAGCGCGATGCCTGTGCGGCTACGCCGCGTTAAAGCACCAGGAGCATGGCCAACAGCAGGCCGGCCGGCAGGTCCGCAGACACGGTCGCCAGTTCCGCGCAGGTCCGCGCCGCGTATGCCTGCCCGACCCGGGCGCTATGCTCCTCCGCGGTGAGACGCCCCTCGGCGAACGCCTCCCGGAGCACGCCGATGACGTGTTCCCGGTCTGCGTCCGAGGCCCTCACCCGGGAGACTGGCGGGCTGGCCGGGCTCGGATAGGCCATCCCGGCCTGGCCGGTCTCTGGTGCTGTGATCGGCCTGTCTTCCGCACCACTACAGCCGCCGGGATCAGCACTCTGATCACTCCTCCTGGGCACGCTGACCAGCGGAGCGCCGTCCATCCGGCACAGTTCCTTGACGACGCCCGACTCATCGACGATCACCACCGTCACCGGAACCCGCATGGCGGTCGCCTCGGCCGCTGCCGTATCCACCAGCCGCCGAGACGCGGCACGCGGCACCCGTCGGCCGCACCACCCAGGCGCCCTCGCTCACCGTGACTCACCGCCAAGGTGCCGGGTGCGCGCCGTCGTCCGGGCCAGGGCGATAGCGGCGGCCGCGATCCAGACGGCCTCCACGACCGACATCACGATGGCGAGGATCAGCCCGGCCGTGGCGAACACCGCCGCGAGGCCCGCGATCAGGAACAGCCCGCAGATCAGCACCGCGGTACGCGCGAACACCCGGGGCAGGACACCGGTGCCGGACAGGGCGAACCCGATCCCGGCGAAGACCATCGGTGCCGGAGCGAGCGGGAAGATGCGGGCGAACACCCCGTTGCTGAGGGCGAACGCGGTCGCCACGGTGGCCTGATCCGGCATGGGCAGGGTCTTACCGTCGAGCCGCTCACCGGCCGCGAACGGGAGGTGCTGCGGCACGTATCAGACATGCTGAACACAGCTGGAGCCGCAAGTGAGATGTATATCTCCGCCAGCACCGTCAAGACGCGCCTCAGCAGCATCTACCGCAAGCGGCGGCGGCTGGCTGCGGCGGGGCAGTCCGCCGGGCCTGTCGGTTCGAGCTGATCTGACCGGGTTAGGGTGGGCAGGTGAGTACCGGTGAGTTGGCCGGCCCGCTGCGCCGCTTCCTGGAGCAGCTGGGTGGGCTGCATTCGGCCGGCGTCCCGGACCTGAGCGAGGTGGGACGGCTCCTGGCGGGACTGGCTGCTGATGAGGAGTTTTTCGGTCCGCTGATCGCGGAGCTCCCCGCCCAGTCGCCGGGGGGGACGTGGCTGATCAGGCCGGAACGGGGTCCCCGGCTGGTGCTGTTCCACCGGCCCGAGGGAGTGATGGCCTACACCCACTCCCATCATTGCTGGGTCGCCATCGCCCCGGTCCGCGGGGTGGAGACCCACCAGCGGTGGGACGCGGTCCGCTATAAGGACGGCCGGGCCGACCTGCGCCTGGCCGAGGAGCGTGCCCTGGTTCCCGGCGATGTGGCGACGCTGGTCCCGCCCAGGGACGTGCACAACCATGGTCATGTCGCGGGCACGGGCCCCTGCCCCTACTCGCTGATCCTTCTGGGGAACGACATGTTCCTGTTCAACCGGGAAGAATACGATCCGGAGCGGGGAACATGGCGCGCGCTCGGGCCCGGTGACCCGGGCCTGTCAAACCGCTGACCTGACCGCGGCCAGCAGGGCGCGATCCTGGTCAGCGCGTGATGCCGGTGCGTGATCGGTAAGTACCGGCCTGGTGCAAGGCGCGGCCGGCCAGCCCGCTGACCATTCGGCCGCGCTCCATCCGCGGCTGGCAAGGACGTCCTGTGGTGCGGCGCCGATGGCGGCGAACGACACCAGCGCCTCGCACGGGTCCAGCCTGGCCACCTGCAGCGCGGCGATGTGGCCGTCGCCGCGATGCTCGCGCAGCACGTTGATGGCGTGCCAGAGCACCAGGTGCGGCTCGCCGGGCCAGGGCAGGTCGGCGTTGGCGGCGGCGAGCGGCCGGCCGGCGGTGCCGGCCGCGCGGGCCCCTCCCCCAGCAACTCGGCACCGACCCGGAGGACATCACCCGCATCGTCGCCCCCTACCTGAGCATCCCGGAGATAATGACGGCCACCAACGACGCCGGTGAAGCGGGCCACCTCAATCAACGCAGATAAAGGGTGGCATGTTGACCGCTGCGGAACCTGGACCGTGAGAAAGGTCTGGCTCCGCGATTCGTGGTCACAGCACCGTGCGGCCGAACGATCATGTTCGGTCCGCATGGCCGGTCTGACTCATGACGCCGACCCGCCTCGTTATGCGCGGCATATGGAATCTCGGCGTCCATCCGTTGAGGCGGCGGAACAGGGTGATCTGCAAGTCCTCCGGCATAGGCCATGGGGATACGCGGTCATATTGCATGCGCAGTTCAGCAGACCCGCCGACCTCCTGGCAGGCATGACCTCGGGCTGCGGGACGTCTAGTAGACGCCCTACGGATAGTCGGGCAGTTGCCCGAATCGACGGTTCTGATTGGGTACCAAAGCCCATGGGAATCATGGCATCACCTCCGCGCCTTCAGCCTCTGTAAGTAATTGCCGCTCCTGGGCTGCCTTGCCGCATAACCAGCGGGAAGCTTACTGTGGGCTTTAGTCGACGAAACGGGAGGGCAGATTCATGCCTGATTTCGGCAAGCTCGTCGAGAAGGTAAAGCAACTCGCCGGCAAGCATCCTGACCAGGTCAACAAGGGGGTTGACGAGGCCGAGCATGTTGCCGAGCAGAAGACGGGCGGTAAGTACGACAGCCAGATCCAGGAGGGCGGAGACCAGGCGAAAGGCTACCTGGGCACCCAGGGCCAGGGCACACCGGGCCAGGGAACCGAGAACCAGTAGCCAGGCCGTCCGGCGTCGGGCACCTCAGCCCGCAAACGGACAAGCTCACGACCCGCCTGGGCCAAGGCTGGGAACGCGAACGAGAGCGGGTGCCGAGAAGGCGGCGAGGCCGACATCTGCGACCGTTGTTCTTGCGGCCTCAGTGCTGTGCGGCTGCGGTCGCATTTCCGCGGGGATCGATGGGATGGCGCGAGCGCTCATCGAGGCCGGACTCGATGGAGTCACGCCAGATGACTCGTTCCACGGAACGACGGGCAGCTCCGGCAGGGGCAGCCGATCCAGCATGATCCTCACAAGTGCGGCCCTTGCCTCGGAGCATGGCCGCCGGACACTGACCGGATTACGCTGTGACTACAGGTGGGAGGCGCCGGTGAGACCAGAACCGGGAGCCCCGGCGGCAGCGGCGGGCCTGCGGGCCTCGCGTGCCGACCGCGAGCGGGTGATCGACCTGCTCAAGGCCGCGTTCGCGCAGGGCCGGCTGGACAGTGACGAATTCGACGCGCGGATCGGCCAGGCCCTCGCGGCGCGCACCTACGGGGAGCTGGCCGCGGTCACCACCGACATCCCGGCCGAACTGATCACTGCGCTGCCGCGCCGCCCGCCCGTCCGGACGCGGCGACGGATCCCCTTTAATAGCGCCGTCACCGGGGGGGCGTGCATGGCCGGGCTGGTGAACGTGGGCATGGTGGCGGTCCTGCTCAGCGGGAGCCCGGTCGCCGTGCTCCTGTTCGTCGTGTTCACGATCATCGGGACGATCCTGGCCATCGGGGCGATGATCGCCGCACCTTAAGCCCGCAGCAGCCGGCCCGATGCGACCGGGAGCTGCTGCTGCCACCGCACCTGGTCGTGGCCGCCGGATGTGGCGCGTGCCCGGAGGCGCTCACGCGACAACCGACATGTCGGCCGTGGCCGGTGCGCGGCGAATCAGGCGGCCGAACGGGCACTGGCTCTCGCCGAGGCAACCGGCTGGTGCGGCCAGCCCGCTGCACGTGCACACCCGGGAGGCGGAGGCCTGGTTCCTGCTCCAGGGCGCGATGACGTACCGCGCCGGCGAGCAGCTGATCCGGATGACCGCGGGCGACTTCATCTACCTGCCGCGAGAGGTGCCGCACGCGTTCCGCACGACCGGGACCGTCCCCGTCCGGTTCCTGGCCCTAACCCTGCCTGGCGGGCTGCTGGATATCTACGACGAGGTCGGGTGCCCGGCCGCCGAACGGCGCTTGCCCGATGCGGGCGTGTCGAACGCGGACGCCGCGCGCTGGCTCGAACTCGCCCCCCGCTACGGGCTCCGCGTCGTCGGCCCGCCGATCCCCGAAGCCGAGGCGTAGACCGGTGAGAGGCCGGCCAAGGCCCGGTCAGACCGCGTGCAGCACCTGTCCGCCGTACACCAGCGGATCCTCCGGCTGGAACGCGTCGGCGAGCCGGTTGAACTCCTGGAACCCAGGATCAGCATCGTGCTGGCTGTGCTCGGCGTGACTGGGAACCTCAACGGCGATGACGTACTTGGCGATATCGTCACGCCGGTCGGTGCCGAAGGCAACACGGGAGATCCGGGCGCTGAGGAAGGCGCCCCGCTCCTTGTACTCGCGCCAGCGCGGCAGCTCCCGCTCGGCGAACAGCCGCTCGTACTCTGCGGCCTGCTCGGCGCGGATGTGGATGACGATGACGTCCAGCTCACTCATGACGGCGGCTCCCTTTGTTGCCTTTGCGCTGATCTTGGCGGCCGGCCCGCCTAGGGTCAATCCGTGCCAGACAGCACGCTGCCATCAGGGCACATGCACGATATCGCCTTATGGTCGACCGCCTAGCCGTCGGCATGGTCGCATGGGTTCTGCCCGTAACCGGGTGATCTGGGTGGCGCGGGGCCGAGCGTTGCAGCTGTGGCTATGAGCCGGATCGGCAGTGCTCGCACGAGCGGCCGGGCGTGACGGCTACGTGCCGTGTGCATCAGGCGGCAACCGCCCACAGCGTGAAGCGAGTGATGGGCAAGAAGGCAACGTGGTCCAGCACCGGATCGTGCGCATCGAAGATCGGCCGGAACAGCACGGCCTGGTTCAGGTACGCCGCCGCCACGCCGGAATCGCTCAACGCGATGCCGGGGGTCCGGTCGGACCGGCCGCCGACGGCGCCGGCGAGGTGGTCCTGCAGGTCCGCCTGGTTGGCGATGAACCGGCGCAGCACGGAGTCCCCGATGGGGGTGTCTGGCAGCCAGCCGGTTCCGAGCGGACGGGCGAGTTCGGTCATCACGAGCTCCTTCAGCGATCGATGCGGTTACCCCGAGGGCGTGAGATCAGCTCTCACACTGTGCCGCCCGGGTCAGAGCCGCCGACCCTTTCTGCTGTTCGAGACCACCCACCCCGTTCGGTACTACCTGCCTCCCGACGATGTCCGGATCTAGCTCGTGCCCAGCCAGACGCGATCGGTCTGCCCGTTACGCCGGGCAGAGCACGCCGATTCGCCAATCCGGGCCAAAGCACGGAGAAGGGCGGCAGGATTCGATTCGCTGGGCTCCACGCCGTCGCCGGGCTCCAGCTAGCGCCGGGCCAATAAGATCCTGTGCATGCCGAGGTATCTGGATATCGAGCCCTATGAAACCGGGCTACTGGACACTGGTGACGGGAACCTCGTGTACTGGGAGACCTGCGGGAATCCTGATGGCGTGCCGGCGCTGATCGTGCACGGCGGCCCGGGGTCGGGGTGCACGGCGGGAAACCGCCGGTCGTTCGACCCGGAGAAGTTCCGGATAATCCTCTTTGACCAGCGCAACTGCGGCCGCAGCCTGCCGCATGCGAGCGACCTCGCGGCTGATATGAGCCTGAACACCACCGGGCACCTGCTCGGGGACATGGAGCAGCTGCGCGGTCACCTTGGCGTGGACAAGTGGCTGCTGCGCGGCGGGTCGTGGGGGGTGACGCTGTCGCTGGCGTACGCGCAGCGGCATCCGGAGCGGGTCAGCGGGATGCTCATGCTCAGCGTGACCTCGACCAGGCGGCTCGAACTTGACTGGCTGTACCGGGGCGTCGGCCGGTTCTTCCCCGAGGCCTGGGCCCGGTTCCGCGACTTCGCCGGCCTGACCGATACCTACCGGCTGCCGACCGACAGCACGCCGCCGATCTCGGGTCTGCTTCAGGCGTACTCACAGATGATGGAGGACCCTGACATCGGTGTCCGGTCGCGGGCCGCGACCGAGTGGACGGCCTGGGAGGACGCGGTCATCTCCCAGGAAAGCAACGGGACCCCGGGCGCGTACGGCGACCGGCCCGACGACGCGAAGCTGGCGTTCGTGCGCATCTGCTCGCATTACTTCGCGCACGACGGTTTCCTCGAGGACGGCGTGCTGATCCGCCAGGCCGGCAAGCTGGCCGGCATCCCCGGTGTGCTGATCCACGGCCGCAACGACCTCGGCGGCGGCGCCTGCACCCCGTGGGAGCTCGCCCGCGCCTGGCCCGGCGCCGAGCTCACTATCATCGAAGACTCCGGCCACACCGGCAGCACCACCATGACCGACCAGATGCACGCCGCTGCCGACCGCCTCTACGGCCAGATCACCAACCCTGCCTAACGGGATGGTGATGATACCGACCTCGAAGACCGCGTGGAAAGCCTGGCCTGACCCGGTGGTGTGACGGGATGCCGCGCGGTCAGCCGGGCGGGATCAGTATGCGCTGGAGCTGGAGAGCCTGATTCTCGCTCTGTACCAGGATTCCGAACTGCCCGTTCGTGAAGGGTCCCGCCGCCATGAAGACGCCCCAGGTCTTGCCGCCGGTGCTGACGGCCATCTGGTCCCGGGTGTCGAAGGCCTTCGTGGTGATGGCCGTCAGCGCTGCCGCCTCGGCCGCGGGCAGGGTGAAATTGAGTCCGTACAGGGCGGGCTGCTGGCTGGTGGCGGGCTGGTAGGCCATGGTGACAGCCGCGGAGGTGAACGTTACCGGCTTGCCGAGGTTGCGGTAGCACGCGTCGGGGACCTCGGGGTAGTCGGTGAACGGCGCGGACAGCGTGGTGTAGCCGGCCGGGCATCCGCCCGCCGGTGCCGGAGGCTGGCTGAGCACGAGTTGCAGGGTGACCGCTGACGCCAGATGACGCGGGGCGGGCGGGACCGGCCCGAGCGGGAGGATATGGCTGCAGCCGGCGCAGGCGAGCGCGAGGGCCGCGACGGCGATGCCGGCACCGGCCGGGCGCCTGCCCGGTCCCCGCGCGATACGTCCTCCCCGGCAGGCCATCGCGGGCTTCATCCCAGCTGCGGACGCGGCGGCGATGCGGGCAGGGCCGCCTGGGCCCGGGCGGCGTCCGGGGCGACCAGCGCGACGGCGACGGCCAGGATGAGCAGTTCCGCCAGGCCGACAGCAATCAGGTGGGGGCCTTGCAGGTAATAGATCAGGTGAGGGTCTCGCAGATAGTCGCCGAGCGAGATGATGCGGTACGCCCCGGCGACGGCCGCCAGCAGCACCAGGGTCAGCGACCACACGCCCGTACCCGCCCGGCCGGACCAGGCCCGCGGCACGTGGGCCAGGCACAGGACGGCGACCAGGATGCAGCACAGCCCAGGCGTGTCCGGCACCCAGTCGCGGTGACCGGTCAGCTCGGCGGCCAGCACCGGCACGGACACCAGGAGATAGTACGCGGGCAGCGCCAGCAGCCAGGGCCGGCGCGCGGCCGGAGGGGCATCCCGGTGGAACGCGGCCAGGGCCAGGATCGGGGCCAGGTCGATCAGGAGCCAAAAGGCCCACGACCCGTAGGGCGACTGCAGGCTACCGGTGAGCTGCCCCTGCAGCAGCCAGGCCAGGGCCGGGACGATGGCCAGCACCGCGACAACCCGGCCCGCGCGGTAATGCCCCAGGACCAGCGCCACGTAGACCACGATCCAGACGTAGCCGACCACGTACCACACCGCGGGCGGCCAGACGCCGCCAGGCGAGGCGGTCACTATGGTCGCGGGCGGCGCGGGGACGATCCGGTGGCTCCCGTTCAGGAACACGGACACCAGCCCGTCAAGGCCGGCCGCGGCGTGGACCAGCAGCACGGCGAGCGCCGCGCCCCGCACGGCCTGCCCCCAGGCGAAGTAACGGCGCGGGGCGCCCGCGCCGCCCAGGTACAGCCGGGCGGCCAGGCCGATCACGCTGACGACCTCCTGCCGGCTGGGCCGGTCGAACTCCATGGTGACCGAATCTTCGTCCGGGTCGCCGGTCATCCAGCTGTCCAGGAACGCCGCGACCATGTCCTCTTCCCACGTGTCCCGGTAGTAGCCGGGCAGCAGCCGCAGCACCCGCCGGTACCGCTGCTCCAGATCCAGGCCGCCGCTCATCCGGCCGCCTCCGCGCCGGTCAGGCCGAGCCTGGCCCGCACCACGCGGGCGGTGGCGGCACGCAACTCGGCCTCCTCGGCCAGCGCCCGCCGCCCGTCCCGGGTCAGCCGGAAATAGCGGCGGAGCCGGCCATCGCGCGCCTCCTCCCGGTCGGGCTCGATCAGCCCGCCGGCGGCGAGCCGGTCCAGCACCCCGTACAGGCTGCCGATCTTCAGCTGGACCCGGCCCTGCGAGAGCTCGGCCACCTCGCGCACGATGCCGTACCCGTGGCGCGGGCCGTCAGCCAGCGCGGTGAGCACGAAGAACGCCTGCCCCGTCATGGACCTGACCGCCATCCCACCAATATATTGGAAAGCAAGATATTAGTCGATAGCTGACATCGGTCCTCACGGCACTGACACACCGCGAGCAGGCCGCTCAGACCTTTGCGGAGTCGAGTCCGGAAACCTCGAAGGTGCGGACCGGCCGGGAGAAGCCGCGCAACGACAGCTCGCCGACCAGCCGGCTTACCACGAGGTCCTCCGCTGCCGCGTTCACGCGCTGGGTGACGAGGATCTGCCAGGGCGCCGCCTCGGCGCACAGGCGCGTGGCCAGGTTGGTGACGCTCCCGACTGAGGCGTACTCGAAGCGGTCGGCATAGCCGACCCGTCCGAGGGTGGCGTAGCCCTGGGCGATGCCCATCCCGAGGGCCAGCTCATGACCGCGACGCTGCCATCCGTCTGCCAGCTCCTGCACCCGCTCGCGCATCGTCAGCGCCATCCGGACGGACCGCAACGGCGCGTCGTCACACGGGATGGGATCGTTGAAAAAGACCACGATCCCGTCACCGGTGAACCGCTCCAGGGTCCCCTCGAAGCGGCCGATGAGGTCGCCCAGGGCAGCGTTGTACTCCCCGAGGATGTCCCAGACATCCTCGGGTTCCGCCGATTCGGCGAAGGCGGTGAAGCCACGCAAGTCACAGCACACCACCGTGATCTCCCGGCGGTGCGGGTTGAGGAAGGATTCATCGCCTGAGCTGATGATGAGGTCGGCCAGCTGCGCCGGAAGGAAACGGCGCAGCCGGCTCACGCGGTCCAGTTGCTCAATCTGGTCCTGGACGCGCTGCTCGAGCTCGCGGTTCCACCGCGCCAGCTCGGCGGCCTGATGCTGGATCGTGTCGTGATACCGCTTGACCCGGACCAGGGAGCGGACCCGGGCCAGCAACTCGGCCTGGTCGAAGGGCTTGCCGACGAAGTCGTCGGCGCCGGACTCGATGGCGCGGATCTTCTCCTGTTCTCCGCTCGCGGTGATCATGATCACCGGCAGGAAAGCCGTCCCTGGGTCTTCGCGGATCCGGCGGCAGACCTCGTACCCGTCCATTCCGGGCATCACGATGTCCAGCAGAACGACATCTGGGCACTCCTTGCTCAGCGCGTCCAGGGCTTCGGATCCGGAGGATGCCGTGGCCACCCGGAATCCCTTCGGCGACAGCACTGCCTCAAGCAGGCGGACGTTCGGCGCTAGGTCATCCACGACGAGTACCAGCGGATCCGAGGTCACTCGGTCCCCACCTCCTCACCCGAGAGGAACCCGCGAACCTGACCGGGAAACGCGCGGACGCTGATCGGCTTCTCGATGTACCCGTTGAAACCGGCAGCCAGGGCCCGTTCCCGATCCTGTTTCATCGCCTGGGCCGTGACCGCGACCACGGGGATGTCCGCGGTCCGCGGGCTCTCGCGCAGCCGCCGAAGAGCCTCCATGCCGTCGATACCGGGCAGCTGGAGATCCATGAGAACGAGATCGGGAGGCTCGCTGACCGCCAGGGTGATGCCGTCCTCGGCCGTCCGGGCCACCCGCACGTCGTAGCCTGCGTACTCAAGCACGTCCCGCACCAGCTTGAGATTCCGCTCGTTGTCCTCTACGACCAGGATCACGTAGGTCATCCCGACTCCGAAGCCGGGGCCTGTCGGCTTGTGCTCGCCCAGCGGAGCAGTCCCGCGAGGCCGGACAGATCGAAATCCGTCTTGCGCGCCACGTAGGTGATTCGCCCCTTCAGTCGCTCCTT
>Ga0335081_10018515_pt1 | contig 11262 bp, 11 predicted proteins | sample Lox_Sample_35_FD_206713 | JGI IMG/M metagenome (GOLD analysis project Ga0335081, IMG submission 206713) | Soil microbial communities from Loxahatchee National Wildlife Refuge, Florida, United States - Lox_Sample_3.5 | ecosystem: Environmental > Terrestrial > Soil > Wetlands | place: USA... | reverse complement strand
CCACAACCAGGTTCGTCGATATCGCCAGTTTCGGAACGACCTCGAACCAAAGAACAATTCGCTATTAGGTCCATTATCCTCCTTTCCCCCCGCTGCCTTTCCGATGTACAATGAATCTACGTGCGTACGCGCACCCTTACAAATTCCCGAATTTATTAATGCACTGGATTCAAAAATGGAACTTTTGAATTCGTCTTGATAAATTCTGTAATTATTTTAGAAAAGATAATCGACCATCCTTGTGATCTGAGAAACCGAGCTGTCTATGTTGTTCCATGTCGGCATTACGACTTCCAATTTCTGACTTTTCTCTTCCACGGTCATACATACTTTGTTACTTGCTTTCTCTCTCATGATGTCTATTTTGCTCAAAGATTGTATCAAATTATTGACAATCAATAATAACAATGATGGCAATGATAACAGTAACACAGTTTTACTCAATGATTTATTTGTCTCTTTTCTAGTTATATTGGATTTATTTAAAATTTAAAATGGAAAATAATAAGTTCAATACTTTGTAAAGAATTTACTATTGCTAATATAAAATTCTATATAGAGATATTTTAAAGAATAAAATTTAACATTTTTAAATATTATAAAACTAATATATTATCTATAGATATCTAAAATAGAAAGATTTTAATATTAGCTTTATATTATATTTTAATTATATGATTTATATATAATTTCAGAGCATTATATTCAAATTATATTAATGAAATTGCCTTTATAGTAAAATAAGAGGGCTTTTAATAGAAGAAAATAGGCTGATGATGATGACATAAGCAGGCGTAAGGTCGATTTCTCGCGACCGAACGCGAAGCGTGAGGAGTTTGAAGCTGCGTTATTCAAACGAGTGACTCTTCCGCTGTAGGCCAGGCAAATAGCAGACCATCGACGGAGACCTTCGCTATCCGCATTGACTGTTATTTGCTATTCTCCGCCGCCGGCCACAGACTGTGTCAATCCGAGTCGAAATAGGGCAACATTGGAATGGAATCGCCCTCGTCCCATCCGCCCAAAAAGCGGCGCTTCTTCAAAGACGATCTCGACGATAACATCTCCCTTGTCCCCCAGATAAGACCCCCCTCCATAGGTCCCCCAACCCCACCCAAATCATCCAACCCACACACCCCCGCTCAACCCGGAGAACAGCAACCTCCGGTCGACACATTCGCCGCGCAACTCATCGTAATCATTGGCGAACCTCTCCCCGCGCATGTCCTCCGCAGTCTCGAGGAGGCGTCAGCGGGCAACCTCGAACGAGCTGTCAACATGTACTTTGACGGATCTCTGTCGGAACATGTTACACGCGTTGAATCCCCAACGAAAGGACTTATGCCAACTTCCTCTTCGGCAAGACACGAGTCGACGCTGAATAACTTTGTGATAAAGATGCCTGCGTCGTCGTCGGCTGTCCAACTGCGGGAAAAGCGGAAGTCGCCGGGGAGTACGGCCAGGGGACCGGGCTTGTGGAAGCGCAAGTATATTGGGTCGTTTGGCGTTGAGGGCTGGGCTGTTGGATCAGGGAGCAATCTCCTTAAAGCGGGCGATCCACTTTTAATCGAACGACAAACGCCGCCTTCTCCCTTGCAAAGGGGTAAATCCACCTCTTCAAAAACGACACAATCAAAGAGCAAGACAGCACCGCCCGCCCGCTTTCCCATCCCCAACGGTAAACAACCGAAACAACATGTCCTGGTTCGTTTCTCGACCCTCCAGGGCAAGGAAATAGGTCGATTACCTCAGGAAACAGCATCCTATGTCTCGACCCTACTCGATCAAGGGATCTGTTCCTTTGATGGAGTATGTATCTTCTCCCCCGACCGAATCCGCACGGGCGATAATATCGTCATCCAATTACGCTGCTATCTCCTTCCTAAAATCTTTGACCCGCTCACTGCAAAGAGGGACGACGAACGACCTGCAGCATGGGAAATTTCCGAGACGGAAGAGGAGAGATCGCTGAAACTTCGTCGGTTGGCGCTTATTCAGTTATTCACAGCGATTGGATTGGACCCCGTGCGTTCGAACTCCAGACAAACAGCCCGGGCAAGGGAACAACTCCTTGCCACGGCTCAGATTACTGAAGCCCCGATTAGGCCGGGCCCTGCGAAGATGGCGCGGACATCAAGTTCACAGTCTGGGGCGAGTGAAGAGGACGATGAGGGGAGGGAAATTGCTGACGAGACACTGAATATGTTGTATAAAAAGGCTCAGATGTATGATCCCAACATGCCAATTATGGAGGCCCCCCCAAGTTTTATGTTCGAGTTGCGTAAGTATCAAAAGCAGGCGCTCTGTTGGATGGTTGGCAAGGAAGAAGGTGGCGAGAATGATGTTAGGAGACGACTGAGTTTGAATCCCCTGTGGGAAGAATATCAGTGGCCACGAAGTGAGGACAACGGGAATGAGGACGCGGGATCTGACGAGAAATTCTATCTCAATCCTTATTCGGGGGAAATGTCACTCATCCTACCAACAATCGAATCAATCCAAAAAGGCGGAATCCTTGCAGATGGTCCCCCCCGGCGCGTCTCCAAGCTCTAAACTCAAACACTGATCGTAGAAATGGGCCTAGGAAAAACCATAGAAATGCTCTCCCTAATCCACACCCTCCGCGGCCCTAAAGACAGAATCAAAAACCCCGCGACCCTAGTCATCGCGCCCATGTCAATAATTTCCCAGTGGAAGTGCGAAGCAGACTCCTCCTCTCACACAGGCAGCCTAAAAACCCAAATTTACTACGGCGCCGGAAAAGCTCTGGATCTCCCTTCGCTTTGCTCCTCCCCCTCCGCCCCCGATGTAATCATTACATCCTACGGCGTCCTTTTAAGCGAATGGACCGCCGGGAAAAGTCCGACTGGGCTCTTCGGTACGGAATGGTGGCGTGTTGTTCTTGATGAAGCACACTTTATCAAGAACAGGCTGAGTAAGACTGCCCGGGCAGCGTATGATTTAAAGGCTGGGAGACGGTGGGTGTTAACTGGAACGCCAATAGTGAATAAACTGGAGGATTTGTTTTCTCTTGTGCACTTTTTGGGGGTGGAACCGTGGGGGTTGTATAGTTATTGGAGGACCTTTATTACAATTCCTTTCGAGAATAAGGAGGTGCTCAGGGCCTTGGATGTGGTACAGACGATTCTGGAGCCATTGGTTTTGAGGAGGACAAAGGATATGAAGGATTCTGACGGTACATCCCCCGAATTCCCTTTTAACACGGTCTTTTTGTGTTCGTGGTTTGGGTTAGTGCTTAGACGGGGTAGGAAATCAGATTGTTTCGTTGCCGGAAAAGATTATCACGAAAGAGTACTTGGAAATGTCTGCCGCAGAACGCGAGGTACCGCAATACCTCCTCCCCCTTCTGTCTCTTTCTCATTTTCTCTCTCTCTCTCTTCCTTTTTTGGTTTTTTGATTGATTGGTTAGATCTACAAATACATCTTCACCCGCGCAAAAAGAACCTTCACCCGCGCCGAAGCAAGCGGCACAATCATGAAAAACTACACTACAATTCTCTCCATGCTACTACGCCTTCGCCAATCTTGCTGCCACCCATCCCTTGTCAAACTCCGTGACCCAGCCACGGACCCCGAGATCGCCGCCGCACAAGATGGGCTGGGCGACGACGTGTCGCTCGACGAGTTACTTGCTCGGTTCCGGGAGGGCGGCGGGGAACAGGAGGAGGATGTCTTTGGGAAGTATGGACGGGAGGTGTTGGGGCAGATTGAGGAAGAACAAGGGGGGGAGTGTCCTATTTGTGCGGCTGAGCCGATGGTTCTGGAAGCTGTGACCGTGGGGTGTTGGCACATGGCTTGTCGGCAATGTATTATGCAACACATTGAGGTACCATGCTTGCATCCCAGGCCAATTATCCGGGTCTGATGGATTCTAGTTTCAAAGGCAAAGAGGGGAAGATCCGATTTGTCACACTTGCCGCACACCAATCTCCGAATCCTCCATCTTCGACGTAATCCGTCATCAACCCGACGACACTTCGACCACACCCCGCATATCGCTCCAGCGATATTCTTCGACCCAATCAACCAAACTCGACGCCTTAATCCGTCACCTCCGCCTCCTCAAAGACCAAGAACCCCGGACTAAATCCGTCGTCTTCTCCCAATTCACATCCTTTTTGGATATTGTCGAGCGGCACTTTAAACGTGAACGAATCCACTACCTCCGTCTCGACGGTTCCACGTCCCAACCCCAGCGGGCGGCGGTGCTGGAAAAGTTCTCGTCCACTAAAGGACGAGTGGTGCTCTTGATTAGTTTGAAGGCCGGGGGTGTGGGGTTGAACTTGGTGGCAGCGTCAAGGGTGTACATGCTGGATCCGTGGTGGAGTTTTGCCGTTGAGGCGCAGGCAATTGATCGTATTCATCGTGTAGGCCAGAATAAGAGTGTCGTTATTACCAGGTTTATTGTTAAGGATTCGGTGGAGGAAAAGATGCTGAAGATTCAGGATCGGAAGGTAAAATTTCCCTCATCCGCCTTAGCCGCCTTGTCTTAGTTTGTACTCTTGGTTCTGTGCTTGGTGACTAATGTGGGGTAGAACTTTGTTGCGAGTTCGTTGGGGATGAGCAAGGAGGAGAAGCAGGCGGCTACATTGGAGGATATCAAGACTTTGTTCGAGGATTGAAGACTTTGTTCGAGGATTGATTTCGAGCGGCTGGGTTGCCACACTGCATTTGACAATTTCGCTGTAAGAAGTTCAACAAATTCTTCAATTATGGAAAAACATCGTAAACGGCTACCTACTTGACAATTGACATCTCCTAAGGTTATGCCACGAGGTTTAGGGTCCTCGAATGACGCTTCGTACACCAATCAAAAATCGAGGACTGAGATGCCCAGTTGCTTAGGGTTAGGGTCTCAGAAGAGAAACTTTTTTTTGCTTGGGATCGCCGCCATCAGCGACGTCAGGCAACTGTCGAAGCGGAAAGGAACGTCGCGGCCACTTTGACAGGAGGGCTACCATCCTCCACATCATTCACTGCCATGTCAGTGCTCTTCCCGGCCATACGGACGGCTGTCCGCGCCTCTGCCCTTGCCCGCAGACCACTAATTGCAACCCCTCTCATCCGAACCAAACCGTTCCTCCCCCCCTCCGTCCTCGCCCCTCTTTCCATCGCCCCTGCCTCTCGAACGCATGCTACGAAACCACCATCACAATCAGAGAACTCACCCTTACCCCCTGGAAACACTTCAACAACAAATAACTCCCCCATCCACGCAAAGGATACGTTGTCAGGCGACGTGCCAATTGCTCCCGGTGGTATCCTCGCTGAGTTAGCGGGCGAATCGGCCTCAGCACCCCGAGATTTAGAAGCTGCTCCTGAGAGTGGAGGAGGAGGAGTCGGTCTCCCACCGAAAACGGAGAATTATATTTCGAGTGCGGACAGAAAAAGGGAGCGAATTGCCCGGTTCTTTTATTGGGGTGCTCTTTTGGGGTTGGTTGTGGGCAGCATTTACTTGGGTCGACCGATTGAGGAGAAAGAGAAAGAGCAGCAGCCTGGTTGGCATAATGTATCCACACACCCGCGCACACACACCCAATTTCAATTATTATTGGCTGTATTGACGGCGGGATAGTTACCAGAAGGACATTCTCCTTTGGCATATTGGACAAGATTTCGAACGCGGACGAAAGCTATGATTGGGGTATCCCCCCGCCCTCCCGCCGAATTGAGAATAATTTCGAAAACTCATCGTGATAAACAGGTTTTCCGAGAACCCGCTTTCGAAAAGATACTAGCAGATAAACCTCCAGAACCATTTAGCGCACCCTACACTTTACTTCTCGACCTCGAAGATTTTTTGGTTCATTCCGAGTGGACAAGAGAGCATGGATGGCGCACCGCCAAACGTCCAGGACTCGATTATTTCCTCGGATACCTAACTCAATATTATGAAGTATGAACCCCCCACCTATCCTTCTCCTCTTTTCGTCTGAGGGAAATTTACATCGTATATGGGATAGATTATCGTTTTTAGTTCGAGTTATGGTGCTTTGGTGATGCAAGTCGTCGAGAAAATGGATCCATATCACACATATTGGAGTGGAGCCTTATTCCGTGAACACACCCGCTACGTCAACGGGAAAGTTGTTAAGGTAACTAACCCCCAACCCCTCCACACACCGGGGTTCCACTGTTGTCGTGGGTGATTAATTGTGGCCACAGGATTTATCACATCTCAATCGCGATTTGACTAAAGTCGTTATCCTTGATACCAATCCCGATAGTGTGAGTTTACAACCCGAAAACGCAATTATTATGCCGAAATGGAACGGCGAGGTCGATGATAAAGGATTAATTGGCATTCTCCCGTTTCTCGAATGTTCCCCGCCCCTTTCCCCTTCTGACTTTCGTGGGACTGACGTTTTTGAGATCTTGCAAGTCAGAATTTTAATGATGTCCGTCCAATTTTGAAGGATTATAAGGAAGCAGCGGAAAGGAAAAAGATCACTATCGCCGAAGAATTCTCTCTTCGCGAACAAATGGCCCGAGCTGTATTCCCCCCCTAAAAGCCTATTCTTTAGCCCCGTTGCTAACGCCCCGATTCAAGGCCCTCCAAAAAACCTTGAAACCAGCGAGATCCAACCAAGCAGGGCCGTCCTTCGTTTCCAAGCTGTTCGGCGTTCGGCAAGTCCCGCCCGCCGTGCCCCTCCCCGTCGCTGAAGAGGAAGCCGAGACGATGACCCCTCTGGATTACACGCGCAAGCTGGCGCAGGGGGGGTACCTGCAGATGAGGAAGCATATTGAGGAACATGGGGAGGAGATTTTGGAGGAGGATAAGAAGAGGCAGGCTGAGGCGATTGCGGAGAGTAAGGCTACTTTGTTTGGACATTTTATGAAGTTGAAGGGGACCGCGAAGAAGGAGGGTGAGAAGGGGCCCGGGAATGATACAGAAAGCGAGAAAAAGGAGGGGAAGTAATTTCGGGAGATTGCGGCTATTTGTAGTTACTCAACTCACGTTCATCCTCGCCATAATAGACAGGAATCGCCAACAAAGTTATGAAATGCCGTATCCTCTGTTCCTAACTGGTATCAAGGCATGTCCCGCGCCACTTAAAAATCCTCCACCTTGTAAACTTCATACGCAACCTCCTCATAAGGATGAGCCTTCTTCAGCTCCCTCACGGCTGCACGCGTATTCTCCTCATCCAAACATAAAATCTCAACTTTCAACTCTTCAACCGTTTCTTCCTTGCCCGGCTCGCCGATGGCCGGGTTCGCCTTGTCAGAGGGGAGGAATTGCCCCTGACCCTGCGTTTGGAAGGCACAGTGTTTGTAGTTGCCGATTGTCCCTGCACCGGTGGCGAAGACGGCGCGTTTGACGGCTGTCGCGTGTGCTAGGGGGACGAAAAACATCAGTTTGTAGCGGGGCATTGGCCAATCGTCCCAAGAGATTTCCGATTTAACGATGATGATGGTGGACTCCGGGGTGAGAGCCGTTACGTGATACTGGATCGGTTGGGGTTGTTGATTGGCTCCCAAATATGGCGGGGCGGTCATCAACGATGAGCATAGCAACGTCCCACCCGGACAATAAGCGGACCATAAATCTCGATTGAGAAGTCGGACTTCTTGTGAGAGGATGGCCGGGCAGCAGCGACTGCTTTCGCTCGTGCCGGTTGGCCTTCGCGAGGCCATCATCGATTCTCCCTCCTTTCGAGCGTCGATCCGGCATTTCGAGGACCAGGTGGAGTCGGTCGAGAAGTGGCTCGACAGTTACATCAAGATGCTCTCGGATTGGTTGACGGCACTGCAGCGTATGCTGTCCATGTGGTAGAAGGGGGATAATAACGGTAGGTCTTGAGGAACAGACGCAGGTGTTGTGTGGGAGGACCCCCCCTGCATTTCTTGCTGAGGGACTGATTGGTATGCGTTTACGAGGAGATGGCATGTTGATTTGATGGTAGACCCGGACTATACGTTGCTGGCTGTGAATCGATTTTCTGAGGGAATGAAGGCTGTCTGGGGGAAAATATTTCAGCAGGTGGATAACTTGACTTGGACAAAACGGAGACTGATCCGGCCAGGGAAGGGATATCCGAGACAGCATGATTACCCCACTGTCAAAGTTCCTTAGGGAGGACATCAAAGAATTCAAGGTACATTACTGCCACAAATTTTATACTAACACCCGGCAGAACCAACGGAAAGACTTTTACCGCGTTCAAGAACGATTTGAAGAGCTGGTGGCCCGCAACGCAGCTCAATCAAAAACCAAAGACCCAAATCTTTTACGTGACGTATACCCCTGCTCTCCATTTCGCCCCTCTTGATCTCCCATCAATTGCCCCCACCTAACACGGTGAAGGAAGCGAACCAACTCCACACCGCACGGACGAATTACATTCAAGCATCTGGCGCCTACAGCATCACAATCTCCAACTTCCGCACCTCCTGCGACCGCCTCCTCGTCTCCTCCTTTGCTGGTTTCGGCCAAAAACAAACAGGCATCGCAGCAGACTTGGCCCGCGGATTCTCCTCCCTCAGCCGAGAAGTCACCAAAATCCTCGTTTGGAACACCGAAATGTCCCGCTCTGCAAAAGCCCTGCAAGATCAACTGTACAGCACCAAATCCAAACTGGAGAAAGAGATGGCGGACCGCGTGGCGCCGAAACGTGAATTAAATGCGTATACGGTGTTTACGTTGCCTACCCCGCTGGACAAGGGCGGTGTTGGGTCACGGGTGGGGAGGGGCAGTGTGGATAGCGATACATCTTCCGCAAATCGGAATTATTCTGTTTCGTCGTCGGGGAAGCCGGGCAAACAGGGGTGGTTGTTTCATCGTGTTGCGACCGGGAAGCCATCACGCTGGGTCCGACGGTGGTTTTTCGTCAAAGATGGATCGTTTGGGTGGTTACAGAATTCGGCAAAGACGGCGGCGGTGGAGGAAAGCGAGAGAGTCGGAGTGTTGTTATGTCACGTCCGCCTCTCACCAGGGGAAGATCGCAGGTTCTGTTTTGAAGTCATGACCAAGGCTGTGAATTACATGCTTCAAGCGGAGACGGAGGGCGATTTGGCGGATTGGATTCAAGTTTTCGAATTGGCTAAGAATGCCGTTCTCGCAGATGATAAGACACCTCATCCGCAGGCGTTCTCAATTGTTCCTCCCAGTCACGCCGACTTCGCTATTTCCCAGGCGGAAGGAGATGGTGAGCGACACGGGTTGGCTGGACCATCAGGTTCGCTAACAGCACCACAACCCCTCACCCCGCGTCCAAGTTTTGATACTGCTATTTCTACCGGGGGCGGGAGTCTCCAGGCCTCGCAAACAATCGTTCAAAAGTTGGAGAGTAGATTGAAAGATCGGCCCAAAGGACGATCGAGTCCAGCGGCGGGCGGAATCGCTTCTTTGGTCGCTGCTTCGCAGAATGCGATTGCCGCACAACACGTCCCCATCCAACCCATCCAGATAAGTGCGCCGCGGCCACTGGATATTTTTACGGATCCAGTGGCAGGGAGTAACATTGCGCCGGCAACGTTAGCACCCGCACCCCTTTCAACGCAGATGAGCACTCGGGCAATTCAGGCTCGTTCGCGGTCCACCTCGGCTGTCTCGAATAATGCACCCGGCGGAGTTATGGCCAATTATTGGGGGACTATGCATTGGGGATTAGTCTCTGTCGACGAGGAAAATAGAGTTCCTGCCATTGGCCCCGATTCGACAAATCAGGCTCAGAGTTCGGCAGATACGTACTACGAGAAAGCGCAGACGCAGGCACTTACCATCCCTACAACCCCGACGATGGCCACTAGTGCCAACGAAACCCATGCGCCCGGAAATTCGTTTGGAAGTATCATACGTGGTCCTTCAAATTCCACGCGGAGCGTAGACACTGGTCCTATCCAATATCCTGCCGATTATCCTGTCGAATTACGCAAACAAGATGCACAATTCAGAACGTTGTTTCCCGCAGCACAAGCCGATGAATTTGTCCTGCTGGTGTGTCGGGTAATGTGGAAACCCGTCGAGGGTCAACAACTCTGGGGACGAATGTATGCCACGAACAGTGGCCTTCATTTTTTCGCCCACGCGCAGGGTATGGTGTGTATTCAAACCATCCCCTTCTCCGATATCATCAAAATTTCGCATCATGTCGGCGTTTCGTCTGACAACATTGTTATTGAACGGGACCATCTCGACCCGATCGACGCAAAAGTTTACCTTGACAGCGCAAATTTACTTACCCGCCGAATCGACGTTCTCTTCCGGAACAGCTTATCTGACCAGCCAATGGACACATCGGAGCTCCTCCAACAAATCAAGCAAATGGAGGAAGAGCGCGAAGCGGAAGAGGAAAGCCTCGGAGATAGGATGAGCGAGGAATTCGAAGTTGCGCGGGCTCCGCGGCCGACGGAGGGGGTCTTCGCCGACGAGGCGGCGCTACCATCTCAACTCCTTCGGCGATCAGGGGGTTCGGTGCGCGTCGTATTTCCCACTGAACCTGTTTCGTGCAATTGTACGGATCACCTCGATCGAAGTCTTGGCCAGTATATTTTTCAAATTCCGGCTAAATCGCTTTTTCATTTGATGTTTGCGGATAATACGCCCGTCTGGAAGAAAGTGTATCGAGGACGACGGATAGGGAATCTTGAGATTGGGCCTTGGAAGACGGTGAATAATGAACTCATCCGGGAGTACAAATATGTCATTGAATTCAATGATGCGATTACTAGTATGCTCTCTTTCTCGACGCTTCCTAATTTTCAGACAAACGGAGAGAATCTCAGGTGACTGAGTATCAAAGTATTCTTAGGCGAGATGAATTTCTGTACTTTCTCCCCTGTCTTTGACTAATTGAAGGTGCTATGTTGTTCACGTCAAATTCCGGCCATGGGATCTCCCTCGGAACGAATCGATTGCACTACTTCACAAGTACTGTATCACATATGAATCCAAGATGCGATGCAAGTTGCAAGTCTCCTTGGGTGTGGATCTTATTCAAGTTCCGAGGTTCGTGAGAGGTACTACACGTCCGCAGTCAGATCTAATTCGACAGTACTGGTCCAGAGGACAGTCAACCACCGTAATGAAGACGTTGCGAAACGAGTTGTATCCGAAGTCGAGGCTCAAGTCAACATTTTGGGAAGAAACACCGACGTTCAACGCGCTATCAAAATGTACGGACGAATCGGGGGAATCTGTGACGCTCAACTCACAAAAACCGGCTGGGTTGCCGAGGACGGTCAGAGTGCCTACGAACGATCCATGGTTTCTCTATTCATGGAGGATATGGTCGGGTC
>Ga0335081_10018512_pt1 | contig 11264 bp, 8 predicted proteins | sample Lox_Sample_35_FD_206713 | JGI IMG/M metagenome (GOLD analysis project Ga0335081, IMG submission 206713) | Soil microbial communities from Loxahatchee National Wildlife Refuge, Florida, United States - Lox_Sample_3.5 | ecosystem: Environmental > Terrestrial > Soil > Wetlands | place: USA: Florida... | reverse complement strand
AAGGAACCGGACAACACGGGAAATCGGTCGAATATCAGGTTTCCCGGCATTATCCAGACGGGGTTGTCCATCGCCTCCGGATGCAACACGCGCACCACAAGATAATCAGGATTGACCGCATCCATGTACACGCCGGGAACGTCGATATCGGCGAGCGCGCCAATGCAGAATAAAAGCGCGGCGGGAATGAGCATGATCGCAAACGATAATGCTTGCGGCCGACTGCTCATCTCATACCTCGCTTCCCGCGAGGCATGTGCGGTCCATGCAGCTTTCTCCCCATCGGAACCACTCCGAGACAATAGCGTCTCGGTTGTTCCACAACTCCGTCAAGTACGGTGTGTAGAGGCGACTCCGATTTGGGAGAAAACAGTGTCGGAGATCTGACCGGGCGCGCCGAAACCAACACCGCCACTGAGTGGTGCAAAGGCCGCCATTGCCTGGGTCAACTGAGACACCTGACTCTCGATCGATCCGCCCGCGAGCGAGTTGTTGGACATATCCGAAGTCACAACGCCATTGGCGCCTTGCAGCGCCGCCGTGATGGAGGAATTCGTCGTCGAGCCTAGTGATGCTCCGGCGCTCGTGGACGTCAGTCTCGTGTTGGAGAGATCGAAAGTCTCGATCGCTCCGCTCCCAAGCTGGAGCGTCACCTCCGAGAGATTGTTCCGCGAATCGACTCCGACGCCGACCACGCGAGTTCCGGTATCCACCGTAAAGGCACTACCGTCCGAATTCGTGAAGAACAGAGCAGCGTCGGCTTGGCCGGAGCTGGTGAACTGACCCATTTCCAACTGGCCGCTGCTCACGCGAAAAAATATATCGCGCTGGCCGCTGCGGAGCAGGTCTTCTCCTGCTCCGATCACGGTGGTTCCCGTATCGACCCCCCAGTTCGTGAAGAACAGTGCGTAGTCGGCAACGCCCGAGCCGTTGAACTGGCCCATCTCGAGCTGGCCGGTCCCCAAGCGCTGGAACACGTCCCGCTCGCCACTGCCCAAGTAGTCTTCGCCGGCCCCGATAACCGTCGTTTCGGAATCGATCGCCCAGTTCGTAAAAAACAGCGCGTAGTCGGCAACACCCGAGCTGTTGAATTCACCCAACTCAAGCTGACCGTCGCTCAGATGGAAAAAAACATCCTGCTCGCCGCTGCCAAGGAAATCCTCACCGGCGCCGATCACCGTCGTCGTTGGGTCGACGGCCCAGTTTGTGAAGAACAGCGCATAGTCGGCCGCGCCCGAGCTATTGAACTGCCCCATCTCAAGCTGTCCGCTGCTGAGGCGCTGAAATACGTCGCGCTGACCGCCACGGAGATAGTCTTCGCCGGCGCCGATCACCGTTGTGCCCGCGCTGTCCGCCCAGTTGGTGAACGACAGAGCGGCCTGCTCTATGCCGGTGCTCGGATTGAATTCCAGCGCGCTCAACTGTCCTTGGCTCAGCAGGAAAATCGCGCGGCCATCTCCGGAACCAAAAAAGTCCTCTCCCGCCCCGATCACCGCCGTCGAGCTGCTAATCGTGACCGGCGACCCATTCGCCGTCAGCGGAAGCGGGCTGCCATTCTGCGGTACGACCTGGAGCTGTCCCGTCGCATCGAGGCGTTGGAAGCGGTCCGACTCCCCATCGTCGAAAAAATTCGTTCCCGTCCCGATCGTGGTCGCGGCATCGGGGCTGAGGCTTTGTGCCAGCGCCACCGCCGTGTCCGCCTGGATGAGGCCTGCGCCAACCGCGGCCGCCGGATCCTGGGGCATGGGCAGGCTCGATTCCTTGAGGATATTCGTCACCTGCTGGAAGGTGAGCGCTGGGTCCTCCTGATCGACCAGGGCGGCGATCGCGGCAGCGACTGGCGCCGCCGCGGAGGTGCCGAAGAACGGGTTGAGACCACTGTCAGCCGGCAGGCTGGTCGCTTCGCCATTGGGCGCGGCGAAGTCCACTTGCCCGGGGTCCTCCGGCGATGCCAGCGGGAGGCCGTTATTGCCGAACAGGATCTCGCCCGGTCCCGCCGACGAGAATGGCTCGATCTGCGCGGGATTGACGCCAAAGGCCGGCGTATTGGTGAAATCGACCGCACCGACCGCGTCTTCGGCGGGAATTTCGTGGTGGCCGAAGACCGTGCCGCTGCCGATACCGGCGCTTGCGCTGTCGATGGTGACGGGTTGACCGTCGCCGATCGCGATCAGCTTGAAGAGCTGCCCCGTCGGCGTCGTGCCGCCGTTCTCGACGATCGCGACATCGATATCTGCCGGCGTATCGCTAGTATTGGTTATGCCCACGACCTGCACGGGATCGCCGCCCACGACGTCGTTGCTCCCGGTGGAGACGACAAGCGAATTGCCGTTGCTGGGGTCGAAAAACTCGAGAGCGAGGCTGTTCTGCGCACTCTGTCCGGTGCCGAAGGAACCGAAAGGCTGCGCCCATTGCAGGTCAAATACGATATTGGTGTTGGCGCCGAGGGTGATGCGCTGCAGCGCAATGCCATTGCCGAAGTTCTCGGCTACGACCTGTTGCGCGCTTCCGGGCAAGGTTGTGGTGATAGGATTGAAATTGCCTTCGAGGAAATTGCTCGCCTCGTTTCCGGCGGAGGTGAAGAACTGCACCCCTTTCGCCTCCGCCGCTTCGATCGCCTGATCGATCGGACCGCCATCCTGGAAGAATGGCTCTGCGAAATAAGTGAAATCATCCACGATGATCTTGGCGCCTGCATTCACGAGCGCAGTGATGTTGTTTGCGAAGGCTTGCTCCCCACCATCGGCGGTCGCGAACAGAAGCTGTGCGCCGGGCGCGATGCTGTGCACGATTTCCGCCATCGCGCGGCCTTCGTCGGTGCTGCCTGCGGGGCCCTCGGCGAGCACAGTGACGCCCGAGGCCGGCAGCGCGCCATCGGCCTCATCTTGAGCCGCCCCGCCGAGCGCGTTGAAGCTGTCGGAGAGGATGCCGATCTTGACGCCTGCTCCGGTAACGCCGAACTGGGCTTCGGCAGCGGCGGCGTCGACCGCCTGAGCGACACCCGTTCCGACCGGATCGGTAGCGGTCATGCCGCTCGCACCTGGCGACGGGATCAAGCCGTCGGTCATGCCCTCGGGGGGCGTGGTTGCTACGATCACAAAGCCGCCCGAGACGCTATTGTCGGTACCAGCCGACTGAGTCGAGACGGCAGCACCATCGCCGGTGCAGTCAAGGTTCTGTGAAGCCATCTACCTCTCGCCGCACACGCATCATGAGAATTGGGCCTTTCGGCCGCTAAAGTCTAGAGCAGATAGATAACAATGTCTTTACTGCGGCGGCGAATGAAGGACCAGAGCGGCTTTGCAGAGGATGCGCCCATGCTAGAAGATAATATAACCGATTCAGCCACTTCCATGTGGACGGGCTGCCTCGGCCGGCTCCGCGCGAGGCGTGCAGTAGGGTAAAGCAGGGTCTGATTCCCCTCCGTCCGGCCATGCTCTAGGATGCCGCCCCAAACAGGGACCCGACTGCCGTTGACCGACGCCCCCTCCCCTTCTCCAAAGCCTGCCGCCGCCAGTAGTGCGAGCAGGCGCGCCACGGCGCTGCTGCTTCGCGGCGAGACCTTGATGCTCGCGCACCGGCTGTGGCGCGAGTTTATGCGCGGGCAGTGGCCGCGGATCAGCTTGGCCCTGATCGCCATGGCTGCGGTCGCTGCCGCCACCGCCGCCAATGCTTGGCTGATGGAGCCCATACTCGACAAAATTTTTGTCCAGCGCGAGGCCTCGTTGCTGTGGCTGATGTCGCTGACGGTGCTGGGCTTGGCCTTGGTCAAGGGCTTCGCCGGGTATTTCCAAGCCGTGTTGATGTACCGAGTGGGACAACGGACCATTGCCAATATCCAACATGCGCTATTCCAGCGCCTGATCGGCGCCGACTTGGCGTTCTTTCACGACAATCCGACGGGAACCCTGGTTTCCCGCTTCACCAATGACGCCGGGCTGTTGCGCAGCGCCTCGGCGAACGTGCTGGTGGGTATCGGCAGAGACGCTGTTACGGCGGTCTTCCTCGTCGCCCTCATGTTCTACCAGGATTGGGCGCTTGCACTCGCTTCGTTCCTGGTATTTCCGTTGGCGCTCCGCCCGATTGCGTCCTTCGGTTCGCGCATGCGCCGCGTCTCGGCGACCACGCAGAGCGAGATCGGCGCCTTTACGACCCTGCTCGACCAGACGTTCCAGGGCATGCGCCATGTCAAGGCCTACGGCATGGAAGCCTATGAGACCAGTCGCGCGGAGCGGCTCATCGAGACACTGTACCGGCTGATGAACCGCGCCGCGCGCACGCGCGCGGCCGTCTCGCCGATGATGGAGGCGCTCGGCGGAATCGCGGTGGCGGCGGTGATCCTCTACGGCGGCTATCAGGTGATCGAGGGCGTGCGCAGCGCCGGCACCTTTTTTTCCTTCATGACCGCGCTGCTGCTCGCCTATCAGCCCATCAAGAATCTCGCCAACTTGAACGTGAGCCTGCAGGAGGGCCTCGCGGCGGCGCACCGGCTTTTCGCGATCCTCGACGTCGAGCCCGCGATTCGCGACAACGCCGATGCCGTGCCGCTCGAGGTCAAAGGCGGCGAGATTCGCCTTGAATCGGTGTGCTTTTCGTATCCCAGCGGGGGCGGACCCGCGCTCAACGGATTGGAACTGCACGTGCCCGCGGGTGGGACGGTGGCGCTGGTCGGCGCCTCGGGCGCGGGCAAATCCACCATTCTCAATCTGATCCCGCGCTTTTACGATGTGGGCTCTGGGCGCGTGCTGGTGGATGGCACGGACGTACGCCAGGCGACGCTCGCGTCGCTGCGCAGCGCGATCGCGCTGGTGAGCCAGGAAGTCAGCCTCTTCGACGATACCGTCCGCGCCAACATCGCCTATGGCCGCTTCGGCGCCGGTGAGGAGGACATCGTGGCCGCCGCGCAAGCGGCCGCGGCGGATGAGTTCATTCGCAAGCTGCCGCAGGGTTACGATACGCTCGTGGGCGAGCAGGGCATCAAGCTCTCGGGCGGTCAGCGCCAGCGCCTCGCGATCGCGCGCGCGATGCTCAAGAACGCGCCCATTCTGCTGCTCGACGAGGCAACCTCTTCGCTCGACACCGAGTCCGAGCGCCAGGTCCAGTCGGCGCTCAAGATACTGATGCGCGGCCGCACCACGCTGGTGGTCGCGCATCGCCTATCGACAGTGGTTGACGCCGATTTGATCTACGTGATCGACGGCGGTCGCGTGATCGAGTCCGGTACGCACGCCCAATTGATGGCGCGCGGCGGCGCCTATCGCCGACTCTACGCGCTGCAATTTGCGAAGGAGACGGCACCGGAGGCGCAGGGCCCACGCATGCTGCGGGCATAACGATGCAGTTGGTAAAGCGGTTGGGGCGCTTGTCCGCGGTGCGGCGGTTCGCCTCCTATGTCGGATATCTCTATATGCGCTTCGTCGATCGCACCACGCGCTGGGAGTTGGTAGGGCTCGATCACGTTCGCCGATTCGTCTGCGGCGGCCGCCCGTGCATTGCCGCGTTCTGGCACGGGCGCATGCTGATGCTGCCCATGGGGCTGCAACGCGTACGCGCCACGTGTACGCGCTGCAATCCCGTGCACATGCTGATCTCCGCGCATGGCGACGGCCGCGCCATTTCCGATGCCATCCGCTACACCGACATCCTAACGGTCGCGGGCTCCACGCGAAACGGCGGCGCCGAGGCGCTGCGCGTGCTGGTGCGCTACTTGCGCGCGGGCGAGATCGTCGGGATCACGCCCGACGGTCCAAACGGACCGGCCATGCGGGCCGCCGCCGGCGTCATCCAGCTCGCGCGGCTCGGCCAAGCACCGCTGCTGCCATATACCTACGCTACCAGCCGCCGTCGTATTCTTGGAACCTGGGACCGCTTCCACGTGCCTTTGCCGTTCGGCCGTGGCGTCTATGTGTGGGGTGAACCGATCGAGGTGCCGTCGGATCTTGATTCAGCCGGCATGGAGCATTGGCGCGAGTTGGTCGAGACGCGGCTGATCGCGCTTACCGCCGAGGCGGATCGCCGAGTTGGCTGTGCCACTATCGACCCTGGAACGCTCACGCGCCAACAATGGCGCGAGCAGCGCCGGACGGCGCGCGCGAGCAGCGCATGAGCCTGATCCCGATCTATCGCGGCCTCACGACGATGCTCGGCCCTGCATTCAAGCTTTACCTGGGCCACCGCATGGCGCGCGGAAAAGAGGACGCGCTGCGGTTTCCCGAACGCGAAGGCCGACCGAGCCATGCGCGCCCGGCAGGACCGCTGGTGTGGATCCACGCCGCCAGCGTGGGCGAAGCGGTCTCGACCCTGTCTCTGATCGACCGCCTCGCCGCCGAACGGCCGGCCCTCAACATGCTGGTCACGACAGGCACCGTCACCTCCGCGCGGCTGCTGGCAACGCGCCTGCCGACGGGACACGCCCGGCACCAATACGCCCCGGTCGATCGCGCGCTTTATGTCCGCCGCTTCCTTGACCATTGGAAACCGGATCTGGCGATTTGGATCGAATCCGAGCTCTGGCCGAACATGATCACCGAGGCGCGGCGGCGGCGTATCCCGATGATCCTGTTGAACGCGCGCATGTCGATCACCTCCTTCCGCCGCTGGCGTCGCTTCCCGGCGATGATCCGGCCGCTGCTGCGCGGCTTCGATCTATGTCTCACCCAAGACGCTTTGCAGGCGCAACGGTTCCAGCGCCTGGGTGCGCGCCACGTGCTCGCGGCGGGCGACCTCAAGGCGGCGGCCGCGCCCCTGCCGGTCGATGAACAGAACCTGCGCGAGCTCGAAGGGCTGATCGCCACGCGCCCACGCTGGCTTGCCGCCAGCACCCACGAAGGCGAGGAAGAAATGGCGGGAGCGGCGCATCTCCTGCTGAAGGAGCGCTTCCCACATCTGCTCACCATCGTGGTGCCTCGCCATCCCGCGCGCGGCACCCTTATCGCGCGACAGCTCGCCGAGCTTGGCCTTAGTGTCAAGCGCCGCTCGCGAACTGAGACGATCGCCCGCGACACCGACGTCTATCTGGCGGATACCTTGGGCGAGCTTGGCCTGTTCTATCGGCTTTCCCGCATCGCCTTCATCGGCGGCTCGACGTCATTTCTCGGCGGGCACAATCCGCTGGAGGCGGCGCTGCTCGACTGCGCGATCCTGCTGGGGCCCGACATGGCGAACGCAGCCGCGATCAGCGAAGCGCTCAGCGCCGTCCGCGGTGCCGAGACCGTGCGGAACACGCGCGAACTCGCCGACGCGTTGGCGCGCCTGCTTGCCGATCCCGACGAGTGCCGTCGCCGCGCCGCCGCAGCCGCAGGCATTGCGGCACGTCAGCGCCACGTGCTGGACTCCCTCCTGGACCGGCTCGCCCCCTGGCTTGATCGCCTCGAAACCGATGCGGCTCTCAGCGCCTGAATTCTGGCAACGCGACGGCGTGCTGCCGGCCCTGCTCGCGCCGCTCGGCTGGGGTTTCGGCGCCGCGGGTGCGTTGCGCCGTCGGGTGGCGCGACCGCTTGCGCCGGGGGTGCCGGTGATTTGCGTCGGCAACTTGGTGCTCGGCGGCGCCGGCAAGACGCCGATCGCGATCGATTTGGCGGTACGGCTGACGGGAATGGGCGCGCACCCGCACCTGCTGACGCGCGGCTACGGCGGTACGCTCGCGGGCCCGACCCGCGTCGATCCCAAGCGGCACGGTGCGCGCGAGGTCGGCGATGAGCCACTGCTGCTGGCGCGCGCCGCGCCTACTTGGGTCGCGCGCGAGCGTCGCCTCTCGGCCAAGGCCGCGGTCGCGGCCGGTGCGCGCACTTTGGTGCTGGACGACGGGTTCCAAAACCCGGGACTGGCTCAGGACCTGAGATTGTTGGTGGTCGATGGACGCCTGGGTTTCGGCAATCGGCGCGTGCTCCCGGCGGGACCGCTGCGCGAACCGCTCGGGCCGGGTCTTGCTCGTGCCGACGCCGTGGTGCTGATGGGCGAGGATGAGCGCAACCTCGCATCGCTCTTGGCGGGAAAAACGATGCTGCGCGCGCGGCTCATCCCCCGGCCCGGTGCGCCCAGCCTGCGCGGAAGCGAAGTGGCGGCTTTTGCGGGGATCGGTGACCCCGGGAAATTTTTCGCCTTCCTCGAGGCGCAGGGGGCGCGGGTCATGCTATCGCGCCGGTTTCCCGATCATCAGCCCTACGACGAGGCCATGCTTGCCCCGCTTCTCGCCGAGGCGGCGCGGCGCCGTCTTCCCGTGATCGCGACCGAGAAAGACCTGGTGCGAGTGCCCCCGGCCCTGCGCTCCGAGATCACGGGATTCCCGGTCGGCGTCGAATGGGCGGACGAAGCGGCACTGTTGTCTCTCATCTCTGCGATCGCTGAGCGAGCTCGTCTAAATGGCTGACCGGCGGTCGGTGCGCGCGCGCATCGTCTATGCATTGGAGGCCGCGGGAGCGCTGCTGGTGTTCGCCGTGCTGCGGTTGCTGCCCGTCGACTGGTGCTCCAACTTCGGAGGCTTCGTCACACGCCATCTCGGCCCCCATCTCGGCATCTCCAACCGCGCTCGGCGCAACATCCGCAACGCCTTGCCGGAACTCGACGATGCCGCCGTCGAGCACATCGTTGTGGCGATGTGGGACAATTTGGGACGTGTGATCGCTGAATATCCGCACCTTGACAAGTTTCGCGTCTATGAGCCCGGCGGACGCATCGAAATCGTGAACCCCGAATATGTCCGCGATCAGGGTCGCGACGGTAAAGGCACGCTCTTCTTCTCGGCCCACTATGGAAATTGGGAAGTCGTCACGATGTCAGCGACACACGCGGGCCTCGACATTGTCGAAATTTATCGCCCCGCCAATAACCCGTTGGTGGACAGGCTGATCAATCACGCGCGAAGCGTGATCGGGAGCGAGCTGGTACCGAAGGGCGCGGTCGCCGCCCGGCGCGCGGTCGCCGCGCTCCGGAGCGGGCGGCACATCGCGATGCTGGTTGATCAAAAGATGCTCGAAGGTGTTCCCGTGCCGTTTTTCGGCCGCGCCGCCTTGACCGCGCCCGCGCTGGCGCGCCTTGCACTGCATTTCAAGTGTCCCGTGGTTCCCGTCCGCATCATCCGCTCGCGAGGGGCGCATTTCCTGATCATCGCCGAACCGCCGCTCCAATATCGGCAATCCGGCGATAGCGAGGCCGACACGATCGCGCTGATGACACAGGTCAATCAGGTGTACGAGCGGTGGATTCGCGAGCGGCCGGAGCAATGGCTTTGGCTGCACAATCGATGGCTCGACTGAACGACATGCCTCGTGAGGGCAAGTCCGCATGACGCCGCGCTCGATCGCGGCTTGGAGTCGAATGGTCGTGGAGGCGGCATGTGCGGTGCTTTTGTTTGGAGCACTTCGGTTGCTCCCTCTCGATTGGGCCTCGGGTGGCTGCGGCTTTCTCGCGCGTCAGATTGGTCCTCGGCTAGGGATTAGCCGACGCGCTCGGCGCAATATCGGCCGGGCCATGCCGCAGCTCGGCAGTGAGGCGGTCGAGCGCATTGTCGCGGGGATGTGGAATAATCTCGGTCGCGTCATCGCCGAATACCCGCACCTCCGCAGGTTTCGGGTCTACGAACCTGGCGGCCGCATCGAGTTGGTGGATCCCGAGCGCGTGCGCGACCAGTTGAACTCGAAGACGAGCACGCTGTTTTTCTCGGCGCATTATGGCAATTGGGAATTGGTGACGCTGCCCGCGACCCAGGCCGGCTACGACATCGTGGGAATCTATCGCGGCGCCAACAATCCGCTGGTCGACCGCCTGATCAATCGCGCCCGCCGCCCCGTCGGTGGCGAACTCGTGCCGAAGACGGCGGTCGCGACGCGATACGCCATCGAGGCAATCAGGCGCGGACGCCATATCGGGATGCTGGTCGACCAGAAGATGAACGAGGGCGTGGCGGCACCTTTCTTCGGCCGCCCAGCCATGACCACCCCATTGCTGGCGCGTCTCGCCTTGCGCTTTGACTGTCCCGTCGTCCCCGTGCGTGTGATCCGCGGTGCCGGCTCGCACTTTCGCATCGCCATCGAGCCTCCGTTGCAATACCGAAAGACCGGTGACATTGCCGCGGACACGCTCGCCCTGACGACCCAAGTGAATCAGGTGATCGAGCGCTGGATCGGCGAGCGGCCGGAACAATGGTTCTGGCTGCACAACCGGTGGCCCGATTGAGCGCGGCTATTTCGGCATTGGCCCGGCAACCAGCTCGGGGTCGAGCCCGGTGTTGTACCAGTGCACGCCCCAATGTAGATTGGGCCCGGTGGCGCGGCCGGTGGCGCCCAGGAGACCGATCGTCTGCCCTTGCTGCACTTTGTCGCCAACCTGCACATCAAGGCGCTCCAGATGCACGTAAAGCGTCGAGAGCCCATAGCCGTGATCGATGATTACGGTGCCGCCGGTGAAGTAGAGATCGCGCTCGGCGAGCGTCACTGTTCCCCCCGCGGCGGCCTTGACCGGCGTCCCCGCGGGTGCCGCGATGTCCACGCCCAGATGCGGCGCGCGCGGCGCGCCATTGAGTATGCGTTCGCTGCCGTAGATGCCGGTGATCGGTCCGGTCACGGGCCAGATCAGCGGCGCCTCGAAATCGAGGCCACCGCTTTCGACGGCGCGCGCCGTGCGGATGAGCGCGGCCTCCGCCTTGATGCGCTCCAGAAGCTGCGCGTTCGGCGTCACCTGCTCCTCCGGCAGGCCATTGATATGCTGAACGTCGTATTGGCGCTTCTCGATTGTGAGGGTACGCCGCTCGCTCGCGCCGTCGGCATCGGTCACGACGAGCGCGGCCTCGCTCGGCGCGTCACGACCAAAACCCAGGATGAAATGCCCGTCTGGCGCAACACGAATCGGGTGGCCGTCGAGGCTGACCTGCGCACCCGGTTCGACCATCCCGCGCACCAGCGCCCCCTGTTCCAGCGGACCCTCCAACGTCAGCGATGCCGCGTGCGCCGAAGCGGCGAACGCGGCGAGCGAAATCGCAACCACCAATCTCGCGCTCATAGCAAGGTTCCCTGGTCGGGCTCGCCGGGTTTCCCGGATCGCGAGCGGCGCCGCGGTCCCTCTGCGGTTACGCCCACGATGCCGTCATGAAAGCGGAGGCTGAGCGAGGCGCCCGGCGCGATGGCGTCGGCCGAGACCACCGGCTTGCCGCTGGCGTCGCGTACCAGCGCGAATCCCCGCTCGAGCGCGCTCAGCAGCGCCTGACGGTTGCCTTCAAGACGTCGCGCGAGCCCGTCGAGGCTCCTATGCTCACGCTCAAGCATGCGCGC
>Ga0335081_10018511_pt1 | contig 11264 bp, 9 predicted proteins | sample Lox_Sample_35_FD_206713 | JGI IMG/M metagenome (GOLD analysis project Ga0335081, IMG submission 206713) | Soil microbial communities from Loxahatchee National Wildlife Refuge, Florida, United States - Lox_Sample_3.5 | ecosystem: Environmental > Terrestrial > Soil > Wetlands | place: USA: Florida... | reverse complement strand
ATAGAGTTCCGCCGGGGCGTCGCCGGCGACCGCTGCGGTCCCGGTCTCGCTCGCCTTGAACGCGCCCGGACGCGCCTTTAGGGTCGTGCGCCGGGTCCAGGGCGCTTGCGGGTGACGACGATCTACAAAATTTGCCGGCGGGCCTTATGGCGCGCCGCCGAGGCCGAAGGGCAATTTGCCGGAACGGCTGACGATCTGCGCGACGGCTTCGTCCATTTCTCGACCGCCGGTCAGCTCGCCGAGACGGTCGCCAAGCACTTTGCGCACCAGACCGGCCTCGTCCTGGTCGCGGTCGATGGCGATGCGCTCGGGGCTTTCCTGAAGTGGGAGCCCTCGCGCGGCGGCGCCTTGTTCCCGCATCTTTATGGCGTGCTGCCGCTCTCGGCGGTGCGCTGGGCCAGGCCGCTTGCCGACGAGGTCGCCGGCCGGCGCGACATGCCGGAGCTTGAGCCGTGATCGAGCTGCTCGATCGTCTGGCGCGGCCGCTCCTCTACGCCCTCGATCCGGAAGACGCGCACCAGCTCGCGATCAAGCTTTTGAAGCTCGTGCCGCTGCCGCGCGCCCAGGCCGACGATCGCCGGCTTGCCATGCGCGCCTTCGGCCTCAATTTTCCAAATCCGGTCGGCCTCGCGGCCGGTTTCGACAAGAATGCTGAAGTGCCGGATGCGCTGTTGCGCGCCGGCTTCGGCTTCGTCGAAGTCGGCACCATCACGCCGCTGCCGCAGCCCGGCAATCCGCGGCCGCGGCTGTTCCGGCTCGACGCCGACCATGGCGTGATCAACCGGCTCGGCTTCAATTCGCAAGGCGCCGCTGCGGCGTTGCGCCGGCTGGCCTTGCGCGCCGCTGCCGGTGGCATCGTCGGCATCAATATCGGTGCCAACAAGGACGCCGCCGATCGCATCGTCGATTATGTCGGCCTGATCGAGCGCTTCGCACCGGTGGCGAGCTACGTCACCATCAACATTTCCTCGCCCAATACGCCGGGCCTGCGCAACATGCAGCAGGCGGCGGTGCTCGACGATCTGCTGGCCCGCGTCATCGACGCGCGTGAGCGCGTGACGCAGAGCGCCGGTCCGACGCCGGTGCTGCTGAAGATCGCGCCCGACCTGTCGCTGCCCGATCTCGACGACGTCGTCGGCATTGCGCGCTCGCGCCGGGTCGACGGCATGATCGTCGGCAATACCACGGTGACCCGCCCGGAGGGCTTGCGCGACACCGCGACCGCCAGCGAAGCCGGCGGCCTGTCGGGCCGGCCGTTGCTGGCGCTCGCCAACCGCATGCTGGCCGAGAGCTTTGTGCGCGTCGAAGGCGTATTTCCGTTGGTCGGGGCCGGCGGCATCGATTCGGGGGCTGCCGCGCTCGGCAAGATCCGCGCCGGCGCGAGCCTGGTGCAGCTCTATTCCGGGCTGGTGTTTCGCGGGCTCGGTCTCGTCGGCGAGATCAAGGCCGCGCTGCTCGCCGCGCTCGAGAGCGAGCGGCTCGACAGCCTCAAGGAGTTCATCGGCGCCGATGCTGCAGCCGTCACCGCCGAGCCATGGCCGAAATGACGGGCGCGACGGACGCGCCGCCGTGCTGGAGCAAAATCGCTTCAGATTGAATCGATCCTTGCTCCGGTATCTTGATGGAGCATGATCCGGAAAACCGGTTTCCACTTTTCCGGATCATGCTCTAAAGTTCTTTGCTTTATCTGGGGAGAGGACGCGATGATCGAGTGCTACACGTGGATGACCGACAACGGCTACAAGCCGCGCGTGATGTTGGAGGAAACCGGGCTGCCGCACCGGATCGTACCGGTCGATCTGCGGCAGAAGGCGCAGATGGCGCCCGACTTTCTGACGATCAGTCCGGGACACAAGATTCCGGCGATCGTCGACGATGACGGCCCCGGCGGTGCGCGCGTCACCATGTGCGAATCCGGCGCGATCCTGAAATATCTCGGCGAGAAATCCGGCAAGTTCTACCCGACCAATCCGGCGGCGCGGGCCAAGGTCGATCAGTGGCTGTTCTACGGTTCGGCGACCTTCACTACGCTGGCGCAGCAGTTCGGCCATTGGACGATCCGCTCGCCGGTCAAGGCGCCGACCGCGCAACAGCATTACGAAGCCAATTTGCGCGACATGCTCGGCGTCATCGATCACCATCTCGCCACGCACGAATATTTTGGCGGCGACTACTCGATCGCCGACATGACGATGTATTCGGACGTGCACATCCACGGTGTGCGCGACATCGGCCTCACCGATTATCCGAACGTCAAGCGTTGGCATGACGCGATCGAGGCGCGACCGGCGGTGCAGCGCGCCTGGGTGCCGTTCGCGTCGTGATCGAGGCTACTCGGCCTTGATATTGAGGTTGTGGACGAGCTGCGTATAGAGCGCGGTCTGCTTGCGCAGATGGGCGTCGAAATCGGCGCCGCATTTCGGATTCGGATAAAGCGCCTGGGCGACGAGCTTGCTCTTGACCTGCGGCGCCACCACCGCGGTGCGGAACCAGTCGATGAGCTGGTTGATCGTGTCCTTCGGCGTCTTGGCCGGGGCCACGACGCCGAACCAGACGTCGGTTTCAAAATCCTTGTAGCCGGACTCGGCAACCGTCGGCAGATCGGGCAGCGGCTCGATGTGCTGCAGCGACATGGTCGCGAGCGCGCGAGCCTTGCCGGCGAGGATGTGTTCGCCGATCTCCGACCAGTTCAGCACCGCGGCGGTGACGTGGGCGCCGATCAGCGCGTTGATGGTGGTGGCGCCGCCCGGATAAGGCACGTAAGTGAGGTCGGCGCCGGACAGCTTCTTGAAGCGTTCGATGCCGATATGCTGCGTGGTGTTGGGGCCGACGCTGGCGATGGTCAGTTCGCCCGGCTTGGCGTGGGCGGCATCGACGAACTCGGCGAGCGTGTGATAGGGCGTCTCGCTGTTGACGACGACGATCTGTGGCGTCGTCACCAGGTAACAGATCGGCTCGAAGCTCGCCAACGGATCGTAATTCACCTTGCGCAGCAGCGAACTGACGATGACGCCATTATTGGAGATCAGCAGCGTGTTGCCGTCGGGCTGCGCGCGCGCCACGAGTTCGGCGGCGATGATGCCGCCGGCGCCCGGCCGGCTCTCCACGATCATGGTCTGGCCGCTGGTCGTGGAAATCTGTTCGGCAAGGATGCGGGCGAGGAGATCGATGCTGCCGCCGGGCGGTACCGTGAGCACCAGGCGAATTGTGCGCGCGGCCTGCGACCAGGCGGCGGGATCGGTCACCGTGATCGCCACCATTGCAAGGGCGAAGACGCCCGCCCCAAGGCCGAGAAGTTTTCGCATAAGTATCGTCCTCGCGCTCCGATCGGGCCGACAAATTCCGACGCCGGCGCAGTCGATTGAGCCGCATGCTAGCGGCCGGGGCCGCTGCTCGAAAGGGGCCGGCGGCCCCCGCCGCGCCGATCGCCATGCGACAATCTCACGTTGCGACTGGCCTTCACCGCGCCGCTCGGTTATGGTCCGCCATGGCTGAGATCGTGGCCGCAATTGCGCCGAGCAGTGCCGCGAGCGAGCAGCGCAAGAGATTTCGCGTTGTTCTGATCAAGCCATCGCATTACGACGACGACGGCTATGTCATCCGCTGGTATCGCTCGCCGATGCCGGCGAATTCGCTGGCCAGCGTCTATGGGCTGATCGACGATTGCGCGCAGCGCCGCGTGCTCGGTCCCGACATCGACATCGACGTCGTCGCCATCGATGAGACCAACACACGGGTGCGCGTCGATCGCGTCATTGCGGAGCTGGCCGGCAACGGCAATTTTGGCTTCGTCGGCCTGGTCGGTGTGCAGTCCAACCAGTATCCGCGCGCGCTCGACATCGCGCGACCGCTGCGCGCCGCCGGCATCCCGGTGATCATCGGCGGTTTCCACGTGTCCGGCATGCTGGCGATGTTCGACGACATTGGTGCCGATCTGCAGGAAGCGCTCGACATCGGCGTGACGCTGTTCGCCGGCGAAGCCGAGGAGCGCATGGACGAGGTGGTGCGGGACGCCGCGGCAGGCCGCCTCAAGCCGATCTACAAATATCTCGCGGATCTGCCCGCGCTCGAAGACACGGTGGCGCCGTTCTTGCCCGGCAGCTCGGTGCGCAAGACCATGGGCACCTACACGACGTTCGACGCCGGCCGCGGCTGTCCGTTCCAGTGCTCGTTCTGCACCATCATCAACGTCCAGGGTCGCAAATCGCGCCGTCGCAGTCCTGACGACGTCGAGCGCATCCTGCGGCGCAACTTTGCCCAGGGCATCGACCGCTTCTTCATCACCGACGACAATTTCGCCCGCAACAAAGACTGGGAATCGATCCTCGACCGCATCATCAAGCTGCGCGAGCAGGACGGCATGGACGTGCGCTTTCTGATCCAGGTCGACACGCTGTGCCACAAGATTCCGAATTTCGTCGCCAAGTCGAAACGTGCCGGCGTCACCCGCATCTTCATCGGCCTGGAAAACATCAATCCCGACAACCTGCTCGCCGCCAAGAAGCGGCAGAATAAGATCACCGAATATCGCGAGATGCTGCTGGCCTGGAAAGCGGTCGGCATCTGGACCTATGCGGGCTACATTCTCGGCTTTCCCAACGACACGCCGGAATCGGTGAAGCGCGATATCGAGATCATCAAGCGCGAACTGCCGCTCGACGTGCTGGAGTTTTTCTTCCTGACGCCGCTGCCTGGCTCCGAGGATCACAAGGTGTTGCGGCAGAAGGGCGTGCCGCTCGATCCCGATCTCAACAAATACGACCTCGAACATGCGCTGGTGCCGCATCCCAAGATGAGCAAGGCGGAGTGGGAGCAGCTCTATCGCGACGCCTGGGCGCTCTACTACACGCCGGCCCATATCGAGACGATCCTGCGGCGCGCGCAGGCCTATGGCATCAACGTCCTGCGGCTGGCGCAGATCGTCGCGCTGTTCGGCTCCTCGCTTGCGGTCGAGAAACTGCATCCGCTGCAGGGCGGCTTCTTCCGGCTCAAGAGCCGCCACGAGCGCCGTCCGGAGCTGCCGGTCGAACCGATCTGGACGTTCTACTCTAAGCTTGCGGTGGAAATTGTCGGCAAATATGCGCGCATGGCGGGATGGGTCTGGTCGACGTGGCGCGTCTATCGCCGTGTCGTCGCCAGCGCCAAGGTTCCTTACAGCGATCAGGCCATGGCGTCGGTCGGCAGCGATGCGACCTTCGATCTGTTCACGCAAAACCAGTCGGCGCGCGAAGCAGTCGAACGTGCCCGCAAGATCGATGCCGTCAAGCGCGCCGCGCGTGCCGCCTCCGCGGCCTAGCGTAAAACCGCTTGAGATTGAATCGATTCTTGCTCGAGCATCTTGATCGAGCATGATCTTTTTGGAAATGCTCTGGCAGCAAATCGGACGCTTGCGATCAAGATCGCGCCGCCGCCGCACTATGGCGTCATCGTTCCGTTGAACAGGTAGGAGGCGCCGAACAGCACGGTGTGGGTCTGCAACGGGACGTGATAGGTCGTGCCGAGGAGCTCGCCGGAGATCAGCGTCGCGTTGGTGTAGGTCGTGGTGCCGAAATTGGCGTAACGATATTCACCGCGCAGCCGCAAATTGTTGGTGGCCGCGACTTCGAGGCCGCCGCCCACGCTCGGGCCGACCCGGGTCGATGCGTTGGCAAAATAGACGGCGTTGCCGCACTGCGTGCTCGGACAGGCTTCGAATGAATTGAAGTGCTGCCATGCGGCGCCTGCGGTTGCGTAGATCAGCAGACCCGGTGTCGGCAGGTAGCCGAAGCGGCCGCGGACGCTGCTGTCCCAGCTGGTGCCGACCCCGATGGCCTCGCCTTGCAGACCGCTGGCGAACACGCCCGGAGCGAAAATGCCCGCATAAGTGACGGTCTTGCGTGCGCTGCCGACATCGCCTTCGACGCCGACCAGCCAGCGCGGATCGAATTGCCAGTTGGCGCCCGCAAAGGCGCCGTAGCGGAAGGCTGTGCCGTTGAACGGCTCGGTGGTGGCGCTGTTGGTGAGGTCGAAGGCGGTCGGGAACAGGAAGTTGTCCGTGGTCAATCGGGTTCGCGTCGAGCGCATGCCGCCGTCGACGCCCAGATAGATGCCGCTCCAGCTCATTGCCGGTGCTGCCGGCGCAGGGCGCGCCTTCACCAGCAGTGCCGGGGCCGCAGCCGGCGCGTCGCCCGTCGGCAGCGGATCCCCGAATTTGTAGGCGAGGCCGAGCGTCGCGGTATGCGTTCGCAGCTTTTCGTCGTAGCTCGTCGACAACGTGCTCGGCAGGACGCCGACAATGGTCAGGACGCTGACGGTGTTGGCATTCGCGAAGGACGCGTGGCCGAAATCGGAATAGCGGTATTGCGCGCGCAGGGTCCAATGGCCCCACAGCGCCGCCTCGATGCCGCCGCCGATCGTCAATCCCGCCCTGGTAGCACTGTTGCTATCGCTGAAGCCCGGGAAGAAGCAGGTGCCGAGAAAGCCCGGCAGGCACGGCGTTACCGCCATGGTCGAGTGAAAGTTCTGCCAGGCGACGCCGCCGGTCAGGTAGAGCAGCGTCGTCGGTGTGACCAGATAGCCGAACCGACCGCGCACGCTCGCATCCCATCGGGTGCTGGTGCTGAACGATCCATTCGACAAGCCTGAGACCAGTGGAAACGAGCCGGGCAGCAGGATGCCGTTGAGCGTGGCCTTGCTGTCGGCAGCGCCGGCGTCGGCCTCGATGCCGGTCAGCCATTTCGGTGCGAATTGCCAATTATAGCCGAGATAGCCGCCAAACCGCGCGCTGGTGCCGCTGGCCTGATAGCTGTTCGGCGCGCCGGCAAAATCGGTCGGAAAGACGCCGAACACGGTTGTGCCGAACAGGCTCGAGGTTTTGTCGATCTCGGTGCGCGTCGACTGCACACCGACGTCGACGCCGGCATAGAAGCCGGTCCAGCTTCCCGCCGGCGCAGCGATCGGCGGCGCTTTCAGCAGAGGACGCGCCGGCATGTCGGCCGCGCTCGCGGCATGCTGCGCAGCGAAGAGGGCGAAGGCAAAGTAGGCAGGAAAAAGCTTCCGCACCATTCTCTCCGGCGACCATTCGGGGCCAATGACCAACGCAACGAGGCGCTGGAAGTCTCTCGCTTCGTACCAAGATCGGCAAGGCGCTCGACGCCGCTGCACGGCGCCCATGGGATATTCCCAAGGGTAATCCAAGAATTGACGAGTCGGCAGGGCGCCCACTCCCCGGGGGTTGCAATTTCGACCCCCTGTTGCGGCCCGGACACAGTGGGTCGGGTGCGATCGTGTGGCCGGCGGGTCGTCTCGACCAATTCGTCGGCTGCGCTATGTTCAGCGGGCTCGAGCATGATCCGGAAAAGTGGAAACCGGTTTTCCGGAAAGATCATGCTCCATCAAGATGCTAGAGCAAGAATCGATTCAATCTGAAACGATTTTGCTCTTGGCACGTCGCAGGCGAGAAGCGTCATCGAGCGAAAGGATCAGCGTCATGGGCGACACCCGCTTGAGCAGGCCACCCCTTCGATTGGGGGCTTTCGCTTTTTCGCTGCTCGCAATGTTGGCGGCGCTGACCGGACTGCCGGTGGCGGCGCAGGCCCAGACGGCAGCCGGTGACATCGCGGCGCAGATTCGCCAGCAGGGCTATCGGTGCGACGAGCCGACCAGCGCGACGAAGGATGCCAAGCGTTCCAAGCCGGACATGTCCGTCTGGGTGCTGAAATGCCAGAACGCGTCCTATCGCGTGAGGCTCGTTCCCGACATGGCGGCGCGCGTCGTCAAGTTACGACGGCACTGAGCGCGCGGCGCGGGCCAGCAGGCCATCAACGACCTCCAGTACGGCTTGTGCGCCGGCGTCGAGGGAATACTGATTCTGGAAGGCTTGATAGCCGTTCGCGGACAGGCTCCGCCATAGTTCGTCGTCGCTGCAAAGCCTCATGATCTGCTCGGCCATGTCGGCGGCGGAATCCGCCACCAGCACATCCTGTCCAGCGCGCAGGGCCATGCCTTCCACCGCGACTGACGTGGCGACGACGGGCAGGCCGTGGCTCAAGCTGGTGACGATCTTGCCCTTGATGCCGGCGCCATAGCGCAACGGCGCGACGCTGAGCCGGGCGCCGGCGAACAGCGGGACCAGATCTTTGACGTAGCCGCGCACGCGGATCGTCCTGCAAGCCAGCGCCGCGATCTTCTTCGGGACGTTTGAGCCGACGATCACGAAGCGATGTCGGCATTTTCGTCTCAGAAGCATCGGCCACACCTCGTCGACGAACCATTGCACCGCGTCAACATTCGGCGTGTGATCGAACCCGCCGATGAAAAGGATGTCGCGGCGCCAGTTCGGCCTCGCGGCCCGCCAACGGGCAAGCCCGCGCGGTGTTGCGGGAGCTTCGCGCAAGATCGGAATGCGATGGACTTTGGCGGCCGGCACAAGCTCGGAAAGCAGCCGCTGCTCGTAGCCACTGACGACGATCGACGCATCGGCCTCGGCAACAAGCTTCAACTCCAGCGTCCGCATCGTGCGGGCCTGTTCGGCCTGCACGGCGTCGCCGTGCAATGCGGCCTCGCGCTCGATACGCAGGAAATGCAAATCGGTTGCATGAAACAGTATCCGGGCGGCCGGCGCGACGCGTCGTGCGAGATCGAACACTTCTGCGGCTACCGGCCCGCGATAGAGCAAAAGGACATCCGAGCGCGGGGCAAATTCCTCGATGATCGCCGGCATCGAAGGCCATCGCGGGGCCGCGAGAGTTGTGATGCCGAGCGCGTTGAGCGCCGCGGTATAGCGGCCGTCATCGGCGAGATTGAGCGGGGCGAAAGTCACGTCGAATCCGGCGCGTGTCAGGATTTGCAGATAAGAGAAGGCGCTGGCCGATCCGCTGTCCTGATCGGGCGTCGGCGTCTTGTGATCGACAACAAGGATGCGTCCGCGCATCGCGCTAGACCTTGATCCGTGCGGATGGAATCGGATCGTGGTCCAACTCATTTGAGTGGCGCATGGTATTTTTGGAAAACCGGTTTCCGCTTTGCCGGATCATGCTTTTAGAGCCGGCTGATGTGGAACACTGGATGATGAGCGGCGATTTGCCCGATCCCGTCGGCGTTGACCTTGCCCATCACGACGAGATCCCAGTCGCCGTCCGGCTCTGCTCGCAGCGCGGCCGACACGCGTGCGGAAAGCTCGACCGCATCGGCGAGATTTTGGTGGCCGATGAGATCGGGATCGAAGATCGAAAGGTCGTAGCCGCGGTCGAGCAGTAATTCGGCGAGCTTGAGCAGGGCGCTTTCCCTGAGATCGTCGATGCCGCTCTTGAAGGTCAGGCCGACGAGCAGCACACGCGCCGGTGGCGAAGTGCGTCGGCCGATCTCGTCGGCGAGATAGAGGAGATGCGCCGTGTTGCTTTCGAGAATGGCGCTGGCCACCGGCGCCAAGAGGCCGAGATCACGCATATGCGCCGCGAGCGCGCCAACGTCCTTCGGCAGGCAGGGACCGCCGAACGGTGCGCCCGGCCGCAAATAGGCCTCGGACAGATTGAGCTTGGTGTCGGCCTTGAACAGGTCGAAGAGTTCGCCGGGCGAGACGGCTGAGCGCAGGGCCAACCGGGCCATCTCGTTGGCAAAGGTCACCTTCAGGGCATGGAATGTATTATCAGCGAACTTCACCAACTCCGCCGCTTCGAACGAGGTCGTGAACAGCGGCGCGTCGATGCGGCACAGAAGATCGAGCAATAGCCGCGCGCAACCCGGCTGTCGTTCGCCGACCACGATCCGTGACGGCGCGAGATAGTCGGCAAGCGCGCAGCCTTCGCGCGTGAACAGCGGATTGTGGGCGAGATCGTAGCGGCAGCCGGGCGGCTCGCCGGCCGCTGACGTGACGGCAGGCAGGATGCCGCCGCGCATGCTGCCCGGCAACAGCGTCGAGCGAAAGACCAGCAGCATCGGTGGCAGGCTCCGCGAGCGCCGCTGCAACGCTTCGCCGATCTGTCCGGCCACGGCGGTAACGTCGGCAAGATCGAGCCGTCCATCGGATCGTCCGTGCGTACCGACGCAGATGAAAGCCAGGTCGGCGTCCACCGCGTCGCCGATCGCGGTCCTGGTGGTCAACAAGCCTGCCGTTTTGCCGTCAGCGATCAGCGCTCCGATCTTGGCTTCGCAAAAGGGATACGAGCCGCGCGCAATTTGATCGAGGACACGCCCGCTCCGATCGACGCCGACGACACTGTGGCCGTCGTGCAGCAGGGTCGCCATCGTCAAGCTGCCAATATGGCCGAGACCGAAGACGACGATTTTCATGGAACATTCTCGTCAAGTGAGTGACGAAGCCGCCCGGTGCCGCCTCGGCAGATCGATTTGTCGTATTCAGGCCCGGGCTGCAAAGCGAGCAAATTCGCGCCGTGCGGCATTTTCGCTGTGCGCCTGTTCGGTCACGTCGCCGGCAGTGAAGCGCAGCGTCTGGTGCGCGTCGATGCGTCGCTCACCTGCGCATTGCGGCCGCGCCCGGCGACGGTGCCAGCACCGGCTCGAGCGCAGGAACGAGGCGGCGCCGCTCGCGCCGCGCCGGGATCGCGCGGTAAACCTGCTTGGTTGCTTCGACGATGTGCACGCCGGCGAACGGCGCCGACAGAGTCGCGCCGGTGCGTTCCCAGGCGACGGCCGAGCGCAGAAACCAGCCGCGCGAGATCGGCGGCACATAGAGCGCTTCGCCCCAGCCGGTCGGCGTGAACAGGGTCTCGCGCAGGAGATGCGTAATCTGCGTGCGCGAATAGGGCCGGCCGTGACCGAATGGAGTCGTATCCATGCGCGCCCACAATCCGCGCCGGTTCGGCACCACGGCGAGCAAGCGTCCGCCGGGCGCCAGCACGCGCCAGGCTTCGCGCAACAGGTCCATGGGATCGGCCGACATTTCGAGCGCGTGCACCAGGAGGATGCGGTCGACTGCCGAATCGGTCAGCGGCAGTTCGTCCTCCTCGACCAAAGCTGCGAGTGCCGGCCGCGTCGACGGCCAGCGCACGACGCCCTGCGGCGCCGGCATCAAGGCAAGACAGCGCTCGGCCTCCTCGCGAAACAGGCCGAGATAGGGCGTCGCGTAGCCGATGCCGACGACGCGCAACGCGCGGGTGTCCTTCCAGCGCGCGCGGATGCCGCGGCCGATAAAGCGCCGGGCCACGACGCCAAGCTGCTGGGCGTAGAAATTGCGCAGATCAACGACGTCCATGACGGCAAAATAGCACGGATTTCCTGCTGTTCCGGGGCTGCCGCAGCACAGCAGGCGGCGTAGCCGGCATCGC
>Ga0335081_10018510_pt1 | contig 11264 bp, 9 predicted proteins | sample Lox_Sample_35_FD_206713 | JGI IMG/M metagenome (GOLD analysis project Ga0335081, IMG submission 206713) | Soil microbial communities from Loxahatchee National Wildlife Refuge, Florida, United States - Lox_Sample_3.5 | ecosystem: Environmental > Terrestrial > Soil > Wetlands | place: USA: Florida... | reverse complement strand
ACCTGGCGGAAAACCTGATGGCGATGACGAAGATGATCAAGATCACGTCCGAGGACAGGTTCCTGGGCGTGCTCCCGATCCATCACACGTACGCCTGCACGTGCGGATTCCTCTGCCCGATGTTCATGGGATCGTCGGTCCATTTCGCCCAGTCGCTGAAGACGATCGTGGACGACCTCCAGCGGGTGCACGCCACGATCCTCCTCGCCGTACCCCTCCTGTACGACAAGATGTTTAAACGCGTGTACAAGGGGATCCAGGAGAAGAAACTCACGTCGCTGATCGTCGGGCCCCTGATCAAGGCGGGGGCGGTCGCGGAAGCGTTCGGCTGGAAGAGTTTCCGCAGGACCGTGTTCAAGGAGATCCACGACCGGTTCGGGGGATCCATCCGCCTGTTTATCGCGGGGGGCGCGGCGCAGGACCCCGTGGTGGCCAGGGGGCTGCGGGAATTCGGATTCTGCTTTGTCCAGGGCTACGGCCTGACTGAGACCGGACCCATCCTGACGCTGAACAGGCTCGAGAGCTTCAAGGACGATTCCGCGGGACTCACGCTGCCGGGCGTCACGCTGAAGATTGCCGAACCTGACCACCTCGGCATCGGGGAGATCTGGGCGAGGGGGGCGAACGTCATGCTGGGGTATTACAAGAACGAGGCCGCAACGAAGGGCGTCTTCGAGGACGGGTGGTTCAAGACGGGGGACCTGGGTCGGATCGACGGCGAAGGCTTCCTCCACATCATGGGAAGGATGAAGAACGTCATTATCTCCAAGAGCGGCGAAAACGTCTACCCCGAAGAGCTGGAGGACCTGCTCAACCGGAGCCCGTTCGTCATGGAGTCGATGGTCTACGGTGAAGAGGACGTTCGCCAGGGAGAGATCATCGCCGCACAGGTCGTCGTGGACGCGGAGGCGTTTATCGAGCTGTCCGAAACACGGGGCAAGGAGATCACGCCCGATCTCATGAAGTCCGTCATCGGGGACGAGATCGCCGTCGTGAACAAGGCCGTCCCCGCGTTCAAGCAGATCAGGAAATTCTATATCCGCGACAGGGAGTTCGAGAAGACGACGACGCAGAAGGTGAAGCGCTTTCTGGCGCAGAAGAAGAACTGACGGGACGCGCGGGCGCCCCGTCGAGGAGCGATCATGGATCTCGTAAAGGTGAAGAATTTTCCCGACCGGATGTACGCCGAGCGGGCGCGGCAGACGCTCGACGTCGAGGGGATCCCGTCGATCATCCAGTCCGTCGACGCGGGCGTCCTCGGCGCAGGGGGAGCGCTCGGGCTCCCGCAGGGCGCCGACCTGTACGTCCCCGGCGAATTCGTCGATCGGGCGCGCGAGCTGTTGAACGACGTCTTCGACGGCATCTGAAACGTTGCTTCTCAGGCGTGGAGTCGCTACATTAGTAAATGTGCGTTTCTCATCTGAAAGGACCCACCATGCAACGTTTGTGGATTGCTGCCCTCGCGCTGGCCCTTCTCGGCTGCCAGGCAGCGGGTGACAAGAAGGTAAAGCTGGAATCACAGAAGGACAAGCTCAGCTACAGCATCGGGCTCAGCGTCGGCCACAATCTCGGCCGCGACTCGATACAGATCAACCCGGATGCGTTTATCCAGGGCGTGATTGACGCCACGAAGGACAGCGCTTCCCGGCTCATGACCGATGAGCAGGTGCGCGAGACGATCACCGCGTACCAGACCGAACAACGGGCAAAACTCGAGGAGGGAGCCAAGGTGGCCGGCGATAAGAACAAGAAAGAAGGGGATGCGTTCCTGGAGCAGAACAAGAAGCAGCCCGGCGTGGTCACGCTGCCGAGCGGGCTCCAGTACAAAGTGCTCGTCGAGGGGAAAGGCAAGACGCCGAAGCTCTCGTCCACCGTCACCACGCAGTACAGCGGCAAGCTCCTCGACGGAACCGAGTTCGACAGCTCGTACAAGCGCGGGGAGGCGGCCACGTTCCCCGTTGGGGGCGTGATCAAGGGATGGACGGAGGCCCTCCAGCTCATGAAGGAAGGCGCGAAGTGGGAGCTCTACATCCCGTCGGATCTCGCCTACGGTCCCGCGGGCACGGGTGACGGGACGATTCCGCCGAACGCGACGCTCATTTTCACGATCGAGTTGATTGCAGTGAAGTAGACCGGCCGTGTGCGGGCCGGTTGATGGAAATGAACCAGACTGGCCCGATCCGGCCCGTCGATGCCTGTGAAGCAGATCGGCCGCTCGTGGGCCGATGGAGGCGAGAGGATGCCCGACCCGAGCCAGCTCCCCTGGCTCCTGAGACTGCTGGACGACGATTCGCCTGAAGTCCGCACCGCGGTGCGCGATCAGTTTGCTTCGTTCGGGGATAAGCTCGAGGACTACCTGGACACGCTCGAGCTTCCCCGCACGGAGCGCGAGCGGGGATTGATTGAGAGCCTCGTCCGGGAAGGCCGCCGCCGACGTCTCCGTGACGGGTGGGAGATGCTGGCCTCTGTGCACGGCGACAAGCCGCTCCTGGAGGCGGGTCAGGATCTCGTTTCGCGCTTCCTGCGTCGCGATCGCGCGGGGCGCTCGCTCCCTGAAGAGCTTGATGTGCTTGCCGACGGCTTCGGGACGGGGACGCGCGATCAGGACCCCCTGTCGCTTGCAGAATACCTCTTCCGCACGCGCGGGCTCACCGGCGACAGGGAAACGTGCGACGACCCCGCGGGGAGCGACCTTCACCGCGTGATCACGACGGGGAAGGGCCTTCCGATCTCGCTGGTGTCCATTTACATCCTCGTCGCTCATCGGCTCGGTTTGCGTGTCGAAGGCTGCAATCTCCCCGGTCATTTTCTCGCGCTCGCGGATCATGGGGGCAGGACGTTCGTCGTGGATTGCTTCAACGACGGCACCGTGCTCCTCGACGCGGACCTGGCGCGCCTGAGCGCACACGCGCCCGTACGGACCGTCGATCTTGCCGCGCTCAAGTGCGACGCGCACGTGATCCTCGCGCGCGTCCTGCGAAACCTCACCGCCGCGCTGCGCAGGAAGGGGGATGAACAGTCGCTCGAGGACGCCTCGCTCCTTGAGAAGCTGAGTTAAGAACCCGTCATAGCGAGCACTCGAATCCCGTCATTGCGTAGCGAAGCGAAGCAATCTCACCCAACCGGAGGCCCCATGCTCACCAAACCGATGCTCGACGCCCTGAACGAGCAGATCAAGAACGAGATCAATTCTGCGTACCTCTACCTGGCGATGTCGATGCATGCCACCTCCGCCGGACTGCCCGGGTTCGCCTCGTGGCTCCGCATCCAGTGGCAGGAGGAGCTCGGCCACGCCATGAAGCTCGCCGCGATCATCCTGGACCGGGGCGGCAAGGTGGTTCTGCAGGGCGTCGACAAGCCGCCGGCGGACTACAAGTCTCCGCTCGACATGTTCCAGCACGTGCTGGCGCACGAGCAGAAGGTCACCGCCCTCATTCACAGGCTGTACGAGACAGCGCTGAAGGAAAACGACTACGCGACCCAGGTGGAGGTGCAGTGGTTCATCCGGGAGCAGATCGAAGAGGAGAAGAACGCACTCGCGATCGTCGAACAGCTCAAGATGGCGGGAGAGAGCGGCCCTTCGCTCATGATGCTCGACCGGGTCCTCGCTGCACGCACTGCGGGGTGAAGCGGCGGCTCAGGTTGCTTCGCGAACAGCGCTCGCAATGACGGGTCATAGCGCGCGCACCGACCGTGTCATTGCGAGCGGCGCCGAAGGCGCCGCGAAGCAATCCTGTAGTTGACACTATCGGACCAGCATCATCTTCTGGACCTGGGAATAGTCCCCCGCGGTCAGGCGTAGGAAATAGGTGCCCGAGCTGACGGGCCTCCCCGAGGCGTCCGTCCCTTCCCACCGGGCGGTGTGCCTTCCCGCTTCGGCGCGCCCCTGGAAGACGACGTCGATCTTCCGCCCGAGCGCGTCGTACACGATGAGCGTCACGTCCGAGCGATGGGGGAGTGCGAACGTGATGTTTGTCCCGGGGTTGAACGGGTTGGGGTAGTTCTGTTCGAGCTGGTACGCCGTGGGGAGGATTGAGTTCGCCTGGATCACATCGCGGAGGATCCAGATGTCCGGGTCGATGCTGACAGTGTCGGGCGGATAGGGGACGTGAACGGAGACCGTCGTCGAGGCGGTGGTGAAGAAGACGGAGACCGTCGTGTCCCGCGCTGTTCCCTGGAGGCGGATATCGACCGGCATGCTGAACACGGGAGTTGCGGGGGACGTCCCGGCCTGTGACAGAGATACGAGGACACCGTACCCTCCCGCCACCGGTACCGATGTCCAGCTATACGTGTAGCGCGGGTATCCCTCCCCGTACACCCACTCGTTGAAGAAGAATCCCAGGTCCCTCCCTGAAACCGTCTCGCAGACGCTCCTGAATCCCTCCGTGGTTGCGCTCCTGTAACGGAAGCGCGGGTCAGCCACGTACGCCCTCATCGATCGGAAGAACACCGAATCGCCGAGCACATGCCGGAGCATGTGGAGTGTCCATCCCCCCTTGGAATACACATTGTTAAAATCAAACAGGCTCGCGACGGTCGAGGTGTCCTGCACGTAGAGCGTCCCCTGCGCGCTCATCGCCGCCGTCATGTCGTCGGCCATGTGGGCGTGATATGCCGCCACGCCGTATTCCCGTTCGAGAAACACGGATTCGCTGTACGTCGCAAACCCCTCGTTCAGCCAGAGGCTTGGCCAGTTCGCGCACGTGATCAGGTCTCCGAACCAGTGGTGCGCCATCTCGTGGGCCAGCGTCAGCTCCAGGAAATCGGTGGTCGACGTCATCGTCTGGTGTTCCATCGCGCCTCCCCAGCCGAACTGGCAGTGGCCGTATTTCTCACGGATGAACGGGTAGAGGCCGTACGTGTCGGAGAATATGCGGAGCATTGTTGGCGTCTCGGCAAGCGCCCCGGGTTCCCCTCCACCCGACGTCGGCAGGACGTAGTTCACGATCGGCATGGAATCCGTCGGGCTGTAACGGAACCAGTCGTCGAATTCCTGGAAGCTGCCCACCGCGAGCGACACGAGGTACGCGGCAATCGGGTAGCGTTCCGACCAGTGGTACGTTGTCGTCCCGTCCCCGTTGTCGCGAATGCCCGCGAGCCTGCCATTGGAACCGGCCTTGAGCCCCGTCGGGATCGTGATCTCCATGTCCACCGAATCGGCTTTGTCACTGTTGTCGTCCTTGCACGGCCACCAGTCGCGTGCGCCATACGGCTCGCTCAGCGTCCAGATCCACGGCTCGCCGTCGGCGGAGCTGAACTCAAAGCTGCCGTAGCCCGTTGCCACAGGCACGCCCTGGTAATGCGTTTCGAGCGTGAGCGTGTCGCCGGTATGGATCTCCCTGTTGAGATTCACCTGGTATCCCTCGAGGAACTGCGCAAACTGGAGGCGCGAGCCTGCTGAAAGGACGGAGTCGATCGTCATTGTTCCGGCCAGGTCGAACTTGACGGAGAGCGTGCTCTCTGCCGTGCAGACGACCTTTGCGTCGACGGTCCCGTTCAGGAGCTGGGGGGACTCGGAGAGAGAGAGGCGCAGGTGGTAGTACGTGACATGGATGGCGGGGTCTGTGAAATCCCCTCCCCGGAGCGGCTGGAGCAGGGCAAGTGCCCGCCCCCGGGCGCAGGTTCCCTGCAACGTCGGCCCCCCCGGGCCGGAGAACCCGGCTGCGGTGAACCCCGCATACAGGACCAAAACGGCTGCTGCGTTCCTCCACATCCCCTAAGATACCATATCGGCAGGGGAGGGTCAATTCGACCTCATTTGTCATTGCGGGCAACCCGTCCTGTCATTGCGAGCGTTTTCCGCGAAGCGCGTTCTTTGCGTCCCGCCGCAGGCGCCGATTTTGGGCGTGGCAATCTTGCTTCGCTCCTCTCCCCGATGTATCTTGCACCCGCACGAGCAGAAACGGTGGCGCGGTGGCACAAAGGACCATACGGTACGGGATCATCGGCTTCGGCAGATTCGCCGAGCGGACAATTGCGCCCGCAATCAGGCGCGCCAGAAACTCCGCTCTCGTAGCGCTCCAGAAGCGCTCGCCCGAGGCCGCGAGAAAGAAGGCGGACGAGTGTTCGATCCCCCTGGCTTTTTCGTCGGCCGAAGAGCTCGTACAACATCCGGATATCGACGCCGTGTTCATCGCCTCCGCGAATTCGGCGCACTGCCCGGAAACGCTTACGGCCGCCGCCGCGGGAAAACATGTCCTTGTCGAGAAGCCGATGGCGCTCGATCGCCGCGAAGCCGCACGGATGATCGAAGCCTGCCGCGAGGGGGGCGTCCGCCTGATGGTGGGGCATATGGTGCGCCTGTCGCCGCTCGTCCGCCATGCAAAGGAACTCATCCGGGCCGGGCGCGTGGGGACGGTCAAAAGCGTCCGTGCGGAGTTCATGTACGATGCGAGGATCAGCTCGCGCACCTGGCTGCTCGACCGTGCGGTGGCGGGGGGAGGACCCGTCTATGACATCGGCGTTCACTGCATCGACACGCTGCGCTATCTCCTCGGCGGCGAGCCTGCGAACGTGGGAGGTCGGCTCTGGCCCGTTCCCACGGCAAGCGCAACGGAGGAGTCGGCGATTCTCGCGATGACATTTCCCGGCGGCATCCTGGCGTCCGTGGAATGTTCGTTCACCGCTCCCTTCAGGAGGGTGATGCTCGAGGTTATCGGAACGGACGGCATCATCACCGTTCCGGAATTCACCGCCAGCGATCACCGCGGCCGCGTCGTCCTCACGCGCGGCAAGGCCGACAGGCCCCTTGCCCCCGAAGTCGAGGAGATTGACGTCCCCAACCTGTACGTCGAAGAAATCTCGATGTTTACCGACTGGCTGCTGGGGGGCGCCGAGCCGGAAATCAACGGCGCCAACGGACTGTCGAACCAGATCGTCCTGGACAGTGCGCTCTCAATCGAAAAGGAGAAGCCATGAAAAAGATCTTCCTGGCCGGCATCGCCGGCGGCCTGCTCATGTTCATCTGGAGCACGATCGCGTGGGTCGCCATCCCTCTTCACACCTCTACCATCTTCTCCATGGCGAACGAGGACTCAGTCCTGGCGGTGATGAAAAGCGCCATGGACAGGAAAGGCGTGTACATGTTCCCCGCCAGACCGACGGCGGGAGGGGATGCCGCGATGGAGACCTGGAAAAAGAAGTTCAGCCAGGGGCCGGTCGGGATGGTGATCTATTCTCCCGGGGAACGGGACCTGACGAAGGAGTTTCTGACGCAGGCAGGAATCGGCATAGTCGACTACATCCTCGTGGCGATGCTGGCGGCATGGCTCCTTTCGAGGTGCACTGCTGCCAGAGCCGGGTATTTTGCGCGCGTCATGTTCTGCGGGATGATCGGCGTAATCATCTGCCTCTTTGTCCACGTGTTTAACTGGACGTGGATGTACCCCGGCGACTACACGACGGGATGGATCCTTGACACGCTCGTGGCCTGGGTCGCAGGGGGTATGGGGATCGCATTCTTCGTGAAAGCGCCCGCCTGAGGGAGAGGGAATCCGAACGGGGCTCCGGTCCGCTCCTGCGGGCCGGGGCCCTGTCGTTGCCGAGTGTGACAGCCGATCCCGTTGCTACCGGGGGCGGCCGTTGGATGAGCCGTTCTCGAAGGGGAGTTCGCCGAGCTGTATCGCCGGGTGCTTCTCGGTGAAATAGCTGAGGGCCCAGTCGCCGGGGAAGAGGATCACCGCCTGGCCGCGCGCATCGTCGGCCAGCACCGCGCCCGTGGGGAGGACGCCGGGTGTGACCAGCGAGGGATCGGTCGAGGGATGGACCCAGCGGACAAATTTCCATTCCGTCGTGTCCAGCCGCGCTTCCGCGCCGTATTCATTCGCCAGGCGGTACTGGAACACCTCGAACTGGAGCGGGCCCACCGCGGCAAGGATAGGGACCTGCTGTGCGGCGTTCCGGGGGTGGAAACCCTGGACGACTCCCTCCTGCAGAAGTTGATCGAGGCCTTCGCGGAACCTCTTGAACTTCGCCGGGTTCGGGTTGTTCAGTATGGCGAAGCACTCCGGCGGAAAACGGGGGATCTCGTCGTAGACGATCGAGCCGTCCTCCGTGAGCGTGTCGCCGATGCCCAGGAGCGATTGACCGACAAATCCCACGATGTCCCCCGGGTACGCCTCGTCGACCGTCTCCCTCTCCCTCCCGAAAAGCTTCGCCGCGTTGGAGAGCCGTATGCTCTTGCCCGACTGGACGTGGAGCGCCGTCATATCGCGCGAGAACTTCCCCGAGCAGACGCGGAGGAACGCGATCCGGTCCCTGTGGCGGGGATCCATGTTCGCCTGGATCTTGAATATGAATCCGGAAAACTTCTCCTGCTCCACCGGCACGACGGCCCCGCGGCTCATCCGGGGCCCCGGGGGCTCCGCATGCGCGAGGAATCCGTCCAGCAAAAGCTGGACGCCGAAGTTGTTCCGGGCGCTGCCGAAAAACACGGGCGTGGTCTTCCCCGCGAGGACGTCGTCGGGGTGAAACGTGTTTCCCGCGAGATCCAGCATCTCAAGCTCCTCGCTCACCCTGCGGAAATTCTCCTCGTCGAGCCGCTCGCGGACCAGCGGATCGGCGAGCGTGGCAATTTCCACGGGTGCCCTGTATGCCCCACCCGCGCCAAGCTCGAACAGGTGCACCTGGCGAGCGAGCCGGTCGAAGAGGCCCCGGAAGTTGTATCCTGTCCCGAGCGGCCAGTTCATGGGAAATGCGCCGATTCCGAGCACGTGCTCCAGCTCGTCGACCAGCTCGAGCGGGTCTCTCGTGGGTCGGTCGAGCTTGTTCATGAACGTGAAGATCGGGATGTTCCTCCTGCGGCAGACGGCAAAGAGCTTGCGGGTCTGTGACTCGATCCCCTTGGCCGCGTCGATCACCATGACGACCGCGTCCACCGCGGTCAGGACCCTGTACGTATCCTCGGAAAAATCCTGGTGCCCCGGCGTGTCGAGGAGATTGATCCTGAACCCGTTGTAGTCGAACTGCAGCACCGTGGAGCTGATGGAGATCCCCCGCTTGCGCTCAAGCTCCATCCAGTCGGACGTGGATTGGCGCTGGTTCTTCCGCGCCGTGACAGATCCCGCAAGCTGGACGGCTCCGCCGTAGAGAAGGAACTTCTCCGTGAGCGTGGTCTTGCCCGCGTCGGGGTGCGAGATGATGGCGAACGTTCTCCGGCGCGCAATTTCTTCCCGAATGCCCAGCTCGTAGTCTCCGAATGTGACAGCTCTTAATATACGGAAAAATTGGAGCCCGTGCAGAATGAGGGGGTTTGACTTTCTCTCCGTCAGTCCATAGTTTGCGACCACTTGATCTGCCCCTCCACACTCGATCTGATCCCGTGAAAAAGCCCCGGACCGTCCGCGGCGTCACACTCATCCTACTCCTGCTCTTCCTCCTCCCGCTGCTGGTCTTTACCGCGTTTGAGATTGCGCGGCTCACCGCGGGAGAGTCGGCCATCGAGGATATCTACAACAGGCAGCTTGACGTCGTACTCTTCTCCGTTAACGAATTTGCCTGGGACGTAGTGAACACCTGGGCTGGTTCCGTGCAGCGCGCATGGGAGCCTTCCCCGTCGGGAGGAACATTCACTCCCGGGTTCGCGCGCAAATTCCTCTCAATGAACACGTCGATCGATGCGCTGTTTCTTGCTGACACAACGGGAGTGAACATCAGCGCCGTGGCGACCTCCGGCGTGGACGACCGCCGCGCGCGCTCCTCGCTCGGGGAGGTCCTCCACGGGGGGAGACCCGCCATCGAGCGTCTGCTCTCGCTCGGCCGCCAGAACTACCGGAAAATCGAGCCCCTCGTGCCGGCACGCGCGGCGGGAGAGGAGCGGGGAGTGGTCCTCCTGTTCGTCCTCAGGAGCGAGACGGGGATAGCCGCCCTTGGGGGCATACGGTTGAGAGAAGAGGGGTTCGTCCAGGACGTTCTCGGTGAACGGATGCGCGTGGCTGCGGCCGGCGAGTACGTGCTCAGCGCGCTCAGGCACGCCGACGGAAGCCGGGTCTTTACGACGGACGACAGCGTTGCGGCCGGCCCGGAGCTGACCCGCCAGCTCTGGCTCTTCCCGGATCTTTCTGTCGGCGTCCGGCTCCGGGGCGAATCGGTGCGCGCCGCTGCACGCGAGCGCTCGCACCGTGATCTGGGGACGCTGATCGTCCTTGACGCGCTCCTCCTGACGGGCGTGCTTGTCGTCTACTGGAGCGTCCGCAGGGAGATGGAATTCGTGCGGCTCAAGTCCGATTTTGTCTCAAGCGTCTCTCACGACCTCAGGACTCCGCTGGCGCTCATCCGGATGTATGCCGAGACACTTGAGATGGGCCGGCTGCGGGGGGAGGTGAAAAAGCGGGAATACTACGCCACGATCGTCAAGGAAACTGAACGGCTCACACGGCTTGTGAACAACCTGCTCAATTTTTCGAGGATGGAAGCGGGGCGGAAGCCGTACACGCTGGTCCCGACCGACATCAATGCCGTCGTCAAGGAAGTGATGTCATCATTCGCTCCCCATATGGCGGGGAGAGGCCTCTCGCCTGTCCTCGTGCTTGATGCCGGCCTTCCCCGCGCCAGGGCGGACGGGGAGGCGGTGCAGGAGGCGCTGTTCAACATCCTTGACAACGCCCTGAAGTACGGCGCCGACGGGAAATACCTTCGTGTGGCGACGGGAAAGAGGCCGAAAGGGGAGATCTGGATATCCGTCGAGGACCACGGCAAGGGAATCCCCCGCGAGTACCAGGAGAAGATATTCGAGACGTTCTTCAGGGTGCCTTCGCACGCCAACGGAGCGTCCACCGGGAGCGGGCTCGGCCTCGCCATTGCCAGCCACATCATGGAAGCCCACGGGGGGAGCATCGAGCTGAAGAGCGCGCCCGGCGCAGGGAGCACATTCACACTGGTCTTTCCGCCATGAGCAGCATATTGATCATCGAAGACGACACCCGGATGCAGACCGGGCTCAGGGACAACCTCGAGTTCGAGGGATACGCCGTGCGCACCGAGGGGGACGGGGAGGCGGGTCTCCGTGTCTGGACGGACAACTCGTTTGACTGCGTCATACTCGACGTGATGCTCCCGGGGCTCTCCGGGTTCGACGTGCTGAAGAAGGCCCGCGAGCGGGGTGTGTCCACGCCCGTCATCATGCTGACCGCGAAGGGGGAGGAGATCGACAGGGTGCTGGGGCTGGAGCTGGGGGCGGACGATTACGTGACGAAACCTTTCAGCCTCCGGGAACTTCTCGCGCGCGTCAAGGCCGTCCTCCGGCGGAACGAGCGGAGCGTCGG
>Ga0335081_10018509_pt1 | contig 11264 bp, 14 predicted proteins | sample Lox_Sample_35_FD_206713 | JGI IMG/M metagenome (GOLD analysis project Ga0335081, IMG submission 206713) | Soil microbial communities from Loxahatchee National Wildlife Refuge, Florida, United States - Lox_Sample_3.5 | ecosystem: Environmental > Terrestrial > Soil > Wetlands | place: USA... | reverse complement strand
CTCGAGATATTGGTGTTTATAACCTTGAAGGCAGTGTGCGACAAGGCTTTTTACCCCTCTTGAAGACTATGGATTGGAGCAAATCCGTCGTCATTCCTGAGGACTCTGTTCGAAGGGCTGAGAATCTCGGTTTGATCCTCCGCACCGTTCTGTGGACCACTTCTCACATTCTGTATCTCCTCGGAGCAGCTCTAGCGCTATGTGCTTGGTTCGAGTGGCGACGGCGCGCTCGCAAGAAGAAGAGGAATATTGCGTAGTATGCACTACGAACTTCGTCCCGATGAACTCAAACCTATACTCGCAGCGGATCAATCCCGATCAGTCGCCAAGTGGGAAACTGCTCATTGGAGAAAACTTCCGTTAAAGTCGACCTGATAGCTGTCTAGAACCAATCACTACGGTAGGCTACCCACCAAGCAACGACGATGATTGGAATTGTGGCGGCAACAGCCCACCAGATCGGTAGGAGAAAATCCGACAGAAGCCCCAAGATTAAGAAAACCAACCAGAAGATCTTTCGTTGCATTGAGAAGATTGTACGGACAATTCCTACATGACCTCTAGTTGGAATCGGACGCCCGTATTCCAAAGTCATCGCTTGATATGCGATAAGCCTGATTTTCAATAGTTACGTTGCTGGTTCCCTCTATTCGTGAATGTTAACAAAAAAGGAGCTCCAGCAACCTTACGTCATACACGAACTGGGATCGGTGCAGAATAAACCATGCTTTCTGAAAAGGAACTCCTGCGCAAGATGCAAACACCCGCAAAGCGACTATGTGACTGGGAAATGCGCTGGATTAGGCCGTGACAAGGACGGAAATCCCAATTGCGTTAGCCAAGGTTTCTTGCTCGATATAGGGCGAACCTCATGACGCAATCGCTAGCAGTCAGTGACTGATGAATTTCCCGAGCCGTCGCCTCGGATCTTGGTCCAAGAGTATCATGACGGCCTTTGGGACAATGACCGAGCGTCACGAGCAATCGCTAGACGGGCGAGCTATAATCGTCATGTGACACTTCGATGATCTCGAACCGAATCGGATGGGAACTGGCTGTTCTTGCCGTTCTGTGCGTTGTGGCCATATTTTTCTTTCCGGCCATGCAAGGTCCGTATTCTGCCGTGAATGGTCCAGTTACTGCCCTTCAGTCTGCTCAAGCGGCCGTACGGGTGCGGGTAGGCATTGTTCAGGCAGCGTTGAGCCTGATTGGTAACTTCCAGATTCCGTCGCTGACTTGGGTGAGGTCTGCGACAGTCGCGTGTATCGAGCCTCAAGCGCCTAGCTTCGTCGATTGCAGTGCCATCCTCCGCTGCTGATATCCCTCCGGTAGTGCCTCAGAAATAACAAGTTCATATGGATGTTCCGGATTCGTGGCTCGTAATGAGCCGTGGCTCCGTAGTTCCATGAATGTTGACCAGAATCGACGTTCAGGTCAGCACAGAGTCGTGCCTACTTCAGCAAATGGAGGATTCAAAGTGAAGACAGGAGAATTGAAAGTATCGACTTTTCTGGTCGTCTTTGTTGCGATGCTGTCGTTGGCAGGTTGCAACAAGAAAGTCGCCAAAGCAACGCCGCCCACACCGCCGCCAGCACCGCCGGTACCTACGGCAACTCTTGCGGCCAGTCCCAACGTAATTCAACGGGGGCAAACAACAGTACTGTCATGGCAGACCACGAATTCCACCGACATCCGAATCGCTGGTCTAGGGGATGTGCCTGCCTCGGGTTCCAGGTCTCTGACCCCGGATAGCTCCACGACCTTCACCCTTGTGGCAAAAGGACCGGGAGGTACGCAGGACGCTTCAGCACGAGTCACAGTGAATCCAAGAACCGTAACCGCGACAAATTCGCCGACGGATATGGATTTGTTCAGCAGGAACGTCAAGGATGTCTTCTTTGACTATGACAAATCCAGCATCCGACCGGATGAAGTCCCTGCTACCCAAGGAGATGCTTCTTTTCTCCAGCAGCATCCGAGCATCAAGATTCTAGTCGAGGGCCACTGTGACGACCGGGGATCGGACGAATACAACATTGCCCTGGGAGCGAGCCGAGCAGAAACCGTGAAGCAGTCGCTTCTACAACGGGGTATTTCGGCAGACCGTATTAAGACGATCAGCTACGGAAAGGAAAAGCCATTCTGCGCACAAGACAATGATCAGTGCTGGCAGCAGAATCGGGTTGGTCACTTGGCAATTGCACAGTGAGGCTGTTTGAAGGCGGCCCTGCTGTAACGGGCCGCCTTCTTCTCGACAGAACAGCTCAGGACCAATTGTTTCGTTAATTTTTTCTCGCGCTTGGAGGTGTGCCATCGTCCGCTGGATCAGAGATAAGTTGGCGGCTGTTAATTTTTATCTTGCGCGCGAACCAGTGATGGTAGGCGTGCTCTTTGCATTCGCGGTGGTGTTTTTCTTGGCCGTTACTGGTCTGTCCCACGTTTACCACGCCCAGCAGGAATCGTTGGGGAAGAGATGGTTTACGCGCGGCAGCACGGAACTCACGGCAGGTCGCTTCGGAAACTCGGTTAGCGACTTTCGTGCTGCGCTGCTCTATGCCCGGGACGATTACTCCTACCAGCTCAATCTTGCAGAGGCCCTCATTGGTCTGAAGCGGACCGGCGAAGCGCAAGCGTACCTCATCAATCTGTGGGAGCGGCAGCCAGAGAATGGATTTGTAAACTTGGAACTCGCCCGCATCTGCGCTCAAAAGGGAGAGACGGACAAGGCCCTCCGTTACTACCACAATGCGATCTATGCCACCTGGCCGGACGATCAAGAGCCAGAACGGCGCCAGACACGCCTCGAACTGATTGACTTCCTGTTGAAGATCAACGCCAGGGCACAGGCCCAGTCCGAGTTGATCGGCCTCGCAGCAAATCTCGGCAACCACCCGTCGGAGCAGGTAGAGGTTGGCAATCTCTTTGTGCGGGCGAAGGACTATGAAAACGCGTTCAATGCATTCCAGATGGCCTTGAAATCGGATCGCCACAATGTGGACGCCATGGCGGGAGCAGGGTTAGCCACCTTTGAACTTGGTCGCTACGCGCTGGGCGAGCGGTATCTGAAGCAAGCCGTCGCGGCTAATCCGCACGATGTAGAGAGTGCTACACGACTCAAGACTACCGAACTAGTGCTGCGAATGGATCCCTTTCAACGGGGGCTCTCGGACGCTCAAAAGAATCAGATTGTGGTCGACGCTTTTGCTGCGGCGGGTCAGCGGCTCAAGTCTTGCAGTATGGAAAATGCTTCCGGTGAAGGTGCACAACCGAGCTTGGCCGAAACTTGGCAACGGATGAAGCCTCGCATCACCGCATCGGGGCTTCGGCGCTACCCGGACTTGGTGGAGACGACGATGGATCTAGTGTTTAGGATTGAGCGCGAAACGGACGCTTCGTGTGGAGCGCCGAGTGAAACGGACACAGCGCTACTCCTGGTAGCGAAATTACATGAGGGGAGCTAACGTGGGCCAACCACCCAGTTCCGAGCGCGAGATTCTGCTGGATGAAGGGGCGCTACCCGAAGTCTCAGCTCCTGACCTCCCTTCAAAGGCATTTCTGCGAAACGTATTTCGAGAGGAACGTTTCTTTCTTGTGTTGTCCGTCTTCATCGGAGTCTTCTCCGGGCTTGCCGTCGTTTGCTTTCGTTTTGCGATCGACTGGTGTCGCATCTACTTGTTGGGTTCCGGAGTCACACTGACCCCCTTGCGCCTTATTTTGGCGCCCACGCTTGCTGGCCTAGTTATCGCTGTGCTCGTGATTCATTTCTTTCCACTGACCCGGGGCAGCGGAGTGAATCAGACCAAAGCGGCACTCTACATCTACAACGGCCACATTCCGATCCGCACGGCGATCGGTAAGTTCATCTTGGCTGCTTTAGCAATTGGATCCGGACACTCTTTGGGCCCAGAAGATCCATCTCTGCAGATTGGCGCCGGTTTGGCTTCCGCGCTGGGACGGCGTATGCGCTTATCGCGAGAACGTATGCGTCTGATCGCTCCTGTGGGGGCTGCTGCAGGACTCGCGGCGGCTTTCAATGCACCGATCTCAGCGGTTCTCTTTGTGATTGAAGAAGTGATCGGCCGCTGGACCGCAGGTATTCTCGGGTCTGTGGTGCTCTCCGCGGTATCCAGTGTCGTCGTAATGCGTTGGTTTCTGGGGTCCGAATCTCTTTTTCGAATTCCTGCGGTGCAAATGGAGCGTCCCTCAGAACTGATCGCCTATTCCATCCTGGGGATTGTGGGCGGATTGGCTTCGGTCGCTTTTTCAAGCAGCATCGCCGCTTTAAGGCCTCGCTGCAAAGCGCTCCCTCGCTGGACGCAGTACTTTCAACCGGCGCTCGCTGGACTCTTGATTGGGCTCATTGCAGTCATGGGCGCGCCGCAAGTAATGGGCGCTGGCTATGAAGTTATCGATGAGGCAATGCACGGACGATTTACCTGGCAAATGTTGGCTGTGCTCGCAGGCCTCAAAATAGTTGCAACACTTCTGTCGTTCGTCAGCGGCACTCCCGGGGGCATGTTTGCCCCCACGTTGTTTATCGGCGCCACGTTGGGGGCAGCAGTGGGCGGTGCCGAACACGTATTCTTGCCGCATTTAAGCGTATCACCGGGCACTTACGCTCTGGTCGGTATGGGTGTTCTCTTCGCTGGTTTTCTTCGAGCCCCGATGACATCAGTGTTTATGGTGCTTGAAGTCAGCGGCAACTACTCGATCATTGTGCCGGTGATTGTAGCTAATACTTTCGCATACGTGATCTCACGCGGACTTCAGCCTACAGCTATTTTTGATGTGCTAACTCGCGAGGACGGCCTCGACCTGCCTTCTATGGAAGAACAGCGAGAAGAGGGGATACTGCGCGTCGAGGATGCAATGAAGCCGGTTGAAGACCCTGTCCTCGACGCTCAAGAGACTCTTGATCGTGCTTTGCAGCGGTTAGATAAATCATCAGTCGACCTTCTGCTCGTCCGGTTAAATCCCTCGGGCTGGACCACCGTTACCAGGCAGGATCTTCGCCGGATGTCTGGCGAGGGCAAAGGCGGCTTCACTCTGGGCTCGCTAGTTGCGGTGCGTCACGTTCCATACTTGCACCCCGATCAGTCTCTGGACACGGCACTTCGCTATGTCGACCGCTGGCCGCTCGTGCCAGTCGTGAGTCGCGCTGATTTCCGCAAGCTGGAGGGTGTCATCTCGCAGCGCGATGTTCTCCAGCGCTATCGCGATTTCGGAGAGGGATGATGAGGCCACAGATCAACTACCGAGTGATTAGCAGGGCACAGTCGCGGATCAAGGAACTTGCGGCAACCGCAGCAGCTGCGACGCTAGTGTCGATCCTTGTCGCTGCCTTTTCTCCCAGGATCACGGAGTCATGGAAATCACACCTGTTATTTATTGGGGCGTCAGGAGTACTCGCATTGATCCTGCCGCTTCTCACATCTCTTGTAGTCCGGCTTGATGCTGGTTTGGTTCTCGTCTTTTGCTTTTTAGAACCGATCGGTGGGGTGCTTCTTGGCCATGAGGCTCTGCCGCACTACTTCATCTTCGCCTTGGTACCGGTACTCGCCGTGGGTTACTTGCTGAGATCCAACGGCTGGCCGAGAGCGCAATCCCGAGGTGAACCATGAGCTGGCTCGAACGCCGAATGATTGTTGTATCGAACCGGCTTCCCGTCACAATCGAGGAAAGCAATGCAGGTCTCCGACTGGAGGGGAGTTCCGGGGGCTTGGTAACGGCACTTCGTCCTCTTCTTAACGATTGCGCTGGCGTTTGGGTAGGCTGGACCGGCACAGATGCCTCACCAGCGATCGAAGCGCTCCTGGAAGACCACTCGCGGAAGAGCAATTTCGTGCTGAAGCCGGTTTTTATGGGCCTGGACGAGCGATCCCGTTTCTACGTCGGCTTTTCGAACGAAATTCTATGGCCTCTATTTCACGATTTGCAGTCGCGCTGCAATTTCGATCCGACATATTGGGACACGTATCTGAACCTAAACCGACGGTTCGCCGAGACAGCTGCGATCGAAACCCGTTCCGGGAATGTTGTCTGGGTGCATGACTATCATTTGATGTCCGTTGGGGCCTCGATGCGGCAGCTTGGAGTCAACGAACGTCTTACTTATTTTCACCACATCCCGTTCCCAAGTCCTGACATCTTCGAAAAACTTCCGTGGCGGCAAGAAATCCTGACGGCTCTCTTGGACTTTGACGTCTTGGGCTTCCAAACGCTTCGAGACCGCCGGAACTTTGTCGCTTGTCTTCGTAAATTTGTGAAGCACGCCGAGCCAAGGGAATACGGTGAACAGATCATAGTGGACTCTCCGCGGCGGACAACTTTCGTGGGCGCTTTTCCCATCGGTATTGACTACGAAGAGTTTGCTCACGGTGCTTCGGATCACGAGGTTGCCACGCGAGCAAAGGAGATCGCTGAACGATTGAACGGATGCCGCGTCATTCTGGGTGTTGACCGATTGGACTACACAAAAGGCATCCCGGAGAGGCTTGCTGCATACCGTCATTTGCTGGAGTTGCATCCTGAACGGCGTCAACGTGTCGCGCTTGTTCAGGTGGTCGTTCCGAGTCGCGAGGAGATTCCGAAGTATCTCGAACTGAAAACACAAATCGAGCGACAAGTCAGCGAGATCAACGGACAGTACGGCGAGCCCGGCTGGGTACCTATCCACTACATTCACCGGTCACTCGATCGACCCGAACTGCTTGCCTATTATCGGGCCGCCCACATAGCTCTAATCACACCGCTCAGGGACGGCATGAACTTGGTCGCCAAGGAATATTGCGCCGCTCGTGTCCACGATGATGGTGTGCTGATCTTAAGTGAGTTTGCTGGCTCGGCATCTCAGCTAAATCGCGGCGCCTTGCTCGTAAACCCGTATGACGCTCGGGCAGTGGCAGAGGCAATAGGGATCGCCTGTGATATGCCGCCGGTTGAGCAGAAGAAGAGGATTCGGAAACTGAAAGCGCGCATTCGCCAAGAGGACATCTTTCATTGGCGAGACTCATTCTGGGGCTGCGGAGAGATTGACACGCGGACTCCGCAGCTGGCAACGGCGCGTTCTGCGGAACAAAAGAGTGCGGATGTGTAACCAGGGAAGAGGAGGGAGCGATGCACAAACTTACCGTGACGTCAGCATTGTTGTTCACCTTGGTCGGTATGGCAGCGGCCCAGAACGATCCGAAGAGCATACCGACTGCCTCTTGCAGCTTCCAAGACGGAAAGCAGATTACGGTTCGTTACACCAACGAAACATCCACGGGCCGCGATCTCCCATCGGGGAAGGTGTGGACGCCAGGGGGTCAACCGATGTTGCTTTTCACACAGGCGCCGTTAGTCACGGGCAATACGGACATCCCGGTGGGCGCTTACAGCATGTACATCGTGCGCGAAAAAGACGATTGGACTTTGGTTGTGAACAAGAATGTGAGCACCGGAAGCAAGTATGACAAACATCTCGATGTAGTACGGATGGGCATGCTAATGGGTCAGCTCAGCGAACCGCAGAAAGAATTCACGGTTCTCTTCGGGCATACCGAACCGAAGCAATGCAACATGCGCATTTACTACGGTAAGAACGGTACATGGGCCGAGTTCAAAGAGAAATGACGCACGGGTACGACTCGCTCTGTGGCGGTGATTCAGAAGACTGAATGAGGCAAGGGATAGATGCGGGACCTTAATGCAGTCGGTATTCTGCCTTCGCTTGAAAGAACGTGTTGGATCATCGTGATCCTTTCGGTGGTCACAGTCTTCTTGCTGCCTTCTGGCTTAGGCCCATACAGCGTGGTGAACGGGCCTACTACCATTTTCAAATCAATTCAACACGCAGACGCCGTGAAAGCGGCAGTGTCCTCCAACCTACTGCTGGGTATTCGACCGATTGTTTCGACGACGCTTGGCCTGAGGATCGTCAGTTTGTCTGCTTCCGGTTTCGAGTGGATTGACATCCTCGAGAAGTACTGCGTACGTCTGTGCTGACACTTCCTTCTTTGTTTGTTCTTTTAATGGTGATCAAAGTTGGACCGGAGAGAACAGGGGAGCTGTCACGGAAGAATATTGTTGAAAACCATGGTTCCTCGGGCAACCAACCGGATCAACATGCTCATCAGGAATTCTAGGGATTGGTCGGATGCCGCTTAGTCGAAACACAGCCAAAGGAATGTTCGGGACGCTCTGGATCGCGACGGTTCCCGCCTTTGTCGTACTGTCTTCGCTCTTAGTGGCACAGAACGTTCCCCTTGAATTTCCCTCGGCGTCAGTTGTTCAGTATTCGATTAGTGCACGCTCAACTCACGGTCAGACCCAGCGTTTCGACTCCGACGGATTGCAATGGACCGCCTCCGTCGGCGCTTTCCTCACTTTTCCATTAACGGAAAGACTAAAGTGCAACTTCACGCAGCAGTTGCTCGCCGCGATACAAACAAAGGGTTTTCACTTCAACCGCCCACCTCCGACCAGCTAATCCTTCTCGTGTAGACCGTCGATAACGCCTCAGCTTTAGAAACGATCATGACGCGCGGGTTAACCAGCGTTATTGATCTTTGGGTCCTTGTGCTTTCTGCAGTCGTACGTCAGCTGCGCAAAGCATTTACGTCCGTTAGTCCTTTGAACCAGATTTGGAGGTTGAGATGGGCGATCGTTTGCCAACGCACAAACCTGCTGCCAAAGGCGATCACGCGACCTTGGCTGTGAGTTTATGGTCGAAACTAGTTCCACTCGCAGTGGGGCTCGTCTCCTTTGTTGTGACCGAACTCATGCACTACTTGCTCGTTCCGGACCTTGGGCGCCTTTGGGAACGGCTGCTGGCCGAAGGGCTGTCCGCAGTTGTTGTTGCGCTGTTGACAGCAGGACTAATACACCAAGCGAACCAGCGACGGGAATCTGCGCTGTTGCGGATGCAGGTAATTGCAGAAATGAACCACCACATCCGGAATGCCCTCGCGGCCATTACCCTGTCCACCGACGCGATCCAAAACCAGCTAAGCATTCGAGTGATCTCCCAGAGTGTGGATCGGATCACGTGGGCTCTGCGGGAGGTATTGCCCAGAAGCCAGCCGCTGCAAGAAGAGGATCGAGAGCGGCTGTTGTATTTCGAGCTGTGCGGGGAGAAGCGGCCGACAGCAAGCGACGCAGATATGACTCGACGACGTGAATTCGGGGGTGAGGAAACAAAATGCATCAGACACGCATAGATACTGAACGGATTCGGCAAAAGCTTAAACTGCGGCGCCAGCAGATTTTGGAATTCTTAAAGCGCCTCGACGATGAAACGCAGGCATTGGATCCCGACTCGGCTCAAGATGTAGCCGACCAAAGTGTCCTCGGTATGTCCAAGGAGTCATTATTTGAGCGGACCAGCCAGCAGAGAATAGTTTTGCGCATGGTCGACGGAGCGCTTGGAAGAATCTCTAACGGGTCTTTCGGAGTGTGCGCAAACTGCGGGGATGATATTTCGGTTCGGAGGTTGGAAGCTCTCCCTTGGACACAATACTGTCTTCGATGTCAGGAGACCCTTGAAGAGGAGGGGCGGTGCGGCGCATCGGCACATGCCACCTTGCCGACGACGGCAGTCACAAGATAAGGGTGAGCTGCTCTCCTGGTTCGAGTGTAGAAGCTTTGGATATGCACATTGTGAGGGAAGCCGGAATGTCCAAGGAAATAATAGTAGAGTCCGAAAAGCCAGAGCGACGGTTGGAGTCAAAGGCCCCGCCCCTACCTCAACAGCTTGGTAATCCTTCGAGCTATGTCGGGACCCCAGCTGCGGGAACCTCTAGAGCTGTTTCCTCCGCGGGGATCTCGTCGACCGGTCCGCCGTCAGGAACCTTGCGTGGATACTGGGGATTCCAGGTTTTCGACGGGCCCACCTTTCACCTACAGACTCCTCATCCAGTGAAATGGATTGTCGCCTCCGACGATGCCAATGCCTTGATCGTGGGCCGCAGTGATGCTTTCCATCTTCAATCAGGGAAGGTTCCGTGCGTGGAACAGATCACGATGAAAGATCAGCACGGGAAACAGCTGAAAGCGACCTGGAAGCTTTTGAAATCGGACGAATTGGAGGTCGAGGTACCGCTGAAAGACGAATCCGCTGGGCCGGTGTTAACCCTGGTCGCGCAATCCGGACTCAGCAAGCCGGACGAAGTTCCCCTGCAGGCATATTCCGAGGCCGCGTACTTGGATCACTTCGCCCTGAACGGTGGCGACCAGCAAGGCGTCTTGACCGGCACCCGACTGGTCTCTCCGGAGTGTCAAGCTGAGTTGTGACGCCAAACGAATTCAGAACATCGCGCAAGGTTATGACACCCTCCAGCTTGCGGATGTCGGCACGACTGACGACGGGCAAAAGTTCGATCTGTGCCGTGCCCATGCGCTCAAGCGCCAAGTCAAGCGTCTGATCCCTGTGGACATGCAGGAAAGAGCGTGCCTCCACAAGCTCACCTAACCGCTTGGCAGCAGCACCTTCTGCAAGCTCCTCCTCGAGCATTACCAGGCTGACAAGACCTACCACTCCTCGATGATCGGTAACTGGCCAGACTCGGAATGCACTTGCCCCAATCCGTTCCATGGCCTCCTCGACCGTTGCCTGAGCGGGCAGGGCCTCCACTGCAGAATGCATCGCCCGAATTACCCGATGCTGATCACGGCGCCGGCGCGTCTCCGCCGTTGGCAGGTGGATCCCATCCTGAAACGCCAGGGCGGTGTAGATGGGCACTGCTTGCAATCGCGAGGAGATGAAGAAGCTTACGAGATTCGAAATCATCAGAGGGACGATGACCGTATAGTCCCGCGTCGTTTCAAAAATCATCAGCACTGAGGTCGTGGGAGCACGGACGATACCGGCGAAGGCCGTTGCCCATGCCGACTAGAGCGTAGGCTCCGGGGATGGCAGTATAGGTCTTTAACAAGTGATGCGCTACGCTTCCGACAGTACCGCCAAGCATGGCGCCGATAAACAGGCTGGGGCCAAAAATTCCGCCAGCGTTGCCCGACCCATATCGGACTTTCCGGGCCCCAGGTGGTCAGTGATGAGAATGGCGGTGCGGTGATACTGTGTCGGGGGAACTCATGACTAGGCGCCCGTGCCGGACTCCCTTGGTGCTGATGAGTTTATCTGCTAATTGCTGAACATTGTGCGACTTGCCACGCAGGAGCACTACCTCAAGACATGTATGGTGATCTAGGTGAGCATGGAGGGTCGAGATAACAACTTCATGATGTTCATGTTGAAGATCCGCGAGTTTCTCAGGGAGAAGCCG
>Ga0335081_10018508_pt1 | contig 11264 bp, 13 predicted proteins | sample Lox_Sample_35_FD_206713 | JGI IMG/M metagenome (GOLD analysis project Ga0335081, IMG submission 206713) | Soil microbial communities from Loxahatchee National Wildlife Refuge, Florida, United States - Lox_Sample_3.5 | ecosystem: Environmental > Terrestrial > Soil > Wetlands | place: USA... | reverse complement strand
GTATTTCGTCCCAGCGGGCAAACCGCATGAGCACCAGCGTGGGCATGGCCGCCATCGCCTCGTTGTGCGTATGCGTCTGGATTTCCGCGGCTGCGTTCCGGGCGGCTTCGAATTCGCCATCCATGCCTGCCGCCACCGCCAGAAAGTACCGGTTGTGGTTCGCATACCCCATGAACCCGGGCGGCGACGCCGGCTGCTGGCGCTGGTAGTTCCGGTCCGCCGCAATCGCCTGCTGGTTGCTCCTCACGGCCGCGGCGTAGTCGCCGGTCCGCAGATAGATGTGCGATGGCATATGCACCAGGTGCCCCGCCGCCGGCGCCAGCGTCTCCAGCCGGTGCGCGCTGGCGAGCGCTCGCTCCGGATATTTCGACCCTTCCATGGCGTGAATATAGAAATGGTTTGCGCCGGTGTGCTCCGGCCAGCGGCGCAGCGCCTCTTCCAGCACCGCGACAATTTCCCCGGTGTCGGCACCGGGTTGGCCATCTACGGTCCAAAGGCGCCAGGGGTTCAGGTTCATCAGGCTGGCCGCGAAAAGCACGGCTGCGTCCGGGTCGTCCGGGTAGCGCCGCCGGAGTTCGCGCATGGCATCGGAATAGTCGCGCGCCAGCTTGGGCTGGTCCGGTTGGGGCGCGTCCGTAAACAGACGCGCCAGCGCATCGATGTAGGCCCGCTCCGCCTCCGGGGCCTTCGGCGCCAGCCCTTCGGCCGTCTGTATGGCGTCAAAGCCGGCCCGTTCGTGTTGGCGGCTGACTATCGGGCCGTTGTAATTCGGTCCGTAGGCGAGCGCCAAACCCCAGTAGGGCATGGCGGCGTCCCGATCCAGTTCGGATGCGCGTTGAAAGGAACGGATCGCTTCGCCGAAGTTGAACGCGTAGACCAAGGCAAGGCCCTGGTCGAAAAACTTTTGCGCTTCCCGGCTGGAAGTCGCAATGCTGTGATGAATCGTTCCCATGCCGTCCAAAAGGCGGGCACGCCCGGCGGGTTCCCGGCCACCGGGGCGGCCGCAAGTGCACATCGCGAAACAGGCCAGCGAAAGTAGGGCGCCGGCCAGATTCCGTGAACAGCCTTTCGCTTTCATCGCGGCTTGGACGAAGACTTACACTTTCCCCTGCTTGACAATCGACAGAAGTTGTTTCTCGCGGGAGGCATCCAGTTTGCCGATAAACACCCGCTTCACCATGCCCTTGGAGTCCACGATGTAGACCGTGGGGGTGCCGGTGGCGAATGCCGCCGGGCGCCAGTGCAGAACCTTATCGACGTTCACCTGTTCGTCCTCGAGATGTTTCCGCATCACTGCAACGGCGTCGGCCGACGCCACGATCACCGGCACCTTCGCCGCTCCCGCCTGCCGGGCCGCCACTAACTGCCGGTAGAACGGCATGCTTTCGTTGCAGAAATGGCAGGTCGAGCTAAGGTCCAGCAGAACCGAGACGGGTGCGGCTTGCCAATCCGCACCCGGAAGCATCACTTCGCGGCCCACCAGGCTGCGCGAAGGGAGCGGCTCGTCTTGCCGCGGAGGGAAGAATCGCTGCTCGATGAGGATGCCGCCCGCAAGGCAACAGAGGGCGATTAGAAAGACGTGAGTGGCAGTTTCGAGCTTCGTCATAGCCGTTGTGTTAACAGCCGCCGCCGCAACCTCCGCCACCTCCGCAGCCACCGCCGCCGCAGCCGCCGAAGCCGCCGCCGCAACCCCATCCGCCGCAGCCGTCGCAGCCGCCGTAACAGCCGCCATAACAGCCGCTGTAGCCACTGCCTTCACAACCGCCGTAGCAGCCGACGTCCACGGGAGCGGGTGAGTAACAATAGCAGGAATCGCAGCTGTCGTACGTCATCATGCCCATCGAAGCACAATAGGCGCCGCATCGTTGCACGCAATTTTGACGGCTGAACCGGTGGGAGCGAACGGGTCCTGCCAGGCACAGGCATGTGAGCACAGTCGCCAGCGCCGCCAGCGCCGCTAACCGCACGGTTTTATTCATCGCACCCTCCCCTCCTAGGCCACCTGAATGAAGTCTATTCCCCCTGGCCCACATCAACAATAGCCCTATCGGCTCGGGCCGTGGATACCTTGTTTCCTTGAGTTATTGAAAAAAGCGAGAGTATCGAAGAGCGTGCGTCTCCTCACCAAAAAAGGGTGCCGCCTGTCAAACCTCGTCGATCAGCACCTGCCGGACGTAGAATCCCGCATCCATTCGCCGCGTGCGGATCGATGGGTCCGCCAACCGCAGCCGGATGCGGTAGATGCCGGGTTGCCGTGGCGTCCAGATATGCGTCCACAGCGCCCACGGAGCATCCGCCGCCGGCTGCGCGCCGGCCACCGGAACGTACGGCTCCTCCGGCCGGAAACGGATCTGGAGATTGTCCGCGGGCCGCGATCCTCCCCAAACGATCCCCACCACTTTGTAGCGGAACCGGCCTCGCACCAGCCATTTCTCGATGCGCACCGGCATCGCCGCGGGGTCTATCGTAGCGGGTTGATACTCGCTCGCGCGCGCCGGCATGCCGTGTTGGTGGGTGCGGGCGGCATACTCCTGCATTTGCGAGGTCGCCGCCGCCGTGTCATCGGCGGATTCGATCTGGTTCACCCATTTGATGCAGGCGCACCCGTACCAGCCCGGCAAAACCAGGCGGACTGGAGCGCCATGATCGCCCGTCAATGGCTGCCCGTTCATGCGGGTCGCGAGAAATGCCCGGGAACTCTCTATCTCATCGCGCGAAAAGATCCAACTCGCCCCCGGCACCGATGGCGTCACCGGCTTGGCGGCGTATTCGTCGAAGCCGGAAACCAGAATTCGGGCGCCGTGGTCGAACCGCATCTGGTCCAGCAGTCGCGCCAGTGGAACGCCGTCCCAGGACGCCACGCTGATCATGCCGAACTGCACGGCACGGGTGTTGCCGGCGCATTCCATCAGGCGCAGCCCCTGCGGCTCGGCCCGGTCATTCAACTCATTGATTGTGATTCGCGCAGTCCCCGCCCGGCTTGTCAACCGGATTGACCAGGGACGTCCGGCGCGCAATAAGTGTGAACTGCGGGTGCGGACATAGAACAGACCCGTGGGGGTGACCATTTGGTCCCGGTCGAGATGCGACAGGTCCATGTACTGCCGCCCGTCCAACTCGTCTCCCAAGAGGGTATCGAGCGGCGCGCGGCCCTCGTCTTCAAACTCCAAGGCGCCTGCCAGCTTGCCGCCCAGCAGAGGGTCTTCCGCACCGCCGCTGCGGAACTGGACCAACTCCACTCCCGCGGCGGCAGCCGCCAGCGCCCCGCCGGCCACAATCCACTTACGCCTTGTCGTCCGGTCGTCGAAGCCCGTAGGCACTCACCCAGGATAGATCGGGCACGCGCCGCCTGGGTGGCGCCCGCACTCTTGCGGGCCGCGTCGGCACTCATGCCGGCGCCCGGCGCTTCAGACCAGAACGCCACGCTTACCAGACGCTGGACTCCGAAACCTGCTATACGTGAAATTAGCTGCCAAGGAGAAGCCAGGTGTGAGCGATCGAGCTTCTGTTCTTCGTGCCGCCTTGCAGCGCAGAAAGGCCCTGGTGGTGCCAGGGTGCCACGACGCGCTGAGCGCCAAAATCATCGAGCATGCCGGATTCGAAGCCGTTCAGATCAGCGGTTTCGGGCTTGCCGGGAGCCTGTTGGGCGCCCCGGACGTCGGCCTGGTCGATATGAAAGATATTCTCGACATCACCGGGCACGTGACGCGCGCCGTCTCCATTCCCGTGATGGCCGATATTGACACCGGCGGTGGAAACGCGCTGAATGCCGCCGCCATCACCGAACGCCTGATTGAAATGGGCGTGGCCGGGGTCAACATCGAAGACCAGGTGTTCCCCAAACGTTGCGGCCACATGGAAGGCAAGCAGGTAATTCCGGCCGACGAGATGGCCGGCAAGGTCCGGGCCATGGTGGATGCGCGCGCGCGCCTGGGCAAAGATATCGTCATCAACGCACGCACCGATTCCTTCGCCGTCCGCGGCCTGCACGAGGCCATTTTCCGCGCCAACCTCTATCTGGATGCGGGCGCCGACATGGTGTTTCTCGACGGCATTGGGACGCGCGCGGATATCGAACGGGCGGCGCGCGAAATTCACGGCCTGCTCTCGGTGAATCTGATGGATGGCGTCACCGGCGTAAAAACCGAGCTCGTCCCCATCCCCGATCTGGCCGCCATGGGAGTGGCGCGCGTCAGCATCCCGGTGGCTTCCATTCTGGTGATGCACAAAGCGCTGGCCGATTTCTTCGCCGCCCTGCATAGCTCGTCCAGCGGCATTCTGTCCGGCGAAACCTATTGGGTGAGCGGCTTCAGGCAGTACACCAATTTCGTGGGCTTGCCGGAATATCGCACCATGGAGCACGAATACCTGCCGGCGCCCGCCGCCGCGCGATAACGCGGAGAGAATCGCCATGGGTATGACCTTAGCTGAAAAAATTCTGGCTCGCGCCTCCGGGCGCGAGCGCGTGTTTCCCGACCAGATCGTGATCGCCGCCGTGGATCTCGCCATGAGCCACGAAAACGCCGACCTGGTGCGTAAGAGCTTTCTCGAAATCGGCGCGCCGCGCGTCTGGGATCCGTCCAGGATCGTGATTGTTTTCGATCACCGTGTGCCCGCCGAATCCGAACGAACGGCCACCACCCACAAAGCCGTGCGCGAGTTTGTCGCCGCCCAGGGAATCGAGCACTTCTACGATGTCGGCCGCGGCGGCATCTGCCACCAGGTGCTTCCGGAGCGCGGCCACGTGCGCCCCGGAATGGTTCTGGTGGGGACAGACTCCCACACCACCACCCACGGTGCATTCGGCGCCTTCGCCACCGGCATCGGCGCTACCGAAATGGCGGGCGTCTGGACGGAAGGGACGTTGTGGTTTAAAGTTCCTTCCACCTTGCGCATCGAAGTGGAAGGCGAGTTCCGCCCGTGGATTTCCGCCAAAGACCTGATCCTGCACATCATCGGCCGGCTGGGCGCCGCCGGCGCCGATTACCGCGCGGTCGAGTTCGACGGGCCCGCTATCCGCCGCATGAGCGTGGCGTCGCGCATGGTGCTCGCCAATCTCTCCATGGAAATGGGCGCCAAAGTAGCCTTCACGCCTGTAGATGAAGTCCTGCTCGATTATCTCGGCCCGCGCGTTTCCGGAAAACTGCAGAGCATCGCGCCCGATGCCGATGCCGCCTACGAGCGCGTCATTCGCGTGGATGCCGGCGAGGACTTGTGGGAGCCGCAGATCGCCTGTCCCAACGCGGTCGATCGCGTGCAGCCGCTCTCCGCGCTGGGCGACGTCCCGGTCGACCAGGCGGTGCTCGGGTCCTGCACCAACGGCCGGCTTGAAGACCTGGAGGTGGCGGCACGCGTATTGGCCCGAGCCAGCGTCCACCCGCGTACACGCCTGATTGTGATTCCCGCTTCCCAGCAGGTTTATCGCGACGCCATGCACTTGGGCTACCTCGACACGCTGGTAGCTGCCGGAGCCATCATCAATCCTCCCGGCTGCGGGCCGTGCGTGGGCGTGCACCAGGGCATTCTGGCGTCGGGCGAAACTTGCGTTTCTTCCACCAATCGCAATTTTCTGGGACGCATGGGCAGCAAGGATTCGTTCGTTTACCTTGCCAGCCCGGCGGTGGTAGCCGCTTCCGCCGTGGCGGGAAAGCTCGCCCATCCCGCATCCGTCGTCAAGGAGAGTGAACCATGCCCGCTGGAAGTCTGAAACTCCACGGCCGGGTGCGCGCCGTGCTGCCGGAAAACATCGATACCGATATCATCTATCCGGGCCGGTACCTGAATATCACCGACCGCGAGCAGACCAACGCGCACCTGTTCGAGCTGGCCTACCCCGACTTGCGCGGCGCGCTCCAGCCGGGTGATTTTATCCTGGCCGGGAGGAATTTCGGCTGTGGCTCCAGCCGCGAACAGGCCGCCGCCGCGCTGAAGTTCGCCGGCGTGGGGGCGGTGATTGCCGGCTCCTTCGGGCGCATCTTTTTCCGCAATGCCATCAATCTGGGGCTGCCCGCGGTGGTGGCCGCGGACGCCGCCGCCGGCTGCTCCACCGGCGACGAGCTCGAAATTGACCTGGTCGCTGGTGAGATTCGCAATCTCACCCGCGGAGTAATCTTCCAGGCGGCTCCGCTCGATGCGCGCGCCGCCGAGTTGCTGGCTGCCGGCGGGTTGATTCCCTATCTGAAGAGCAAATACGTGGGTGGCGGAGGACGCCATGAGTAAGCACCGTATCGCCTGGCTGCCCGGCGATGGTATCGGCCAGGAGGTGTCCGACGCCACCCGCCGCGTGCTGGATGCCGCCGGTGTCGAAGCCGAATATGTACACGGCGATATCGGGTGGGAGTTCTGGTGCAGCGAGGGCGAGGCCCTGCCGCAACGTACGCTCGACCTGCTGCGCGAAACCGACTGCGCCTTCTTTGGCGCCATCACATCCAAGCCGGCCGGCGATGCCGCCCGTGAGCTTGCCCCCAGCCTCCGCTCCCAGCGGCTTACCTATCGCAGCCCCATCGTGCGCATGCGCCAATTGCTCGATCTGTATATCTGCCTGCGGCCGTGCCAGGCGTTTCCCGGCAATCCGTTGAACTACCGCGAAAACATCGATCTCGTCATTTTCCGCGAAAACACCGAAGGTATGTATATCGGGGTGGAGTTCGCCCGCGTGCCCGAACAGTTTGCCGCCCTGCCGGCCATGAGCGCTATTCCTCCCGATGCCGCCATTTCCATCCGCAGCATTACCCACGCGGCCTCGCGCCGCATTGTAAAGGCGGCGTTCGAATACGCGGTCAAGAACGGGCGGCGCAAGGTGACCGCGGTTCACAAGGCCAACGTGCTGCGCGCCACCTGCGGCGTGTTTCTGGAGGCCGCGCGGGAAGTGGCCGCCCAATATCCCCAGATTCAGTTCGAAACCGCCAACGTCGATGCCATGTGCATGTGGCTGCTGAAGAACCCGCTCAACTATGACGTGATCGTCACCACCAACCTGTTCGGCGATATTCTCTCCGACCTGTGCTCCCAACTGGTGGGTGGCATGGGGTTTGGCTATAGCGGCAACATCGGCGCGAAGTACGCGGTTTTCGAGCCCACGCACGGCTCGGCTCCGAAATATGCCGGCCAGAATAAAGTCAACCCGCTGGCCGCCATTCTCGCATCTAAAATGATGATGGAATGGCTGGGCGAGTTCGAGATTGCCCGCAACATTGAACGGGCCGTTGCCGAGGTAGTGCGGCAGGGCGCGGTCCGAACCTATGACCTGGGCGGCACGGCGTCCACCACGGACGTGGCCCAAAGCGTTGCCGAAGCCGTGCGGTTGGCACACGCCGTGAGGTGAACCAAATGCTGCAACTTCATTCCACTCACCGGCTCGATCAGATCGGGCTTGCGTTGCGTACGGCTGCCGAGCGCCACGGCGGCAGCCTGCTGGCCTCCGGCCACGTCGGCGACGCACTCGGCTTCACACTCTGCTTTTCCGGCCTCTACGATCCGCTGCTGAGCGCCGATATTCGCTTTGCGGCTTTTCTGCCCAGCCGGGTCGCGGCTTGGGCGAAGGGCGACAGCGTGATTCTGGAAACCGTCTCTCCCCGCGAGTGCTGCCGAATGTTGCACCGGCCGGACCTGGAACCGCTGGCGGAAGCGCTGGAAGAGACCTTGCGCCTGGTCATGGAGGAAGCCGCGCACCGGCCGCACGGCTACACGGCGCCGCGCGAACACGCCGCTACCGAAGACCAGGTGAACATGCGCGCCGCTCTGCCGCAGCGCATCGACTGCCACGGCACGAAAGTCGAGGAACTGGCGGGCACGGGCGCCCATGATGCGCAAGGAGGTTAGTCATGAAACCGATGCTACTCTGCGCTCTGCTGGTTTCCCTGCTTCGCCCGGCGCCCGCCCAAACCGTGCCCGAAAAATGGCAGGTGTTGCGCGACGCCAAAGTGGCTTGCCAGATTGCGGTCCCCCCCGAGTGGGTTCCCTTCAATGAAGGCAGCGGCGCCGCCGTGTTTCACGATGCCACCACCGCCATCGCCGTGGTCACCAGCCAGCCCGGCCAGACCTTTAAGCCGCTCTCCGAAACCCAATTGAAGCTGCTGGGCATCGCCCGCGACAAAATATTCGAGAACTCGGCCAAGCGTCTTTTCTACCAGGACAAGACCGCCGCCGGCCCGGACGACTCGAACGCGTTCAGCGCCATGGTGCCGGGAAAGGACGGCACATGCAGTTCTCACATCGTTTTCGCCCGCGAAATTACCCCGGAGACAGCGAAGAAAATTACACTCAGCCTAGGGCCGGTGCCGGAGCAGAAATCGCAAATGTAATGCGGTTGCCGCCTTCACCAGATCCTCCTCACCACCCCGTAGCACGCCAGGCAAATGCAGAAATCCACGGCCAGTCCCCAGTCCGGCTGGTAAAGCTGGTGCTGTGCGCCCTGCGGCAAAAACCGCTCTACTCCGAAATAGATGGCGTTGCCCGCCAGCACGGCGATCAGCGACTGCCCGAACGATCGCTTCATACACCCCCCTTTCCAATTACAGGGAATAGCTCATAGCTATAAAATAGAACCAATGAGCGAATCAGACACCACCCGGATGCCGCTTCCTCCAGCGACGTTTTCCTTCCTCGTCCTTTCCTTGCGTACACAGGCGGAAATGCAGCTCGGGTTGATGCAATTCGGCGAGGAAAAGGCGGACCCCGACCTCATGCTGGCGCGCCATAGCATCGACATGCTGGGAATGCTGCTGGAAAAGACCAAGGGCAATCTCGGTCTCGAAGAACAACGGCTGCTGGAGAATTCCCTGACGGAGCTGCGCTTCCGTTTCGTACAGGTTTCCGAGGAAGTGACCAAAACGGCGGATTCGAAAGCCTGAATGGCCTTCCCATTCAAGATCACCGTGCTCGGCTCGGGCACCAGCGTGGGCGTGCCCACGGTGGGCTGCCATTGCGACGTCTGCACGTCCTCCGATCCGCGCGACAAGCGCCTGCGGCCCTCGGTCCTGGTCAGCTATGAAGGGCGTAACGTGCTGATCGATACCACGCCCGACTTTCGCGCGCAGGCGCTGCGTGTAGGTTTACAGCGGCTGGACGCTGTGGTCTTCACGCACGCCCATGCCGACCATATCATGGGTTTGGATGACGTGCGGCCGTTCAACTTCCGTCAGAAGGAGCGCATTCCTATCTACGCTTCGGCGGATACCATGGGCTCCATCCAGCGCGTGTTCCAATACATTTTCGACGGCGCGAAAAAGGAATCGAACGTGCCGCAGCTCGATGCCCGCCTGATCGGCGAAGCGCCCTTCGATCTGTTCGGACTCGAATTCGTCCCTGTCCCGATCCTGCACGGCAGCCAGGTCATCTATGGTTTCCGCTTCGGCGCCGCCGCTTATCTCACCGACCACAGCGATATCCCGCCGAGCTCGCTCGAAATGCTGCACGGGCTGGATGTGCTCTTTCTCGACGCGCTGCGCTACAAGCCGCATCCCACCCACTCCACCGTGGACCGCTCCACCGCCACCGCGGAAAAGCTGGCGGCGCGCCGCACCTTTTTCACCCATATCTGCCATGACCTGCGGCACGAGCGCGCCGAAAGCCTGCTGCCCGAGCACGTGCGGCTGGCATACGACGGGCTGGAGCTTGTGGTGGGGGCCAATTAGCCATGCGAGTCTATCGCAGCCTCGACCAGGTTCCGGCGGACTTCGGCCCGTGTGCCATCACCATCGGTAATTTCGATGGCGTGCATGCCGGCCATCGCCGCATTCTGCGCCGGCTGAAGACTCTGGCGGACGCGCACGGGTGGAAGTCCGCGGTGCTGACCTTCGATCCCCATCCCATGCGCGTGGTGGCGCCCGAGCGTGCGCCGCAACTGATGACCTCGCCCGAGCGGCGCGTCAGGCTGATGGAGGAGGAAGGCATCGAGGAGGTGCTCATCCTGCCCTTCGACCGCCAGGTGGCGCTGCTTTCGCCCGAGCAGTTCGTGCGGCATCTTTTGGTGGAACGGCTGGGCGCACGCGCTGTGCTGGTGGGCGATAACTTTCGCTTCGGCCACCGCCACGCGGGCACGGTAGCCACGCTGCGCCAACTGGGCGCGGAATTGGGCTTCGATACCGAAATCGTGCCGGCGGTGAGTTGCCGCGGGCAGGTGGTCTCTTCGAGCGGCATCCGGCGGCTGATCGCCAGCGGCCGTGTCGCTCTGGCGGCGCGCTATCTGGAACGGCCGTACCGCGTGGAAGGAAACGTGGAAACCGGCCGCGGCATCGGCTCCCGCCAAACCGTCCCCACCCTGAACCTTGCTGCGCCGGCCGGCATCGTTCCCGCGCCGGGCGTCTACTTGACGCGCACCAGCGATCCCGAAAGCGGGCAGCAGTGGAACTCCATCACCAATGTCGGCTATCGGCCCACCTTCGGCGAAAGCGACCGGCTGACCATTGAGACCTTTCTGCTGGGACCTTTCGACGGCGAGGCGCCGCGCCGCATTGCCGTCGAGTTTCTCGAGCGCGTGCGTGAAGAGCGCAAATTCGAATCCCCGGAGGCGCTGAAAGCCCAGATCCTCAAAGACGTTGCGGTGGCGCAGCGCTATTTCCGGCGGCGGAAAAACTGGACCGGCCGCCCTCTCGCCGGGGCAAGAATTTAGGCCACGACATGAGCACCGGCCAGTTTTTGCTGAACGGTCTCCGGATTGTCGTCATCGATCTGCTTTTGGCCAGCGACAATGCGCTGGTGATCGCTCTGGCGGTGCGCTCGCTGCCGCGCCGGGAACGCCGCCTTGGCACGGCATGCGGCGCCGCGCTGGCCGTATTGCTGCGCATCGCCCTCACGGTGGTGGCCGCGCGCTTGCTCACCATCGAATATTTGAAGCTGGCCGGCGGCCTGTTTGTTTTGTGGATTGCCTGGAAGGTGCTGGGCGATGTCTCGGAAGCGCCGGATGCCGCGGCCGCTCCCAAACGCCTGCTGCAGGCAATCTGGTACGTGGTTTTCGCGGATCTAACCATGTCCACCGACAACATTCTGGCGATCGCCGGTGCATCCGGCGGTCACTTCGGCCTGATTGTGTTCGGCCTTGCCTTGAGCATCCCGTTTGTGGTCTTCTCCAGCAATCTGCTGGCTGACCTCATGAACCGTTTCCCCGTCACCATCTATCTGGGCGTAGCCATCCTGGGGCAGGTAGGCGCCGACATGGTCCTCACCGACCCTTCGCTGGTAAGAGCGCTCCATCCCTCCACCGCCCTCCGCTGGGCCATCGAAGCGACAGCCGTAGCCGTGCTGCTGGTGGCCGGTTGGTGGCG
>Ga0335081_10018507_pt1 | contig 11264 bp, 9 predicted proteins | sample Lox_Sample_35_FD_206713 | JGI IMG/M metagenome (GOLD analysis project Ga0335081, IMG submission 206713) | Soil microbial communities from Loxahatchee National Wildlife Refuge, Florida, United States - Lox_Sample_3.5 | ecosystem: Environmental > Terrestrial > Soil > Wetlands | place: USA: Florida... | reverse complement strand
GAGGCGCTGCGCGCCCACCTGCACGCCTTCGGCATCGATGCCGCTTACCTGGTGGCCGAGCCAGACGCTGACGCCCAGGCGCTCGAGCTGGAGCCTCGCTTTTTCCGACAGGTCGCGCGGGTAGGCCGGCAGCACGCGCTCGCCGCCTTCGATCAGCACCACGCGCGCGTTGCGCGGGTCGTAGTGGCGGAACTCGCCTCTGAGGGTGTGGCGCGCGATCTCGGCCAGCGTGCCGGCCATCTCGACCCCGGTCGCGCCGGCGCCGACGACGACGAAGGTGAGCCAGGCGTTGCGCCGCGCGCGGTCGGCTTCGCGCTCGGCCCGCTCGAAGGCGAGCAGAATTCGGCGCCGCAGGTCGAAGGCGTCGTCGAGGGTCTTGAGGCCGGGCGCGTGCGCGGCCCAGTCGTCGTGGCCGAAGTAGCTGTGGGTCGAGCCGCTGGCGACGATCAGATGGTCGTAACCGATCTCGCCGCCGTCCTCGAGCACCACCGCGCGGCGCGCGGCATCGACGCGCGCCGCCTCGCCGTAGAGCACGGTCGTGTTCTCCTGCGCGGCGAGAATCCCGCGGATCGGCGCCGCGATTGCCGGCGCGGCGAGGCCGGCGGTCGCGACCTGGTACAGCAGCGGCTGGAACAGATGATGGTTGGTGCGGTCGAGCACGGTCACGCGCAAGCGCGCATGCGCGAGCGCGCGCGCCGCGAACAGCCCGCCGAAGCCGCAGCCGAGGATGAGCACGTGGGGGCGATCGGCCGTCATGCGCGTATTTTGCGTCACAATGCGGCCTCATGGACCTCGCGCAGCTGGTGCAGACCTGGGGCTATCCCTTCGTGTTCCTGGGCACGCTGCTCGAGGGCGAGACCGTGCTGCTGCTGGCCGGTTTTGCCGCGCACGCGGGCTATCTGGATCTGGGCTGGGTTATCGCGACCGCGGCCGCGGGCGGCGTGGTAGGCGAGCAGATCTGGTTCTTCGTCGGCCGGCGCCACGGCGAGCAGCTGCTCGCGCGCTTCCCGCGTCTCAGGCCCAAGGCGAAGCGCATGCGCGAGTTGCTGGCGCGCCATCATCTGCCGGTCATCCTGTCGCTGCGCTTCCTGTACGGCCTGCGCACCGTGGGCCCGATCGCGATTGGCATGAGCACGGTGCCCTGGCCGCGCTTCGCCGCGCTAGACTTGGTCGCCGCGGTGGTCTGGGCCACGGCGGTCGCCTGCTTCGGCTACGCTTTCGGCAGCGGGCTCCAGATGTGGCTCGGCAACCTGAAGCGCGTCGAGCGCCTGCTTGCGCTGGTGCTCATCGCCGGCGGATTGGCATTGTGGTGGGTGAGAATGCGCAAATCGCGCCAATGGGGAAGGTGAAGCATGCAATTTCCGGCTGAGTTGAAGCCCGGCCTGGCGGGTCACGCCGAGCTGACCGTCGGCGAGCGGCACACCGCGCCGCGCATCGGCAGCGGCAAGGTGCACGTGCTCGCCACGCCGGTGATGATCAACCTGTTCGAGGCCGCGGCGCTCGCGGCCTGCGAGCACCTGCTGCCCGAGGGCCACCAGTCGCTCGGCACGGTGCTCGACGTGCGCCACATCGCCGCCACCCCGGTGGGGATGCGGGTGCGCGCGCGGGCCGAGGTAACGAAGGTCGAGGGCCGCACGATTTTCTTCCGGCTCGAGGCGCACGACGAGCGCGAGCTGATCGGCGACGGGGCGCACCAGCGCGTGGTGGTAAACGTCGCCAAGTTCGACCAGCGGGTGCAGCGCAAGCTCGGGGGCTCCGCCTAGCGGCGCTCTTACAGGCCCCGCGCGAGGAACCAGATCCCGAGCGCGCCGACGGCGAGCGACACCAGCGCGCGGAAGCGCCTGCGCGACAGGCCGAACATCACCCGCTCGCCGAGCAGCGTCCCCGCGATCACCCCGGCCGCCGCGACGACGATTGGCCCGCTCAGCCCGGCCGCCGTGCTCCAGCCGCGAACGAGGTAGACGGGCGTGCGGGCGAGGTCGATCGCGACGCCGATCACGGTGGACGTCGCGATGAACGCGGGCGGCGTCAGGCCGAACGCCGAGAGCGCCGCCGCGCGCAGGCCCCCCTGGTTGCCGACCACGCCGCCGAAGAAACCGGACAGCGCGCCGAGCAGCCAGACGAGCGCGCCCCGCGGGCGCCAGCGCTCGGCCCACCCGGTGAGCCCGGCGCCAGCGGTCATCAGCAGCAGCGCCCCGAGGATCGGCGTCAGCATCGACGAGCCGAGCCGCGCGAAGAGCAACGCGCCCGTGAGGCCGCCCGCCGCGCTCAATACACCGAAGCGCAGCAGCAGCGCGCGATCGACCGCCCGGCGCAGCCTCCACCCGCGCAGCGCGCTTCCTGCGAAATGCGGCAGCGCGACGACGATGATCGCGGCGTCGGTGCCGTAGCGCACCGCGAGCAGCGGCGTGAGCAGGCTGCCGATGCCGAAGCCGACCACCGAGGCGGTCGCACCAGCCAGCACGGACACGGCGGCCACGGCCGCGGCGAAAGCGAGCCCGGTCACCGTTTCAGGCCGGGTTGCGGCGCCACTTCGCCGGCGGCGCGCCGAACTCGCGCTTGAAAGCGCGGTTGAACGCGGCTTCCGATTCGTAGCCGATGCGCCCGGCGATGCGCGCGATCGGCTCGGCGCCGGCGCGCAATGCCTGGGCGGCGAGCCCCAGCCGCCAGCGCGTGAGGTACTGCATCGGCGGCTCGCCTATCAGCTCGCCGAAGCGCTCGCCGAGCGACGAGCGCGACAGCGCGACCTCGCGCGCCAGGTCGTCCACGGTCCAGGCGCGCGCCGGGTCGGCGTGCAGCAGCGCCAGCGCGCGTCCGACATGGGGATCGCTCAGGCCGGCGAGCCAGCCGCTGCGGCCCTCGGGCAGGGTCGCGGCGTAGCGGCGCATCGACTCGACGAACAGCAGCTCGGACATCCTGGCGAGCATGGTCGCGCCGCCTGGGTGCGCGCTCGCGGTCTCGCGCACGCCCATGCGCACCATGTCGGCGATCCAGGCCGCGCCCGGGCCGTCCCCGACCGAGATGCGAAGCAGCTTCGGCAGCGATTGAAACAGCGGGCGCGAGGTGCGTCGGTCGCACATCAGGTAGCCGCACACGAAGCGCGTCGGCTCGCCGCCGCCGCCGTGACGCAACTCGAACATCTCTCCCGGGGGAGGCAGCGCGACCAGGTTCGTGGAGTCCAGCGGCGCGAGCTGCAGGTCGCTGCCCAGAATGTGCGTGTCGTCGTGGGGCAGCAGGATCAGGTCGCCGGGGCCGGCTTCGAGCGTCTCGCCGCCAGCATCGAGCCTGACCTTGCAGCGGCCTTCCAGCATGTAGTGGAAGAACACCGCCGGGCCGTCGGCGCCGGGCAGGCCGGCGGCCGTCATCAGGCCGAAGCGCGTGCGCGCGCACCAGGGCGCCGTGAACTCGGCGTTCAGATACACCGCACCGTCCAGGCGCACGGTCTTCAGGACGTCGGACAGGGCATCCATGGCGTCTCGCGCAAATAATGCGGCGCTTCGATCAATTCGGCCGGAGGGGCGCCAGGGATACTAGCACCTGTCGTGAAACCGGAGGTCGCACATGAAACAGGACGTCGGCTGGAGGGAAATCCTGGCGCCGCTGAGCGTGGCTTTTGCAGCGCGCGCTGACGCCGCGGACGAGAACGACGCCTACGTGGCGCAGAACATGGCCGAATTGAAGGAAAGCGGCCTGCTCGCGGCCGGCGTTCCGGGCGAGTTGGGCGGCATGGGGCTTGAGGTCGGCGCGCTGTGCGAGCTGCTGGCGGAGGTCGCGCGCGGCTGCTCCAGCACCGCGCTCGCGCTGTCGATGCACACCCACCAGGTGGCGGTGAACGCCTGGCGCTGGCGGCACGCCAAGGCGCCGGTCGGGCCGCTGCTCGAGCGCGTTGCGCGCGAGCGTCTGCAGCTGCTCAGCACCGGCGCCGGCGACTGGCTCTACGGCAGCGGGGAAGCGCGCAAGGTCGAGGGCGGCTACCGGCTGCGCGCCAGAAAGAGCTTCGTCAGCGGCGTGCTGAGCGGCGACCTTCTGCTCAGCTCGGCGGTGGAGGGGGGCACGGTACTGCATTTCGCACTGCCGATGAAAGGCGACGGCATCCGCATCGAGCAGACCTGGCGCACCCTCGGCATGCGCGCCACCGGCTCGCACGACGTGCTGCTGGAGGACGCGTTCCTGCCGGATCAGGCGGTGAGCTTGCGCCGGCCGCAGGGCGCCTGGCACCCGCTGTTTCATCTGATCGTGCTGCTCGCGCTGCCGCTGATCTACTCGGTCTACGTCGGCGTCGCCGAGCGCGCGCGGGACATCTCGCTTGGGCTCGCGCGCAGGCGGCCCGGCGCGGACCAACTGCTGCAGCAGGTGGGCGAGCTCGAAAACGCGCTCGCCAAGGCGAAAATCGCGCACGCGGACATGGTGCGCAGTGCGACAAGCGCCGCGCCCGGCATGGAAACCACCAACCGCGTGCTGGCCGCGCGCGCGCTGGTCGCGGAAGGCGTGCTGCAGACCGTTTCGGCCGCGCTCGAGACCGCCGGCGGCGCGGCTTTCTATCGCTCCAAGGGGCTGGAGCGCTTGTTCCGCGACGCCCAGGCGGCGCGCTACCATCCGCTGGCGCAGGTGCCGCAGAAGGACCTCGCGGCGCGGCTTGCGCTCGGGCTGGAGGTGAAGCAGGCCGGCTAGTAGGGCCGCACGCCGAACAGCCAGGCGTGCGACAGCATGAATCCACCGTAGAGCAGCAGGCCGAAGGCGGTGCGCGCCAGGCCGATCTCGCCCGCGGCGAAGCGGTTGCGGCCCTGGGCGATGGCGACGAAGGGGATGTTCGAGGTGAGGGCGGCAAAGCGCTTCCAGTCCGCGCCGTGGGTCTTCGCCTTGCGCATGTCCTGCAGCCGCGTGCCGGCGGCGGCGAGCAGGAAGAAGGCGCCGAAGAAGACGGTCGCCTTCAGCTCGCCGCGCGCCAGGATGTGCGCCCCGGCCCAGAGCATGATGCCCCACATCACCGGATGGCGCGTGACGCGGATGATTCCCCGCGCCGGGTCCGGGCGCGCGAGCAGCTTGCCGGCCGCGACCGCGGTCGGGTTCGGCGTCAGCACGCCGCAGGCGAGCAGGATGAACGAGAGCGGCATTACCGCCGCGGGCAGCCAGTGCAGCCCGGGCCACAGCGGCGCGAGCGGCGCGGCGCGGTAGGCGAGCGCCATCCACACGATCGCGCCGAGCGTGACGAGCGAGAACAGGCCGCTGTAGGGGCCTTCGCCCAGCCGTTTGACCAGCGCCGCGCGCAGCGGCGTGCTCGGCAGCACGTGCAGCGCGAGGAATGCGGCGCAGGCGACGACCAGGTCGAGCATCGGGTCCATGGCGAAGTCCCCAAATAGAGCGAGGATATGCGATGCTTTCGCCTGCCGACAAGCGAACGATGCAGCTGCCCGACAATCATCCGCAACGCTTCCAGCTCGCGAACGAGGTGCACGCGCGCCCGCACGAGCCGCTCAAGGCGCCCGAGCGCGCGTTCTACCTCGCGCTGCAGGTGGACGCCGCCGCGCGCGAGCGCGAGCAGGCGCACGTCGCGGCCCTGTGCGAGCGCTACGGCAGGCACCCGCCGCCGTCCGAGGCGATCCATTTCTCGGTCGACCTGGGACCGCTGCGCCTGCGCTGGGAGCGCCACACCGAGTTCTCGAGCTACACCTTCTTCGTGCGCGGCGCGAGCCCGGGGCCCTTCGTCGATCCGGCTGCGCGCGCCGTGCCGCCCGAGTGGCTGGCGGGAATCCCGGGCCGCACGGTGGTCGCGCTGCATGCCGAGCTCGTCGAGCGCTCCAAGCCCATGCCGGGCGGCTCGGAGATCGCGGCCGCCTTCGGCGGCAACTACGTGGTCGGCGCGGGCGTGGGCGACGGTGCGGGCGCGGCGTTCACCGATTTCCGCGTCCACGCCGACGGCTGCGGGCGCGTGCTGGTGCTCGACCGCGAGTTCTCGCGCTTCCAGGCCGGGCGCACGCTGCAGCGCCTGTTCGAGATCGAGACCTACCGCATGATGGCGCTGCTTGCGCTGCCGGTGGCGCGCGCGCTGGCGCCGCGCCTGGCGGCGATGGAGCGCGAGCTGGCGCAGGTCGCCGCGGCGCTGGCGCAGGGCGGCGCGGGCGACGACGCGCTGCTCGACCAGCTCACGCGGCTGGCGGCCGAGGTGGAGAGCGCGGTGGGCGAGTCGCGCTACCGCTTCGGCGCCACGCGCGCCTACCACGAGCTGGTCAACGGCCGCATCACCGAGCTGCGCGAGCGCAGGCTGCCGGGCACGCAGACGATCCGCGAGTTCATGCAGCGCCGCCTCGAGCCGGCGATGGCGACCTGCGACTCGACCGCGCGCCGGCTGCTCGAGCTCTCGGAGCGCGTGGCGCGCGCGAGCAGCCTGCTCTCCACGCGGGTCGGCGTGGCGCGCGAGCGCCAGAACCAGGAGGTGCTGGCGCAGATGAACCGCCGCGCGCGGCTGCAGCTCCGGTTGCAGGAGACCGTCGAGGGCCTGTCGGTGGTCGCGATCACCTACTACGCGGTGGGACTGGTCGGCTACGCCGCCAAGGCGCTCGAGGCCGGCGGCCTGCGCGTGGACCCGGCGCTGGCGATGGGGATTGCGGTCCTGCCGGTGGCGGCGCTGGCCGCGCTCGGCGCGCGCTACGTGCGCCGCTCGATCTCGCGCGCCGAGCGCTAGGCGAGCAGGTACAGCCAGAGCGCGGTGATCGCGAGCGTGGCGGCGGTCACCGGGATGCCGACCCGGGCGTGGCGGCGCCAGCCGATCTCGATGCCGTAACGGCGCGCGGCGTCGACCACGATGATGTTCGCGATCGAGCCGACGATCAGCAGGTTGCCGGAGAAGGTGGTGACCAGCGCGAGCAGAGGGCCCGAGAACGGCCGCGTCGCCGCGGGCAGCAGCAGCATCGTCGCCGGCACGTTGGACACGACGTTGGACAGCACGAAGCTCGCCGCGAACAGCGGCGCCGGGTGCGCGAGCGGCACGCCGGCCGCCTCGAGCGCGCCGATCGCCTGCCGCGCGAGGCCGGTCTGCTCGAGCGCGCCGTTGACCACGAACAGGCCGATGAACAGAACCAGCAGCGGCCAGTCCACCAGGCCAAGCATCTTGCCCGAGTGCAGCCTGCGGCTGGTGAGCAGCAGGCCGGCGCCGACCAGCGCGGCAACGTCGCGCGGCCAGCCCGTGAACAGGAACACGAGCATCAGGGCGAGGGCCACCGCGAGTCCCTTGGCCGTCTGCCAGGGATCGAAACGCGCCAGCGCAGGCAGGCGCTCGAGCGCCTCGGGCGCGGGCTCGGCGTGCCAGCGCCCGCGCGCGCCGCGCGCGACGAGCGTCCAGGCCGCGGCCAGGCCGAGCGCGACCGGAACGATCGCCTCGAGCAAGTAAGCGCTGAACGACAGGCCGAGCTTCTGCCCGATCAGCATGTTCTGCGGATTGCCGATCAGGGTCGCGGCCGAGCCGACGTTCGCCGCGCAGGCGAGCGCGAGCAGGAAGGGCACCGGGTCGAGGCGGCGGCGCAGGCAGGCCTGGATCAGCACCGGCGCGCTCGCCAGGCAGACCACGTCGTTGCTGAACAGCGCCGAGAGCGCGGCGGCCGCGGCCATCACCGCGCCGAGCAGCGCCGGCGGCTCGAGCGGCAGCGCGGCGATGCGCTGCGTGATCCAGGTGTAGAAGCCGCCCAGGCGCATCTGGGCCGCGATCACCATGAACGAGAACAGCAGCAGCAGCGTCGGCAGGTGCACCGTGCGCGCGGCCTGCTCGGGCGTCAGGATCTCGAAGCCGACCACCGCGATCGCGCCCAGCAGGGCGACCCCGGCGCGGTCGAGCTGCAGGAATGGCAGCCCGCCGACGATCATGCCGAGGTAGACGATCGCGAAGATCGCGACCGTGGCGGTAGTCACGCCAGCGCTCTGGAGACGATCTCGGCCACGTCGCGCGACAGGCCGGCGGCGTCGCGGATGCGCGCCAGCTGCGCCGCGGCGTGCGCCTGGCGCGCCGGGTCGAAGCGCTGCCAGCGGTCGAAGCCGCGCGCCATGCGCGCCGCGACCTGCGGGTTGAGCTTGTCCAGCGCCAGCACCTGGTCGGCGAGAAAGGCGTAGCCGGCGCCGTCGGCGGCGTGGAAGCGCACGTGGTTGGCGCTGAAGGCGCGGATCAGGGCGTAGACCTTGTTCGGCACCCGGATGTCGAACGCCGGGTGCGCGAGCAGCTCGCGCACCCGCGCCAGCGTCCCCGCCAGGCGCGAGGCGGCCTGCACCGACAGCCACTTGTCGACCACCAGCGATTCGTCGCGCCACTTGGCATAGAAGCGCTCCAGCGCCGGCCCGCGCTCGCGGCAGTCGCAGTTCGCGAGCAGGCCGAGCGCGGCGAAGGACTCGGTCATGTTGTCCGCGCGCTCGTACTGCGCGAGGCACAGCGCGCGCGCCTCGTCGTCGGCCAACTCCATCAGGAAGCCCAGGCAGAGGTTGCGCAGCGCGCGGCGGCCGGCCGACGCGGCGTCCGGCGAGTAAGGGCCCTTGGTCTCGTTGGCGCGGTAGGCGGCGAGCAGCGGCGCGCGCAGCGCCTCGGCGATCCTACGCCGCAGCAGGTTGCGCGCCGCGTGCAGCGCGTCGGGGTCGACCACCGCCATCTGCTCGGCCAGGAACGACTCCGAGGGCAGCGCGAGCGCCTCGGCCGCGAACGCGGGGTCGGCGGTGCTCCCGTCGAGCAGGCGCGCGCAGGCGTCGAGGAAGGCACGCGAGGGCTCGCCCGCGCGCTCGAGCACGACGGTCGCCATCAGCCGCTGGCCCGCCTCCCAGCGGTTGAACGCGTCGTCGTCCTCGGCCATGAGGTGGATCAGGTCGGCTTCCGTGTACGGGTAGTTCAGGATCACCGGCGCGGAAAAACCGCGCAGCAGAGAGGGAACTGGTTTGGACTCCAGTTTTTCGAACTTGAATACTTGCTCTGAATTCTTGACCGACAACACCTTCTCATGCGGCCCGATCCTGACCGCGAGCGGGATGTGGAAGGGGGGGTTCATCGACTGCTTCACCGTCAGGCTGAAGGTCCCGTTCGCGTAGTCTCCCCTGCAGTCGAGCACCGGCGTGCCGGGGACGTCGTACCAGCGCCTGAACTGGCCGAGGTCGACGCCGCTCGCGTCCTGCATCGCCTGCACGAACTCGTCGCAGGTCACCGCCTGGCCGTCGTGGCGCTCGAAGTAGAGCTTCATGCCCCGCTGGAAGCGCTCCTCGCCCAGCAGCGTGTGCTGCATGCGCACCACCTCGGCGCCCTTTTCGTACACCGTCATGGTGTAGAAGTTGCGGATCTCCATGTACGACTGAGGCCGCACCGGATGCGCCATCGGTCCGGCGTCCTCGGGGAACTGCGCCGCGCGCAGCATGCGCACCTCGCCGATGCGGGTCACCGCGCGCGAGTAGGTGTCGGCGCCGTACTCCTGGTCGCGGAACACGGTCAGCCCTTCCTTGAGCGAGAGCTGGAACCAGTCGCGGCAGGTGACGCGGTCGCCGGTCCAGTTGTGGCAGTATTCGTGCGCCACCACGCGGTCGATGTTGAGGTAGTCGCTGTCGGTTGCGGTGTCGGCGCGCGCCAGCACGTACTTGGTGTTGAAGATGTTGAGGCCCTTGTTCTCCATCGCGCCGGAGTTGAAGTCGCCCACGGCGACGATCTTGTACTCGTCCAGGTCGAGCTTGAGGCCGAAGCGGCGCTCGTCCCAGGCGATCGCGCGCTTGAGGCAGTCCATCGCCCAGCCGGCCTGGTCGAGCTTGCCCGGCTCGACGTAGACGAACAGCTTCTTGTCCCGGTAGCGGTCCTCGAGCAGCTCGAGCTTGGCCGCCACCAGCGCGAACAGGTAGCACGGCTTGGGGAAGGGGTCTTCGAAGGTCGCGCTATGGCGCCCGCCGGGCTCGTCGACGGCGGCGACCAGGTTGCCGTTGGACAGCAGCACCGGGTAGGCGGCCTTGGCGGCATGGATCGTGACGCGATAGCGCGCCATCACGTCGGGGCGGTCGATGAACCAGGTGATGCGGCGGAAACCCTGCGCCTCGCACTGGGTGACGAAGCCGTTCTTGATCGCGTACAGGCCCTCGAGCTTGGTGTTCTTGTGCGGCACGATGCGCGACACGGTCTCGAGCGTGAACGCATCGGGCACGGCGGAGATCACCATCCGCTCGGGGTCGAGCGAGTAGGCGTTGTCGCGCAGCAGCGTGCCGTCGATCGCGACCGAGATCAGCTCGAGCTCGTCGCCGTCGAGCGCAAGCGGCGCCTTGCCGTCGCTCGCCTTCGGGTTGCGCCGGATGCGCAGCTTCGCCTGCACCAGGGCGTCGTCTTCCCGGATGTCGACGTCGAGCGCCACGTGCTCGACCAGGAAGGCGGGCGGGGAGTAGTCCTTGAGGTAGATCGTCTGCGGTTGGGGCTCGCGCATTCAGCCGCCTAGTCTAGCCGAACGGGCGCTACGAATCAGCCGCTTCAACCGTTGTCTTCCCGGCGCGGCGTGCCGAGCAGCACTGCGCGCTGCTTCTTGTGCGTCACCACCGGGCGGCGCGGCTCGCGCGGCGCCTGCGGCTGGGACGGGCGCGCGGGCTCCGGGACGTACTCCACGTCCTCGCGCGCACGCATGCGCGCTTCACGCAGCTGCGCCTCGTACTCTTCGGTACGATAGGGACGCAATTCCCCGCGTTGATCGCCGTTGGGGCGGCCGGGGCGATGCGCGCCCTGCGCCGCGCGCGCCGGACGGCGCGGCCGGGCCTGGCGCGGTCCTTCCCGGCGCGGGCGGTGCTCGGGCTCGCGCGGGCGCGCCGGCGCGGTTCCCGGCTCGAAGCCGGGGACGATCTTCTTCTCGACCTCTCGATTCATCAGCCGCTCGATCGCCGCGAGCAGCGGCCGCTCCTCGTGCCCGACCAGGGACACCGCTTCGCCCGAGCTGCCGGCGCGGCCGGTGCGGCCGATGCGGTGCACGTAGTCCTCGGCCACGTGCGGCAGGTCGTAGTTCACAACGTGCGGCAGGAATTCTATGTCGAGCCCGCGTGCGGCGATGTCGGTCGCCACCAATACGCGCAGCTCGTTGTCCTTGAAGCGCTTGAGCGCCCGGGTGCGCGCGTTCTGGCTCTTGTTGCCGTGGATCGCGTCGGCCTCGATGCCGTCGCGCTCGAGCTGCTCGGCGAGCCGGTTCGCGCCGTGCTTGGTGCGGGTGAACACGAGCACCTGGCGCCAGTCGTTCGATTTCACCAGGTGCGCCAGCAGCTCGCGCTTGCGCGCCGCGTCGACCGGG
>Ga0335081_10018506_pt1 | contig 11264 bp, 4 predicted proteins | sample Lox_Sample_35_FD_206713 | JGI IMG/M metagenome (GOLD analysis project Ga0335081, IMG submission 206713) | Soil microbial communities from Loxahatchee National Wildlife Refuge, Florida, United States - Lox_Sample_3.5 | ecosystem: Environmental > Terrestrial > Soil > Wetlands | place: USA: Florida... | reverse complement strand
GCGCCACCCACTTCCACGGAATTCGGCTCGGTGGCTTCGGCGCCTGCATGATGATCGACGCCATCACCGGCCGCTTTCCCTGCCACGCGTCCAGGTCCGCAATAATCTCCGCCGCCGTCGGGTAGCGCCGCTCCAGATCCCGCTCCAGGCACCGGCTCACAATGTCGCTCAATCCCGCCGGCACGGTCGCATCGATCTCGCCCACCGGTACCGCCCGCTCCTGGTTCCTCATCAGCAGGCTGGCCATTGCGGTCTCCGCCTTGAAAGGCATCTTCCCGCTTAGCAATTCATAGAAGATCAATCCAACCGCAAACAGGTCCGATCGTTGATCCAGTTTCTTCCCCATCGCCTGTTCCGGCGACATATACTCGATCGTCCCCAACAGCGCCCCGGTCTGCGTCATTCCCTCCGATTCCACAGAACGCGCCAGGCCAAAGTCCATCACCAGGATGCGTCCGGTCTTGTCCCGCATGATGTTCTGCGGTTTCAAGTCGCGGTGGATGATCCCAGCCGTGTGCGCCGCCTCCAGCGCCATGCACACCTGCCGGATGATATCCACGGCCTCGTCCGGCTGAAACTTCCCATGCTCCCGCTGCAGCTGCCGAAGGTCGCTGCCCTCGACATACTCCATCGTGATGAACTTCACCCCGTCCGCTTCCGCAATGTCGTAAATGCGGATCACATTCTTGTGCGTGACTTGGTGCGCCGTCAGCAGTTCCTGCTTGAAGCGCGCCAGAATCGCCGGATTGCTTGCCATTTCCGGCCGGATCAATTTCAACGCTACGGTCCGGTCGACCTCCCGGTCCTTGGCCTTATAGACCGCGCCCATCCCGCCTTCGCCCAGCAACGCCAGAATCTCGTAGCGTTCGCCCAGCAGATCGCCTTCTTGCAGCACCACATTTTGATAGGAGGTAACGTACGACCGCGGCCCGCTCGGCGCCTTTACCTGGGTCCCGCCCTCTCCACCCGGAGGGGGCTGGACTACCGTTGCGCCCGGATCGGCAGGGGGCTTTCGTGGCTGGCGGGGCGGAGGCGGCTCAATAAAGGTCGCTCCATCATTATCCAGCGGAGCCTGGCTGGGCGAACTGTCGCCTTTGGCAGGGGTGCCCACACCCCCACCGGTTTCCTGGCCGCGACCTTGCTTGGGCTTCAATTCATCCATGAGTCGCTCAGGACCCAAACACACCCCTATCGCGGGCTTCCCAAAAGCCGCCAGGGTCCTGCGGCGTCAGTATATAACGACACAGCGATTCCCGGCGGTTAAAGTCAAATGAACACCAACCCCGGTAACTAGGGAGTTTAGTCCCCTGTTTTTCATAACCTAGCCTATTCCAACGACTTCCCACGGAAATATGTCCAAACCAGCAACCTATACCGTTTGAGTACACCTGACCCTCGCCGTTGTGACACCCCTGTCCCAGTACAGGACACTTTTATCTAGGTTGTACCAGGTCTGAACAGCCTTACCGACGGAGAGGTGTGTCATTCATGAGACTTGATAGCGCTCGTTTTGTTCGCAATCAGGACGTCGTTGCCCGCCAGATCGAAGGGGAACTCATTATCGTTCCGATTCGCCGTGGCGTGGGTGACATGAATTCTCTCTATACCCTGAATCCGGTTGGCTCGGTTCTTTGGGAATTCATGGCCGAAGAACACTCCCTTCCAGAGATGGTCACGCGCATTTGCGACGAATTCGAAGTCACGGCCGCGCAGGCCAAAACCGATATTCAGACATTTCTCGACTCGATGTTGCAGGAAAAGCTGATTGCCTCGGTCGCATGAAGGTTGAGGCGCGGGCGCCTCGCTTGCTTTGAATTCGAAGCAGGGCGGTGCTCCCGGGTTCACGAAGAGTTGGCGGAGAGAATCGTTTGATAAAGACCGAAACCTACGGTGATTTTTCCACGCAGGTCCACGCGCGCCACCAGGGCCGCCGTGTGCCCGTCGAAGTTTCCATCGAAGTTACGCACCGTTGCCCGCTCGAATGCCGGCACTGCTACAACAATCTTCCCATGAGCGATCCCGAGGCGCGGAAAAGCGAACTCAGCCTCGAAGAATACCACCGCCTCTTTGATGAACTGGTCGAAGCCGGCTGCTTGTGGATCCTCTTCACGGGCGGCGAAATTTTTGCCCGCAAGGATTTTCTCGACATTTATACCCTGGCCAAGCAAAAGGGCTTCCTCATCACTCTCTTCACCAATGGCACGATGATCACGCCGCGCATTGCCGATCATCTCGCCGAATATCGCCCTTTTGCCATCGAAATCACGCTCTACGGCGCGACCCGCGAGACCTACGAAACGCTGACGTGCATCCCCGGCTCCTTCGATCGTTGCATGACCGGCATCCGGCTCCTTCTCGAGCGCGGCCTTCCCCTGAAACTCAAGACCGTACCCACCACCGTGAACTATCACGAAGTCTACGAAATGAAGCGTTTCGCCGAAGAAGAGTTAGGCGTCGAGTTCAAGTTCGATCCTCTTGTCAATCCGCGCACGGATTGTTCGCAAAGCCCTCTAAATGTTCGGCTCACTCCGGAACAAGCCGTTGCGCTCGAGTTCCGTGATCCCGCGCGCATGAACGAATATCTCCGCCTCCTCGAACACGAGCGCGCCCTCGCCCACATTCCCCTGCCGCCCAAACGCTACACCTGCGGCGGCGGGCACAACGGCTGCGCCGTCGATCCCAACGGCAAAATGACCATCTGCGTTCTCTCCCATCAGGATGGTTTCAATCTTCGCGATGGCGGCTTCCGCCAAGGTTGGGACGGGCCGCTGCAGCAGATCCGCGCCACTCCGGCCAGGGGCGAAACCATCTGCACGCACTGCCAGATCCGCTCCCTTTGCAGCATGTGCCCAGCCAATGGCGAACTGGAAAACGGCGACGCCGAGGCGCCCGTGGATTTTCTCTGCCAGGTCGCGCATCTTCGCGCTTTCAGCATCGGTATCCAGGTCCCCGAACACGGGGATTGTCCCTGCTGCCCGGGCGGTGCGCATCACCCGGAGCTCACCGCTTCCGTCGAGCGCCTCAAAAACGATTTCAACGATTTTAAGAAAGTCGCCCCGGTCCCCCATTCAAGTTCCTTGCTCCCTGTCCTTGATACGCGCGGCGGCTGCAGTGCCGGAGGTTGTTCCTCCTGCGGTACGCAGTTGCGGTGAAAGCCATTTCGAGGAAAGCAAGCTGATGAAAGACAAGCAACAAAACGAAAGCAAGGCAAACCAGGAGCGGGCCGCGTATCAGCCCCCGGAAGTCGTTCGCGTCAGCCTTCGTCCGGAAGAGGCTGTGCTCGGCCACTGCAAAACGTTTTCCTCCACCGGCCCGGCCTCCGGTTCCTGCCGGACCTTTTTCTGTAAGACGTTTGGCTCCTGACGAGGCCCAGGTCGAAGGATTGAACATGCCCGAACGCAACACAAAACTCCCGACGACTGCCGCCGAGCCCGCGCGCCTCGCGTTGCAGATCGGCGGATTCTCGCTCGGCCTCTGGTGCGAAAAAGGAATGCCCGCCGTTCTCGACCCCGAACACATTCCCTTTCTCTCGCCCTCAGATGCCAACGGCGCCTGCGACCTCGAGTTCGATATCTCCTGGGCTTCTGCTCTTTCGCTTCCGGACGCGGCTCCGGACTTTGCCTCCGGCGGCCTGTGGTCTGCCCATCGCGATCACACCGGCACAAAATTCTATTTCACCAGCCCCGTGTTCGGCAGCGAACCCTACAAGGCGGCCTGGCTCGATCCCTCGTTTTCGCGCGGCCACGTTTTGCTAAATCGCTCCAGTTTTCAGTCGCACGATTCCCTGTTCCCGCTCGAATATCCCATGGATGAGCTCGTCCTCATGCACCGCCTCGCTCTCGGCGAAGGCGTCGAGGTCCACGCCCTTGGCTTGGTGGATCAGGATTCCAGCGGCTATCTCTTCCTCGGCCATTCCGGCGCCGGGAAAAGCACCACCGCCCGCCTGTGGATGCGTCAGCCCGGCGTGCGCCTCCTCAGCGACGATCGCATCATCCTTCGCCGGCAAAATGGCGTGTATCGCATGTTCGGCACACCCTGGCACGGTGACGCTGGCGTCTCCTCCCCCGCCACCGCGCCGCTTTCCGCCATTTTCTTTCTCGAACAGGCGCCTTCCCACCAGATCGTTCCCATTTCCCAGCCGCAAGCCGCCGCCGAACTTTTCGCCCGCGCGTTTCTGCCGCATTACGTGAAATCCGGCATCGAGTTCACGTTGCAATTTCTTGATCAGCTCACTCGCTCGATCCCTTGTTCGATCTTCCGTTTCGCTCCAACGGACGACGCTGTGGAGGCCATTCGTCATGCCCACGCGTGAAGTCCAGGTTCGCCGGGACTCCCGGCTCTTCACCGACTTGTGCGCCGCGCTGCTCCGTCGCGGCCACCACGTTCAATTCCGCGCCCAAGGTGCCAGCATGCAGCCCAATCTTCTGGATGGCGACGACGTCCTCGTGTCTCCCGCGTCCGCCGGGGAACTTCGCCCGGGCGATGTCGCTTTCGTCGAAACTTCAGACGGCCTCCGCGTCCATCGCGTGAAGCAGGTTTCCTCGGAGTCCATCACCACGCGGGGCGATGCCGGCATCGAATCCGACCCGCACGCGCCAAGGATCTTCGGCCGTGCCATCTCGTTTTCTCGCGACGGCAAGCAATATCCGCTCAGCACCTGGCGCAATCGCGTGCTCGCCCCAGCCTCAATGTTCACCCGCCGTCTCGGTCTCGCGGCAAAGAATCGCCTTCGTTCGGTCTCTGCCTTCTTATTCGGCGCAGCCGCTCTTCTTTTCCTTCTCACCACTCCAATCGCCCATGCGCAGACCGCCGATCTGCAGCTCGCGCAGACCGCATCTTCCTCGGCCGTGGATACCAACGGCACCACGCAATCTCTCGGTACTGCCTCCGCGGCTTCCTGGACCGGCGGCGTCGCTACCTTTACCTTTCCCACGCCGCTTCCCTCGGGCGTCTTTCCCAACGCTCTTCTCACCACCACTGGCTTCACACCCACGCCGTACAATGTCACGGGCGCATCCGTCACCTCCGTCAACACCGCCACCGGTGTAGTCACGGTTGCTCTGAGCAGTCAGTCGCTTGGAACCGCCACCGCAGCTACATGGACCGCCAATGTTGCTTCCTTTACCTTCCCCACCCCGCTGCCCTCGCAAGTGGTTGTTGGCGGCTTGTTGACCACAACCGGCTTCACTCCTGCGGCTTTTAATGTCACGAACGTCACAATCACCTCGGTCAACACCGGCACAGGCGTAGTTTCGGTTTCTCTGCCAAGCCAGTCGATGGGAGCAGCCACCGCTGCCACCTGGAATGCCAATGTCGCCTCGTTCACTTTTCCAACTCCACTCCCCTCCGAAGCAGTCGTCGGCGCCCTGCTGACCACCACTGGTTTTACGCCTGCCGCGTACAACATTACCAATGCGCCAGTCACCTCGGTCAACGCCGCCACGGGCGTCGTCACCGTTGCTCTCGCGAGCCAGTCTCTGGGGACAGCCACGGTCAACGCCACATGGGCTGCCGGTGTTGCCACCTATACCTTTCCCAATCCGCTGCCCTCGTTCGCCGTGTCCGGCGCACAGATCACCACTACCGGTTTCACTTCCGCTGCATACAACCTCACCAATGCGACAATTGTTACGGCAAATAGCGGCACCGGCGTGATCACCATTTCTCTGCCGGTTCAGCTTCTCGGTACGGCAACCAACGTCACCTACAACGGCGGCGGCACTGCTACCTATACGTTCGCCGGCGCCTTGCCCTCCTCCGCCGTCGTCGGCGGGTTGCTCACCACCACCGGCTTCACGCCTGCGCGCTATAACGTCACCAATGCCGCCATAACCGCGATTAACGCCGGCGCGCGGCAGATCACCGTTTCCGTCGGCACCCCGAATCCCGGCGTAGTCACTGTCGAAGGAACGGGCTCTGTAAATCCCGCCGCAGCGTCCACTGCGCGTGGCTCCGGCACCGTACACCCCATTACTGCCACCACCAACGGTACAGGCACGATCAATCCCAGTTCGGCCACTACCGAAGGCACCGGCACCGCAAACCCTGCCTCGCCCGCCACCACTAACGGCACCGGCTCCGTTCCCACCGCCTTCACCTACACCGAAGTCGTCACCAACAATTCTTCCAGCGCGATAGTTACCTCCGGAACCATTACCGTCTACATGCAGACACCGGCAAACACCATCTACGAGTCCTATAGCGGCACAAACTGGACTTGCACGACTCCAGCCGCCGGCGGCACGGGTCCCGTCATCTGCACTTACAACAACACTCTCGCTTCCGGCGCCTCCGCTACCCCTCTGACTCTCGGTTTTCAGATTCCGTCTGGCACCGCCTATGGCACCACTATTCAAAGTTCCGCGACGGTCACGAACTCCACGTTTGTAGATACGGTTCCGTCCAACAACACAAGTCTCACTTCGATCGTCGTCGAACCTGCGACGGCCTCCGATCTGGCTTTATCCATGTCCGTGGCGCCGACTCCCGTCTTTGTCGCTGCCAACTTCACCTATACGCTCCAAATTCAGAATCTCGGCCAGGCCAGCGCTCCCGCATCCACCGGTGTCCTCACCGATACGCTTCCTGCGGGTCTCACCAACATTTCGGTCAACCCTTCCTCCGGCTGGTCCTGCTCCGGCACCGCCACCGTCACCTGTTCCATCACGTCTCCCATGGCACAAGGCTCTACCGCTACCATCACGATCAGCGCCACTTCTCCAGCCACGGCCACCACTTTGACGAATTCCGCTACCGTCAATCTTTCCGGCGATCCCAACGGTGCCAACAACTCGGCCACCGCTTACACTGTTGTGCAGCCTATCGCCTGCGCCACACCTGGCCGGGACGGCGCCGGCGGCACTCTTTCCGGCATTGTGAATACGTATTACCCCGGCACGACCGCCTCTCTTGCGTCTGCCTCAACTTCGGTTGCTCTCGGTGCCGCTCAAGGGGCTGCCACGCCCATCGCCGCCGGTGACCTGCTTCTGATCATCCAGATGCAAGACGCCACCATTAACAGCACCAACTCCAGTTCCTATGGCGATGGGACTCCCGGCGATCCTGCGTCGGGTGCCACCAGCCTTGGCAGCTCCGGCCTTTTCGAATTTGTCACCGCCACGGGCTCGGTTCCTGTCACCGGTGGCACGCTCACTTTCACCGGCACCGGTCCCACCGGAGGATTGCTCAATAGCTATTTATCTTTGGCGGCTTCTTCCAACGGCACCACCTACGTCGCGCAGCAAACCTATCAGGTGATCCGTGTGCCGCAATACACTTCCGCCACGCTCAGCTCCGGACTTATTCCGCTCACGTGGAATGGGGTTGTCGGCGGTGTTCTGGCTCTCGACGTTTCCTCGCAACTCACCCTCGGCGGCACGGTCGCTCTCGACGCCCTCGGCTTCCGCGGTGGTGGCGCGCAACTCCTCAGCGGCCCCTCGATCGGTGGGACGAACAGCCCAACGGACTACGTCACCACCGCGCCCACAAGCAACACTTCCGCGGCCGGCGCCAACAGTTCCAAAGGTGAGGGCATCGCCGGCACTCCGCGCTATCTCGCTCCCGTCACCATAACCACTACCAGCACTCCGCTCGATTTCTACGGTAACGCGGTCAGGGATTCGCTCCCCAACGGAAGCTACGCGCGCGGCGCGCCCGGCAACGCAGGCGGTGGCGGCACTGACGGCCATCCCGCCGGCAACGACTACAACTCTGGCGGCGGTGCAGGCGGCAATGGCGGTACCGGCGGGCAGGGCGGCTACGGCTGGAACAGCATGGCCGCCACCAACACCACCGATGGCGGATTTGGGGGATCCGTATTTCCTGCCTCCACCAGCGCTCTCGTCATGGGCGGCGCCGGCGGTGCCGGCACCACCAACAACGGCACCTACTGCGTTTACAACAGCGCCAACGGCACTTGCACCACCAGTGGCAACGGCAACGGCATCTTCAGTAGCGGCGGCAACGGCGGCGGTATCCTCATCGTGCACGCCGGGTCGGTCGTGGGCACCGGCACTATTACCTCCAACGGACAATCCACACTCAGCACTTTGAACGACAGCACCGGTGGCGGTGGCGCCGGCGGCTCGATACTCGTCTTTGCGAACAGCGGAGGCCTTTCCGGCCTCACCGTTTCCGCCAACGGCGGCAGCGGCGGCTACGCCTGGCCCATCCAGGCTCCCAACGGCTTCCCGGGTGAACGCCATGGCCCTGGCGGCGGTGGCGGGGGTGGCGTCATTTTCCTGACCGCTTCGCCCGCCAGTTCCAGTGTCAACGGCGGATTCAACGGTTACACGAACACCGTCCAGGATTCCTATGGCGCTACCGCGGGAACCTCCGGTGTTGTGGCCACAACCCACATCATCACGGAAACTCCCGGCACGCAATCCGGCGCCTACTGCGGCTCCGCCGATCTTTCCATCACAAACGTTGGCTCCCCCCCGGTCGTTGCTCCTGGCGGCCAGATCACCTATGCGCAAGCGGTAACCAACAATGGTCCGCTCGATGCCGTGAACGGCGTCTTCTCCGAAACGCTTCCGGTGTACACCACGTTTTCTTCGCTCTCCGCTCCCGCGGGCTGGACCTGCACCACCCCTGCCGTGAATAGTTCCGGAACCATCTCGTGCACAAATCCCGTCGTCGCCAAGGGCGGTCCTTACAATTTCTCACTCGTCGTAAATGTGCTGTCTTCCGCGCCCAACGCCACGCAAATCGTCGATGTCGTCAACATTGTTTCCGGCACGAACGATCCGAATCTCGCCAACAATTCCGCCACCGCGGTCACCACCGTTGGCGCCATTGGCACTGCCGATCTGCAGGTGATCAACACGGCTTCCTCTCCAACCACCATCGCCGGCAACAACGTCACCATGACCGCGGCCGTCAGCAATCTTGGTCCCTCCGCCGCCAGCGGCGTGGTCTTCACGGAAACCGTTCCCGCCAATACCAAGGTGGCCACCACGTTTGTGCCTCCGTCGGGCTGGGCTTGCAACTCGCTTCCCGCAAACTCCGTCCCGGGCACCGTTCTCACTTGCACCCTCGCCACGTTCGCTCCTACTGGCGCGACGCCCGTCAATTTCCCCATGGTCCTCCAGGTTCTCTCGGGCACCGCCTCCGGCACGGTCATTTCCGCCGATGCCAGCGTCACCTCGACGACTCCGGACCCGAACTCGCTCAACAACGAATCCATTGCCACCACCATTGTGGCCACTTCTGGACAATCCGATCTCGGCGTCTCCAGTTCCGCTTCGCCCAATCCCGTCCTCCAGGGCAACAACATCACCTACACCCAAGTGGTCAGCAACTACGGCCCCTCCGCCGCCACTGCTGCCACATTTACCGACACCATTCCCACCGGCACCACCCTCGCTTCTTTCACCGCGCCCCCCAACTGGACTTGCAACTCCATCCCCGTTGGAGGTACCGGCACGATCACCTGCACGCTCAATCTCGGAAACAACATTGCCGTCGGGGCGGCCGGCAACGTCAATTTCAACCTTTCGGTGAAGGTGAATCTCACGACGGCCAGCGGCACGAGCATCACGAACACCGCCAATATCAACGTTCCGTGCTCCTCCGCGAACGACCCGAATTGCGGCAACAACACCGCCTCTTCCAACGTCATTGTCGCTTCGCCTTCGCAAGCCGACGTCAGCATCGTCAAAACCGCCGCGCCGGAGCCTGTCACCGTCTTCACCAACCTTACCTATACCCTCGTAGTCTCCAACGCCGGCCCGGCTGTCGCGCAAAACGTCATGGTCACCGACAATCTTCCCTCCACCACCACCTTCGTCTCGGTGGCTCCCGGCGCGCCCACTTGCACCACTTCCACCGTCAACATCACCAATCCCTATCCCTCCACCGTCCAGTTGAACTGCAGCCTGGGTTCCATCGGCGTCGGCAATCAAGTCGTCATCACCGTCAACGTCAGCGCACAGGTGTTCAGCGCTTCTTCGCTCACCACCAACACCGCCACCGTTAGCTCCTCCACTGGCGACCCGAACACCGCCAACAACTCTTCCACCGCCACCTCCACCATCCAGGCCATCACTGCTGTCGGACTCTCTTCCCTCAACGCGTTCCGCCGTTCGGATGGCTCCGTCATGCTCGAATGGCACACCAGTGAGGAATCGCACAATCTTGGTTTTCACGTTTACCGGGAAGACGGCTTCGGACGCCATCGCGTCAGCTCGTCCATGATCGTTGGTTCCGCGCTGATGTTCCGCAATTCGCGTCCCCAGCACGCCGCGAAAACCTATCGCTGGTTTGATTCGCAGCCCGTTCCGGACGCGGCCTATTGGATTGAGGATGTGGACATCAACGGCACGCGCACCTTCCATGGGCCGGTCAACGTCCAGGATGAGGCATTCGCTCCGTCCGCCGCCGAAACCCCCGTCCTTCCTAGCGCTTCGCTTTCCGCGCTCCAGCTGCGCTCCGCCTCACGCACCGCGGCAACGCCTTCCATCCGCGTTTTCGCGCCGAGGCCGGTCCTTCCGGCGCCGCCTCCGAATACACCCGTCTTCGTAGTCGCCGATCATTCGGCCATCAAAATCGGCGTCGAGCAGGAAGGCTGGTACTCGATTCCGTTCGCCCAGCTCCGGGCCGCGGGGCTCAGCACCTATACCGATCCCCGTTCTCTCCGCCTTTTTGCGGAAGGCATCGAGCAGCCCATCCTTTTCACCGGCGCTGCCTCCGGCCCGAATGCCACTGGCGCCCTCGAATTCTACGGCACTGGCATCGACACGCCTTTCTCCGGCACCCGCGTCTATTGGCTCGTCGCCGAATCCGGCTCGCCCAGGCGCATCCTCACCGTTACGGCTCCCAATGCCGGCTCTCCTGCGCCTTCCAGCTTCCCTTTCACGGTGATACGCCAGGACCGCGTCAGCTATTTCGCGGCTCTTCTCAACGGGGAAAATAACGACAATTTCTTCGGCCCCGCCGTCACCAGCGATCCCGTGGATCAGGATCTGCTCGTCGCCAATCTCGACACCGCCTCTTCGCAGTCCATCACTCTCGATGTAGCGGTCCAGGGCGTCACCGACGCGCAGGAACACCGCGTCTCTGTCCAGCTCAACGGCTCCAACGTCGGTGAAGTCGACTTCTACGGCATGGTTCCCGCTTCCCAGACCTTCTCGGTTGACGCTTCACTCCTCGTCCAGGGCGCCAACACCGTCACCCTCACGGCGCTCGAGGGCGATAACGACGTCAGCGTGGTCCAGTCCGTTGCTTTGCACTATCCGCATACCTTCACTGCCGATTCCGACTGG
>Ga0335081_10018505_pt1 | contig 11265 bp, 14 predicted proteins | sample Lox_Sample_35_FD_206713 | JGI IMG/M metagenome (GOLD analysis project Ga0335081, IMG submission 206713) | Soil microbial communities from Loxahatchee National Wildlife Refuge, Florida, United States - Lox_Sample_3.5 | ecosystem: Environmental > Terrestrial > Soil > Wetlands | place: USA... | reverse complement strand
CGGGGGTCGCGCTGCGGCCGACCCCGCAATGGCTGCTCGCGCTCGACTATGTGCGTATCTACTACAGCGACGCCAAGTCCGTGCACAACCCGAGCAACCTGATCCTGCAGTGCGCCTTCCAGGTCGATCCCAACACGTGCCTTGGCGGCTCCAACGGCGCCGGCTTCGGGTGGCAGGACATCGGCGTCTGGAAGCTCGGCGTGCAGTACGAGCTCAATCCCCAGTGGACGCTGCGGGCGGGCTACAACCACAGCGACAATCCGATCCGCTCGAACGATGTCACGTTCAACATCCTCGCCCCCGGCGTCGTGAAGGACCACGTCACCGCGGGCGCTACCTGGAAATGGGATGCCCGCAACGAGCTCACTGGCGGGTTCATGTACGCGTTCAACAACGACGTCCAGGGGCCGAGCCTGCTGAACGGCTTCTTCCCGCCCGGGGCGGCGAACATGCAGGAGAAGATCCAGATGTACGAATGGTCGCTCGGCGTGCAGTGGGCGTACCACTTCTGACGTCGGCCTGATTTCGCCCGAAAGAGCCCCGCTGCTGCGGGGCTTTTCACTTGGCCGGCTCAGCAGAGTCCCGCCTCGTCATTCAGGCGGGTAGGGGTTCTCCACGCGCCAGCCGACTCGGCGCAGGAACGCGAGCGTCGGCTCGAGCATCGCGCCGGCTTCCGCGCGCCGCCGCGGATTGGCGAGCGCGCGTCGGCGCCACAGGCGTGGGGGCGCAAGGCCGGCATCGGCATAGACGGCGAGCGGCGGAAAGTAGAGATAGCGCGCCAGCGCGTCGACGAGCCGCGATAGGAGCGGGGAGAGCAGCACGCGCTCCCATCCGGCGAGCCGCCGCGTCGCCTCCTCGCAGTGCTCGCGCGCGAGCGCGGCGTGCCGGCCTTCGTCCCCGCTGTGCAGGTGCGAGAGGCGATAGACGACTGCGCTCAAGGTGGCATCTTCCACGCCTTGCTGCAGCCGATGATTCAGCCGGTTGGGCAGCTCCTCGCCGGCCACTACCATCGCCCAGAACAGCGCCGAGCGCGTCGGGAGCCATCCCGCCAGCATCTCGGCAAGGCACGGCCCGTTGTGCGTCGCCACGCCGCCGCCGCGTAGAAGCTCCAGGAACATCAGACTGTGTCCAGCCTCCTCGCGGATTTCCTCGAGGTACCGGGCGCGGCGCACTGCGTCGCGCGTACGCGGGGCGAGATGCGCGAGCCGCTGCATGAACATCGCCTCCAGCCAAAGACCGGCTTGCGCGAGATGCTCGAACTCGCGATGCGACAGGCGCCGCCGCGTCGCGAGCGGAAGCGCCTCGAATTCGGGCACGCCGGCGAGCGACAGCTCCTTCGGCGGCAGCCACCAGCACTCGCGGTCGACGGCGCGCCAGTCGATCCTCTCGAGCGGATCGCGATACGGCGGGACGGAGGGTTCGGCGATGCGCACGATGAATCGGGGCGGGCGAATGCCGCGCGCCGTGCGGCTCAATCGCTGGCAATATACCGGCTCGGCGACGCATTGCAAGACGACGGAAGACCATCCTGGTTCTCGATCTGTTCTACGAGCTCGCGCTTCCTCCGCAGCTCGCGCGCAGCGAGTCGCAGGTTTTTGCCGACGCGATGGTAGAGACCGAGCTCGCCGACCGGCTCGGCTTCCACGGCGTATGGCTGGTCGAGCATCACTTCATGCCCGGCTACTCGCATTGCTCCAAGCCGGAGCTCTTCCTCGCCGCGCTCGCAGCGCGCACCTCGCGCCTGCGTCTCGGGCTGGGCGTCGTGCCGTTGCCCTATCACCATCCGGTGCACGTCGCCGAGCGGATCGCGACGCTCGATCACCTGTGCGGCGGGCGGCTGGAAGTCGGCATCGGCCGCGGATTCGCGCCGCGGGAGTACGAGGTCTTCGGCGTGCCGATGGCGAAGAGCCGCGAGCTCGTCGACGAGTCGCTCGCCATCCTGCGCGCGGCGGCGAAGGACACGCCGGTCGTCTTCGCCGGCCGACACTTCCGCCTCGATGGGGTCGCGATCCTGCCGCGCCCGGTCCAGCGCCCCCATCCTCCCTTGTGGACGGCCGCCGTGAGCCCCGAGACGTTCGACTGGGCCGCACGCTCCGATCTGGGCGTGCTCGCCGGTCCGTTCAAGCCCTGGCCGATGGTCGCCGCGGACGTTCGGCGCTATCGCGCCGCCTGGCGCGGGAGCGAACCGCCGCGCATCGGCATGACGGTCGGCATGCTCTGCCTGCGCAACGGCAAGCGGGCGAGAGAGCTCGCGGCGCCGGCAATGCGCTGGTTCTACGGCGAGCTGCTCAAAGTGACGGCGCCAGTGCTGGAGAGCCTGCTGCCGAGCTACGAGCAGCTCTACGACCTCGGACGCTTCCGCCGCCTGCTGCGCTTCGGAACGCGGCCGCGGCTGCTCGATCTCGCCGGGCTCACCGTGGTGGGCACGCCGGCGGATTGCCTCGGTCGGTTGGAGCGCTATGCGCAGGCCGGCGTCACGCACGTGCTCTGTGCCGTGGGCGCGGGGGCGCTGCCGACCGAAATCGTGCGCGAATCGCTCGAGTGCATCGCCACGGACGTCCTGCCCGCACTCGCCGGGTAACCGGCATGAGTCGATGCGCGTAGTGGTAAGCGGCGCGGCGGGGAGCCTCGCCGCAGCGCTCCTGCGCCGCCTGTGCGCCGATCCGGGCGTCGCGCGGGTGACCGGCATCGATCGCCGTCCCTGCAGCTTTGGACATCCCAAATTGGAGTCGCGCGTCGCCGACGTCGCGGAGCCTTCGGCCCATGCCGCGCTGCGCGGCGCTGACGCAGTCGTGCACCTCGCCTTCGAGCTCTTCCGCGGGCGCAGGCCGCTGCGCTGGATGGAACGTGCCAATGTCGAAGGCGGCAAGCGCTTTCTCGCCGCCGCGCGTGGCGCGGGCGTCCCGCGAATCGTGCATCTGTCGAGCGCCGCGGTGTACGGGCCCGGGACCGATCTCGTGGAGGGCTCCCCGCTCGCGCCGCTGCCGCGCTTTCACTACGCGCGCCAGAAGGTCGCCGTCGAGCGCTGGATCGGGCGCGAGCTGCCGCATGCCGCGGTGCTGCGTCCGACCGTGATCCTGGGTCCGCACGCGCTGCCGCTGCTGCGCCGGCTGATCGCGTCTCCCTTCTACGTGCGTCTGCCCGATCCGCAGCCGCGGTTGCAATGCGTGCACGAGGACGACGTCGCCGAGGCAATCGTCGCCGCCCTCGAGCGTGGCGCTAGCGGCCCGTTCAACCTCGCCGCGCCGGGAAGCTTCTCGCTACGCGAGCTGGTGCGCTGGCACCATCCTGACGCGCCCGGCGTGCCGCTCGGGCTCTTCCGCAGCGGGGTGCGCCTCGCCTGGCTGGCGACAGGGTGGGGCGGAGAGACGGGCTGGATCGACGGGCTCGACGCGACGGTCACGCTCGACTGCCGGCGCGTCGAAGAGACGCTCGGCTGGCGGCCGCGCTTCACGGAATGGCGCGAGATCGTGGCGGCGACGCTCTCGTCGTCGCGCTGAGCCGCTACAATCGAGGCCGTGTCGATCGCGTTTCTCATCGAAAAGCTGCGGGGGCTCGCTGCCCGGGAATCGAGCCTGTTCCACGCGCAGCTCCTGCGCGAAGACCGCGCACGCCTGGAAAGGCTCGGCGAGCTCGCCCGCTCGACCGAGGACATCGAGACCTTCAAGCGAGCGGGGCGGCGCCTGGGCTGGACGCAGGGCGACCTGCGCACGACCGAGCTCGGCGCGGCGCTGGACGAGCTGCTCGAGGCGGTGTTCGCTTACGCAAACGGCGATGACGGTGCGCTGCAGGAGGCGCGCATCGAAACGGCGTGGCAGCAGCTCTACCGTTTCAGGATCGAGCGTCTCGTCGGCTGCCTATCGACGCCAGTGCCGAAGCCCGAGTGACCGCGTCGGGGCGCCGCGGCGCAGTCAGGCCGTGCGCACGCGCGAGCCGGCGATGCGCGGCGCGGGCGACTGCCGGCAGAACACCGCGTGCAGCGTCGACATGAGCGCCGCGACCTCGCCGCTCGCGAGCGAGTACAGAACCGTCTGGCCGACGCGGCGGCCCGAGACCACGGCCTGCGCGCGCAGCACCGCGAGATGCTGCGAGATGCTCGACTGGCTCAAGCCCACCGCGCGCTCGAGCTCGCCGACCGAGCGTTCGCCTTCCGCGATCTGGCACAGGATGACGAGGCGGGCGGGATTGGACATCGCCTTGAGCAGGCTCGCGACCCGGCGCGCATCGCGCTGCAGCTCGCGCATCCGCGGAGCGTGGCCAGCCTTCGTCGGTTCGCTTGCGAGGGTCTTGTTCATCGTCGTCTGCGTTCCGATTACGTTCCGGGCGCGCACGCGCATCCGGCAAAGCCGTCGGCGTTCATCTTGGCCTCGTACGGGGCGGCGACCTGCGTGCCCGGGACCAGCGCGCCCTTCGCCGCAGCCCAGTCGGCGGGCTTCAGGATCACAAGCCAGCCGGCGCCGTAGGGATCCTCGTTGGCGAGCGTGGGCTTCGCGACGAGCTCCTCGTTCACCGCGACGATCTCGCCTGCCGCCGCCGACTTCGCGGGACCGACCCACTTGCCGGACTCCACGGTGGCGCACGATTTTCCGGCCTGCACTTCACGCCCCACCTTCTTCGGCGTGAAGGCGACGAGCTGTCCCGCCATGGCGGTGGCCACCGTCGTCATGCCTAGCCTCACGTTGCCGTCGTCGAGCTCCTTGAACCAGATGTGGTTGTCGACGTCGTAGAGCAGCTCGTCCGGCAACTGGCATCCGCGCACCTCCGCCATCCACGTTTCCTTTCTCGTCGCGTCGTCTTGGCGATTCTAGCAGTCCGCAGTCCGGAGGGGCCGGGACGCACAACAGAACTCGCCGAGCTTCTCGACTTCCATCTTGCCGGCGACGAACAGGGCGAGGTGCCGCACGAGCAGGCTCATCATCCGCTGGCGCTGCGTGCAGCGCGCGTCGCGCGGCTCGCCGCAGAGGAGGTTGTAGTGGTACGCGATCTCCCGGCACGTCTCGCGGCAGGCGTTGAAGCTCGGCGCGTTGCGCGTTCCCTGGTGATGCAGCGCGAGGAGGCGGAAATGCTCGCGCCGCGCCGCGGTCGGCGTCTCGCCGCGGGCGAGGATCCAGCGCTCGAGCACTTCTTCGGAGAGTGCGAGCAGCCTCGTAGCGGCAGCGGCCGGATCGTCGAGCGCGGCAGCGGCGTCGATATCCGCGTCGATCGATTCGACCGGCGGCGAGGCTCGCCTTCGCCGCTCGGGCGCCGTGTCCTGAAGCGGCCCGCTCATGCGAGCCCCTTTTCCGCCAGGAGCTCGCGCCCGTCCGACACGTTCTCGTGCACGCCCACGCGGCGCGGGGAAAGCCCCAGCGCGACGCCGAGAAGCTGGGTGAAGTAGAGCATCTTCACCCTGGTCTTCTCGCCAAACACTTTCTCGGCGCGCACCTGATGCATCTCCAGGCCCGCGTGACAGGTCGGGCATTCGGTGGCGATCACATCCGCGCCGGCCGCCTCCGCGGCGCGGAGGATGTTGAGCACCAGCCTGGTGGAGGTGTCGCTGTCGGAGAGCGTGTGCGCGCCGCCGCAGCAGGCGGTCTTGAGCGCGAAGTCGACGTTCTCCGCGCCGGCCGCGGCGAGAATGTCGTCCATGAAGTGCGGCTTCGACGTCGATTCGCTGCCGGGGCCGCGGTCCTTCTCCGGGAAGATGTGCCGCGGCCGGGTGTACATGCAGCCGTAGTAGTTGGCGACCTTGAGTCCCTTGAGCGATTTGCGGACGCGCTTGCGCAGCTCCCCTTCGCCCACGCCGTGCTTGAGCCAGTCGAGCACGTGGATGGTTTCGATCTGTCCGGCGCGATAGGCAGCGTGCCCGGCCTGCCGGGAGATCTTCTCCACGGTCTCCCGCGAAGCGGCGTCGTGGGCGAGATCGTGCTCGGCCCGCTTGAGATTGTGGTAGCAGCCGTTGCACGGCGCCATGACCACCGACGCCCGCATCTCGTGCGCCGCGATGGACATCACGCGGGAGGAGAGGTAGGTCTGGACCTTGGGATCGATGTTCTTCACTTCCATCGCCCCGCAGCAGTTCCAGTCGGGCACTTCGTCGAGCTCGAGCCCCAGCGCCCTACCCACGGCGCGCGTGGATTCGTTGTAGGCGTGTCCCGTGCCTTCGAGCGCGCAGCCCGGGTAGTACGCGACCCGCTGGTACTTCGCCTTGTCGTCGGTCGGAGGGGGGCTCGACATGATTCGCTTTCCGTTCGTCAACTGTGCCGTGCGCCGGTCCGGGCAGGCGGTGAAGGTCCGGCTGCGGGCGTGAGGCCGAGCGCCGCGCGCTGCTTCGCTTCCTGCTCGGCCACGTGGCGCTCGATTGCCGCGCGCGCCTTCGTCCAGCCCCGCGTTCGCGGCCGCACCAGGGCGGCGAACCCCATGATCAGGCCGAGCTTGACCGGCAGCCGGCGGGCGATGCGCTTCGCCATCTCGACCAGCCAGTCCTGGCGCAGCGGCTGGCCGGTCCTGGCGAAGAAGTTGCGGATGATGCGCCCTTCCTCGATCTTGCCGGTCGCGATCACCTGGTCGGAGAATTCCTCGTCGAAGATTGCCGATTTCGATTTGGGCGTGTGGCCCTTGAGCTCGAGCCAGCGCGCGGTCGCCTTCATCACGCCCTCGGGCACCACGTCGCGCGGGCAGGCGTAGGTGCACTTATGGCACGACACGCACTGCCAGATGATGTCCTTGTCGCGCAGCAGCTCCGACTCCATCCCCATGCGGATGAGATAGATCCAGAACCGCGGGTTGAAGTCGGGATTGATGGCGTTGACCGTGCAGGCGTTGGTGCACGACCCGCACTGCCAGCAGCGGTGCACGTACTCGCCGCCGGGAAGCGCTGCGATCTCCTCCTGCAGGCGCTCGTTGTAGTCGGTGACCACGCGCGGAGCGATGAAGGTGCTCCAATGCCCCGAGACGTCCACGCCGTCGACCACCAGCTTCTCGTGGGTGAGCAGGTTCTCCGGCCGGATCAGGGATTTCTCGTGGATCGGCATTGCCGCGGCAGGGCCCTAGTTCAGCTGCTTGGGGTCGGCAACGACGAACGCCGTGCCATCGAAGGCCTTGAGGCGCGTGCGCCCGGAAGCGTCGATCCCGTCCAGGCCCAGGAGCCGCCGCGTGTGCACGAGCGGATCTTCGGGCATGGCGAAGTCGGTCCGCAGGTAGCTGCCGCCCTGTTCGCTGACGTAGCCCGCGTAGACCTGCGCCGTGAGCAGGTCGACGTAGTGCAGCACGTCGCGGAACACCCCGTTGTCGGCCAGGAACTGCGTGAGCTCCTCGCGCAGCACGACGAACGTGCCGAAGCGATCGGGGATGTCGATGAGTATGTGGTCGACGTCCTCGCCGTACCACAGCTCGCGCAGCACGCCGGTGTTGGCGCGGGCATCCCACACCCAGCGGCTCATCAGCGGATAGCGCTCCGGATCGGTGTTGTGCAGGATCTCCGCCGCGAGATCGCGCACCCAGCGGTGCGCGCGGTCGTCCGGAAAGCCGGCGCAGAACGCGGCGAGCCGCGCGTCGACGTTCGGCTCCGCGGGATCGAGGAGGGCGCTCACGCGCTCGCGCAGGGCGGGGAACGCCGCCGGCTCGAGGTGCGGTCCCATGCGCCGCCGCGCCGTGGCGATGCGCGCGCATAGGGCCTTGAACGCCGCCAAACCGACCTCGCGGCAGCCGCCCGAGCCCAGCGCGTCGCGGAACAGCGTGCGCTTCCAGTCGAGCGCCGCGACGTACTGCTCGACCCCGCCGTGCTCCTCGGTGCCGCGCACCAGCGTCTCGAACGCTTGCGCGAGCTTGGGGCCGCTCAGCTCCAGCCGTGGCCTTTCGAGCCCGGGCGCCATGGCCGGGCGGCCGTGGGCGTTCGCCGGCATCGATCTCCCCATCAGGCGGCGACGACCGAGCGCGGCTGCGCGACGAGCGCGAGCGCAGCCATGGCCGCCGCCTTGCCCTGCGCGATCGAGTCGTCGATCGTCTCGGGACCGGTCGCCGCACCGGCGACGAACACGCCGCGCCGCGAAGTTTCCCCGAGCGCACCGTACGCGCTCCCCTTGCCGATGAAGCCGTGGCCCTCGAGCTCAATACCGAACGCCGCGGCGATGCGCGGGTTGTCGACATTCGGGTCCATGCCAATCGCGTGCACCACGAGGTCGAACGGGATCGTGATCGGCCGCTTCACCAGCGTGTCCTCGCCCTTGATGACGAGCTTCTCGCCGTTCGAGGTGACTTCGGCGACCCGCGCCTTGATGTACTTGACCTTGTACTCCTCCTGGCTCTGCCAGTAGTACTTGGTCTCGTAGAGCCCGAAGGTGCGGATGTCCATGTAGTAGATGTAGACGTGGCAGTCGGGCAGCTCCTCGCGGATCTCCATGGCGATGTTGCACGACACGGTGCAGCAGATCTTCGAGCACCACTCGCGGCCGATCTGCCGGTCGCGCGAGCCCACGCACAGCAGGATCGCCACGCGCTCGGGCTTGCGGCCGTCAGACGGGCAGCGGATGCCGCGCCCCGAGGAGATCATCTGCTCGACCTGGGTGGTGGTGACCACGTCGGGATAGGTTCCGAAGCCCCACTCCGGCTTGTTGATCGAATCGAAATGGGTGAAGCCCGTGGCGAGGATCGCCGCGCCGGCTTCGATCGAGGCGCCGTTCGACAACCGCGCCCGGAACGCACCCGGCTCGCCATCGAGCTTCTCGACGCTGCACCCGCGATGGACGGTGACGAGCGGATTCGATTCGACGCGGGCGACCATGCCGCCGATCGCGTCCTTCGCCCATTCGCCCGATGGAACCAGCTTGGCGTAGCCGGAGAGGATCGGCGCGCCGCCGAGGCGCTGTTCCTTCTCCACCAGGACCGCGGGTGTTCCGACGCTCGCCAGCGCGTGGGCGGCGGCGAGCCCCGCGGGGCCGGCCCCGACGACGAGAACGGCTGCGGTCACGGCCGGGTCGCGATCGGAATGTACCCGGGCCCCGAGGTGATCCGGCGCCGCGGGTCGTACAGGTTCTCCTGCCTGCCGGCCTTGACCTCGTCCAGGTAGGCGACGAATTCGGACTTCTTCGCCTGCCAGTCGATCCCCAGCTTCTCCATCAGCGTCTCGGTCGAGGAGGCGTGCCAGTGCGACTGCACGATCTTGTACGGGTGCGCGCCGCACACCAGCGCCGCGAACTGACAGTCGGCGAGCACCGGCAGGTCGACCGCCTTGCCGCCCGCCTTGCCGATCCACTGGTTCTTGTCGAGCGTGGTGATGCATCCGGTGTCGTGGCCGATCATCACGTCGGCGTGCGCCTCCTCGATCGCCACGCGGATCTTGCGGTCGATCGCGAAGCTGCGCGTGAACTCGCGCTCGCTGATGATGTGGCGAAAGCCGAAGCCGCAGCAGTCGTACCAGGTCGAGTAGTCGATAACCTGCGCGCCGAGGGTCTGCATGAGCCCGGTCGAAACGGCGACGCGGTTGCCGTCCATCACCGTGTCGTCGTAGATCACGTCCTGCGGGACCATCTTGTAGACGTGGCACGCGGGGTGGATCGTCGCCCGGATGCCGCTGCAGTCGATTTCCTGCAGCGTCTTGATCCGCTCGCGCATCACGTGCACCCATTCGGAGTAGTGCACGACTTCCTCGGGGATCAGCAGCTTGCCGTCCACCAGCCGCCCGAGCTTGGCGAGGATCTTGCGCACCTTCTCGCGCAGGGTGGCCGAATGCAGCAGATAGCTGCGGACTTCCTTGTAGTTGCCGAACGAGGTCCCGCAGTGGACGAGCGGGAAGTAGTAGCCGTCGGGCAGCCCCTGCGCCTTGCCGGCCACAAACGCCTGGTGGAAGTTGCGCAGGAACACCGCCGCCAGGCTCTCCAGGTTGCCGATGCCCGAGCCGTGGTAGTTCCACGCCGTGCACGAGGTCTGGTCGGTCTCATCGAGATACTCGATGCCGAGCCGGTTCATCAGCCACAGCAGCGACGCGGGGTAGCCGGGGATGTTGCCGCACTGTCCGCACGACTTGTGGTGCCACAGCCGCCGGGTCGGGATCTTCTTCTCCCAGCCGTAGAGCGTCCGGGCGATCACCGGCTCGTGCTCGTCGCGGACGCGATGCACGACGATCTCGCCGTCGCGCTCGAGCTGCCACATGATGTCGCGCACGTCTTCGACGCGCTGCTTGGTGGTGAGCATCGAGCGCTTGTCGATCTTGAGCTCGACCCAGGCAGTGGCGATGCGCGCCTCCTGTGCCGAGAGATTGGCGTCGCGCCACTCGGGGCCGTGGCCGGTGAAGCGTTCGCCCGGTTGGGATGAATTGGATGTCGTCATCGATCGTTCTCCGTCAGGCTGCTACGCTGCCTGGTTCCTCGCCCCGGCGCAGGCCGGAGCGCAGGGCCGGATTCATCCGGCCGGTCGGGTGCGAATGAATGCAGCCGTCGTGCGCGAATGAGTTCGCACCCGCGTCCCGGCCGCCAACGTCAATCGTCATCCTTCGCCTCTTCCTGATCCGCGAGCCAGTCCTTCCAGTCCTCGCGCTTCTCGTCCATGATGTCGGTGATCACGTCGAAGAGGTTCTCGTCGATCGTCTCGAGCTGCTTGAGCACGCCGGTCTCCTCCCAGATCGTGTAGAGCTCGACCGACGTCTTGAGATTGACCTCCCACGCGGTGGCCGTGGTGTTCAGCGTCGGCATGGGGATCGCCTGGCGCAGCACCTTGAGCGGCGCGTCGATCTTGGAGACGTTGGGTCCCCAGTCCGGGAAGTGGTCCCGCGTGATCATGTCCGGCGACAGTTGATTGCCGGTGGAGATGAGCTTGAGCATCACGCGGCTGAAGGGGCGGAGCACGTTGCGCGCCGATTCCATGTTGTGCTTGATCGCCGTCTCGCGCATGAGCATGACGAGACCCCCCGGCGAGTTGCCGAACGGGCAGCGGGCCGCGCACGTGTAGCACTGGGCGCACGACCAGATCTTCTCCTGCATCGCGTCGTAGATCCCTTCGAGGTTTTCCGTCCACAGCAGCTGGACGATCTCGCGCGGGCTGAAGTCGTAGTAGTGCGCCGCGGGGCAGGTCGCGGTGCAGATGCCGCAGTTGAGGCAGCCGTTGAGCTCGTGGTCGTAGCGGAGGTCCGACTGGATGTCCTTGAAGATCTCCTCGAGCTTCGCGCGCGGGACCGGCGGCCGGTCGGAGACCGGATCGCCGATGCGCTCCTGAACTCGGCTCGTCGTATGCGCCATGGGTCTTCGATCAGTACGTCATCACCCGGCAGTCGCCCTCTTCCATCACCTCTTC
>Ga0335081_10018504_pt1 | contig 11265 bp, 14 predicted proteins | sample Lox_Sample_35_FD_206713 | JGI IMG/M metagenome (GOLD analysis project Ga0335081, IMG submission 206713) | Soil microbial communities from Loxahatchee National Wildlife Refuge, Florida, United States - Lox_Sample_3.5 | ecosystem: Environmental > Terrestrial > Soil > Wetlands | place: USA... | reverse complement strand
CCCTGGTGCAAACGAACTACGGCGAGAAATGGGCAGTCAGAAAATTTCAGAAGCATGTTTACTGGTATACGAAGGGCCTTCGCGGGTGTGCCTCCTTCCATTCGAGGTTATCAGGATTGAAAGAAAAGAACGCCCTTTTCGAGGCCGTCTGTTCCTATTTCGATTTCGTTCAAGGGAGGACTCGATGCCAATCGTTCGGATCGACGGAAAACAGATCAATTATTGGGCGGGAGGAAAAGGATTTATAGAAGGAAAGGAATTCATTCTGTTTATCCACGGAGCAGGGGGAGGGCAGTATACGTGGAGCTGTCAAAAAAGTTTTTTTGAAAAAGAGTTTAATCCGATCATCATTGAACTTCCCGGCCACGGAGAATCGGGGGGAGAGGGCGAGAAAGAAATCGGGGCCTACGCGGAACAGGTTTATGCCTTTTTGAATGCTGTGGGTGTCAAAAAAGTTTTTCTTATCGGGCATTCCATGGGCGGGGCGATTGTTCAGACCTTGGCCTTGGCCCATCCGGAGGGGATCAAGGGGATTGTGTTAGTGGGAACCGGAGCAAAGTTGAAGACTCTCCCGATGATCCTGAATGGCATCAAGAATAACTTTAGGGAGACCATTCCCAACATCGTCCAATATGCTTACTCTCGAAAGGCCTCATCGGAGTTAATCGAGGGAGGCATTCACCAGATGCTGCAGTGTCGGCCGGAGGTCCTCCATGGCGATTTCTCAGCCTGTGACCGGTTTGATGTTATGAAAGAAATTGAGAAGATTGACCTTCCGACGCTTATCCTTTGCGGACAGGATGATGCGCTTACGCCTGTATTGTATTCCCAATTCCTGCATAGTCGGATCAAAGATTCGAAGATGGAAGTCCTTCCTGATGCCGGCCATATGGTGATGATGGAATCCCCCCAGGCTTTCAACGAGAAGATCAGGGAATTCATCATTACGATATAAGAGGATTCGAGGGATTGAGGATTCAAGGGCTTGAGTGGCGGCAAATAAGCAGTCTTTAAATGTACCGGAGACGGGCGGGTCTATGGATTGGAGAAATTAGAAAAATAAGAGTAAGAATTACTTGAGCCCTTGCCCCTTCGAGCCATTATCCATTTGAAATAATCTTATGAAACGCTGGCTGGTTGTCGAACTTTCCGTTCCCCAAGAATTCAGAGAGGCGGTTTCAAACTTCTTGATCGAGCAAGGAGCCACCGGCATTGAGGAAATCGAAGACGATCTAAAATGGGAGAGACTGAAAACCTATTTTCCGCAGGACGGAGAAGAAAAAAGGATTTTCTATGCCCTTCGTCGCTTCTTGAGGTCCCTGAAGCAGCTTGCCCCTGAAATTCCCCGTATCAAAATCAAGACGGCTTCTCTCCCGGACCAGGATTGGGGTGAGAACTGGAAAAGGTTTTTCAAGCCGGTCCAGGTGACTGCCCGATTTGTAGTAAAACCACCCTGGGCCAGAGTTCGCCTGAAAAAGGGCCAGATTTCCATTGACATCACCCCAGGAATGGCCTTCGGCACAGGAACCCATGCCACCACGCTCCTTTCCATTCGGGCACTGGAAGAGAGCCTCAAGGAGAAAGGGCTTTCTGTTCTTGACGTGGGGACGGGTTCAGGGATTCTTTCCATCGTCGCGGCCAAATTGGGGGCGAAAGAAGTGTGGGGGATCGACATCGATGCCGTGGCTGTGGAGAACGCAGAAGAGAATATAGAGAAGAACCAGGTGTCGGCTGTGGTCAAGGTGAGAAGAGGAAGCATCGGCGATCTTCACAAAAGATTCGACGTCGTCGTCGCTAATATCGATCTCAAAAGTTTGCGAAGGTTGAGAAAGCCCGTTCTGAACCACCTCAAACAACGGGGCTTCCTTATTCTCTCAGGGATATTGAAGCAGGACAAGGAAAGAGTTCGTCTCCACTACCTGGAGACAGGACTCCTCCGGTGGATCAGTACTTCTCAAGAAGGGGAATGGATCTGTCTTATCTTTAAGAAGAAGTGAAAGAATCGAAGGTCAAATTTCAGAGCCGAAGGATCAAATAACGAAATTCAGGATCCGATTCCATAAGTTTGGGCATTTGTCATTCGTTTGACATTAAATTATTTTCCAAGCTGAGTCTCATAAAGCCAGGAGCCAAGGATGGCCAGATTCTATGTCCCTCGGCCTTTGGTCGAAAAAGGGATGCTAAGGATAAAAGGCGAAGAGGTAAAACATATTCGGAAAGTTCTTCGCCTCAGAGAAGGAGACGAGATCGCGGTCTTTGATGGGTCGGGCAAGGAGTTCGAAGGGACCATCGTCGGAGAAGAGATTTCTTCCGTTGTGATCAAAGTCCAAAGGGCAACAACTTCCATGGGAGACTCCAATGTCGAAGTGACTTTGGCCCAAAGTCTTCTTAAAGGCGAGAAGATGGACTATTTGATCCAGAAGGCCACGGAACTAGGAGTCAAAGAGGTGATTCCTTTTTTATCCTCCCGTTCAGTGCCCGTCCTGGAGAAATCGAGAAGGCTGAAGCGTCATCATCGATGGGAAAGAATTGCAATTGAAGCCTCCAAACAATGCGGAAGGGGATTGGTTCCAAAGATTGACTCCCTTCAAGACTATCCTGAAATGCTCCTGAAAGGTTCGCCAAACACCCTTCGTCTTCTTCTCTGGGAAAAGGAAGGTGCCCGTTTGAAAGAAGTATTGGAAGGATCAAAAGGGAGGAGGAAGATCTTTTTTATTGTTGGCCCGGAGGGAGGATTTAGCCAGGGAGAGGTAGAAGAGGCGAAGGAGACGGGGTTCATTCCTGTGACACTAGGGAGGAGGATATTAAGAGCTGAAACAGCAAGTCTATGCTTCTTAAGTATTCTTCAATATGAGCACGGAGATATTGGATAAAAAAAGGGCCGATTCCATTCAAGGACCGGCCCAACCAGAAAGGAGGGGTATGAAGCGGTAGCTAGGCAGCCTTCTTCTCCGAGTGATCGACAAATTCCTTGTATGTTTTGCATTCCTGAATAAGCTTGCACTTCCTTCGACAGACCTCGACATGAATTTTTGGACTTCCTTTTCTTTTGTCGCAAATAAGATAACTCATTCCTGGGTCCCCCTTTCTAACTCTTTAGACCAACCTGGACTGGAATAGCTTCTCCATATTTAGAACTGCCCTCATCTTAGAACACAAGATATGGAATTGTCAAGAAAAAAAACAAAAAAATCATCAAATAATAATCCTTTTGTTTCCGCATGTTACAAGATTAAATCTAAGTAAAATAATAATTTTTTAAATCATCCCGGTGAAATTTAAGGAATATGCCCCGATTTTTTCTTTTTCAAGAAGGTGCGGAAACCTACAGAAGCAGGGTTTTTTGTCAAGGGTTTTTAAGTTCTTGAAATTTGAAACGGCGAAACAGGGAGAGAATCATTATTTCTTGAGCCCTTCGCTTACACCTTTCCAGGATGCGAAGGCCGCGACCAGCCTGAAGGTCATGATTACGATAGAAACATTTAATCCCGGGCAGTTTTACAGAAGGGCTATTGAGTCAAGTGGCCCCTCCTCTTGTCAAGTCTTAAACGGGCTAGGAGGAATGTCGCAAGAAGCGCGGGAAGATAACCTAAATTTCGATAGACAAAATGCCTACCGTTCCCAGCTATTTTGTTTTAGACTTATTTTCATAAGTAGTGTAAGTTTCCCCTCATGAAGTTGAAGCCCAAATTCACCCTTTTAGCCCGGCGGGTCAAAGGGGAGCATGGACTTCATCTTCCCCGGGATTTTTTTAAGAAAGGAGTAATGGGTGGTATCCATTTCACCCATCTTATCATAACCTATGGTGGATGTTTTTGTAGGAGCTAGTAACACGATTACATCCATGGGTTTTTCCACAGCCGAGCACGTGGAGCGAATAAAGGCTAATCAAATCGGTATCCGCATTTATCCGGGCGGAAATCTCTACCCTACCCCCGTTCCACTGTCTCTCATCGATGGCCCAAGATTACTGGATCTTTTCCGAAAATGCCTAAACAAGACGAACCCGGATCTTCAACTGGATTCGTTTACCCGTTCGGAAATGCTTCACATTCTATCAATTTCAGACGTCTTGAAGAACTCTGGAGTAGACGTCACGGATTCTCGGACCCTCATCATCCTGGCGACCCTCAAGGGCAACATGGACCTTATAGGGGAGAAAAACCGCCCTCCGGCAATCGAGCCAGACCGAGTCTATTTATGGAAATGGGGCGAGTTTCTGGCATCTTTCTTTAATAGCTCGAACAAACCCGTTGTGGTTTCAAGTGCCTGCGTCTCGGGTTTGCTGGCAATTGTCATTGGATCCCGGCTTATCAAAGCCGGCAAGTTCGATCACGTGATTGCAGCGGGAGGCGACATTTTGACGGAATTCGCGGTGTCCGGCTTCCAATCATTTCAGTCCCTAAGCCCCAAACCTTGTAAACCTTTCGATGCGGCCAGAGACGGACTCTCACTCGGCGAAGGCTGCGGGTCCATTGTCCTCAGTCGTCACCATTCAATGTGCGGTATACCGGAGAAGATCGTCGTTGCAGGCGGGTCTTGTACAAACGATGCCCATCACATCTCAGGTCCTCTCCGATCGGGCGAAAGTTTTTATATTGCCATCCGCCGAGCTTTAGAAGAGGCGTCCTTAGACCCCCTGGACATTGATTATATTTCTGCCCATGGGACGGGCACCGACTACTACGACGAGACGGAAGCGAAGGCCTTGTCATTGGCGGGTTTAGAGAGGGTTCCCGTCAACAGCTTTAAGGGTTATTTCGGACATACCCTCGGCGCAGCGGGAATCGTTGAGTCGGCGCTTGCCATCGCTTCAATGAGGAATAACGAATTGCTCAAATCCGCAGGATTTGAAAATCCTGGGACATCACGACACATTAATGTTTTAACGGATCATACCGTCAAAGAATTGAATCATTGTTTGAAGACCGCCTCAGGTTTCGGAGGATGTAACACGACTGTCGTTTTTAAAAAAATTTGATTACTCGCTGACGACGTAAGCGGCTCCTTTTTCTTCGAACATGGAATTATTGATCACAAGATACATGAAGTTTCAAGACCGTCAGGTATGGCTCGACGGAATCGTTGAATATGTATCGGAGGTGGGGTCTGTCAACGATTTATTTCGTTCCGTCTACCGTTATTACCATATCGACTACCCGAAATTTTCCAAAATGGACAATCTCTGCAAGCTTGCTTTTCTGAGCGCCGAGATCCTGCTTCAAGGTACCGACGTTCTCCAGAAATATCCGGCTGAACGAATCGGGATCATTCTGGAAAATGCCAGCTCTTCCCTGGAGTACGACCGAAAACACCTGGAATCCGTCAACGACCGGAACAAATACTTCCCCAGCCCATCCGTATTCGTTTACACCATTCCAAATATCATGGTGGCCGAGATCGCCATACGCCATCACGTAAAAGGGGAGAATGCCGTTTTCATCTCTGAACAGTTTGACCCAGAATTGATTTATCACTACGTCTCCGAATTGTTTCGTAACCAACTCGTCAGCTGTTGCCTCTCCGGCTGGGTTGAATGTTACCGGGATCATTATCAATCCTTCCTTTTTGTCATTGAGCAGAAAGATAAGATGAAAAGATGCAAAGGCCTTCAGGAATATGTTACGTTGAACATCCTGAATGTGGAGAGACTATTTAAAGGAAAACCCATATGATTGAGGATCTGATTTACAGACTAAAGCGGGAGATTATTAGCGAACTGGACGTGGAAAACATGACACCGGAAGAGTTGGATCCGGAAGCGCCCCTTTTCGGAGAAGGGGGGTTGGGCCTTGATTCCATTGACGCGCTCGAGATCGTCGTATTACTGGACCAAAATTACGGTATCAAGATCCAGGCTTCCAAAGAAGGGCGAGAGATATTCTACTCCATCAGAACCATCGCCGAATATATACTGGCGCATCAAAAGAAGTAAAGCCACTCACCGCTGATGAAGTTTTTCACACTTATTTGCCCGAAATGGAATAATCTCACAGGCCAGACGGCCGAGGCGGGAGATCATGTTTTCCTCACCCGCCACCTTAACTCTTTGATGAGGATCGCAAGGAGCCATCTTTTTGAAACATAGGCGGGTCTTTATCACCGGAATGGGAATCACGAGCTCTCTCGGCTTCGGGGTGCGCCTTCATGTCGATTCTTTAAGAAAAAATTGTTCCGGAGTGAGAGAGCTTAAACTTTTCACGCCCTCGGCGGGCAATGTCTTTCCAGTGGGTGAAATTCCAAATTTCGAACAAACCCTGAACATTCCTCGGACACACGAATTAGCCTTCCTGGCTGCTCAAGAGGCACTTTCAGGTACTCGTGTCATCCCAGATTCAATCATCGTCGGTACGACGACGGGTGGGATGCCATCGACGGAGGCACTTCTAAGAGAAAGCGAAAAAGATGCGGATCGATACAAATATCATTCAACTTCCTCAGTGGCTGAATTTCTTGCCTGCGTTCTCCGGTGCAGTGGCCTCGTACTCACGATAACCACCGCCTGCTCATCAGGCGCGATTGCGATCAAGCTAGCGTATGAACTGATCGCTTCCGGCAAAGCGAACTGTGTGCTCGCGGGTGGAGCGGATGCACTCTGTCGGCTTACCTATTACGGATTTAATTCTTTGCAGCTCATTGACCCTTCCGGTGCACGTCCCCTTGACCGCGACAGAAACGGCATGACGATTGCCGAAGGTTCTGCCATGCTCCTCTTGGAAGGGCGGGAATCGAGTCCTGATAACGCTATTGCGGAACTTTTGGGCGGAGGATTATCCTGTGACGCGTATCATCCCGCAGCACCGCATCCAGAGGGCCGGGGAGCTCTTGCAGCCATGAAAAAGGCTGTAAGAGACACGGGTATTTCTTTTGCAGATATCGGATACATCAATCTACATGGAACCGGAACCCAGGACAATGATCTTGCCGAATCAAAGGCGATTTATTCCATTTTTGGGGAAAATATCCCTCCTTCCTCGTCAGTGAAGGGAGCGATAGGACACCCTCTTGGCGCTTCAGGCGCGATCGAATCCGTCATCTGCGCGGCAGCCATCTGGGAGGGACTCATCCCGGCCAATACCGGCTGCACGAACCCAGACCCAGCCTTGAACTTGAAGCCGGTTCTCACTCCTCTTGAACAGAAGGTTACGGTGACGCTGTCCAATTCCTTCGGCTTCGGAGGCAACAACGCATGCCTTGTCCTAGCCGATCCTCGCGCAAAACATGAAAGGCAGAACCAGGCCGTCTCATTTGAATTCGGAGTATTAGGATACGCCTGCGTCACCGGGGCAGGCGACCTAGAGCAGACATTGAAGAACTTAAATGAAGGAAGAACCTGCAGCGGAACTTTGCCACTTGCTGATCTATCAAAGAAACTCCCAACCCGTGAGGTGCGTCGACTCAAGCGGTTGCCGAGGCTTGCGCTTGCCCTGGCCATGGAGGCGTCTGAAAACTCACTGCTCCCTCAAGCACCCTCCTCGGTTTTTTTCGGCACATCCTGGGGTCCGCTATCCGAAACCTATGATTTTCTCGCCAAGCTCTATGAATCAAACGAGCAGTTTGCGAGTCCTACTGAATTTATTGGCTCAGTCCACAATGCTCCCGCCGGTCAGGTGGCGATGATGTTAAACGCGACGGGCGCGAACATCACGACGACGGGCGGCGATTATTCCTTTGAACAAGCCCTGCTCGCAGCGTCTCTGACCCTGCGCGAAAACGATGACCTCGCGCTGGTCATGGGGGCGGATGAGCACCACCGCATTCTGTCCCCGCTCTTAGATAAATCAGTCCAGATAGGTTCGAATCCGTCCGATGGCGGTGGCGCGCTCATGATACGCAAAACAGAAAAGGCATCCGGATTACGGATTAAGTTTATTTTTTTTGAGAGCTTCAGCAACAATCCGTCTATCGTTCAATCGCTCGTTCGCCATCTTGGAGAATCGGATGAGATCAGATCTAAATACGGTGCTATTTTTGTCGGAATGCCTGCGGGAGAGCGAGCGAACTGCGAAAAGCAGGTCGGAGAAATTATTTCTGCCGCAGATTTTAGCGGTCCGATCATTGATTTCCGTAAATTCACGGGTGAATTCGGGTCAGCCACGGCTGCTGCAGCGGCCCTTGCAGTCAGGCTCGTACGGAACGGAAAAATCCCCGGCTATCTTTCAGGCGGCGAGGAAACCCTGCTTCAGGGGAAGGGGATACTCCTCTTGGGTCTGGGAAGCTTCCTCACGGCCATCGAAGTGTTAACGTGAAATATGAAGGTTCTTTGCATGTCAGCAAATATCCAAACCAATCAAAGAATGAGAAGAGATGAACCCGTAACACGCTGATTCATCGTGTTAGGTTTCACTACTGGCAGAGGTGAGAAGTCTTGCTGTATAGTATTATAAGCTTATTCTTACTTACGGTGACCAGTGAAAAAGAAATGCGTTGTGGTTCCTTATAAGACTTATTTTTTTTCTACTTTGCTTCTCTTTATGATCCTTGGATCAATCGTGTCTTATTCTTACGGGGAGGAGGAGGAAAAGAAGGCCAGGTGGGGTTTTTCCATTTTTGGAGGAACGGGCGATGCCCTCTTGAGTAAAATCGACATGGGGGTGTATGGATTTATTCCTCGTGTTACTTTGCCTCTCCGTAAAGATTGGAAGATGTGGGATGTAGAATTCGAAGGGAACTTTTTTTATTATGACATCCACAAGATGTCGGATGTCTGTTTTCTCGGCCTCGGTACCAACCTTGTTTTCAAGCCCATCCAGGAAAGATGGGGTTCCCTGTTTCTCCTGGTCGGAGGAGCACTCGGCTACGATAGCGCCGGCAAAAAACTGTACCGCGGCTCAGACCCTCCTCTTTTGGGGGATCAGCATTTTTCAGGAGTTGGTTACGGAGGGGCGGGCATGCTCTTCAATATCAGTCCAAAAACCGCACTGAGGTTGGAATATCGCTACGTTCATATCTCCGAACCGTTTATTACCAAAGATAGAGGATTGAATACACACAACGTCCTTTTGGGGGTCGTCTTTTGATAGGGTTGCCGTATTTCACACCTTATTGACATGAATACTGTCATCTGTTTCAGCCGGAAGGTCCACTCATTTTGAATGAATACTTCCGACAACCAAGAGGTACCGGATCATAGGGTTATGCTCGAAAATAAAAGAGGAGAAGTCATGAAAAAACTTTTGATTGCAATTGACGATTCGGAAGGTTCTTTAAAGGCGGTCGATTATGTCTCGAGACAGTTTTCGGGGATGACCGATCTCCGGATCACCTTGTATCATGTCCTCCTCGGTGAACCGCCGCAATTCTGGGATGATGGCCATCTTCTGACTGACGAAGAAAAGAAAGCTCGAACAACGGTCATCGAGAAATGGTTGGCCAATCAAAAAAACAGGCTTGAACCGATTTTCCAGAAGGCCATTGAAACCCTGACCCGCGGGGGAGTCTCCCCCGATCAGATTTCGACCAAGTTTACGTCGGAATCGATTGATGTTATTCCGCAATGCATCCTGGGTGAAGCTAAAGCGGGCGGCTATCAGACATTGGTTATCGGCCGATGTGGCCGGTCACGGACCATACACTTTCTTCTTGGAAGCATCGCCACCCAGATTGTCAATTCTGCCGAGGGGCTGGCAGTGTGTGTGGTAGGCTAGATACCTTTCCGTCTGGCCATGGAAAAAATACAGGAGAGAGGAAAATTCTCTTCTCTCTTGGAAAGTGGTTTAAACCGTTGATTCACCGAATTTCTACTGGAACTGCTTCACAATCGCCTCGGCCAGGGTGTCTGCGATTCCATGAACGTGATTCTTCATGGCTTCCCAGGTTTTGGCTTCGGAAACAAAGTCTTTTGCATTGACCCCATTTATCTGGGCCATGTGATATCCTCCACGAACCGCTAAATGTGGGCAAAATGGAGATCACATGCCAATGGTTGCCTTGAATAAAAGGAGTTATCCATTTATAATTTAAGTGTGGAAAGAAAAGGTTTGGGGTGTCTTTCCAAAGAAACATGGTTTCAAGACTGTACATATTCAATCGGGCGTTTTTGGTGAAGAGCCAGGAACGCTTTTTTTATGAAAAGAGGTGAAGTAGCATGAAGAGTCTATTCTACTCCTGGATGGTATTCCAGATGCTGGTAGGAATATGGATGTTCATCTCACCTTTCGTCTTTGGTCTTGGTGAAACCCATATGGCTACCAACAACATGATTTTTGGACCTATTGTTGTCCTGCTGGGCGTTGGCTCTATCTTTTATGAATTCTACCATAAGGAAGCGATAGAAAGAAGAAGTTTAGAGAGTCCATCCATGATGCAGCATGCAAAAGAGAGGGCTTAAATCACCCTCTGATTTAATTGGTCCTTTTTGCAAGGAATTAGAAAACCTTCGAGGTTTGGCCTCGGAGGTTTTTTTGTAACTCTACTGAATGCTTCTATTGAAGCAATGGGTGAAGTGGCTTCTAACTCTAAAGTAGAAGGAACTGACGGAAGAGATGAAAGCCCTCCACCGAAAAAGGCAGCTGGGCTGCCTTTACGTTTTTCATCCGAATGGGGAGCCTATTAAAGGGGTCAGAAAAGCATGGGCTATGAGGGCTGGGCTTTATGAAGTTCTGAAAGATGAGAAGGAGGATCCGGTTGTAATCAACGGTAAGAAAGGTGATTAGAAAATGAAAAAGGGATTAAGCCTAATTGCCTAACCCCTTGATATCAAAAGTGCCAGGTCACGGACGCGAGATTTTCAGCCCAATCTTTTTGGAAGGCGATTTTCCATCATTTTTGAGTACTTATAAACCAATCGGTTAGAGGAATCAACTTGGAATAGTTTTGATTATTTTTGATTATTTTCGGTTAGCACGGTTACACGTTAGTTACACCCTTATCGCGCAAAAGCTCGAAAGGTCAAGGCATCCTCCACTATAATCCGGTCACTCAAAATAGTAATGGGTAACCGACACACCGTTCAATAGATCCGCCGAATCTGTTTTGAAAACTCCCTCCAAGCCGGTTTTAATACATTTTCGTACAGGGGACTCTTCTTAAATTGATATTTCGGAGAGACATTCGATAGCACCAGTTCCTATATGAGAATCATATTTGTCCAACTCTCCCAAAAATCCTAATGACGAATAGATAGCAGCAATCTGCACTTTTCGACAGGGCTAATTTGTGAGATTCATAGACATCCTTTCAATGGTATGGTAATAAATTTGCCTATGAGGGGGATCTATGAATCAAGAAGCCAAGAAGCGACTATCATGGATCAAAGTATTTGGA